>Ga0073928_10003942_pt1 | contig 22618 bp, 16 predicted proteins | sample PaiPotPPA55metaG_FD_76969 | JGI IMG/M metagenome (GOLD analysis project Ga0073928, IMG submission 76969) | Iron sulfur acid spring bacterial and archeal communities from Banff, Canada, to study Microbial Dark Matter (Phase II) - Paint Pots PPA... ...
GTTCGGAATGAAGCCGAACGGGTCGGCGGCGTAAAGGACCGTGCCTTTACCGTCGCCCTCCAGGCGGCGCACGACGTTGCCGTGCTCGTCGACATCGAAGAGGATGACGCGGTTAAACTTTAATGATTCACATACGCCTCGCAGCACCATCGAAAGAATATCGTTGATCTCGAGCGTAGAATTGATTGTGGAGAACACCTGCTGAAGAACGAAAAGTTCCTCGTTCTGCTGCGCGTACTCGTCACGCTCTGCTTCGAGCATGGCAATGCGGGAGCGCAGGCGCTCGATCTCGTGCACGAGTTCAGCCTTCTCGGGCTTGTCAACGGCGGGGTGGGTACCCGCCTGGGACAGGTTCACGGCCACCTTTACTGTAACGTCTTTATCTGTCGTTTTCTTTAGTCAGCTGCTCGCGTCGATAGGGGTCCGGTAAGCCGTCCGGTGAGTTCGTTCGTTCATCTTCACGTCCACAGTGAGTACTCGCTTCTGGATGGGGCTTGCCGCGTAGACCGGCTTTGCCGCCGCTCCGCCGACGACGGCAGCCCTGCCATTGCGCTCACGGACCACGGCGTCATGTACGGCGCTATGGAGTTTTATTACACAGCGCGGGACTTTAAGCTCACGCCGATCATCGGCTGCGAGGCGTACATTGCGCCGCGGGGGCGCCTCGACCGCACCGTCCGAGATGAAGCGCACGTAACACTGCTGGCAGCCGACGTGATAGGTTACAGAAACTTAACGGCCCTGATCTCCAAAGGCTTCCTTGAGGGCTACTATTACAAGCCGCGAATCGACTTGGATTTGCTGGCCGAACACAACGAGGGACTGATCGTCCTGTCCGGCTGCATGTCCGGCCTGGTCGCCGCCCCGCTGCTCAAAAACGACTACGAAAAAGCGCGGAGCGCCGCAAGAACGTACGTCGATATATTCGGCGACCGGTTCTACATCGAAGTCATGCGCCACGGCATGCCCGAGGAAGAAGTCATCAATCAAGGGCTCGTGAAGGTCGCGCGCGAGCTGAACATTCCGATCGTTGCGACGAATGACTCGCATTATCTTGAACAAAAGGATGCGCCGGCCCACGACGTGCTGCTCTGCATAGGGACCGGAAAGACGGTCTCCGATACGAGCCGCATGAAGTTCTACTCGGATCAATTCTACGTCAAGAACGACACCGAGATGCGCGAGCTGTGGGCGGATTTGCCGGAGGCGTGCGACAACACGCTCGCCATCGCCAAACGGATCGATATCCGGATCCCGGAAAAGATCTATCACCTGCCGGCGTTCCCCGTTCCCCAAACCGGCCCCGGCGAAGAGAAATCCGCCGAAGACTTTTTGCGCGAGGTCTGCGAGCAGGGTCTGATCCAGCGCTACGGCGATCGCGCCCAAAACGATGCCGCGCTGCGCGAGCGATTCGACTACGAACTTTCCGTCATCCTGAAGATGGGGTTCGCCTCGTACTTCCTCATCGTGTGGGATTTCATCAAGTACGCGAAGGATAACGACATCCCGGTCGGTCCGGGACGCGGCTCGGCGGTCGGATCGGTTATTGCGTACTGCCTGAAAATCACGGATCTCGATCCGCTCAAATACAATCTGCTCTTCGAGCGGTTTTTAAATCCCGATCGCATTTCGATGCCCGATATCGACACGGATTTCTGCGTCGAACGGCGCGACGAAGTTATCAAGTACGTTACCGAAAAATACGGCTCCGACCGCGTCGCGCAGATCGTGACCTTCGGGACCATGGCGGCGCGCGCCGCCGTACGCGATGCAGGACGAGCGCTCGCCGTTCCCCTGCCGGACGTCGACCGCGTTGCGAAGATGATTCCATCGGGCCCGGGCGGCATGTCTATTGCGCAGGCATTGGAGCAAATCCCCGAACTGAAGGGCTTGTACTCGGCTTCGCCCGAGATCCGCCGGCTGCTGGACACAGCCAAGGCAATCGAAGGCCTAGCGCGCAATGCGGGCACGCATGCGGCCGGGGTCGTCATATCACCGGGTCCGCTCGTCGAGTACGCGCCACTCGCAAAGAGCGACACGGGCGTGAACACGCAATATGACATGGTCTGGGCCGAGAAGATCGGCTTGCTCAAGATGGACTTCTTGGGCTTGCGCAACCTGACCGTGATGAAGAATGCCGTCGACGAGATCCGGCGCACGACCGATCCCCGTTTCGACATCGCGAAGATTCCGGACGACGACCGCCGCACGTACGATATGCTTTCTCGCGGCGAGACGATGGGCGTCTTCCAACTGGAGTCCGAGGGTATGGTTCGAGTTTGCAACGAGCTGCGTCCGTCGAACTTCAACGATATCATTGCTTTGGTTGCACTGTATCGTCCTGGTCCGATGGAATGGATTCCGACCTATATCGCGGTGAAACATGGACGGCAGAAACCCAAATATCTGCACGCTAAGCTCGAAGCAATTCTATCGGAAACGTATTCCGTCGCCGCGTATCAGGAACAGGTAATGCAGATGGCCCGCGACATGGCCGGTTTCACGATGGGCGAGGCCGACGAGCTGCGCAAAGTCATGGGGAAAAAGCAGAAAGAGAAGATCCCCGTTTACCGCGAGATGTTCGTCAAGGGCTGCAAAGAGCACTCAGGCATCGACCAGGACCTCGCCGCAAAGATCTTCGAATTCATCGAGCCGTTCGCAGGCTACGGCTTCAATAAGTCGCATGCCGCAGCGTACGGATGGGTGGCCTATCAGACGGCCTATCTAAAAGCCAATCATCCGTTGCCGTATTTCGCCGCGCTCATGTCATCGGTGAAAAACACGACCGACAAGCTCGTCGAATACATCGACGAGGTGAAGAAAATGGGCATCTCGGTGCTGCCTCCCGACGTGAACGCATCGCTTATCGACTTCACCGTGGTGGGCGACCAAATCCGGTTCGGTCTTTCCGCGATCAAAGGTGTAGGCGAGGGAGCCATGCGCATCGTTCTGGAGGCGCGCGAGGGCGGTGGCCCGTTCAACGATCTCTTTGAACTTGCCAAGCGCGTGGATACAAAACAAGTCAACCGCCGCGTTTTTGAAGCGCTGATCAAATGCGGTGCGCTTGACTGCGTTCCCGGAAACCGCGCGCAAAAACTGGAAGCGCTGGATACGGCGATGAACATTGCGGCCGCGGAGTCGCGCGACGCCGAGCTCGGTCAAGCCTCGCTGTTCGGCCCGGCGACCGAAGTGCATCATGCGCTCACCCCGATACTGCCGCTCGTGCCTCCGCCGAATACAATGCAGGCGCTGCAATGGGAGAAAGAAACGCTGGGGATCTTCGTTTCCGGGCATCCGCTGGCAGACGTCGCGGACGCGCTCGCGCGCACAGGCGCAGTTCCGATCAAAGATTTGCGCTCGCGTGAGGACGATAGTTTCGTGGTGATCGCGGGCATGGTCGAATCGGTACGGCGTACGCTCACGAAGGCGGGTCAGCAAATCCTCATCGCACGGATTGAAGACACAACCGGTACGTGCGAGGTGGTCGTATTTGCGAAACTCTACCCGCAAGTGCAGGGCCTATTCGAGCACGATAAGATTCTGATCGTCAAAGGACGCCTACGCATGCGCGAGCGCCCCACCCTTCGAGGCGCTCCGGATGAAAAAGAGGCAGAGGCGCCCGTAGAAATTTCGATCGGCGCGAATGAAGTGATGCCGTTCGAGCGCCCGGCTTACGTTCCACCTCCCGCGGGATGGCACGTTACCGTGAACACGCGCGATCAGGTCGATCGCCTTGCTGCCGTCCTTGATGAGTGGCCGGGAACCATTCCCATGATGGCTCGCATCGGTGAGCGGACGCAGCGCCTGCCGCGGGGCATCGCCGCCGATTATCGCATCAAATTCGAATTGGAGCGCATTTTTGGCCAGGGAAATGTGTCGGAGGGTCTGCCTGAGTGAGGCTGCCCGCGGGCGTTAGGGACTGGCTGCCGCAAGAGCTCGCCTTTAAGCGCGAGATCGAAGAGACGATCCGGCATGTCTTTCGCACGTGGTCGTATGCGGAAATCCTTACGCCGACGTTCGAAAGTGAAGAAGCACTGGAACGCGGGCTCGGTGAGAAGCTGATGCAGCAGACGTTCCGCTTTACCGATCCGCTGGGCACATTGCTTGCACTGCGCACCGAGATGACGACGCCGATCGCGAGAGTCGTCTCGGCACGGCTGCGCAACGCGACCCTGCCGTTACGGCTCTCCTACGTTGCAACCGGTTACCGCTATGAAGAACCGCAGCTCGGCCGCATGCGAGAGTTTACCCAAGCGGGCGCGGAGCTCATCGGCGGTCCCGGCGTCGACGCCGAGGCAGAATCATTGTTCATGGCGATTGAGGCGCTCGATGCGGTCGGACTTTCGGACGCGCGCTTCGACATCAACAACGCGGCGATCGTCGATGGCGTTCTAACGGCTGCGGGACTGGACGGCGAACAGCTGCGCCGCCATAAAAAACTGATCGCGGATCGGAACGTCGTAGCGATCCAAGACGAAACGATCAAACAGCTGGCCATGATGCGGGGGCGCGAGGATATCGTCGAATTTCTCCGGCCGCTCTGCAAAACGCCGCGATCGGCGGCCGCGCTGGAAAACCTCGAACAGATTCTGGAACGCGCGCGTGCCTTGGGTTATCGCGAACGAATCAACATCGACTTCGCGCTCCTTCGGGACTTGGAATATTACACCGGCTTCGTGTTCGAAGGCTACATCAGCGATCTGGGCTTCTCGCTTTGCGGCGGCGGCCGGTACGATGCGCTGCTGCCGCGCTTCGGTTACGACGTGCCGGCCGTCGGCTGGATGGTCGGCGTCGAACGGATCCTGCTCGCGCTCGAACGGCGGCGCGTCGATGAACGTCCGCGCAACGAGGTGGATGTGCTGGTGAGCGGCTCGGATGCGATTGCCGCTCAGGAACGCAAGAACGGGCTGCGGGTGCGCGTCGACGTGCGTGGACTCGATCGTGAGGCATTGCTGGTGTATGCGCGGCACAAGCGCATCCCGCGGGTGATTATCGCCAACGGCGGCTTGGTCGAAGAGATCGACACGTGAGCGGCGATCGCTTGGTCATCGCTGTTCCGAAGGGCGCGATGTACGCGCAAACGGCGCAGCGTTTGCGCGCCGCCGGAATAGACGTGCCAAACGAGACCGGACGCCGTTTGACCGTTTTGAGCAACGACGGGAAGGCGGAGCTGCTGCTGCTAAGGCCCACCGACGTTCCCGCGTACGTTGAATTCGGCGCAGCGGATTGCGGCATCGTCGGAAAAGACGTGCTGTGGGAAACGGATCGTTCGGTAAGCGAGGTTGCGGATCTGGGTTTTGGCGCATGCCGGCTCGTGGTTGCGGCGCGCCGCAGCGACGGCTATCACGAAGGAGCGCGCTACCCGACGTTCTTGCGTGTTGCCACCAAATTCAAACGCTCCGCGCAAGCCTATTTCGCCGAGCGCGACCTCCCCTGCGAGATCATTGCATTGCACGGTTCCGTCGAACTGAGCCCTCTGGTGGGACTATCCGACGTTATCGTCGATCTCGTAGCGACAGGCAACACGCTGCGCGAGCACGACCTGGTCGTCGTTGATGAGATCGCGCATTCGACGGCGCGCCTTGTGGTAAACCCGGTGCGTTTTCGCGCGAAATATGCCTCGCTGAGGGAGTTGGTCGGGCGTTTGGAGAGAACCGCGGTTTCGTGAGGCTGAAAATTTTTCAAGGCGGCGACTACGACGCGCTCGCCGGTCTGTATCGCGGCGGCTGGGAATGTTCGCCGGACGTCTCGCGCGGCGTGACGCAGATTATCGGCAACGTGCGCGAGCGCGGTGATTCGGCGCTCGTCGAATATGCCCGCCGTTTTGACGATTCAAAGTTTGATTCGAGCAAACTTCGCGTGCCGATCCCGATGCACGAACAAGCGCGCGCGCTCGTGCCTCACGAGATCGTCGAGGCTCTTGCGCTCGCGCGCGAGCGCGTGGAGGTGTTTCACCGGCGCCAAATGCACGACGACGTCGAGTACACCGAGGATGACGGAACGCGGTACGGTTTTCGTGCGCGGCCGCTGGACGCGATTGCCGCATACGTACCCGGCGGTACGGCAGCGCTGCCTTCATCGGTCATCATGAGCGTGGTTCCGGCGAAGCTGGCGGGCGTCCCACGCATCATCATCCTTACTCCGCCTCAAAAAGACGGAAGGATTGCAGCGGCCGTGCTCTTCGCTTGCTGGCTCTGCGACGTCGACGAACTCTACGCAGTCGGAGGCGCGCATGCAATTGCCGCCGCCGCCTACGGTACGCAGTCCATCGCGCGCGTGGACAAGATCGTCGGTCCCGGCAACGTGTGGGTAACCGAGGCCAAACGCCAGGTGTTCGGCTCGTGCGCGATCGATGGACTTGCGGGACCTTCGGAAGTCTTGGTGGTTGCAGACGACTGCGCCAATGTCGAGTACGTCGTCGGCGAGCTTCTTGCGCAGGCCGAGCACGATCCCATGGCGCGCGTAGCGGTCGTTTCCGAATCACGGGCGCTGCTCGATGCATGCGCGCAGCTGCTGGAGGCCACGGACCTGGAAACGGTGGATCGCGGAACGATCGTGCGGACGGTGCTCGAACGCGGAACCTATCTCGTGCACGCGCGCAGCCGGCGGCAAATCTACGACGTCATCGACCGTTTCGCACCGGAGCACCTCTCGCTGCAAGTGGAGGATCCGCAGTCGTATCTGCCGCACGTTCGGCGAGCCGGCGCGGTGTTTGTCGGCGATCAGACGCCCGTCGCGTGCGGCGACTATTTGGCCGGTACGAATCACGTGTTGCCCACTTCGGGCGCGGCTCGTTTCTCGTCGGGCCTGCGGACGGCCGATTTCATGCGAACCTTCAGCGTTGTGGAAAACACGCGCGAGCGCATGCTCAGCGATGCGAATATTCTTGCGACGCTTGCCGAATTCGAGGGCCTGCCGCAGCACGCGCGCACCGCGCGAATGCGCGCCGCACTACGGAATGACACAATATAAACTAGTGGCGTTCGATCTGGACGGCACGCTGCTTGGCGAGGAGCTTCTGCTGCGGCCGCGCGTCCTAAGGGCGGTGCGCGCGATGCGCGAACAGGGCGTGCAAGGCTGCATCGTAACGGGTCGCATGTACGGCTCCGCGCTTCCGTTCGTCCGTCAGCTCGGATTTACCGCGCCGGTGGTGTGCTATCAAGGCGCGGCCGTGATCGATCCGCAGACCGACGACGTCCTGCAAGACGTGCCGCTGCCCAACGCGCAAGCGCTCAAAATAGAAGCTTACGCGCGCGAGCAAGGCCTGCACCTTCAACTTTATGCGAACGACCGGTATTACTGCGAGCAGCTCAACCAATATGCCGCCCTCTACGCGAAGATCTCGGGAATCGAACCCATCGTCGTGCCGTCGCTGCGCCGGCAATTCGAAACGTGGGACGCGACGAAAGCCGTCATCATTGCCGAACCCGACGTGATACTCGAGCACTTGCCGCGCGTACAGAAGCTTTGCGGTGACGGTGCCTACGTTACGCGGAGTATTGCATATTTTCTCGAAGTCATGAATTCCAAGGTGAACAAAGGGCGCTCGCTGGAGGTCGTCGCACGCTACCTTGGGATTCCGCTCACCGACGTCATGGCCATCGGCGATTCCTGGAACGATGCGCCGCTGCTTGAAACCGCGGGTTTCGCGGTAGCCATGGGTTCGGCACCGCCTGAACTGCGCGAGGTCGCCGACGCCGTGGTCGCAGATGTGGCAAACGACGGCGTCGCCGAAGCGCTTGAACGATTCGTGCTCGGAAACAGTGCAAGATGAAAAGCGCGCGGCGTAAGCAAACGTCCGTCGCATCTGCACTCCGGCCCTTTTGGTTCCTGATCGCGCTCATCGCGCTCGCCGGTATTTTCGGCGTATTCTGGGCCGCGACATGGCCCGGCCTTTTTCCAAAACAGGTCACCGTGGCGGGAAACCGCAGCGTACAGACGCAAGAGATTCTCTCTCGCGCGCACGTCGCAAACAACGTAAACCTTTGGCTGCAAAACATGGGCGCTGCGGCGGACCGCGTCGAAACGATTCCATATGTCAAGGAAGCGCAGTTCCATCGCTCGTTGCCGGCCAATCTGCGAATAAACATTACCGAGCGCGCACCGTATGCGGTGCTGCGGTACGGTAAGCAGACGGCACTTGTCGATCGCGATCTGCGCGTGCTGCAGCAAGCCGAAGGCCAGGTGCCGTTTCCGCAGTTCATCCTCAAGGCTCGGCCGATGCCGGCGGCCGGCGCGTTCGTGCACGACGCAGCGGTCGAGCGCCTTCGGGACGACTACGATACATTGGCGCAGGCGCACGTTGTGGTTCGTTCGCTCGGCTATGACAAGTTCGGGGATCTGGTGGCCGGTATGACCGGCGGGGTCCGTCTTTTGCTCGGCGGCGAGGCCGATCTGGAGAAGAAGGCGGCGCTCATCGGTCCGATTCTCTCGCAAGTTTCCGCGAGCGGGAGGCGCATTGCCGCGGTGGACTTACGAGCGCCCAAGACACCGGTGGTAGTTTACAAGACCAAGTAGGGACCCCGGTTGGACAACGCCGCCTGATACGGTCGAACGAGATGTTGAACCCGCTTCAAACCCTCGCGCAGCACCATCATGTCGCGGCGCCCGACCTTTGCCCGGGTTTGCTTTGGACGGCCGACACCCGGCTTCGGGTGACGTCCATCTCGGGAGCGCTGGCCGGCGTTCTGGGCATCCGGTGCGATAAGGCTTTGGGAATGCGCGCCAGTCATCTGCTTCGTGAGGGGACTGACGGCCGGGTCCTTCGCGAAATGGCACGCGCGCTCAAAGGAAATGCCGTACAGTTCCGATCGCGGTGCCGGACACTTCTGCTCCGGCATACTCTGCAACCCGTCGTTTCTCCGGAAGGCAGCGTTATCGGCTTGGCCGGTTATTCATGCCAAGCGGCAGGTGACGCGGCTGCGGCTGAGGACTTCGACCTGCGTTCCGCGCTGTCACTGGCCGAGGCGGCCGGCACCATAGGCACGTTCTCGATGAATGCCTCGAGCGGCGAAATGCATATCGGCGCGACCGTTGCGGATCTTTTGGGCTTCGCTCGGGGGACGCGCGTCATTGACGAGGCCGAGTTTGTGGCCAGAATTCACCCCGATGACCGCTCGTCGGTTAAGAACCTGCGCGAAAAGGCCTTGAGACGCCGTGCGCCCTATGCTGCGCACTACCGGATCGTGCTTCCGACCGGGCAGATACGGCACGTGAAAAGCGCAGGCTTATTCATATTGGATCCGCAGGGGAACGCGTGGAAGAACATCGGCGCGCTAACGGACGTGACACCGGACGAAGAGGCCGAGTCGAATCCTCAGATTAGCGGAAGAGACGAGCTCACCGGGTTACCGAGACGCCGGCTCTTTCTTCAGACTTGCAAAGACGCTTTCGAGGCAGCGAAGAGTACCGACCACCTGGCGCTGGTTATTTTTGATTTGGATACGTTCAGCCGCCTGAACGACACGCTCGGAAGTCTGTCGGGCGATCTCGTTCTTCGCACCGTGGCTTCGCGTTTGGTGGCCTTCGAGACCAGCGTGCTCACCTGCGCCCGCGTCGGAGCGGATGAGTTTGCCTGTCTGATTCGTGGATTCGCCGGCCGGGGCGCGCTTGCAAATCTGGTCGAATCGCTTTCGCGCGCGATCAACGAACCTATCGATCTGGGCGGATCGCAGGTTCGCATGACCGCCACGTTCGGCATCAGCCTCTTCCCGGACGATGGTCGCGACATGACCCTCTTCGAACGCGCGCATCTCGCGTTGTTCTCCGGCAAGGGCGATAACGTCGGAAGCGTTCAATGGTACGAACCCGAATTGGAGCGCGAACTTCATAAATCGTACCGCAGCGCGCGTGAGATTCGGGACGCGGTTAATAGCCAGGAATTCGTACTCCACTATCAGCCAATCGTAGACGACGAGAACGAATTAGTGTGCGCGGAGGCGCTTTTACGGTGGCAGCATCCCACTCGCGGTCTGCTGCTGCCCCGGGACTTCATTGCGCTGGTGGACGAACCAGGGATCATCGAAGAGCTCGGAGCGTGGGTTCTCAAAGCCGCGTGCAAGGATGCCGTGGAAATGGGCCGGCGGCTGGGGGGCCCTCTGCGCATTCACGTGAATCTGAGCCCGCACCAATTGCGCGATCCGCGATTTTGCGAACTTGTCAAAATTGCACTGCGCGAAACCGGCCTGCCGGCGGCGTTGCTTACATTCGAAATCACCGAGCAGTCGTTGATCGTCAGCGACCCTTGCGTGCTGGAGACGCTGCAAGGCCTGCGCGCCATGGAGATACGGCTGAGCGTCGACGATTTTGGGACCGGCTACAATACGCTCAAATATCTAAAGAACTATCCCATCACCAGCGTAAAGATCGATCGAAGCTTCATCGTCGATCTGGAACACGATCCGTACAGCCGTGCCATTTGCACCGGTGTGATTAGCATTGCATCGGCACTCGGTTTTGACGTCATTGCGGAAGGCGTAGAAACACAAGGCCAGTACGAGGCCTTACGCGGGCTAGGCTGCACGCGTTTTCAGGGATACCTCTTTGGCGTCCCATGCCCGGAACCGCAGTTCAAGAATCCTCGTGTCACACTTACGGGATAACGACGAATTCGCCGCCCTCTTCGATAAGAACCCCGATGCGGTCGCGACGTACGATACGCAAGGCCGGGCGCTGGCGGCAAACGCGGCCGCAGTCCAAATGCTTGGATACAGGAACCATGAACTGCTCGGCGAGAGCTTTGCCGAACACATCGCGCCGGAATGCTTGGAGGCGGCTAACCAGTCGTTCCGAGCCGCACTAGAAGGAAGCCCCCAGCAAGCCCAGACCGTATTCGTCGACTGCAACGGCAAACGAATCGACGTACACGTGACGCTCTGCCCCGTCGTTCGCGATGGTAAGGTGTACAAGGTGCACGGCATCGCTCAGGATATTACCGCACTGCGAGCCGCACAGCAAAGTTTGGCCCATAACGAAGAGCGTTTCCGTTCTTTCTTCGAGCAGAATCCCGAACCGATGTCACAGTTCGACCAAAGCGAAACGATCGTCCGGGCGAATTCGGCAATGGAAGCGCTCTTCGGCGTTGGACATGGCGAGCTGAACGGCCGCCGTATCAGCGACTTTATTGCGCCCGAGGGTTTGGAGCAGTTTAACAGCAGCTTCAGCAAGATCGCCTCCGGTGAATGGATGGAGTCTAACGGCGTCGTGGTCGACGCGCGCGGGCGGCGTTTCAGTTGCCACGTGCGCGTGGTCCCGATCGTCCAGGGCGGCATCATCGAAGGGTTTCACTGCTATTGTCGCGACACGACCGAAGAGCTGCGAATGCGGCGTGCGCACGAAGAACACGAAGAACGCCTGCGTTCGCTGTACGATCTTGCCGCGTCATCTCACGCGCACAGCGCCGAACAAATCGATGCGGCACTGGCGTTCGGGAAACGATCCTTAGCGATGGATCACGCGTTCGTGATGGAAGTTACCGGTAAAGAATTCCACGTGCGCACCGCCAGATCGGCGGGCGCCTTTCAGGCCGGCGCGATCGTCCCGTTCGATGAAGCGCTTAGCAGATTCGCCTTTTTCATGCCCGCAGCCCTTGGCGTCGAAGACGCTGCGGCGGATTCCCGTTTTCGCGACGCTTCTTCCGTTAAAGCGTGCTACCCAGGGTACATCGGGGCGCGCATCGTCGTCGATGGGATACCGTTCGGCGTGCTGGCTTTCATGAGCGACACCGCTCGAGCCCAACCGTTCGATCCCGCGGATTTGGAATTCGTGGAGCTCATGGCCGCGTTGGTCGGATCGGCGATCGGGCGTGAAAAGCAAGAACGTAAACTCGCAGCTTTGGCCTACTACGATGCGCTTACCGGATTACCGAATCGCGTTCTGCTCGAAGAGCATCTTTCCAAAGCGCTTGCTGGGGCGCAGCGCTCCAAGCGCCTCGTCGCCGTGCACGCCTGCGATCTGGACGGATTCAAAGATGTGAACGATACGTACGGGCATGCCGCCGGCGACGAAGTCCTCCAGGAAACGGCGCTGCGTATGCGGCGCGCTGTGCGCGGCGTCGATACGGTCGCTCGAACGGGAGGCGACGAGTTCGTCATTGTGCAGCCTGAAGTCAGCAATCTTCACGACGCCGAGCGTTTAGCGCGGCGCCTGATTGGCGAGATGAACGCACCGATGATCGTTGAGGGACGTTCTACGCACGTCGGTCTTAGCGTCGGCTACTGTCTGTACCCGACCGACGCCATGGACATGGAAACGCTCCTCAAATGCGCGGATCAGGCGCTCTACCGGGCCAAGCGAGGCGGGCGCGCCCGGGTTAGCGGCTATACGTTGAAGACCGCATAATCCCAACCTAGCAGGCGCCTAGCTGTAGATTCGGCCTACCTCAGTCGTTCTCTTTCGGGGAGTACGTTGAAACCGAAAGGGTGCCAGCTGAGGAATTCAGAGATCCCCCTAACGAGAACCGAACTGCTCGACCGGCTAGTACGGCCCGCGGTTCGCTATGTCCGTCTGGCGGGATGTGCTGTCAGCGGAAAACGAACGTTACTCGAAGCTTTCCTAAGAAAGTCAAAGCTTTGGGCGCGCGTGGACTGCTCGACGGCTCGAACATTGCCCGCGATTATCGATTCCATTGCATCGCAGCGCAATCTGGCCCGCGACGAATCATTGCTTCTGAAGAGCTGGGAGCGCGCGCGCGGCTATACTTTGGTTTTGGAACACCTCGACTCCGCTGACGACCCGCCGGCCACTTCACAATTCGTCGATCGGATAAGACGGTACACGGCGCAAACCGGTCGCGTCGCAGTCACCATGACTTCACATGGCATCAACCCCTTCGCAGCCGCGCCGCCGCACGAAACCGTAACGCTCTTCGATCGCGATCTCGCACTCACGAAGGTCCAACTCGATCGGCTTTTCGAAGCCCATGGCTGGCCGGTCTCGCACGCAGAAGAAGTTTACGCAGCGACGGGCGGCTGGCTCGCACTGGTGCTCTCATTCGGCGCGATGCTGCAGCAAGGACCGGTTAGGTTCGGCGCTTTGCGCGGGCAAGAGTTCGAAGCTGTTCGACGCTTCGTTTACGATACGGCGCTGCGCGGTCTTCCGGCAAGCACGCAGCGTGCTGCTTTCGTCCATCGCCCTGCCCGGTATCTCGATCGGCGGCCTTCGCAGTATTAGCGAGATGATCGACGTCGCGCGACACGTGGACGACCTCGCGAGATGGAACTTGTTGAGGCTGGACGAGTCCACCGGCGAGGTTTCGGTGTGGTCCGCAGTGGCTGCCGCCGCAGGCGAACACTACCGCGACGAACTCGAGCCGCTGCAACGCTTGCTGGCCGTGCGGCTGCAACAACAGGCTCGTTCGTGCGCGGCCCTCGACTCATTGCCGGCGCGGCTGGCCGCGAGCAGTATCTGGAGCGATCCGTCATTGTGGATTTCCTCATACGCGTGGCGCCGCCACATCGTGGACGCACGCGCAATAATATCTGAAGCAGATGCTTTTCTCGCCGCGGGAGCGGAACCGGCCGTTATCGAGCGCCTTCAAAGCATTCGTGCGCTGGCGTATCTGGAGGCTGGAGAGCCCCGTCAAGACGACCGGGCCAAACGTAAGGAAACGTATCGCGCGGGAGTCGCGCTCGCCGAGTCACCGCGTGATGCCGAAGGTTCTCTCGGTACGCTGTACCTGAGCGTCAGCGTTCAGGCGCGAACGGCGCGCGCGCGAGGTGATTGGCGTACGGAGCGCGCTATGTGGCAGCGACTGTTCGGCTTTGGCAGGGAAAGCCCGCCGCCTATCGCGATGATTGGCATCTACGCTGAAGCAGCGATCGGTGCTTGGGTCAGTGCCGACGACGAGTTTTTCGAGCATTGCATCGAAGAGATCAACGCAAGCGGGACCTCACCGCTCGCGCGCGCCTGTCAACAATTCGCACGCGCGGCAGCCGGTCACGATCCCGACGAGTCTGTTTGGCAGGGTTGGCCGCGAATCCGCGCTCGGTCGTATTTGGTCCGCGCGGGAGCGTGTACCGACCGTGACGCGGCTCTGGCGTGGCTGATGCGCGCTCTGCACGAGGCGGATCGCTCCGGATCCGCCATCGGAAGGATTCTCAGCCGGATCGCGATTGCGCAAGTTACTCAAGAGGTTGAACTGCGCGATCGTATGCTCTTGCAAGCGCAAGAGGTCGTGAGCGATTTCGATTCGGAGCCCGCTAAGCACGCGGTTTCCATTCTGCGCCATGGTGAGAACCTGAAGCCGGGAACTGTTTTCGAAGCGTTCGTACAGCGATTCCGCCGGATCGGCATCCGCTCGAGCGCGACGACCGAACTGCGCTTGCTGAGTTGTGAAGTACTTCGCAATGGAAATCGTGTCGGCGTATCGGATCGCGTCCTCGAGATACTCGTCCTGCTCGGCGCGAGTAACCAGCCTATGGACAAGATCGCGCTTTCGGAAGCGTTCCGCCCCGACGACGACCCAGAGACCATCAGCAACGCGATCAAAATGACCGTACGAAGAGCCCGCTTGAAGTTGCAAGATCAGCGCGTCATTGAGTCCACGGCGATGGGATACGGGCTCGGTGAACACGTTCTCGTAGATTTGCACGAGCTGGAACGTTCTTTGAAGGGTCTTTCGAACACGCTGGACCAGGCGCAACGCCAAGAGCTTATGTCCTGGATTCGAAAATTGAGGGAACCGCGCCCGCACCGGTTACTTTCAGCCGAATGGTTTGCGCCCATCGAGCGGCGCCTGCAGCACTTGCGCTCGACCGCTTCGGGGCTCCTTGCGTCGGATTACTTGTCGAGCGGAAACTTCACCGATGCATTGCAGCTAGCCCACTGGATGATTTTGGACGATCCTCTGGACGAACCCGCACGCGAAATCGCGATTCGGGCACACGTGGGCTTAGGGGAACGCAGTGCGGCCGCGCGCGTGCTGCAAGAATACGCGGCCGTGCTGAACGAGGAAGATAGCGGACAGCCCTCCGCGCACCTGGCCGCACTGCTGCATCCCGCGTAGGGTTCGCGCCTACAGAAGCTTGTCGAGCCGGATCGGAAGATCGCGGATCCGAACACCCGTGGCGTGGTGCACTGCGTTTGCGATTGCCGCCGCGGTTCCGACCATGCCGATCTCGCCGATACCCTTGGCGCCCATTACGTTGACGTGCGAATCGTCTTCTTCGATCCATGCGACCTCAACAATCGGTACATCGGCGTTCGTCGCAATGTGGTATCCGGCAAAGTCGTTATTCGCAAAGTCTCCGAATCGCGGATCGAGCACGGTCTCCTCATGGAGTGCCATGGATAACCCCATCGTCATTCCGCCCAGCAGTTGCGAACGCGCGGTCTTCGCGTTGATTACGCGGCCGACCGCAAAGACGCCAAGAAGTCGCGATACGCCGACCTCGCCCGTTTCCGAATCGATCCGCACCTCGGCAAATTGCGCACCGTACGCATGCATGGATAAATGCGATGCCTCGGGATTATCGCCGCTCTCGCCAAAGCTCTCAAGCCCGGCGTCGGGCACAACCCCTCCGTACTCGTCGTGCAATCGCGTTCGAAGTTTGTTTGCCGCATCGACGATTGCCGGGCCCCACGATGCAATGCCCATCGAACCGCCCGCGATAGGTGCGCGCGGCAGCGCGCTATCGCCGATCTCCAAATGGACGCGATCGACCTCGACTTGCAGTGCGTCAGCAGCTATCTGCGTGAGCGCCGTCCAGGTGCCCGTTCCAATGTCGGAAGCAGCGGTTAGAACGCTGTAGTTGCCTTCGCGGTCGACGCGAGCCAGAGCGGTTGAGGGGCGGCGCCGGGCCGGATAGGTCGAAGCCGCCACGCCGGTGCCTATGAGCCGGCGTCCGTCCCGGCGCACGCGTGGTGCCGGATCGCGTACGTCCCATCCGAAACGCTGCGCCCCTTCGCGCAAACACGCGATCAAACCGCGGCTGCTGAAGGGATGTCCCGTAGCGGGATCGATTTGCGGTTCGTTTCGCACCCGCAATTCGACGGGATCGACTTGGCACGCAATAGCCAGCTCGTCCATCGCCGACTCGAGGCCAAACATCCCGGGAGCTTCACCGGGAGCGCGCATGATCGTCGGCGTCGGCACGTCCAATCGCGCGAGCCGGTGCGTCGTACGCCGGTTCGGCGCAGCATACATCATGCGGGTGCAAACGGCGGTTTGCTCGGCGAACTCCTCGAGGGTCGAGGTTTGCTCGACGACATCGTGGGAGATGGCCGTCATGTGTCCATCTGAGCTTGCGCCCAAGCGGATGCGTTGGATCGTCGGCGTGCGATAACCCACGACCGCAAACATCTGCTGACGCGTGAGTGCGAGCTTCACCGGACGTCCGGCGATTTTTGCGGCCATCACCGCCAGAATGACGTGCGGATGCGTGAAGGCTTTCGACCCGAAACCGCCTCCCACGTATGGTGAAATGACCCTAACGAGCTGCTGCTCGAGCCCAAAGGCGCTTGCGACGTCTTCGGAGATTCGATACGGCCCCTGGTTTGCATCATACAGCGTTACGCTATCGTCACTCCAGGCCGCGATCGTCGCGTGCGGCTCGAGAGGATTATTGTGGTAGTACGGTGTCGTGTACGTGCAATCGATTGAAACATCCGCGGACGACAGCGCCTCCTCCACGTCGCCGGTACTAGTGTCGGTCTCAAACCCCGCGTTGATTCTATCCGGTTTGTACAAATCGGGACGATCCGCGTGCAGATCGACATCGTGCGGCTGAGCTTCGTACTGTACGAGGATTAGGCCGGCTGCGTATCTTGCCTGCTCGATCGTCTCAGCGACAACGGCAGCGACGAACTGTCCGTGATACGCTATGGCATCGGACTGAAACACGCGCAGTTCTGCGTCGTCGTCCTCAACCTTGAGCCGGATTGCGTTCTCATGACTCAATACCGCAAGCACGCCCGGAACCTCGCGAGCTCTTGCGGAATTGATGGAGATTATGCGGCCCTTTGCGATCGTGCTCTGCACGGGATAGGCATAGGCTACGTTTTCGAGGCGATGTTCGAAGGCGTAGAGAGCAGCGCCGGTGACCTTTTTCGGGCCATCGATGCGATCGAGCGATGCACCGACGACGCTCGTCGTACTGCTCATTGTCCCTCCGCCAGCTCCACGAGGGTGCGCACGATGGTTCGTCGCAAAAGCGGTATCTTGAACGCGTTGTCGCGCAACGGTCGAGCCTGCGCAAGTTCTGCATCGGCGGCCCGGCCAAACGTCTCTTCATTTGCCGCCATTCCACGTAGCGCCGCTTCCGCTTTGAGTGCTCGCCACGGCACGTGTGCAACTCCGCCGAAGGCAATGCGCGCATCTCGCACGACGCCCTCAACGATATCCAACGCGGCAGCTACGGAAACGAGCGCGAACGCGTACGAGGCTCTGTCGCGAACTTTCCTGTAACGCGATTTCTTGGCAAAAGGAAGAGGCGGCAGTTCCACAGCGGTTATCAAATCCGATCGTTCGAGTATGGTGTCGCGCTGCGGTTCGTCACCGGGCAGCCGGTGAAGCTCGACGAGCGGTATAGTGCGCTCTCCGGCCGGCCCCATGACGCGCACGATGGCATCCAGCGCGACCATCGCAACGCACATGTCCGACGGGTGCGTTGCAATGCAAGATTCCGAGGCGCCGAGTATTGCGAGGTTGCGGTGATATCCATTTCGGGCGGGACAGCCGCTGCCCGGCTTTCGTTTGTTGCACGGTTTTGAAATGTCCTGAAAGTACGTGCAGCGCGTACGCTGCAGCAGGTTCCCACCCGTTGTTGCGAGATTGCGCAGCTGGCCTGACGCGCCCGAGAGAAGCGCTTGCGAAAGCATCGGATATTGCCTGCGTACAATAGGGTCCGCGGCGAGATCGCTATTGCGCACCCCAGCGCCGATCCGCATGCCCCCATCCGGAAGCGGTTCTATACGATCGTCGAGAATTCGATTGATATCGATGAGCAGGCCGGGCGATGCGACGCCGAGCTTCATGAGGTCGACGAGATTCGTTCCGCCCGCAAGAAACATGCCGGCAGGTTGACGGGCAAGCGCACTTACCGCAGAAGAGGCGTCGCTCGCGCGCTCGTAGGCGAAGGGGTTCACCGGCCGGCGACCTCGGCGATTGCGGGGACGATATTTGCGTACGCGCCGCACCGGCAGAGATTTCCGCTCATGCGCTCGCGAATTTCGTCATCGCTCAGCGCGATCGCGTCGTTTTCCAAATCGGCAGTAACGGCACTGGGCCAGCCCGCGCCGGCCTCGCTAAGCATCCCGACTGCAGAGCAGATCTGTCCAGGCGTGCAATAACCGCATTGAAACGCGTCATGCGCGATGAATGAACGCTGCAGGGGATGAAGCGTCTGGCCGCTCGCGAGTCCTTCGATCGTTACGATATTTGCATCTTGATGCGCGACGGCTAGCGCGAGACAACTATTGATTCTGCGCCCGTCCAGCAAGATCGTGCACGCGCCGCACTGACCGTGATCGCAGCCTTTCTTTGGACCGGTAAGGCCGAGCCGCTCGCGCAGCGCGTCCAGCAACGTTGTGCGCGTGTCTACCGTAAGCCGGCGCGTGAGCCCGTTTATTGTGAGCGCGATGTCCAAGTCCACGATCTTGTGCTCCTCCGAGCAACAATGATCCCACGCGCAGCAACCTAAGTAAACAAAAGAGTCCCGCCTTGCGGCGGGACTCTCGTTTATTTCGAGCCCCGGACGGTTACTAGTGGGTCACCAAATAGACCGCGACCATACCCTTGATAAGGGACATCTTGATTTGGTCGTTCGGACGAACTTTGTTGAAGTCGACGTTCGAGCGGTTGGTCGTGACGGTCGTCTCGACACCGTTGTTCATCTTGATCGTGATGTGTTTGCCGTCCATGACTTTCTCGACGGTGGCGTTATACGTGCCGTCGGGAATGAGCGATGGATCGACGGTGTTGCCGGCCAGAGCCGCGGCCGGCGCGGCAAAGGCCGCAATGAGCGCAAGCAAGGAAAGCGTTTTATGCACAGTTTCTCCACATTAGGCAACGGTCCGATAAGCAAGCAAGCGAGGCCGGCACTCCACTGTGCCAGGTTTCTGGTCTAAGATGATAGCGCAAGTGACCCCGTGTCTTCTAGAGCCTGGCGGTCATTTTTCATACTGAATGGCGACTGCCCGTTTTTGCCGACCTGGAACTGCCCGACGAGGCTTTGCAGCTCCGAGGCTTGGTCTAAGACCTCGGCGGTCTGGCCCGCCACGTCCGTGACCGAGCTCGAGTTCGCGCGCCCCAGGTTCGAGGTATGGCTGATGGTCTGGCTGAGCGACTCGATGGCGCCCTGCTGCTCTTGGCTCGCCTGGGCGACCTGCCCGGTGCGCTGCTCGATCTCCGAGACGCTCTCGAGGATTTGGTTGGAGGTAATAGCCTGTTCGCGCATAGTGGCGGCTGCCTCGTGAGTCATTGCCCCCATCTGTTCGCTGGCTTTTGCAAGTTCTTCCGATGCGCGAGCCTGTTCGGTCGTCGCCACGCTGATTTCGCTGACGAGATGCGCCATGTCCGTGACGCGGCCGCTGATCAGTTCGATCATGTCGGTAACCGATCGCGCAGAAACGGCATTGGTCTGCACCAGGTTGTTTGCGCGCGCGGTCCGTTCGAGTACGGCAGTCGTGCGGCGTTGGATGTCCGCGACGAGTTGTCCAATCTGCTTGGTGGAACTTGCCGAGTTTTCGGCTAATTTGCGCACTTCATCGGCGACGACGGCGAAGCCGCGCCCGTGTTCTCCTGCGCGCGCCGCTTCGATCGCCGCATTGAGCGCGAGCAAATTCGTTTGGTCCGCAATTTCCTCAATGAGTCCCAGAATCTCGCCGATCTGCCGGGAGGCGCTATCCAGACTTTGCATCTCGCTGACGACGCTCGCCACGGTGTCGCTAATGCTGGACATACCTTTGGAAAGCTGTGCGACTTCGTTGCGTCCATCGCGCACCTGTTTGTCGGTGTTCGTTGATTCCTCGCGAACGCGCTGCGCGTTGCCGGCGACCTGCACGATCGAGGCTGACATCTCTTGCGTGTTCGCAACGGCTTGTTCGACGACCGTCGCCAGGTTCAAAAGGTTTTGATCCATCTCTTGAATAGAAGCGGCCATTTGCGCGACCGCGCTGGAAATGTCGGTTACGCGGCTTGCGAGTTGTTCTGCGTTGTCTGCGACGCTGCCGGCGGCGGCGCGGACCGAAGTCGAAAACTCCGAAGCGCGACCGAGCGCAACCAACTCTTCGGATACGCGCGCTTCCACCTGACGCGCGGTATCGTTTGTGTGGGAACTGGCGTTTTGCACCGTCATGACGGCGTGCTGAATCGTCGAAATAATCTGCGCGAGGCGATCGCCGAGTTGATCGACCGACTGTCCCAAACGTCCGAGCAGGTCACTCCCTTCCCAGCCTACGCGGGCGGTGAGATTGCCGCGCCCCATCGCCTCGAATACGCTCAAGCACCGTTCCAAGCCGGCACGCATCGCGCGGCGAAACCAGGTCATTGCAATAAACGCGATGAGGCTCGCAACGGCGGCTCCGGCAATCATCACGCTGAGCGCGGAATTGCGCGCTTGCATGAGCGCGGCAAAGCGAATGTCCGAATTGCTTTTGAGTGCGTTAAGAAGCGCGTCGCCGTCGTTGCTTTGCTGATCGAACGCGCCCGCCGCCATGCCCTGGATCTGCTTGAGCGCATCGGCCTTTTTGCCTTGTGCGAGCAGCCCAACTGCCGCGAGCGCCTGGAAGTCGTACGCGCTGGCACTGCCGCCGTTTACCGTGCCGTCTTTGGCTCTCGTACCAACGAACTTTTCGACGAACGGCTTGACCGTCGGGTCGGTGCTCGTTAAATTCGCCATCTGACGCGCATCTTTGGGGAACTGCCCAATCATGTCTTTGGCCTTCGCAAGCGATACCGCCGCTTTTGCGGGGTCCGAATTCGTTGCCGCATCGATCGACGCGGCGCGAAGCGTATCGGCATCGGATGCGACCTTCACGTACGCGAGTTCGCCCCGGATGATCGTGTCGTGCAAAACCTGGGCTTGCTGCGTGATGCCGCTCATCGCCCACAGCGCCACCGGAATGATCGCGATAACGACGAGAATCACCAAGGCAAAAGCCGAGGTAAGCCCGCGTTCAAGACTCGTGCGCTTCGAACTCATATCAGGTTGTATTGTCGGTTCCGAAGCCCGAAAGATTAAGGCTTTACCAGCGCCGCAAGGGCTTGCTTCCTCGCTTCCATTTTTAGGACTTTCGTCCGCCTTCTAACCTAGTGCGAACGAACCTACGGGAATCTGGGGCGGTTGCTTATGCTTGTTAGGATCAGGTATTGATGTCACCCCGGCTTTATTTGAAAGAGAGGGAGTTCCGTGCGCATTACCCTTCGAGCATTGTGGACGGCGCTTATTGCAGTTCTCCTGGTGGCCGCGCTCGCACCTCATGCTGCCCTGGCATGTAACAAGACGTTCGTGGCTTATAACCGCGCTGACAGTTCGATCGTCCGGCTTTACGTCGCTCCGCATAGCGCGAACACGTGGGAAGACGACGTGCTTGGCAATACGAGCGCGATCGAGCCCGATACGTATAAGCGGATCAACATGAGCAGCGACGACCGCGACGTGAGCCTCTACGATGTCCGCGCGGTGTTCGACGATGGAACAAAGGTCGAGGCGGGCAAGATCAACCTGTGCCGCGCCCAAAGCGTGTACATTTACAGCGACCACGTTACGTTCTCTGAATAGCCCGCCCTAGACTCCATCTTGCCTTGTGCACAGGTTGCTCGCAAGGAGACGGCCCCCGCTGCGCTAACCAATGGAAATCTTGCCAAGAGCCGCTATACGTTGTAGGGTTTGAGCAAGTAAGACACAATATATAGGGGTTAAGCGGTCCCGCTAGCGAACCGCGACCAACTTCATATTTCGGGAGCGTACTAGGGCGGATGAAGCACGAGACCGTAGCGGGGCTCGATATCGGGACGACCAAGACCTGCGCGGTCGTCGCGGCGGATGGCCCGAGCGGCCTCGAAATCATCGGCTACGGCGAGGCGCCGTCGTTCGGAATGCGCAAAGGCGTCGTCACCGACTTGGAAGAGACGATCAAGTCGATCGAAGCCGCGACCGAGCGAGCCGAACGAATGGCCGGCGTCCACATCCAGGGCGTTTACGTTGCGATCACCGGCGAGCATATCCGCAGCACGAATAACCGCGCCGTCGTCGCCGTTCAAAGCGAGGATCGCGAAGTAGGCGTTGCCGACGTGCGCCGGGTGGTCGACGCGAGCAAGATCATCAATCTCCCTGCGGATCGCCAAATTATTCATGCGCTTCCGCGCTTCTTCACGGTTGACGGACAAGACGGAGTGGAAGACCCCGTCGGCATGGCGGGCGGCCGGCTCGAGGTCGATACGCACATCATCACCGGCGGCTCGACGTTCATTACCAATGTCTTGAAGTGCGTGCATCGCGCCGGACTTGAATCCTCGGGTTTGGTTTTCGAACCGCTCGCGAGCTCCGCTTCAACGCTGCTTTCGGAAGAAAAACATGTCGGCGTCGTGCTGCTCGACATCGGCGGCGGCACGACCGACATCGCCGTGTATGCGAACGGCGGCGTCGTTCATGCGGCGACGCTTCCGGTCGGCGGCAAC
>Ga0073928_10003943_pt1 | contig 22616 bp, 21 predicted proteins | sample PaiPotPPA55metaG_FD_76969 | JGI IMG/M metagenome (GOLD analysis project Ga0073928, IMG submission 76969) | Iron sulfur acid spring bacterial and archeal communities from Banff, Canada, to study Microbial Dark Matter (Phase II) - Paint Pots PPA... ...
GACGAAGCCCACAAGATGAGTGCCTACAGCGCGGACAAGAAAACCCTCGCCTTTCAGCTTGGCGAGGCCCTCTCGCAGATGACGGATCACTATCTCCTGATGACCGCAACACCACATAAAGGCGATCCTGAAAACTTTTGCTTGTTCCTGTCCCTCCTCGATAAAGATGTGTACGGCAACATAAAAAGCCTCGATGAGGCCATAGCAAAGCATGAAGCGCCATTCTATCTTCGCCGTGTCAAGGAAGCCCTTGTCAGCTTTCCAGACCCTGAAACCGGGGTTGTAAAGGCGCTATTCACCAAGCGAATCGTCCATACCACTCCGTTTCAGATCAGCGACGAGGAACTCGACCTCTACGATCAGCTCACGCGCTACGTAGAGGACCAGTCCATTAAGGCCGCAAGGGATGATTCGGCACGCGGACGCGCCGTCGGATTTACGATGGCGATGCTTCAGCGCCGATTCGCCTCCAGCATTTATGCCGTTCGCAGAACTCTGGAACGCATGAAGGAAAAGCGCGAGAGAATTCTCGAAGACCCTGTTAAATATCGACAGGAACAGATCACTAAGCGATTGCCTGAGGATTTCGAGGACCTGACCGACGAAGAACGACAGGAAATACTTTCTGAATTGGAAGAGACCGTTACATCTTTCGATCCGAATGATCTGCGGATTGAGATTGTCGAACTGGAAAAGCTTATCCGCCAAGCCAAGGTGCTCGAAGGCCAGGAAGCAGAGGTAAAAGTCAGACGCCTGAAAGAGCTGCTGACGGATGAAGGGCTTTTCTCTGATCCTCAAATGAAGTTGCTGCTTTTTACCGAACATAAAGACACCCTCGATTTTCTAGTGGCTGATGGAAAAGACGGCCGTCCCCTCGGAAAATTGCGCGAATGGGGCTTGACCGTCACACAGATTCACGGCGGAATGAAAATCGGAGATCGCGATACGCCCGGAACGAGAATTTATGCGGAACGCGAATTCCGAGAGTCATGTCAGGTACTTGTTGCTACGGAGGCCGCCGGCGAAGGTATCAACCTCCAGTTCTGCTGGCTGATGATCAATTACGACATCCCCTGGAACCCAGTTCGTCTTGAACAGCGCATGGGGCGTATCCACCGTTACGGTCAGGAAAAGGACTGTCTCATATTCAATTTCGTCACAACCAATACGCGCGAGGGGAGGGTGCTCCACAAACTCTTCGAGCGCATTGCCGAGATTGAAAATGACCTCGATCCGAGGCGCACAGGGAAAGTGTTCAACGTGCTTGGAGAAGTATTCCCGTCGAACCAACTCGAAAAGATGTTGCGGGACATGTATGCCCACAACCAGATGACAGAAGAGCTGATCAAACAGCGCATCGTCGAGCAGGTCGATCCCGAGCACTTTCGAAGCATTACCAATTCGACCTTGGAGGGACTGGCAAAACGCGAGCTTAATCTTTCCGCCATCGTCGGCAAATCCGCCGAAGCCAAAGAGCGCCGACTCGTCCCGGAAGTGATCGAGGATTTCTTTCTTCAGGCGGCTCCTGTGACTGGCGTGGAAGTGAGCGAGCAGGGCAAAGGGCAGCACACGTACAGAGTGCCCCGCGTGCCCCGTCATCTTTGGCCCATCGGAGAACGGCTGGAACCAAGATTCGGGAAGTTGGGACGAGAATACAAACAAGTTGTCTTTGACAAAGAAATCCTCAAGAAACTGCCCACCTACGATTGGGTTACGCCGGGCCATCCTTTGTTTGAGGTAGTCCGTGAAGACCTTCTCGAAAACGTGCGCCCGGAAATGGACAAGGGAGCAGTCTTCTTTGACATACATCGGAGCTTACCAGCGCGTCTCACCGTCTATTCCGCCGCGATCCGGGATGGGCTGGGGCATGTGCTTCATCGCCGCCTATTCATAGTGCAGGAAGAAATCGAAGGTACTCTCACGGTGCGCCAACCCACGCTACTGCTGGACCTAATGTCGGCACCACCGGGAACGCACGTTCCAAGCGAATCAGGGAAAGACCAGAATTCCCTCGAACATTTCCTCGTGCAGACGGCCCTCGAACCATTTCTTGCTGAAGTTGCAGCCCAGCGCGAGAAAGAAACAAAGACGGTCGCGCACCATTTGGAGATTAGCCTTAACGAGTTGATTCACCGTCAGAATCTACGGCTGGCTGAACTTGTGGACCAGCAGCAGAGTGGGGATAGCAGCCCGCTTCTTGCGGCAAATACGAAACAGGCCGAAGATCGTCTCGACGAACTCAACGGTAGACTTGAGGGGCGCCAGCGAGAGTTACAGAAGGAGCGCAACTGCACTATCAGCGACATTCAGCGGCACGGGTCTGCGTGGGTGCTGCCACATCCCGAGCGTGCCACGCCGAATGTAGCCGCCCTCGTGCGGGACGATGAAATCGAGGGCATCGCCGTCGATGCGGTGATTGCGTTTGAACGCGCCCGAGGCTGGGAAGTCGAGAGCGTTGAACAAGACAATCGAGGATTCGATCTAATTTCGCGCCGTCCGCATCCCGAAGACCCCAAGACTGCAATCGAAGTCCGCTTTATCGAAGTGAAAGGACGGTCTTTCGTCGGAGAGGTTGCCCTGACGACCAACGAATATAGAACCGCCCAGCGCCTCAAGAGAGACTACTGGCTCTATGTTGTCTTCAACTGTGCCGGTACACCGGGCATCAATGTGGTTCAAGACCCTGCACAACTCGATTGGCAGCCCATCGTGAAAATCGAACACTATCAGCTTAGGCCACAAGCCATCCTCGATGTGGCGACGCACTGAGGAATACAAAACATAATGACGCAACCCTATCCGAAGCGCTTGATCGAAGTTGATCTACCGATCAAGCGCATTTCGGCTCATTCCAGTCGCGAGAAGTCTATTCGCCACGGCCACATTTCGACCCTCCACATCTGGTGGGCACGGAGGCCGCTTGCCGCTTGTCGGGCAGTAATTTGCGCGGCCCTCTGGCCGGACCCCGCCGACCAGCTTTGCCCGCAGGTTTTTCGAGATAGAGCGTCAAAGTTAATCAACGAATTCGCAAATGCCGCAATTACGAACCTGGCACTCGGCGAGAGCTGCGATCAACGTACATGGATTAAGTGGCAGGCGTTGGTCAAGACCGGCGGACTTGACAGCCACAAAGAAGCTCATTGGAACATCCTCCGGTTCGCATTGCTGGACTTTATTGCCGACTTTGCAAACTGGGACAATTCCACCGTTCATGAATATCTGGAAACCAGCCGAGCTTTAACTCAAGCCGCGCACGAAGCATTAGGTGGAGAACCTGGCACAAGACCGCTGGTTGTGGATCCGTTTGCCGGAGGAGGCTCGATACCGCTAGAAGTGTTGCGCGTCGGGGCAGATGCGTATGCTAGCGACCTAAATCCGGTGCCAGTCTTGCTCAACAAAGTTGTCCTTGAGTTCATCCCTAAATATGGGCAGCGCCTCGCCGATGAAGTCCGCAAATGGGGTGAGTGGATCAAGCGAGAAGCGGAAAAAGAGCTGGCCGAGTTCTATCCCAAGGACGCGGACGGTGCGACGCCCATCGCCTATCTCTGGGCGCGAACGATTCGATGCGAAGGCCCCGGCTGCGGAGGAGAGGTGCCGCTATTCAATTCTCCATGCCTAGCCCAAACCGGAAAGCGCTCTGTGTTTCTCAAGCTCAACTGCGATAAACAAAAAAAGCAAATTGATTTTGAGATCATCTCAGGCGCTCCTCCGAAGGGGGAGCTTGAAGGTGTGCTTCGCAGAAGCTCCGTGACGTGCCCAATTTGCGGCCATACTACACCAGCGACGAATGTGCGGGCTCAGTTCATAGGCAGAAAGGGCGGCGCGGGCGATGCGCGGTTGCTGGCCGTTGTGACAACACGAGCGGATCAAAGCGGCCGCACTTACCGATTACCCCAACCACATGACCTTGAAACAGCGAGAGAAGCAGCCCGTCAACTGGAGCTAGTCCGTCTAAATCAACCACAGGATGTCCCAGATGAAACGCTTCCATACTTGCGCAGCATTTTTAACATCCAGCTCCTCGATACTACAAAATGGAGCTATCTGTTTTCGCCGCGTCAGTTGCTCTCCTTGATCATATTTGTTCGGATCATCCGAAGGTTGGCGAGCCGTCTCGAGACTTCCCCGCTTGAACCGGAACTACAAACAGCGGTCTGCACATGTCTAGCCATGGCGGTCGATAGGGTAGCCTCTCAATTTAGCGCGTTGACAAGGTGGCAGCCAAAAGGAGAATTTTCCGTCGGAACATTTGGCAGACAGGCACTCGGAATCGTTTGGGACTTTGTCGAAATACGTCCAATCGCAGGTGCTTCAGGCGATTTAGACGGTGCCATAGATTGGATTTGTCGCGTTATCGGTGCAGGAATTCCGACAGGCAGTGTTCAGGGTGTCGTCAAATTGGCATCCGCAACGGCGCACCCGCTTCCTGATGACTCCGCCGCGGCACTCATCACCGATCCACCTTACTATGACGCCGTTCCGTATGCAGACTTGTCCGATTTTTTCTATGTGTTTCTGAAGCGGATGCTCAAGAATCAATACCCTTCTTTTTTCGAGGGGGATTTGTCTCCCAAGCGGGGCGAAATCGTCCAGCTAGCCGAACGCAATCCCATCTACGCATACAAGACAAAAGAGTATTTCGAGAAGGGGATGCAAGACGCCCTCGCCGAGGGCCGGCGAGTAACGGTACCGAGTGGCGTAGCTGTCATTGTCTTTGCCCACAAAACAACGCAGGGTTGGGAGGTAATGCTTTCCTCAGTAATAAACGCAGGTTGGACAGTGACAGCATCTTGGCCGATCGACACTGAGCGATCTGTTCGCCCTCGGGCTAGCAACTCGGCAGCACTTGGCTCTTCGGTCCATCTGGTTTGCCGGCCGCGCGAAAATTCTGACGGCGCGGTACGCACGCACGAAATAGGCGATTGGCGCGACGTGCTGCAAGAGTTGCCCATCCGCATCCACGAATGGATGCCCCGGCTCGCAGACGAAGGCGTTGTCGGCGCGGATGCCATCTTCGCATGTCTCGGTCCGGCTCTAGAGATATTCTCTCGTTATTCGCGAGTGGAGAAAGCTAGCGGTGACGTCGTCACACTCAAGGAATACCTGGAACATGTTTGGGCGGCGGTTGCAAAAGAGGCGCTCGCTATGGTGTTCAAAGGAGCCGATGCTACCGGCTTTGAAGCGGACGCCCGCCTGACCGCTATGTGGCTGTGGACGCTCAAATCCCCCGATGCCAACGGGCATCCCGAAGACGCCGACGACAAAGAGGACTCCGAAGAAGTGCCCGAATTGCGGGGCAAGAATGTGGCGACCGGCGGATTCATACTTGAATTCGATGCAGCTCGTAAGATCGCCCAAGGTCTCGGGGCAAATCTAGAAAGTCTGAATCACCTAGTCCAGATAGCCGGCGACCAGGCGCGCTTGCTGGCGGTGTCAGCACGAACCCAACATCTTTTTGGCAAAGATCAAGAAGAACCAACTCGGATGATTCCTAGGAAAAAGAAATCGACACAGATCGACATGTTTTCTGAGTTGACAGAGTCAGAAGACGCGGAAGCAACTTGGAGCGAGAAGACTATGAGACGGGTTGGGGAGACCACGCTCGACCGTGTGCATCAGGGAATGATTCTGTTCGCCGCTGGACGCGGAGAGGCCCTCAAACGCTTCGTCGTTGAAGATGGCGTCGGGCGAGACGGCAAATTCTGGCGACTTGCCCAAGCGCTTTCCGCACTCTATCCCTCCGGCTCCGATGAGAAACGCTGGGTAGACGGAGTACTTGCCCGCAAGAAGCAGTTCGGGTTCTAACATGGAAATAAACAACGAGGAGATGTCAGAGCATGGCACTCAAACCCTGGTATAAGGTCGTCACGCCGAGGGAGGACTTACGAGACGGGAAACCTCTCGATGCATCTGAATTCGCCGTTCACCTCGATCAAGTTAGGGATGGGCGCGCCCCAGCCGTCTATCAGAACCCGGAGCGCTTTCTGGAGCGAACCTTTCTCACGAAAGGACTGACCGGCGTGGCGGCCGAAGTGCTTCGCCGATTGTCTGGGGAGAAGACAGAGACCTCTGCCGTATTCAACATGACGACGCAGTTTGGTGGCGGTAAGACCCACTCGCTCACACTGCTGTATCACCTCGCCAATAACGGCCCGAAGGCTAAGGGTTGGCAGGGCGTCTCCAGATTGCTTCAGGTCGCCGGACTGAACACAGTGCCCTCGGCTAAGGTCGCGGCATTTGTCGGTACTGAATTCGACCCTATTGCCGGTCGCGGAGGCTCTGACGGAACGCCGGTCAGAAGAACGCCCTGGGGTGAAATCGCTTTTCAGGTTGGCGGCGAGAAAGCGCTCGCAATTCTTGCTGAACATGAAAAACAGGGTGTCGCCCCTGGTGGTGATGTTATCCGTTCGTTTCTACCCAAAGACCAGCCCGTATTGGTCCTGATGGACGAACTGATGAATTTTGTCAGCCGCAGCCGCAAAAGCGGAATGGCCGGCCAACTCTACAGCTTTCTTCACAACCTGAGCGAAGAGGCCCGCGGGCGCGACAACATGGTGTTGGCGGTATCGATTCCAGCCTCAGAACTCGAAATGAGCGCCGACGACCAATCCGACTACGAGCGATTCAAAAAGCTGCTCGATCGTGTCGGCAAGGCGGTAATCATGTCGGCGGAATCCGAGACTTCCGAAATCATCCGTCGCCGCCTCTTCGAGTGGGACGACAATGCAATCACGAGTGACGGTAGGGTGATGCTCAATAGGGATGCAATTGCTTCCTGTAACGAATTTGGGGACTGGGTAAAGGATCATCGCCAGCAGGTGCCCGAGCAATTTCCATTCGACAGTGCGCGAGAAGCTTTTGCCGACACCTATCCGTTTCATCCGAGTGTTCTCTCAGTGTTTGAAAGAAAATGGCAAGGGTTACCTCGATTTCAGCAAACCCGGGGAATCCTGCGACTCTTGGCCCTGTGGGTTTCTCACGCCTATCAAGCAGGATTCAAAGGCGGCCACCGCGACCCACTGATCGGACTTGGCACGGCCGCCTTGGACGACTCTCAGTTTCGCGCGGCTATGTTCGAGCAACTCGGTGAGCATCGCCTTGAAGCCGCCGTCACAACGGATATCTGCGGGAAAAACGACTCTCACGCAGTCCGTCTGGACAATGAGGCTGTGGAAGCTATCCGCAAAGCCAGACTTCACCGGAAAGTAGCCACGACGATTTTCTTCGAATCGAACGGTGGGATGTCTCGCGCAGAAGCGACTACCCCAGAGATCCGGTTGGCTGTCGCCGAACCGGAGATCGATATCGGCAATGTGGAAACGGTGCTTGAGGCCCTTACTGATGCCTGCTACTACCTAACGGTTGAGGGCAATCGCTATCACTTCAGTTTCAAAGAGAACCTGAACAAGCGCTACGCTGACCGGCGCGCAAATATCAAGGACACATCGATAACTGACTGTGTTCGCTCTGAGATCCGGAAGGTCTTTGCCGCGAGCAACGGAATTGAGCCGGTCTTCTACCCGGAGAAAACCAGCCAGATTCCAGACAAGCCAATTCTGACTCTGGTGGTGCTGTCACTTGAACAGAGCTTGGAGGATGAAAAGCGAACAAAATCATTCATTGAGTCGGTAATCCGGGAACACGGAACCTCGGCAAGAACCTACAAAAGCGGGCTTATATTCGTCGTCGCCCAATCCGCTGGTCCGCTTGCCGAAGATGCCCGCCGCGTGCTCGCTTGGGAAGAGATTCAGAAAGAGCTCCCCGGAATCAACGTTGACACGACCCAAATCGCCCAACTAGAAGACAACATCAAGAAATCCCGTCGCGACCTCAGAGACAGTGTTTGGAGAAGCTACAACAATATCGCTCTTCTCGGGAAGAATAACGAGATCAGATTCATCGACCTCGGGAATATGCATTCGAGTGCGGCAACCTCGATCATTCAATTCATTGTGAATGAGCTTGTGCACGTAGACGAGATCCAGAGCGGCATCAGTCCCAATCTTCTTGTACGCAACTGGCCGCCAGCCTTTCGAGAGTGGAGCACAAAGGCCGTGCGCGACGCCTTCTTCGCCTCGCCCCTATTCCCGCGTCTGCTGAACCCTGACGCGATAAAAGAGACGATCGCTCGCGGCGTATCCAATGGACAGCTCGCTTATGTCGGTAAGGCCGCAAGTGGGAAATATCTGCCATTCGGCTTCGAGCGGACAATCAACACGGCAGACATCGAAATTTCGGAAGAGATGTTTATCGTCTCTAAAGAGACCGCTGAGGCTTACCGCAAGGACTTAACCAAGCCAGAGGGCTCCGCGCCGACGTTGTTCCCGGCCGAAGTTGGCGATACGCGAGACCTACCCAAACCGGGGACAGACGAGACTGCGACCGCCGACAGTGCTAAAAGCCGTCCACAAACCTCTCAGCAGAAAACAGAGCTAACCTGGGCCGGCAAAATCCCTTCCCAAAAATGGATGAACTTTTACACAAAGGTTCTGACGAAGTTGGGAGTGACGAGTGACCTCACTCTTACCGTAAGGGTTGAATGCAGACCCGAGGGAGGATTGTCACCACAGAAGATGGAAGAAATAAGAAACGCCCTGCGTGAGTTGGGGCTGGACGACAGGATTGATTAACACTTGAGTCCGTCGGAGGCTTCACGTTAATTGCATCGGTGGTTCGGAAGGCGGACACTAGTCGTGTCTTCTTCCGCCTTCGGTTCGCTCTCAGCAGGGGCTGGTAACAGCCTTCCTCCTGTAAGTATTTCCGCATGAGAGAGTCTCCTAACTGCGCCGTGGCGGAACTCATCGACCTGAGCGACGGCTTTGCCGACTCTCCTCTTCGCCCACACTCGCTTGCTTACTTTCGGCTCCCGGCGGTAAAGGCGACGGAGAATAACCCTTTCGTGACGGCTCACCGCATCTCTTTCCCCTGAAGATATAATTTCCCCATGTGCGGACGATATCGGCTGTCGCGGCGAAAGCAGATCATTGAGGAGCACTTCGAGAGCATTTCGGCGGAGGAAGATTGGAATCCCCGATACAACATCGCACCAACCCAGCCCGTCCCCGTCATCCGCCAACACCCAAAAGAAACGCGGCGGGAGTTGTCCCTGATGCGGTGGGGTTTGATTCCGTTTTGGTCGAAGAACATGTCTGGTGCAGCCATGATGATCAACGCCCGAAGTGAGACGGCCGCGACGAAGCCCGCATTCCGCGATCCGTTAACCAACCGCCGATGCCTCATCCCGGCGGACGGATTTTACGAGTGGCAGCGGGCGGGTAAGGCGAAACAGCCGCACTGCTTTGAGGTCAACGATGGCAAATTATTCGCCTTCGCAGGACTGTGGGACCGCTGGAAAGACCCGAATGGGCAGTGGGTCAAATCGTGCTCGATCCTAACCACGACTCCGAATGCTGTCACTGCATCCGTCCATGATCGAATGCCGGTCATCCTCGCTCCAGATTGTTATGATTTGTGGCTCGATCCGGGGATGCACGACATGAGAGCAGTCTCAGACATGCTGAAGCCGTATGATGCCCGGATCATGCGGTGCTACCCGGTGAGCAGTCGCGTCAACTCCGTTGCGAACGATGACGCGGAGTGTTCGACACCCGTCAAGCTCAATGCCGTTCAAACGCAAACGAGTCTATTCTCATATGCCGAAGCGACCAGCGAAGAAAGAAGCACCGGACACTCTCAAAGGCTGGCAACAGATCGCCGATTTTCTCGGTGAGCCTCAATCGGTTGTGCAGCGTTGGGCGAACGAGGGAATGCCAGTCCGCAAGGAAGGCCGATTCGTCTCGACTTCACCCGACAAATTGAATGCGTGGCTTGGAAAAGAATCGGGCAAGCCAGTTCACGCGGTGACTGAGACGACAGACCTGACTGCTGAACTCAAACGCGGCCTGACCTATGTCCGCCACGAACAACAGTCAGAAAAGCCGCAGGGTCCGGCAAAGAAGAAGAAGTGAAGGACAACCATCTTCGTCTTGGCGGGATCAAGCACAACGCAGGTAGGGATTTTCGATCACAACACGCAGGTCGACACGATTATTTAGCTGCACTGCCCGCTGCGTCCCGTACAGTGGCGGCGTGTAAATATCCGACTTCCTGTGCAAGTCTCCAAAATTCTTCTCTTGCTAGGTGTCTTTCCAATTTTAACCTTCTAGTTTCGGCTCGGACGAATTTGCATAGTTGATCCATCAACATGCCACTCGTCCCAGAATCTTCGATCAGAATTTTACGAAACCCTTCGATGGTGACGGGCGGGAGTGCGGGGCCGTCGATAAAATATCGAAGGTACTTCACGAAATTTCCGTCTTCAACAATGGCGTTTCCTTGACGACCTTTTATCTCAAAAATTTCTTTGTGGGATTTGCCATGTCCACCGGGAAACGGCTCAGTGAAGTCCCGAATCCTCGCCTCAGGAATCCCTCCACGACTGTGAAGCGATTTCAATAGAGAGCGGGCAGCTTTACCAGAATAAGAACTACCCCTCGACAATTCCGCTTCCATCTGCTGGCGGAAGCCAGCTTCTTCAGGTGTCAACACGATAGGTTTAACTTCGGGAACGTTCATTTTCTCCCCATTTGCTGCCTAGTCCGCCTTACAGTTCAACTCTCGGTAAAATCTCTCCCAATCATCAATACGTGGAAGTGTTCCGCCATTCCCCTCGACCACATCCTTGAACACATTGCAGAGGCATTTCTGACGGGCAGCACCGCTTCCTTCCTTTATGAAACGGTCTCGACACGCTTTCAATCGGGCAAGGATGGCTTGGACTTCGTCCTCCGAGTACGTTGAAGCGAAGACTTGACTGACACGTTGGGCTTCGGCAATCGTGTCTTTTTCTTCACGATGACGTTGATACGCCTTGCCGACATCGGCTCCCAGAGTGATTCCCTCAAAGAGAGCTTTGATGTACGACAGAACTTCTAACCAGACATGGAACGATGCCATTCGCCACCTACGTTCGGAACTCGGCTTCACATCATACGCTTCCGGCGTCTCATCGAAATCGCTCGTCGATCTTCGCCATGATGACCTCAGCCCATTGAATGCTTGCGGCGATTAACTTCTCTGTCCGTGGGCTTCCTTGTGGTCCGCCGAATAGATCATCAGCCGTCTGCATGTGCAGGCTCGTCAGGATCGCGGCCATGATCCCGATCACACGCTTCCGGCCTTCATCCATCCCGGCATCCTAGCACAAGTTTCGCCTTTAGTTCGCTCTCGACTTGTGCTACGTTTTGGAAAGGAGGCGTAGTATGAACGTCCCTAACGCTCCGATGTCCCTGTATGGATTCGCTGACGCTTGCTCAGATTTTGACCGCCGTCATCCGCACTGGTCAGCGGTGATGTCCCGCCTATGGGACGCCATGAACCTCGCATTCAGCCGCAAACAGGTCATGGATACACAGATAGAAAAGTTCGTCTATTTTTACGGGAACCTCGTGGCTGAGGACTTCATGGAGATTTTCCTGATGGCTGCCAACGGTTACGGTTATGGGGCGATGAAGTTGTTACGGTCGATGTACGAGCACACCGTTACATTGAGGTACCTGCACGACCATCCTGACGAACTTCAAGCGTTCTTCGATTTCGACCGAGTGCAACAGTACAAATTGATGAAGCCTATCTTCGAGACATTCGGCGAGAATAGCGTGCTGTCGTCTGGCATCGTAGAGGACACGGAGCGAAGGTACAAAGAAGTCAAAGACAAATTCATGGTCAAGTCTTGCAAATCGAAAACCTGCGATGAAAGGCGTGTGGGCCATACGTGGAGCAAGCTGGACTTCGTTTCGATGGCGAAGACGACCGGAGCCATCGGTACGCTTATTGTTCCCGGTTATTTCATACCGCTGCGTCACGCTCACAGCACACTCAGGGCTATGATGGATAGGTTGGAGAGAAGGGATGAGCACTTGGGCTTTGAGCGGGAGTTACAACCTCATGAAGCCGATCAAGCCCTGATGACCGCACACAACTGCATACTCGTCGCTTTAGAAGTTCAAGATGAGCGGTTCAAGATTCCGGGTCTGAAACCAGCTATCGAAAACTGCGTTAGGGATTGGGCGTTGATTTGGTCGCCGGAGTCCTTGACCGAATTAGAGGCACCCGTTGACCCTAGATCACCGACCTGAATCGCGTACAATACACGCGTGAAACGCCTCTTACAGTTCTTCATTTCCGCTGGTCAGTGGGGCATCACCTTGATGACCGGGGGCGTGGCAGCATACTTAGTCGCAGCCTACGAGCACATCGCGGGTCACTCGCTCACCGCGTTTGTGTGGGTTACTCTCGGAATCGCACTCTTCATGGTCGGAGCCTTCCTGGCGTGGAATGAGCAGTTCAACAAAGCGATTCTTGCAGGCAATCCTGAGATTGTCATTGAGTACGAGAAATCAGCAAAGCACATCACTGCTCCTCTCTTCGTAAAGAATCTCGGAGGCGGTAACGCGTACCGTGTGAAGATTCGGGACATCACGAACGACGCGGGTGCTGTCGTCAGATTCAGCGAAATGTCCAATCTTGAGAGCAAGCAGATGTACGAAGCGAAAGGGAGTTTCGAGAACTTCAAAGAGTTTGCACCGTTCTTCTCCCACAACTTTGACGCGTTCTTGATGGACGCCAAGCAGGGTTCAGATGTCCTAGAAACCATCAACAATACGATGGCTCCCAAGACAATCACCGTAATCGTGGACTACTTCAACGCATCCGACATGCGGTTCACTGCGGAGTTCGAGATCAAACGCTTACTGGAAGAAGGACGTACGTCGTTCTTGCGGAGATATTTCAATCCGAAACGGTAGCCACGGGGCGTGTCATCAAGAAGCAAACCATTCCAGAAGAAATTCGGGGTCTGTTGAAGGCAGCAACTCGCCGCTCTCTGTTTCCATCCCGTACGCTGTGAACCACTCTTGCCAGATATGTCCGTGGCTGAACGCACTCGCTAACCGATACTCCAGAGATTCCGAGCGAAACCGCGCCCGATAGACATACCCACAGTTCTCGCATTGCACTTGAAGATTCACACCGTCTTTATTTTTCTCGACTGATGACCAGTCGGGGCAATCGCAAAGTTGACAGATCATGGCGTGGAACTTTACTCTTCCCCCTTCCGAGGTGTCAAACAGGCTCAGGTGGGTAATGTCATGGCTGCGGTTGATCCAGAACCGCGGTTTGGCTTCTGCTCCAGGCGTCTAAATATCTAGCAAAGGCATGAGTCAGGGATTCGACCCAATCGTCGAAATCTTTTCCGAGCACAAACGGATTCATCAAACGCTTGTCGAAGTAGTCCGGCTGGAAATGGTAGACACCATTCCGAAATCGCTTGAGTAGCTCCAGATTTGATCATGCGAGAAGGCCGTCAATCTCCTGGTCGGCCAACTTCAAGTATTGCCAACCCTCGCAAACCGCAAACAGTCCGGCGTACCAGTAGCTCAGATACATGAACGCCCGACCCGCGTCCTCATTGTCGAAGAAAGAGGGCGTTGGTGAGAACTGTTTGCCCATTTGCTGGAAGTGCTCTCGCACCTCAGCTTCCGATGAACTGCTGGAAAGTGCGTTCGCCACGCCGTGGGAGCAGGTGACGCTGATGGAACTCAGTATGCTGGATCACCCTGAGGAAGAAGATCGTGAGAGCTACTAACGCAGAGCCTCAAGTTTCTCGAATAGCCCGTCTATGTCGGACATCGAGAAAACTTCGGTTCCCCATTCTTTGTCGATGCCAAGTCGTTTGATCCTGTCGCACTGCCGTTTGTCGGTCACCACGTAGTGGCACGCGGGAATGGCGACAGCGAGCAGACTGACATCCATCGGATCGCCAGATTGGATGACGGCATTTCCTGTCAGCAAGTCCGCCCCCAACTGATTGCCGATCTTGGGAGTGGGGAGATTGTTGTGGTAGTCAGAGCAAAAGTATTTGTGCAAGCCTTCCAGACCATCTGGCTTGCCGCCGATCTCTCGCCATATCGCACGGAACATCAGGAATCCCTGCACGCTCCAAAAATCGCCGATCTTCCCAGCCGCGATTTGTTTGTCCCATTCCTCCACCCTAATAGCCATCGACTCCGCATAACCACATTTTTCTTCCTGCAACTGTTCTTCGTAGGTGCGTTTGTTGGCGAACAACTCCTGCCTCAACTGTTCCCAGATTTCGAGCACTCTAAGATTAGCGGCATCCCGCTGTGCGAGGATTTCCGGTAGCCGGATGGGGTGTCCGCCGATCACTATGTTCCGCTTCCGAGCCTGCTCAAGTTCCTCGACGGGATCGCCATGAAAGAACGCATCAACGGTGATCGTGATGGTGTCGGCATTTTTAACATAGGCGGCCATCCCCAATTGAGCCTGCCAATCGAAAATACCTTGCCGATGTTTCATGCCGATGCCTAGAGAAAGACCGAGGAAATCACGATGAATCTCGGGATCAAGCCGCTTGGCAACGTACTCTTCTTCCTGATCCGACTGTGGGAAGATCAGCTTTCCAGCGGGAACAAGTTCTTGCACGAGGGTGCGTAGACGGGTGAGCCGATCAACCTCAACCCGCTGCAACTTTTCGCCGCCTTCGACCTTGGTCAATTTGATGACGACGGACGTGTCGAGCCACAGAGTGGGCAGTTTCGGTTTTTCACAAACGACTTTGGGTTTGTCGCTCATCTCAAAGACGGCTGATGTCCACCGTCTGCATACGCAGGTGCCCGAATAATTCCTCCCCAGCAGCGATGTCGTTCGCATCTGGTTCGTATTCCGGGTTCGTTAGGATCAGATCGTAGTGCTCCCCGTCGTGGTCAATAATCACGAGACAGTTCTTCTTCTGATAGTGAGCAAGAGCACCCCCTGCGAGTCTGTGGGCACGCCCGTATCGCGTCAGTTTATCGATTCCCCTGCACGAGGCGAGAACGAAAACCAAGTCCCGACCTTCGGCGGTAGCAGCCGCGAAAGTAAATCCTTCGGTCTTTCCTCGCATCAACTCAGCCACGGTATGAAGTTGTCGTCCCATTGACGACCGTTCAGTCAGTCGCATGTCCGCCAGAATTTCCAGCAAGATCAGATAGTTCTTCCGTTCGTCGTCTTTGTCGAATAGCGCAACAAGTTCAGGGGGCAGTCCGTCAGCGTAGTTCGGGTCTCTGGTGGACAGGGCATGGGCTACATGCTCGATTTCACCGCTGTAGAGCTTATATTCTTCACTGCGTTCCAACGCCTCTCGCAGCAAATCATCGTGGGTATCCGCACCACGTCGGGCGTCCGCGTGCCCCAAACTCCCCGCAAAGCTATTGGCGAGACCGCCGTTCATTATGTACCACTCGTAGAAAGGCAACTCATCGCCGACCATCCGCTGGCAAGCAATCGGCAACTTCCGTCTGGCATCCAGATATTGGAGAACCTCAGGCAGGGTTCGTAGTTGCCAGACGACGTTCAGGAAGTCGTTAATGGACATGTAAGTCAGCGGCACACCCATATACTCCAACGGCAACTTGTCAGCGATCTGGTTCAGATCAACGGGACGCCATGTTTCCACGAGCGCAACTCCGTGGATTATCCGGGGGAGTGTTTTGAATTCAACCCTGCCTCTGCGCGGGTGGTCGCACCACTTCGGACGGTCGTCGGGATTCTTGATGCAGCCGCGAATTGGCTTTAGGGCATCCTGAATATTCTTCAGAACCCACAACTCGTTTTTCTCCGTAGTGCGACGGGGGTCTTCCTGAGCTTTCTGCGAAATCAGGATGCCGTCCCCTTTGTGGACGATCAGATGGTCTATGACTTCTTTATCGGTGGGGTCTTTGTGCATCGGGCTGCGAAAAACGAACTCCGAAATGAGCGGCAGAGACAGTACGTCTTCGACCTGCCTTTCCGCCCAAAGCGTTCGTGTTTTCACTGCTTCGACCATGTGGGGTTCTTAGATAAAGTCTGCTCTCGTGCCACATGAATGTCCAGATCATTCCTGACCAACCTTGCGCGTTGCCCAGATGCGCCAGAACAGGTCGAACAGCAGAACACCAGCGAGAATAAACATGTATTCCCGAATTCCGGGGAATATGATCCCCGCCAGAAGAACGACAGCGATCCACAAAAGACGATACATTTTGATGAGGGTCACGAGTTGCAAATCCCTCACCGAATCCTTCGACGTTGCGCGGTCGTAGTAATAGAGGGTCGGTTCGTCGGGACGCAGAACCATCAAGCTGCCGTTTTTCGTTTCTGAATAGAACTTGCGATACCAGTATCGCGTTTGGGCCTCGTCGAAATAAGGATGGGAATGCCAGATCGGGTCTTCATCTTTGTCCTGGGTGAGGATCAGCGGTTCTGACGACATGAAATGGCAGGATTCCAGCACGACCTTGTCGTCGTGGACGGCAAAGAACACGTAGCATTCGTCCGCATCTCTGGACCAGTCGTGGTCGAAGTAGAACCAGACCACGTTGATCGGGTTAATGCCTCTCTTGAATAGACCTGCAAGCGTGGCGATGGTGGATAGGACTGTCCATTCCGCTTCGATGTCTAGGTTGCCTTCATCGGTCACGTACCTTTTATGGCTTAGACCGCTGTGCTCATCAGGCTCGTCTTTGATTCTTGAGTTGACGAATTTTACGTACACGGCATCGAGGGTTGAAGGTTCGCCGTTCAACTTCAACGGGATGCTTTTGAGGTTATCCCAGTGGATGGAGTACATGCCCGGACTGAATTTCGCCATCCGCCCAAAGGTCGGAAATTCGGCTTTTATGTCGGGCACCGTCGTTGCTTCGGCCATGAGGATTTCTCGCCGACAAGTCTGCTCCCGAGGCTATATAAATGTCCAGTCGGCTACAAATAGGCCCTTACGATTTTTCCATTTTTGATGGATAATGGGTGGGTAAGGCAATCGGCTACTACCTAAGCTCAGCCGAATCAGCAAGCGGTAGACTCCCACTCTCTCCGCCATTTTTCTTCGACGCGTGAGATCATTCACCTGGCAACGACCGTCTGTCAGTCGATCGATTATGCTATCGGCGTTCCGCTGCTAATTCTGGTACGTGCCTCCTGTTGTGCTGACCTCCATTCCTAACAGCCATCCGTCATTCTCAAGCGGAAAGCTACGCTGTCTCTTTTCCACTACGTCCTCCTCCGAGTGGGCCGCCGCTTGGCCGCGGCTCGGACGGGCGTTTCGGACTACGCCGGTCTCGCGCCAAACTAACCCCAACTCCGTTTGGCACTCACCGCGCTTTCCCTCACGCCCTGCCACCCTCCTCCGGCCTCCGTTCTGTCCCTTTCACCGTTCCGTCTTGTTTCTTCCCGCTGCCGCTCAAGTGAAGAAAGAAACAAGCCGGAAACGGCAGAAAGGGAAAAAACATGAAATTAGAAGAAGTCAACACACGAACCAAAGAGGCCGTAGATTTCCTCGTTGCAGCATTGGAGTCCGGTCACAGTGAAGTCCTCACCGCATACCTCGGAGCAATGTCGAAGTTTCACACCTACAGCTTCGGCAACATCATGCTCATCGCACGTCAGAAGCCCGATGCTACCAACGTTGCCGGACTTCGGGCATGGAACTCGCTTGGCCGCTTCGTTAAACGGGGAGAAAAAGGTATTTTCATTCTCGCCCCGATGGTCGGAAGACGAAGCACGAAGGATGTAGCGACCGACGAGGCGAGTGAGGGCGCAACAACTGAGGGTCAACGGACGCTGTACGGTTTCCGGGCCGTCTACGTTTTTGACATCAGCCAGACCGAAGGCAAGGAACTTCCCACGCTGACCGAAGTCAATGGCGACGTGAGCGGATACCGCGAACGTCTGTTTAAGTTCGTTGAAGCGCAAAGCATCGAGATTAGTTTCTCCGAAAGAATTGCTCCCGCAAAAGGTCTCTCGTATGGCGGCAAGATCAAGCTGCTTTCCGGGATGCAGCCCGCCGAGGAGTTCTCGACGCTTGTGCATGAGATCGCCCACGAAATGTTGCATCGTGGCGACCGCCGCACCCTAACCACCAAACAAGTCCGCGAGACCGAAGCCGAAGCCGTGGCCTTTGTGGTCTGCCAATCGGTCGGACTTCAGAACGGAACGGCATCCCAGGACTACATCCAGCTTTGGCACGGAGACGCCAATCTCCTCCGCGAGAGCTTGGAAGCCGTTCAGCAAACCGCTGCCGTGATCCTCTGGGGCATTGCCCCCGAGCCACCGGCACTCGCGGCAGCCGCATAACACGCCAACACCTGCACCGTTTGGTTTCAGACCCGACGTGTGCGCCGACTCCACCGACACATGACCAACAAATAATGAGAGGAGAAAAGATCATGCCGAGTACGCAAAATGCAGTCAACAACCACGAATATCGAAGCGTTCCCATCACCGCGCTTGCGGAATCAGCAACTAATCCCCGCAAGCGGTTTGATGCCAAGAGTCTTGAAGAACTAGCGGCCAGCTTCAAGACGCAAGGGATTCTGGCCCCTCTTCTGGTACGCGAACTAAAGGAAAGCAAGTATGAAGTAGTCGCCGGGGCACGTCGCCTCCGAGCGGCGAAACTGGCGGAACTCGAAAAGCTTCCCGTCCGCGTAGTCAAGCTGACCGATGCAGAGGCAATCGAGGCCCAGTGCGTTGAGAATCTGCAACGCGAGGACATCCACCCGCTTGAGGAAGCTCTGGGTTTCAAGTCGCTCTTGGAACTCGGAGAACCTGCCTACACCATCGCCACCATTGCCTCACGTGCTGGCAAGAGCGAGGCGTATGTCTACGGTCGTATCCGACTCGCTGACCTCATACCGCCCGTGGCCGAGGCATTCCTGAAAGATCAGATCACCATCGGCCACGCTTTGCTGATCGCCAAGCTCCCGGCTTCGCAACAGCAGGAGGCATTCTCCGCTGCTTTCCGGGGCTTGTGGACAAGCGAGGGCAACAGCCAAGTCCTGATTCCCGTGCGGGAGTTGGCGGCGTGGATCGAATCGAACATCTTGCTCCAACTGGCATCTGCGCCGTTTGACAAGCAGGATGACACGCTCGTTCCAGAAGCAGGTTCGTGCGTCAACTGCCCAAAGCGAACCGGATTCAACAAGCTACTTTTCCCAGACGTGCGAAAGGATTCCTGCACTTCGCCCGACTGTTTCCGGGCCAAGATCGACGCTTCCGTGAAGAAGACTCTGGAAACCAAACCGCAGCTAATCCAGATTTCGGCGGCGTGGAATTCCCGCGAAGGAGCTCCTTTGGGACGGAATCAGTATGTGGAGCTGGAGGTCAAGAAGACGAAGGCGAACAGCTCAAGCGCCAAGCTCCCGGCGAACCAGAAGCCATGCGACAAGATGACCGAGGCGATTGTCATGGACGGCGGTAAACGGGGACAGGTCGTCAAGGTTTGTGCTGATCCGACCTGCCGTGTCCACCACCCCAACACGCCTTCTCCGCAGCAAGTCGAGCGGGAGCGGGCTGAGGAACGGAAGCGCATCGAGAAAGAGAAACTGGCGATTACGACTCGCCATCGTGTCTTGGCTGCGATCCTCCAACGCGTATCGGCTCCATTAAAGAAGGCCGACTTGCTAACGGTCGCTCATTATCTGATCGGCCATCTCTCCTACAGCCAAGTCCCGGCTCTGGCGAAGCGGCATAAGGTAGAAGCGAAGAAAGACTCTGCGTCCGCGCAGGAGCTTTTGGACAAGCAGGTAAGCACCTACGACGAGGCCGAAGTCTGCAAGCTGCTTCTGGAAATCAGCCTTCTGGATTCGGCGTATCAGCGATCCACCGCCAGCCGCGACGACGTTCTCATGGACGCAGCCAAACGCTATCGAGTGGATGCGGACAAGCTCCAAGAAGCAGTTGCCAAGGAATTCGCCGTGAAACGAGGCAAGAAAACAATCAAGCCGAAGACTCGCAAGACTGCGGCCTGAGTCCATCCATTTGTGATTTCTGGCGGAGTGCCGATTCGCACTCCGCCTTTTCTTGAAAGCCATTATCGAGACGTTTCACAGCGAGTCGAGCGCAGAAGAATGAGGCACAACTACACGGTCCATTTCAATCATGCAAGTTCTCAACGAGCGCGGCCAGGCATTTTTCATTGCCCCAAAATTTTCGAGGGGCGCTCTGGCCGCGCCCCTCGTGCTCCCCTCCGGCCAGTAATGTGAGTCGTAAGCCACCGTTCCAAGCAAACCCAGTGTCGGTCACCCGGACCTTGAAGCGTTCCAAATTCCAACCTTTGATAACGACCGGAGGCTCGCAGACCGCTGAGTGGATACCTACTTTTCCGCCCAGGATGGAGACGGTATACGTAATCTGGGGAAACAGAAGGCCTTCTCCAGGCAGCCCATGCATTTTCTGTCGTCTATCAAACACCTCAGCCTCAATGCCCGTTACCGCTGTTGCGAGGCTGCCCGTGTTCCGCACGATTACGTCCAACACTAGATCAGGCGACCTTACGATTTCACGCGGGGCAAAATAGAGCACTCTGTCGTCGGACTGTTTCCATTCGCACTCTTGATCGAGGGACAGCTTGAAAAGTTCTAGGTGCTCGGAGTGGAAATTCGAGGCCAACTCGGAGAGAACAGGAAAGAAGAACGTATCGACCACATCAGGGTGCTGCTCCAGCCTTGCGATAAGTTCACTCCTGGCCCAAACATGCCCATCCAAGCCACGGTTCTCCAATTCCTTACGAAGCCAAACGACGAAGATCGCTGAGGGATTGACGGGCACACACAGAATCCAGCGTGCTGTATGACGGCCATTCTTCATCATACTGTCGAGTGACGCCACAATCTTACGCTTCGCTCTAATGAGATCCTTCGTAAACTTGCATTGGAAAACGACATCGCCGCTGTCCCGCGAACCAAAGACAACCACATCCCAGCCACCATCCCACGTTTCCGATAGAGGTATTGCATTAGGAAATTCGTAGCGAGCTAGGCGGAAACACATGTCCTGAAAGCGCTTCGGGTCGCGCAGAAGTGTAAGATCAACGTTAAGCACCCTTCCATTCTGTCCTATTTCAGAGGCCTGGAGAAGAGCTTAGGGATTGACGACAACGTTTACTCGCCCTCCCGAAGGATTTGGCTGTCTTATTCCTTGACCCTTCGAAGTCCACGTAGCGCAGACCCTCCGCAAACAGCCAAGCGCCGACTATCTTTGCAAGCGTGTCGTAGTAGCGTAGCGCAGCGATCATCGGTCTGTCGCTTTCCACCGTCGACAGGTGCCAAATTCAGAGCGGGGTCCGACGATCCCAATTTTTCTTCAACGTTTCGCCCCTCAGCGTAAGGTCCATTCTTATCCGCAGGTCTCGACAAGTGTCAATTGTGATTTGACATCCGGTGACGCAAGGCTCCAACGATTTTGCTTGAGTACGTGATTTCAGCATTTTGCGGCTGTATGGCTTTGGCAACCGGGTTGCATTCTTCTGGTTCGCCGGAGATTCAGTATGTTCAAGCTTTCCATCGTCGACATGCCGGCTCTACACAGGCTGGTGGTAGAGGGAAAGCTCACCGACCTTCGGGTGGCTGAGCTTCGTACCACTTATAGAAGTGCAATGCGTGATTTGGAAGGACGCAAGCTGACGATCAATCTGAGCAGGAGGTGACCACGCGGCTGGTAAAGCACATCACGAGAGCAGCGGCATACGCCAACAGCGACGATTTCTTCCGGATCTTTGACGAGAACATGAACAGCCTCTACCTGCTCGCGTTTCTACTTACGGCGGATCACGCGTGGGCTGAGCAGTGCTTCGTCTCCGGTCTGGAGGACGCGGTCGAAGGCAATCTGGTTTTCAGGGAATGGGCGCACTCCTGCGGCGGTCGCGCGATCATACAGAACGCGGTGAGGGTTGTTAGGCCCCGGCCGGGCGACGCAAGGGGCAGTTTGAGATCGAATTCGGAGGATAGCGACTACAAGACACTACCGGCAGATCGCCAAATGGAGATTTCAGCAGTTCTTGGGTTGGAGCCCTTCGAGCGCATGGTCTATGTGATGACCGTTCTTGAGCACTATTCCGATCACGAGTGTTCTCTCCTACTGGGCTGCGCACGGCGGGACGTTCTCCCGGTGCGCACTCGCGCTCTCGAGAAAATTGGACGACGGGTGGAAATGCAGCAGCGACAACTGCCGATTGCCGGCTGACAAAATCATGGCCCTGACTCTGCTTTGTCCGATTGTGATGAACCTTCTCTTCTTGCACTTGCTAATGGTGCCCAGTGGACTGCCCTTGACCCCGACCGTCTCGATCTTGGGAGCCCCACACGGCCTTTTCCGCGCGCTCGGCTTTCCGAGTCCTATTCCAAAGGAGCTACAGCTCCAACCGAATCGCGCAAGCTGCTTGATTGGGGCACTGCACTGCGGTCCGCGCAATATTTGGTTGTTCATGCACGAGTAGATCCCTTCGGTGTTAACACCCATTGACACTCATCTGTCGATGACACTGATTGATTGATCAAAGCTTCCCTTCAGACAGCAACTCCCTTCTTTACAGCAGGCAATTTGTGGATGCATTTGGCAACTTACTTGCTTTTGGTTGATGTGTCGCAAGCAGCGAGACAAAAACAAAAACAATAACAATAACAAGAGAGGTTTTGATGGCAAGCCCAGTAAAAGACAAAAAGCCTGCGCCGCTACCCGCACCCAATAGCGACTTCTACCAACTCCTTGAAACACTGCCGGCGGAAGAGTTGGAGGTTTTGAAACAA
>Ga0073928_10003944_pt1 | contig 22609 bp, 19 predicted proteins | sample PaiPotPPA55metaG_FD_76969 | JGI IMG/M metagenome (GOLD analysis project Ga0073928, IMG submission 76969) | Iron sulfur acid spring bacterial and archeal communities from Banff, Canada, to study Microbial Dark Matter (Phase II) - Paint Pots PPA... ...
GCTCGATCTGAAAATTGGAAACTGGAGCAGTGTCCTATTTAGCTTGCGCGGAACCTACGCGATCGAAGATGGCTATAAAGGCTCCGACGCAACTGCCTTGAACGGGATGCAGAATAGAAAGGGGGCTTTCTGGTACGGGCCCGCGCTCGAATGGAAAACAGGTATCGGCACGTTGTCGGCTGATTTCCTGACCAGTGGAAATAAAGGACAAAGGGCAAGCGTGGATTTCAGTCATGCCTTCGAGTATGGCAAGCTCTCTATCGAACCGCACGTTGGTGCAGAGTGGATCAGTCGAAAATACGTCGACTATTACTATGGCGTACGCCCCTCGGAGACCCGGGCAGGGCGAGATGAGTACACGGGAAAAGCGACCTATGATGTATCCGTCGGCACGCGAATCGACTACCGGTTGACGCAGCATCAGATAGTCAGTCTCGACGTAGGTGTCTCCCGCTTGGGCAGCGGCATTAAGGACAGCCCGATCGTTGGCAAAACCACGATTCCCGAAGCGAGGCTCGGATATCTATATCAATTTAAGTAAAGACTGGAAATCATTGCGTCATGTTGGGCTGACGCCAATGACGCGCTGGCTTTCGATTGATTTCGCTTTGCTGGAATTCAACGGTCGTCGGCTATTGAATAGCGCGACTAGACCGGAGAACCCGGCGCAGAGATTTTGGTCCCCTGTTTGAAGTTTTGATTATCGGTTGGAACGAATCGAAAATATCCTCGGAGCACGCCTGGACGACGCAAGCTGGGTATCGAAGCTCGATATTGCAATCAAGCTGCGCGGCTCGACCAGGTAAGCCAAGCCCTGTCCAGTTATCCGCGCATCCGCTTCCAGACCGAGATCGGGACATTCCCGTCCGGCCGGGCGGCCAGGCGATAGCTCAGTTCATCCCCTTTCAATTCGTAACGTCGCGTCTGGCGCTCTCCTTCCCAGTTCGGAAACGAAGCTCCCTGGACCGAAAACGTAATCGTCTTTTCAGCCTGATCGACGCTGACCGTACCGAAATGCGTACTGGAGCCGAGCACTGCCGCTTCGAATTCGGCTGGTGTCCCCGTGAGCTTGTTGCCGGATGCAAAGCGCGGCCGCTCGGCCTTGAATATCTGCAGCGAGTAGCGGCCTTGACTATCGATCATGAGCGATCCGCTTGGAGCGGCGCCGTAGTCGCGGGCTCGCGAGCCGTCGGGTCGAATGACGTCGGCCGCCACAAGCGACCACGTCCCCGCCAGAATGTTGTTGCCGGTGGATTGATCCGCCGGTTTCGCAGCCGTGGCCAATAACGCACCTGTCAAGCACAATGCGCCGATCAGGGCGGTTCCTAGCGTGGTGTTTGCCTTCATTTTTTTACGGCCTCATATGGACTACGAATAAAGACAATTAGCTACGGCCGGCCGCCGGCTCGCAAGCCGGTATAGGAGACGACCGGGAATCCAGTGAAGGCGCCGGTTCCTCACGCGTCAGGAACTGGCTAATCCGGCGTCGCCGGCTCGCGAACACGACGATAGGGATGAGGATCAGCATCGCCGCTGCCTGGCAGACGTAAAGCTGGCGATACAGATGATGTCCGGCACTGATCGCAACAATGCCGTAAATCAGGAGGCCGGCAGCGCCGTTGAGCACATTGAAGCTTGCGTTCACACGCCCCTGATAGTGCGGATCGGTCGCGCGCTGCGCGGCGCTAAGTGCAATAACGCTGCTCTGAAAACTCATGCCCAGTCCGACATAAGCCACGAACGCGGGGAGAAATCCGTGGCATTGCGCAAAGGCGAACAGACTGCACGCAGCGACGAGAAAGCCCAGGACAAGAATGGTGCGCCGGCCGAACCGGTCCGCGAGCCGGACAACAAAGAGGCCGCTGACGATCGCGCCCAGCGCATAGCCCGCATCGATCTTGCCGAAAGCGTCGGCGCCAAGACGAAGCTCCTCGCGCACAAATGGCGCCAGCATGGCATTGATGCCGAAGATCATCGTCATGTTTGCGACCATGAGCCCGTAGAAGAATGCGATCTCCGGCCGCTCGCTTATATGGCGCATGCCGGCATGCAAATCGCTCAGGTGTTTTTTCACACCGCTCACGGACGCGTGCGGGCCGAACTCCACCACACGCATTCGCCGCGCAACGACAAAACCGGAGAGCGCCGCGAGCAAATAGGTCGTGCTGGCCACACCCACCGTGGCGGCCGCACCGATGGCCGCGAGCACGATGCCGGACGCGGCGGCGCCCATGATCTGGCCGGTTTGTCCCGTGACCACGGTCAACGCGTTCAGACGAAACAATTGCTCGGGCGAGGCCTCGCGAGCGACTGCCGTCCGCCACGACAGGGTCTGGATTTCATTTCCGAGCGCGATAAGAAAACTGACCGCATAAGCGGCGGGAGCCGTCGCCCAGCCTGCGGCATAAAGCAGGCCGTATCCCACCAGTACGATCCAGCGAAGAAGGTCCGCCTGGCACGCTAGCCGCGCCGGCTGGCACCGGTCCAATGCCAGACCGATAAAGGGTGACAGTAACAAGCCCGGGAGGACCGTCATCACGAGCGTGATTGCGGCGCTCGACGGACGGCCCGTGATGCCAATGACAAGCCAGGTGTTAATGAGGAAAAAGAAACCCGTGCCGACTTTGGCAGTGGCGATTGATACGCCATAAAGGCGCACGGTTTGTGGTGTCACGCGGCCCGTCCCTAGAGAAATCCGGATGAGCAGACACTAAGCGCTTTAGAATAATAAGAAAATTCGATAATTCTTATTCCATACTTTCATAAAACTGAACTATGGTCCGCGTAAATCTTGATATGGACGTGCTTCGCACGTTGGTGACCGCTCAGGAACTGGGTAGCTTCAATCGGGCGGCGGATCGGCTCGGCCGCTCGCAGTCGGCCATCAGCCAGCAGATTCGCAAGATCGAAGCGCAGGTTGGCGAGCCGCTTTTCCAGAAGCAAGGCCGTGGTCTCGCGCTCACTACGGCGGGTGAACTGGTGCTTGCCTATGCGCGTCGAATTCTGGATCTCAACGACGAAGCGGTGTCCGCGGTCCGCGGCTTTGCTATCGATGGAATGGTGCGCGTGGGTCTTCCTGCCGATTTGGCGGAGACCTGGTTGCCTGAGGTTCTTGGCCGCTTCAAACGTGCTCATCCAGCGGTCCGGATCGAAGCGGTTGTCGATCGGAACCGGAGCCTGCTGGAGAGTGTCGATAAGGACGAACTGGATCTTGTCGTTGCGCTCGGCAATGAAGCGCGCGGCGATGCCGAACAGGTGGGCGTGTTGCCGTTGGCGTGGATCGGGCCCGCGTCCATCGAGAGGCTGTGGACACGCGGCGAGCCCCTCCCCCTCGTGATGTACCAGACTCCGTGCTTTTTTCGTCAACGGGCGCTTGCCGCACTGGACGCTGCCGGTCTGCCTTGGCGTATTGCATTCACCAGTCCAAGCCTTCACGGGCTCTGGGCTGCCGTTGAAGCCGGCCTGGGAGTCACGCTGCGCACGACAGTCGGCTTGCCGAATTGTCTACGGACCGTCGGAGACGCGATGGGATTGCCGGCGGTAGCGCCCCCTACGTTGACCGTCTCGCTGCATGACGGTGGACGATCGTTGCAACCGGCCGCAGCGCGGTTACGGGAAGTCGTCATTGAGACGTTGACGGCGAGTCTTCGGGATCTCACTGCGTCGACCAGCACCTGATCGGGAGCAATGCAACCAAGCCGATGTCGTCGAGATCGATACATCACGCCAATCAACCAGCGGCCCCGAAGGTCACCAGCACTAGATCGTGCCGAACAACGCTCGCGGCCTGTCGCGCAGCGTTTGCGCAACGATCTGCAATGCACTCGCCAGTTGCTCACGCGAGGTCGCACACGCAAGGTTGATCCGCACGCCATGCTCGATCGTCGAACGGTCCACGGCGAACGCCGATGCGGGCATCACACTGACGCCGCGAGCGAGCGCATTCGCCGCGAAATCGTCGGAGCGCCACGGTGCCGGCACGCGCATCCAGACAAACATGCATGCCGGGTCGCTATTCAGGTGCTCTTCCGGCAACAGGTCGCGCGCGAGTTCCTGCCGCGCAGCCAACTCGGTGCGCTGTGCATCCAGAATGGTCCTGGCGGTGCCGTCCTCGATCCACCGTGTGGTGATGAGGGTCGACAGCGGTGCGGGCATCCAGGCGGTAGTGCGCACAGCCTCGGCTGCGAGCGCTGCGCCATTGGGTGGCGTGAGCACGTAGCCCACTCGCAGTCCCGGCGCCAGGATCTTCGACGTTGAAGCAACATGGAACGTCAGCTCCGGACAGAGACTCGCGATGGTAGGCAAACGCGTGCTCACCAAAGGCCCGTAGACGTCATCTTCGATAATGGCAATGTGATGCCGGCGCGCGATATCGACAAGCGCGGTGCGCCGCGCGAGACTCATTGTGACTACGGTCGGGTTCTGCAGATTCGGCACGGTGAAGATCGCCTTCACGCGCATGCGCCGGCATGCGTCCTCGAGCTGGTCCGGCAGCAAACCGTCGTGATCGCTCGGGATGCCGACGAGTTCAAACTGGAACACCGGCGCGAGCGCCTTCAGCCCGTAGTAAGTCAACTGGTCCGAGAGGATCACACCGTCGTGCCCCATCAAGCTGCTCAGGACTGCATACAGACCATGTTGCGCACCACTCGTGACGACTACGTTGTCCGGCGTTGGCGTAAAGCCCGGTGCCGTCATCCATCGCGCCCCGGCTGCGCGTGCCCAGTCGGGGCCTTGCGGCGGCTGGTACTCCTGCGTCTCCGGAAAACGTGGGTCGCGCGCGACGCTCGCCATCGTCCGCGCAAGCTGCGTCAGGAATTCACCCGTGGCGGGACGGTTGACGGTCAGGTCGATCACCGCATTCGTCGCTACTTCGCCGTTCGCGCCGCGCGCCGACGTGCCGTGCACCGACGGCATCGCACCGCCCGTCACGATCGAGCCGCGCCGCTTGCTCGCCACAATCAGTCCGCGCGCCTGCAATTCCTTGTATGCCCGCGATACGGTCGACACATTGATGCCAAGTTCCGCAGCCAGGTCGCGTTGCGGCGGCAGCCGGCTACCCGGCGGGTACAGGCCGTTGCGCACCTTTTCTTCCAGCGTGCGCGATACCTCGAGATACGTGGCCTCGCGCCGCTTTGTCTGAAGGTTATCGACGGCCTTTGTGTGGCTTTTTTCAATCTTCATTCAACCCATATCTCCATACAAAAAACTCATTGAGCCGATGCATCCGGGCCCCGGTGAGTCGCAATCCGCACGCTTTGGCACAGGACAAGCCTTTTAAGCACCTGTAGCGTACAGGGATTCACGCACAATCAGCACAAAAATCCGCACGGATTCAGGGAAACCCCCTAAGTCCACACAAAGACAAATCAATTGCACACAAAAAAACTTTGTGTGAGCATGTCTGTATCGTTTGTCTGGCGACGCACTGCCTGCACGGCCCCGAACTGTATTACAGGAGGAGACACGCGTGGCACATCAACCGTCGTCGGCACATTCATTGGGCACCACTGCCACCCACGGGAAGAAATAATGGCTGAAGTCGCTGTCCTGGGCTCGGGTTTCATCGGCTTGTCGTGCGCCTACTGGCTGATCCGCGACGGGCATCGCGTGACGCTTCTCGACCCGCAAGGCCCGGGGGAAGCGACGTCGTACGGCAACGCCGGCACCTTCGCGAACTACGGATGCATCCCGGTCAACAACCCGGACGTGTTTCGCAATCTGCCGCGCTTTCTGTTTTCATCGACGAGTCCGTTGCGGATTCGCTGGGGTTACCTGCCGCAACTCGCTCCCTGGCTCGCCCGGTTCATGCTGAGCGCAACGCAGAGCCGCTACGAACACAGCGCCCGCGCGCTCGCCAGCATCCTGTCGCGAGCGTTCGAAGGTTACCGGGAGATGCTGGCCACAAGCACGCTTGCGAGCTTCGTGCAGAAGCGTGAGTGCCTGTATCTTTACTCGAACCCGGGATCGTTCAAGGCAGCACAGCCGTCACTCGACTTGCGCCGCTCGCTCGGCGTGCAGTTCGACACCGTCGATCGGGACGGCATCCGCCGGATCGAACCGAATCTCGCACCGATCTTCGAGCACGGCACCCTGTTCAGCGGCAGCTGGTTTCTCAGTGACCCGCGCGGCTTTCTACAGGCGCTGCATGCGTCGATGCTGGCCCAAGGTCTTCAGCACGAGCGAGTCGCCATCAACACCATCGAGCCGCAACGCAACGGCGTGCATCTCATCGATGAAACCGGCCGCACGCATGGCGCCGAACACGTGATCGTCTGCACCGGTGCATTTTCGAAACGCTTTGCGCGGCAATGCGGCGACCGCGTTCCGCTCGACACGGAGCGCGGCTATCACGTGCACTTTCCCTTCACCTCGCATCTGCTTTCCCGCCCTTGCGGCTGGGCCGAACGCGGCTTCTACATGACGCCGATGACAGGCGGCATCCGCGCAGCCGGCACCGTTGAACTCGGCGGCTACGGGCCACGGAAAAATCCGGCGCTCCTGAGCCTGCTGACCACTTCCGCGCAACAAGCGCTGCCCGGCCTGCCTCAGCCCGACAGCACCTGGCTCGGCTTCCGGCCAAGCCTGCCGGACGGCTTGCCGGTGATCGGACGATCAAGCGCTTCGCCGCGCGTGGTCTATGCGTTCGGACATCAGCATCTAGGCGTCACGCTAGGCGGCGTGACGGGCAGCGTGGTGGCCGATCTCGTGGCCGGCCGCACGCCTGCCCTCGACCTGAATCCTTTTAGCCCAAGTCGTTTTTAACCACCGCAGCAGTCTCCATGAGACAAGGACTGACATCATGAAACGTCGAAACCTGGTTGTCGCAATTGCACTTGGGATGATAGGTGCGCATGTACCTTCATACGGAGCAGAACCGGAGGTGGTCAAGATCGGTTTTGCCGCTCCGCTGACGGGGCCGGTCGCGCGCGTCGGCAAGGACTTGCAATACGGCGCGCAACTCGCGCTCGATGAAGAGAACGCGAAGAATCCGACCGTCGACGGCAAGCCGGTGAAGTTCGTCCTGGACGTTCAGGACGATCAGGCCGATCCGCGCTTTGCAATCCAGGCCGCCCAGAAGCTGGTCGACGACGGTGTTGTTGGTGTGATTGGCCACTACAACTCGGGGTGCAGCATTCCGGCGTCGGCGGTCTACCATCAGGCCGACGTCGCAATGATCACACCGGGCTCGACCAATCCGCAACTGACGAAGCAAGGCTTCAAGAATGTGTTCCGCACGATGGGCCACGATGGTATTGGCGGGGTTGTCGCGGGTCACTTCGTCGTCGAGCAAATGAAGGCGAAGCGAATTGGCATCATCGACGACCGCACGGCGTTCGGGCAAGGCTTGGCGGACGCCTTCGAGAAGGGCGTAAAGGAAGCGAACGGCAATATTGTCGACCGCGAGTTCACGAATGACAAAGCCGTCGATTTTCGCGCGGTACTGACCACGTTGAAGAGCAAGAACGTCGACATGATCTTCTTCGGCGGCCTGGACGAGCAAGGGGCAATGCTTGTCAAACAGATGCGTTCGCTCGGCATGCAGGCGCAGCTCTTTGGCGCGGGTGCACTCAAGAGCAACGCGTTCCTGCAGATCGCCGGACCCGCCGGCGAAGGCACGCAAGATCTGGAGCCGGGTCCTGCGCTGGACAAGTTGCCGGCAGCCCAGGACTTCGGCAAGCGGTACAAGGCCCGCTTCAACCAGGACGTCGAACTCTACGCACCGTTTGCGTATGACGCCGCGCTCGCGATGATAAAGGCCATTGAAAACGCCAATTCGCTTGATCGGCAGAAGATTACGGATAGCCTGGCGAAGGTCACCGTGACGGGCATCACCGGCAAGATTGCGTTTGATCCCTACGGCGACTTGATCAAGCCGCCCTATACGTTGTTCCAGGTGCAGCAAGGGCAATGGAAGAGCCTTCGGACCGTGGGTGGGAGCGGCGCCTAGTCTTTGAGCAATACGACGCCTGACGTGTGGATACGGCAGGCGTTGAATCGATATTGTTCCTACACCCAATAGAATACTTCTGCGGTTCTCGTTAGCAGAGGCATGCGGACAACTTGTCCGCACTGTCGGGAACCACGGCCCTCTTCATGTTCCGGAGCATAGCGGCTACCTTCTTCAACACGGCCACGTCCCCGATTACGGCTTAAGCACGTCGGGGGCGCCTTTGTGGCCCGTCTTGATTGGAGAGTTAAACCCTATGTCCGAAAAGTCCAGAACATACGTCATTACCGGCGCCGCGTCCGGCATCGGCCTCGCAACCCGGCAGTTACTCGAGGCACAAGGCCATCGTGTGATCGGCACCGATATTCACAACGCCGAAATCATTGCGGACCTGAGTACACGCGAAGGCCGCACCACGCTTGTCGAGCGGGTAACGCAAGAAAGCGGCGGTTCGATTGATGCCGTCCTCGCCGTAGCCGGTGTCGATATCGCAGGCCCCGCCACCGCAGCGATCAACTATTACGGCGCCGTGGCAACACTTCAAGGACTCCGGCCGTTACTGCTGAAGTCGTCCGCACCTCGCGCCGTTGCGGTCTCTTCCATTACCTCCGTCCACCCGTACGACGAGCCACTGCTGAACATGCTGCTGAACGGGACGGAGGAGCAAGCGCTGGAGCGCGCGCGGGACGCGAGTTATGTCTACGCCACATCCAAGAGAGCTCTTTCCCGATGGATACGGCGCAGTGCGATCAATGCGGACTGGGCTGCCTCGGGCATCCCTCTGAATGCGCTCGCACCGGGACTCGTCAAGACCGAATTGCTGGCGCGCCTTTTCGAAGACCCCGACAAGAAACGGGCTGTCAGCGCCGGGACCCCCATGCCGCTTCACGGCCCCTACGAACCCTCTTCGGCCGCCGAAGCGCTGGCGTGGCTAGCCGGCGAAAAGAACGGCCATATGACCGGTCAGACCATTTTCGTGGACGGCGGCGCGGATGCGGTGATTCGCGGCGACGCGGTCTGGTAGATCAGCGGACCAGCCCGGGTAAGCGCATACGGCCTCATGGCAACGCCGACCACCGGTCAATCATTGATGCTCTTTCTCCAGGCGTACGTGCTCGCTGACGAAATCGATGAATGCCCGGAGCTTCGGCGTGATATGCCTGCCGGACGGCCACAATAACTGGAAGACGTTATGGTCGGTCGTGTACTCGTCCAGAACAGTCACCAGCGTGCCTGCGCTGAGGGCGTCGCGCACTGAAAAGTCCGACATGTACGCAATGCCGAGACCCTCGAGCGCGAAGCACAAGCGCGCCTCGTTGGTATTGCACGTCACCGTGGTAGCGGGTTGCGCCTCGGGTTCGCCGGCATCGCAGTGCAATTGCCATGTTTGCAGCTTGCCCGTGTTCGGCATGCGGAATTGAATACACGCGTGTTCGGCGAGATCCCTGGGATGAGCAGGTTTTCCGCACCGTTCGAAATATTCCGGTGTACCGACTAATAGCATGCGGAAGTAGCCCAGCCGGCGCGAAGTCAAACGCGAATCCTCGACCTCACCGCTGCGCACGACAGCGTCGTAACCTTCGTCGATTACGTCGACTTTCCGGTTGTCGAAATCAAGATCGAGTTCGACTTCAGGATAACGCCGCTGGAAATCGACGAGCACAGGGAGAAAGGGTTCACCGATCATCGGCAAGCCAATGCGCAGCCGCCCTTTGGGGAGCGCGGCGGCCTCGGACAATTCCGCATGCGCGGCATCGAACTCCGCAAGGATGCGGCGCGCGCGTTCGAAAAACATCTTGCCCTCGGCCGTCAGCGTCACGCTGCGGGTGCTTCGATGAAACAACCTGACACCCAGGTCCTGCTCCAGCCGCGTCACGCTCTTGCCAACGCCCGAAGCGGAAATGCCCAGCGTGCGGCCGGCGGCGACAAAGCTGCGTGTCTCGGCAGCCTGAACAAAAACATTAAGAGCAACGCTATCCATGATCTCTCTGCATTCGTTGTGCGGACAGATTGTCCGCTCTGTCGGGAACTCTAACCTACTTGGTTGCAGGTCGAAAGAACCTTAACTTTGAGTCTTGGAGAACAACAGGAACTCATGATGATCACCGGACAACCGCTTTCCGATCTCGCACACGAACTGGAAAACAAAAGATGGCAATTGCTGCTTCGCGGCGACGCCGAAGCGCTCACGGATCTTGTCTCCGACGACTTGCAATTCGTCCATTCAAGCGGTCTGAGGGACGGCAAGCAGCAATACCTCGACGCCGTCCGGACCGGCGCAGTGATCTATCGAAGCGAGGAAAGCCGCATCGAAACCGTAGTGCCACTTGGCGACCAGTCGTTCATCGCAAGCGGCGCTGTGAAAATGACGGCAACCGTGCGCGGAACAGAACGGAATCTCCATTCGCTCTTCATGGTCGTCTGGCGCCGCGAGCAGGAAACATGGCGGCTCGTCGCGCACCAGACCACCTTAGTGCCATCCTGATCGGCCAACACCGTCATTCAAAGGAAACACAGAACATGAACATCTTTATCACTGGCGCGAGTGGTTTCGTCGGCGGCACGGTTGCCCGCCGCCTGGTTACCGGGGGCCATAACGTCCGCGGATTGATACGCGACTCAAGCAAGGCCGAACCCTTGCGCGCACTCGGTATTGAACCCGTGATCGGCAGCCTCGAGGACAGCAGCCTGCTGACAAGCGAGGCGCTTCAGTCGGAAGGTGTGATTCATGCCGCCGACAGCGACCATGGTCGAGCAATCGAAGCCCTGATCGAAGGGTTGCGCGGTTCCGGCAAGCCATTGCTGCACACGAGCGGTTCGAGCGTGATTGGCGATGACGCGCAAGGCAATAGCGTTTCCGAAGCGATCTACGACGAATACACGCCGATGATCGTGGAGCCCGTCAAGCAACCGCGTCGCGACATTGAACTGCGCGTACTCGCCGCAGCCGCGGAAGGCGTGCGCGCCGTGGTGATCTGCCCGAGCAACATCTACGGGAGCGGCACCGGGCTCAATCCGCGCAGCGTGCAGATTCCGTTTCTGGTCGATCAGGCACGCAAGGACGGCGTGGTGCACATCGTCGGGCGTGGCGTGAATCGCTGGTCGAACGTACACATCGAAGACGTCGCCGAGCTCTATCTGCTCGCATTGCAGAAAGCACCGGCGGGCTCGTTCTATTTCATCGAGAACGGCGAAGCGTCGTTCGGCGAAATCGGCGACGCCATTGCACGGCGCCTGAGGCTTGGTCCGGTCCAGTCGTGGACCGTGGAAGAAGCGGCCGGGCGCTGGGGCAAGCTCCACGCGTATTACACCTTCGGCTCGAATAGCCGTATCCGCGCGCGGCGTAGTCGTGAAGAACTCGGCTGGACACCGCGCCACACGTCGGCGCTCACCTGGATCGAAGAGGACATGCCGCTATGAGCCAAGTCTGGTTCATCACCGGCAGCGCCGGCGGCATAGGTGCCGGCATCGCCCGGGCCGCGCTGGCTGCCGGAGACCTCGTGGCTGCCACCGACCTCGATCTCGAACGGCTGCAACAGGTCTATGCGGCGAACGCCGCGCAGGTTCTGACAGCGCGACTGGATATTCGCGACGCGTTGCAAGCCCAGGCCGCGGTCGACGCCACCCTCGCCCGCTTTGGCCGGATCGACGTCCTGGTCAACAACGCCGGTTACGGCCAGTTCGGTCCGTTCGAGGAAATCCAGCCCGATGCGATCGAGCGCCAGTTTGCCACCAATGTGTTCGGCACCTTCAACGTCACTCGCACGGTACTACCGGCGATGCGCCGGCAACGCCGGGGGCACGTGATCAACATGTCTTCCAACGGCGGTTTCAAAGGCGTTCGGGGTGCCTCGATGTATTCGGCCAGCAAGTTCGCCATCGAAGGTTTTTCCGAGGCGCTTGCACAGGAGATCGAGGGCTTTGGAATCAAGCTCACTATCGTCGAGCCGGGTGCATTCCGCACCGACTTCCTCGATGACCGTTCGCTCAAGCGCGGCACTCACGATCTGAGCGACTACGCGGATTTTCGCGCGACCGCCGACGCAGTGTTCCAGGCCCGCAACCACAACCAGGTTGGTGACCCCGACAAGCTGGGGCACGCATTGGTGCAACTCGCCGGGGATAGCGATCCGCCGCTGCGCTTCATTGCGGGCGCCGACGCCCTGAAGGTCGTGGACGACAAGCTGGCGGATGTCGCACGCGAAGTCGAACGCTGGCGCGAGCTGTCGCTATCGACCAACTTCTGAATGACTCGTCACAGGAAAATGCCTCATGAATCTTCAAGTTCTCGCTTCACGACTCGACGCAGTGGAGAGCCGCTTCGCTCTTGAACGCCTGATCGCCGAATACGCGCAGGCCTTCGACAACCATGACGAAGACCTGCTGCGCGGCATATGGCATGAAGGCGCCCGTCTGTTGCTCGGCGATGCATTCGGCAATTTTGAAGGTGTCGAAGCCATCCTCGGTTCGGCCCTGCAGAACTGGCAGAAAATGCCGCACACGCATCACTGGATGGCCAACCCGTTGATCGATATAGACGGCGATACAGCTGCCGGCCGCGCAGCCGTCGACTGCCTGTGCACTCATGTCGACATGGGGCCGGTGCAAATCAGCGGTCTCTATCACGATCGCTTTGAACGTCGCGACGGCCGCTGGGCATTCGTTGAACGCCGCTTCGACCTTCACTTCCTCACGCCGCTCGCCAACTGGAAAGCGGTGGCGGGCAGCGAAGCGCAGGCAGCCGGTATCTAGTCCGGCTTCGGCGTTTTATCGATCATCAGCGACAGATGATCCAGATCCTCACGCAGCAGCGCCAACGCTTCGCTCACGGTACGGCCGCCTTTTAGCTGACGTTTCACCGGCCGCACCACCGACTGCAACGCGAGCTCCGCGATCGTATCGGCAATCTCGATCGCGCTGCTCGCGCCCGCGGGCTTGTACCAGAACGCCGGCCAACTGCACATGCCGATGAGCGTAAACGCCGTGACCTTCGCGTCCACCACGCGGAACACACCGGCGTTCACGCCGGCCTCGATTGCCGCTGTAAAGTTGTTCAGCACCGCGCGTTTCGCGTCTTCGTTCGCACGATACGCACGCTCGGGCAACTGCTGCTCGGTGCGGTGGATCACGCGAAATTCGTTGTAGTGGCTGAGGATCAGCATGGTGTGCTGATGAACCAGCAAGCGCAGGCGCTCTTTCGGGTCCGCGTCCAACTCGGCAACCGCCTGGCTCGACAGCTGCTTCGCTCTTAACGTGACCTCCTCGACCAGCGCCGTGAGAATCTCATCCTTGTTCTTGAAGTAGTAATAGACCGCCGTACGCGTCACACCCAGCGCCTCGGCAATTTCCTGCATCGACGCACCGCCGAAACCCTTCTCGATGAAAAGCGCGGCTGCGGCGTTCAGGATCTGTTCCTTTTGTCCCTCAGCGTTCACCTTTGACACGAAGCCACTCCTGATAGCGGTCAGCGGCCGGAGCGCCGCGGTACCGTAGTGTTGTGTTTGCGTGATTGTAGCGTTCAATCCCTGACGTTCAATCTGTATGCCCTGCCCGTTGCTCTCTCAGGCAGACACGCCGTATATCGACTCGTATTGACGAATGAACGCGGGGGCACGGTGGCGCAGGTCGTCATGCGTTACCCGTCCGGTACGGCGCATGTAGTCGTAGGTGAACCCGACTGGATCGAGATGCAGCTTGTCACCGACGTTTTCATACCAGTCGAGGCTCTTTGCCGCCGCCTCCTGGAACCGCTCGGAAGCGGATCGGCGTGAGACCTCGAAATGGCCGAACGCTGCATCGAGATCGGTCGCGTGAGCACACAGGCCTTCATACAGCGCGATGGAATCTTCCATCGCCATGCGCGTGCCGGAACCCAGCGAGAAGTGAACCGAGCGTAACGCGTCGCCGATCAACACCATGTTCTCGTGATGCCAGTTCTCATTCTTGACAGTCACGGCTTCGAACCACGCGGACTTGTTCGACTGCAGCCCATGTCCGTCCAGGTCGTCCGCGAAGACCTTTTCGCAGAACGCGCGGCTGTCCGCGTCGTCCATCTCGCCCAATCCGGCGCGAGCCCACGTCAGTGGATCTGTTTCGATCAGAAACGTGCTCATCCGATCGCTGTAGGCGTAACCATGGGCGATGAACACACCGAATTCAGTCTCACGAAAAATCAGTGAAACGGCATGAAACAGCTTGCTGGTGCCGTACCACGCAAACTTGTTTCGACGCTGCACGAACGACGGTTTGAAGGCATCCGCATATTGCGTGCGAGTCCGGCTGTTCACTCCGTCCGCCACCACCACGAGATCCGCCTGACGTAGCGTGGTCATGTCATCCACCTGGGAGTTGAACTGCAGTTCCACACCCACCGATCTGCATTCGGCATGCAGAAACTGCAGCAATGCAATGCGCGCCACTCGCGAGAAGCAGTTGCCCTGTATAGGCACATGTACGCCACGATGGACAATCTCCATGTGGTCGGAACGCACGTGACCGGTGGTGAATCGACGGAAAAACCCGGGGTCCGATTTCTCGAGAAACGACAATGCGACGTCGGAAAACACCACGCCCCAGCCATAGGTTGCACTGACGTCATTCTGTTCGAAGACCCGGACGGTCCAGTCTGGAAAACGCCTCTTGATCAGGTACGAGAAAAACAATCCGCCGGGACCGCCGCCTACAATGTTGATCTTCATCATCAGGCTCCTGCTGCTATCGTGTTGGAGCTCGGCACGATCTGGCCGATCCGGTAAGCGAGCTTGCTCATGTCAATGATCCTGTCTGGAAGGTGAAACAGTCGCCGCGGCTTCGGTCTCGAGGGTCTCCGCGATCATCCGGCGCATGGCGGGTTTGTCGACCTTGCCGACCCGCGTGACCGGAAACGCATCCACGATCTCGATACGCTCCGGGCACTTGAACTTCGCCAGGCCCTGCGAGGACAGGAACTCGATCATCTGCGGGATATCGGGTATGGGATGTCCCTCGCGCACGATAAGAAACGCACAGGCCTTTTCTCCATACAACGGATCAGGCATAGCCACGAGTTTTGCGTCGAGCACGGCCGGGTGCCGGCTAAGAAACGCTTCGACTTCTTCCGCGCCGATTTTTTCGCCGCCGCGATTGATGTTGTCGCGCAAGCGGCCTTCGAACGAGTAATACGTGACGCCCTGGATGACATGCGCGCGCATCATGTCGCCGGTGCGGAAAAAGCCGTTCGACGTGAAAGCCGTGGCATTCGCCTCCGGCACGTTGTAGTAGCCTCGCAGGCTCGACGGCCCGCGAAAACACAGCTCCCCTATTTCGCCCGGCGCGACACGCGCCTCGCAATCAGGCTTCAGCAAAACAAGTTCGTCATGCTCGCAGCCGGAGCGCCCATGCGTGTGGTGACGGACGAATACGTCGGCTGCCGGCCCGGAACCGATCAGCAAACCTTCGGTCGTGCCGTACAGATTCGAGCTCGTCACGCCGAGAAATGCTTCGAGCCCATCAGCGCGGGTCAGGCAGAAGAACAGTTTCAGCGACGACAGGTCATAGTCGAGCACCTCGGCACATGCCATGATCTGCGGCGCTATTGGTCCGATTGAAACGGCATGCGTCACGCGATGCTGCTGGATCAGTTCCGCCATCCGTACAACATCGACCTTCGGCATCAATACGGTGGTCTGCCCGAGGGCGATCGTGGGCACCAGTGCATACAAGTGCGCCGCGTTATGAAGCAAGGGCAATGACCAGATCAGCGTCGCGTGCTCGCCGGCATCCACGTGCCGGGACCATGCCTCGGCATGCGCGAGGTATTCGGCGTGAAACCGCGGAATGATTTTGGGCACGCCCGTCGTGCCGCCCGAGAGCTGGAAACTCAGGACGTCCTCCGAGCCGATGTGTACCGCGCTCAGCACGGTCCTCGCTTCATCCAGCGAGATCGACTCCATCAGTTCAAACATCGAATGCGTGCCCTCCGATGCCGCACCGCGCGCCACCACGACATGCCTGAGCGACGGATGCCCGGCAAGCATCTTCCGCGCAAATCCGACAAGGTCGAACTGTCCCACGTCGGCCTGCACGAAATAAGCTTGCGGCAGCGACATGCTCGCCAGCTTGCCGATCTCGACCTCGCGGTACTGCGGCAACGCGCACACCGGGACAATGCCGCTCTTGTAGCAGGCGCACAGCGCCAACGCGGTGTCGACCGTCGTTCCCATCTGGAACACGGCACGCGCGCCCGGCGGGAGCCCCAGCTTGAGCAATGCCGCCGCTAGCCGATCGCTCTGTTCGTCGAGGGCGCGGAACGTAATGCTGCGCTCGTCGCTGATCAAAGCCAGCTTGTCGGGAAGGCGCTCGGCCGTCCGCGCAAGGGCCTCGCCGAAGGTCCTGTCGACCCACGCCCCGACCTCGAAGTAATGCCGGGCAACCGAAGGCTCGCAATAGGCGACGCCCTCGATTGGAAAGTTGATACCTGCCATATCTGTCTTCTCCAGTCGATCCGCTTTTATTGTTCGACGATGCGAACGCGGTCTTTGTCGAACGTATCAATCCGTCCGCACAATCCGCCGGTGAACATGCCGTACCAGACGGCCGGTTTCAAACCGAGTTCCTTGCGGTTAAACTCCAGCGCCTCATCCGATTCAATCAAAAAATAACCCGGCGACGGTTGCGAGACCCGGTACGCCGAATGACGCCGCGCAGCATCGACCACGCTCGCGAACTCCGCCAGCGCGGGCACGAAAATGCCGGGCCCTTCGCTCGTTATGCCGCATTGTCCGCTGAGCAACCGGCCCTTCTCCTGCCATACAGTATCGATCTGCCGGACCTGCCCTGCACGCCCGCTCGCCGCGTGCGCGGCCTCGGCTTCGACCGCGGCCGCGAGCGTCAGCGCCGCGTCGCTTGCGTCCAGCGCCTGCAGTTCGCGCAGCTTGACCGTGATCTCGATGAAGTAGCCGTTGGGGTCGCGAAAGTAGATCGATTCGATCACTTCGTGCTGCGTCGTCGAAGAAACTTCGACACCCTTGGCTTCGAGCATCTCCTTCCAGGCGAGCAATCGCTCGACGCTGTCCGTCAGCCACGCTGTATGGGTCGCGTCGAACACATGGTCATCGGGCGTGGGCGCCATCGCGGGGCGCTCTTGCGGACGCGGCTCGCCCAGATAATAGAAAAAGGCGATCGTGCTGCCGTTGCCGCTGTCGAAAAAGAAATGAAGAAAATCCGGATGGCTCTGCGGGCCCCAGCCTCGCGCGGAAATTGCGTGGACCAGCGGCAGACCCAACGTGTCGCGATAGAACTCGATGGTCTCGCGCAGTTTCCACGTCGGGCGCGCCGTGTGATCAACCCCCGACAATCTTAGTGATGCTGATTGATTCATGATTCAACTCCCGGGTTGCAAGAAAGACCGTTGATGCAGCCACTCGCCGACGGCACGCGCAGCGATTGCACGCCCCGGTTCGTCACCGGCATCCAACGGTCTGCCATGGTGATCGCCGCGCACGCGAACGTGAGTCTTGTCGTTCGAGCCTATACACGCAAAAATCTCGGCGATAGCCAGCGGAAAAGTGGTTTGGTCACCCGTGTACTCGACCAGCAGCGAAGGAACCGTGACCGAAGGCGCAGTCGCCTGAAGCGCCGCATTCGACGACAGGCCGGACCATGTCGAGAGCCAGGATTCCGGCGAACACAAGCGCCCAAACCCAACGGAGCCATAGTTCGAGACGACCGGATTCGGCGACCATAGCGAACCGGGCTTGCGATCGGATGGATCGAGCGACGGGTCCAGACACCGCAGGTCGGCGTCTGTGCGCCACACGGTCATGACGGGCGTGTGATTTGCTTCGAGCTTCTGCCGGCGGGTCGCCAGTTTGTCCTTCACCGCTTGCCGCGCCTCCTGGCGCACCGCAATCAACCGGCGGGCGATAGCGTCGAGACGCGCGACGCGCTCCCGTTGCGCATCGCGATAGCGCGTCACGAACTCGGCGTTATATCGCGTCGCGCCGGGTTCACGGGAATAGCCGTTCTCGGGATTGAAGGGGTTCAGTGAATCGTCGATTGATAGCGCATCGCCTTCGTCGCTGACCGAAGGATCGATGCAGCCCATCAATAAACGGCCCTGCCCCGGGTGAGGCGCCAGAAAGATCATGCCATCCACCATCGGCATGGTCGCACTCGACAGATGCGTCGCGCGGCCTCCAGGTGTCTTCGGGACGCGGTCTTGCGCGCCGAGCGCCGCTTGCTGGACATAGAAGCTATAGAGTCCCGAACCGCCCGAGTTGCCGAGCAACACGATGCGCTCGAAGCCCGCCTCGCGCAGATAACGCAGACCGGCTGCGACATCGTGCAACGCGAGTTCATGTTCGAGGCGAAGGTCGTTGCCGACCGAGCGGGCAGCCTGCGCCCAGACCGACGCCCCGGCTCGCAGCAGCCCTGGAATCAGATAGTGGAACGTGAAGTTCTCGCGGGGATGCATCAGGCAAACCACGGTTTTCGTCGATGCTCCCCGGTAAAGAACGCCACTGGTCGCCGCGCCGTCTTCAGTGCGCAGCGTCATGCTCGCCTGTTGCGTGGCGAGCGGCAGAACGTCGGGAAACCAGTCGATCGTCAACGCATGAGGCGGTTCGATCACCGGGCTCGCTGGCATATAGCTCATACAAAAGTCTCCGTCAGTCTTCGTATCCGTTGACGGGAGTATAGTCTTTTTGACAGTAACGTCAAATATTTGACGTGATAGTTTTATTCACTGACGGTCTTGTCAAAAGTCCCGCCAATGCGCTGACGGGTTAAAGTGGACGCCGTCTATCGGAATGGACTCTTCGGGTGCGCCAATGCTAGATCTCAATGACTTCCGCTATTTTGTCCGTATCGTGGAATGTGGCGGGCTGACCGCCGCAAGCCGCAACCTGAACGTGCCGAAGTCGACGATCAGCCATCGCCTCCAGCAACTCGAAACAGCCCTCGGGGTGCGGCTCGTCAACAGGACTTCGCGAAGACTCAGCATGACCGATGCGGGCGACGTGTTCTATCGGCACGCAGTGGCCATGCTGGAAGGCGCGGACCTCGCCGAAAGCGCCGTGCGCGAGCGCCTTGCCGAACCCAGCGGCACGATCCGCTTCACCACGGCGGTTGCAACGTCGCTGTTCGCCATGCGGCAGATACTTCCCGACTTCATTCACCGCTATCCGAAGATCAATGTGATCCAGCATGTCAGCGACGAGCAGGTCGACATCGCCGGCGGCAGCTATGACCTCGCGCTACGCTCGCACAGCGGTCCGTTGTCCGACTCGACACTGGTGCAGCGCACGTTGGCGCCGGCGCCCTGGTTCTTGTTCGCCGCGCCGGGATATCTCGAGCGCAATGGCGTGCCAGTCGCGCCGGAGGATCTGTTGGGGCACGAGACGCTGGTCATGTTGAGACACAACAGTCCCATGGCCTGGAAGCTCAAGCACGCGGTGCACGGAGAGACGGTTGTGGCGCTCAAGCCGCGCCTTGCCGGCAATGACATGGTGACGCTCAAACAGGCGGCCCAGGACGGGCTCGGCATCGTTGCACTGCCTGCCTATGTGTGCAATCAAGACGTGCGATCAGGCGCACTGCAGCGGATCCTGCCCGACTGGCTGGCAGGCCAGGCCAGCATCACGGCGGTGATTCCCTTCCGCCAGGGCATGCTGCCTTCGGTGCGCGCCTTTCTCGACTTCCTGATTGAGCGCGTTCCGCAGGTCGTTGCGTAACCCGGGATCGTCCAACTGGTTGGACATAGGTTCCAGCAGAGCCATCTTGTTGGCTCTTCGCTGCGGGCCCATCCTGAGCACATGACCGGTCGGCATCGATCGATCGGTTTACCGGGCGCATGAAGCACCGGAAACGTGTTCAGGAGAAAACCAATGAAAATGTCCAGACGCGACGTTCTCGTCGCGGGAGCCGCCGCGGCGGTCGCAGCCGTCGCCGGCACGGCATCAGCGGAAGGTTCGCAAACGCAGGTAGGCAACACCCAATCCCGACGACCTGGAAAGGCCGGTAAACATTTCGATATCCTTATTGTCGGCGGCGGTTCGGCCGGCGCGGTTCTCGCAGCGCGCCTGAGTTCGGACCCGCGGCGCCGCGTCCTTCTGCTGGAGGCCGGACCGATTTTCGCGCCCAACGACTACCCTCAGGTCCTGAAGGATGCGAATGTCGTCGCGGGTTCGCCGAGCTATGACTGGCACTATCACACCGACGACACCGCCAGTCTCGGTCATGACATTCCCCTGCCCAGGGGCCGGGTGGTCGGCGGCAGTTCGGCGGTCAATGCGGCCGTCGCGATACGGGCACGGCCCGCCGACTTCGCCCGCTGGGCCAGTCGCGGCATTGACGGATGGTCATGGCAAGACGTGTTGGCCTCCTACAAGGCGATGGAAAACACGCCCTCCGGCGACGACGCATGGCACGGCCGCACAGGTCCTTTCCCGATCCGCCAGCGTACCGCCGCCGAAAACACCCCGTCGATGCGCGCCTTTGTCGACGGTGCACAAGCGCTAGGCCTGCCGCACGTAGCGGATTTCAACGGCGCCGGCCAGCACGGCGCGGGACCGTACACGCTCAATGTCGTCGACGGTGTACGCATCAATACCGGCATGGCCTATCTCACGGCCGCCGTCCGCGCGCGCCCGAATCTCACGATCCAGGGCGGCGCGGAAGTGGACCGCGTGCTTTTCGAAGGCAAGCGCGCGGTGGGGGTGACGCTTGTCGACGGCCAGCTTTTATCGGCAGGGGAGATCATTCTCGCTTCGGGTGCTTTCGGCAGCCCGGCCATCCTGATGCGTTCCGGCGTTGGTCCTGCGCAGCATCTGTCCGAACTTGGCATTGCCACTATCGTTGATCTGCCGGTGGGCAACCGCTTGCAGGATCATCCGTTTTTCTACAACGTCTATGCGCTCAAGCGCGAGGCGAACGGCATGAAGCCCGCCGCCGGCGCGCTCGTCTGGACACGCTCACAGGGCGCGTCTCCCGATGACCTCGACCTGCATATTTCAGGCACGCATCTGATCGACCCGAAGCTCAGTCCCACCGGCGGCGCGATCGTTCTGGCCTGCGCGGTGACCTTGCCCAAATCGATAGGCCGGTTGCGGCTCGCAAGCCGGGACCCACGCGCCGCACCGGACATCCGCTACAACTTCTTCAGTGACCCGAGCGATCTCGACCGGCTGATCGAAGCCGTCCAGTTGTCGCGGGAGATCGGTCGAACCGCGCCGTTCTCGGACGTGGTCGACCACGAGATGACGCCAGGGAGCAAGACGGGGGGCAAGACAGCAAGCACAACGGACGACGCCAAGGCGCTCAGGGAGAACATCGTCGCGAATGTGGCTGCCTATCTGCACCCCACATCGACCGTGCCGATGGGCACCGACGCTGATCCGACCGCCGTGGTCGACGCGTGGGGCAAGGTGCGCGGTGTCGAGGGATTGCGGGTCGTCGATGCATCGATCATCCCCGACATTCCGTCGGCCCCGACCAACGTGACGACCATCATGGTGGCCGAACGTATCGCAGCGAAATTGTCCGCGTGAGGCGGCGTGATTTCGAACAGTTTAAGAATCCAGGAGAACTGACTATGACAATCAAGACGCTGCTCGCGCCGACCGGAGTCTGGGGCGGGAAGATCTATAGCAATGGCTGGAAGAACCCGGGGCTCGGCGTCGAAACCGTGTTTGAGAAGGCGACGGGCGTGGAGCTCAGCGCAATCGGCATTGCTTCACCCGATGATGTATCGGTCGCCGCCGCTATCGCCCGGGAGGCGCAAAAGGGCTGGGCCAAAACGCCGGGCCCGAAACGCGGCGACGTGCTGCGGGAGTTTTCCCGGCTGGTGCTGGTGCACGCCAACGAACTCGCCGACCAGATCGTGCGGGAAACCGGTTCGATCAGGGCAAAGGCACTATGGGAAGTCCAGATGTCCGCCCGTGAGGTGCTGGAAGCCGCGGCGCTCGGCAGCCAGCCGCTGGGCGTACTGACCTCCACGGCGGAGGTCGGCCGCCAGAGCATCGCGCGGCGCATCCCGGTCGGTGTGGTCGGTGTCATCACGCCCTGGAATTCGCCGTTCATTCTGGGTTCGCGAGCGATCGGGCCGGCGCTCGCCATGGGCAACGCCGTGATCCTGAAGCCTGATTTGCAAACGCCGGTCGCGGGCGGCGTAAGCTTCGCTCGCCTGTTCGAAGAGGCCGGCCTGCCCGCTGGACTTTTCCACGTCCTGCCCGGCGGCACCGAGACGGGGGCGGCACTCGTCAAAGAGCCTCTGGTGGATATGATCAGTTTCACCGGATCGACTCGCGTGGGCCGGCAGATCGGCTCGATTGCAGGGGGACAACTCAAGCGTGTCTCACTCGAACTGGGCGGGAACAATCCTTATATCGTGCTCGACGACGCGGATATCGAGGCCGCGGCGAGCGCGGGCGCATGGGGCGCGTTTTTCCATCAGGGACAGATCTGCCTCACCGCTGGACGTCACCTCGTTCAGGAGAGCATTGCCGACGCCTATGCTGAAGCGCTGGCGCGAAAGGCCAAGGCCCTGATCGTCGGTGATCCTTTCGACGAGAGAGTGCAGTTGGGACCGGTCATCAACGAACGCCAGGCCGCCAATGTCGAGCGCATTGTCGCCGAGACACTTGCCAAGGGCGCCAGGGCATTGACTGGCGGCGCTCGCAA
>Ga0073928_10003945_pt1 | contig 22607 bp, 19 predicted proteins | sample PaiPotPPA55metaG_FD_76969 | JGI IMG/M metagenome (GOLD analysis project Ga0073928, IMG submission 76969) | Iron sulfur acid spring bacterial and archeal communities from Banff, Canada, to study Microbial Dark Matter (Phase II) - Paint Pots PPA... ...
CAACATCCCATAGAGCACTCCGCCGGCCAGAAACGCGAAGATCACGACGACGGCTGGGATGCGTGCCGCCCGGCCCAGTACGAGCGGGCCGACGACCTGATCGATTATCAGTCTTAGCCCAATGGCGAAGGCGCCGAAGCCGATGATCGTGGCGAACCCCGTTTCCTGCACGGCGACCAGCCCGAAAGTGATGAAGGACAGCAGCGGGCCGATCACCGGGAGCAACTCCAGGAGCCCGACCGCGATGGCGAGCAGGATCGCGTGCGACACGTGAAAGATCATCCCGGTGACGACATAGGTAGCGCCGCTGGTGAACAGGACGACGACGACGAGTCCGCGCAGGTAGCGGCCGAGCATCGGATCGACCGCGCGGGCCAGGGCACGCAGGCGAGGGCGCAGCCGGGGCGGGACCAATCGCAGGAAGCCTTGCGCCAACCCGGGCCCTCCGAACAGAAAGAACGCCAGCAGAACGACGGTCAGCACCAGCCCCATCATCGCGGTGACGCCGGTGACGGCGACTTCCACGATCTGGTCAGGGTCTGCGTATTTCTGCACGCTTCGAATCGCGTCGTTCGCCGCCTCATGAGCGGTGATCGTCCGGCCGGCCAGTTGGATGTTGTGTCCGTGGAAAAGATTGCTGAGGAACTGTTCGAGCAGCTTGGGTGACTCGCTGGTCATCCGGGAGAGCTCGGGGACCAACGTCGTTGCGATCCCATACCCGGCGGCGGCGAGAATGCCCAGGAACACCAGGAACGCCACCAGCGCAGCGGACCAGCGGGGGAAGTTGAAGCGGCGTTGAAGCCATCGCACCAACGGGCGGGCGACATAGGTCAACGCGCCCGCCGCCACGAACGGCAGCAGGACGAACCGAAGAGGATAAGCGAGGAGGAGCGCCAGCAGGACGGCGAGCGCAATCGCCCACCCGGTCGACTGCGGACCGTTTCCATCCGGCGGCCGCGTTACCTGCCGTGCTGAATCAAACATGGTTCGGGAGGTTTTGCGCCGTGGGAACCTGCGCCCGGCCTCGGTTCAGTTCCTGTTGAGCCCCATATACTCGACCTTTCCACCGGACCCGGCCGCGGGATCGCTGCCAGACGGCATAAGCGCACACACCGGCGCCCAGCGTGTACCCGACCGGAAACAGTAGGCCGTACCAGAAGGGGATTCTGAAGTACCGGGCGGCGCCGATGTGGGTGCCGAAGAGGGCCGCGGATCCGGCCAAAGCGAGGGCGAGCGAGACTACCGCTGGCGCGCCCCCGCCGGCCAATACTGCCACGACTGCCGACACCGGCAGCGCCAGCGTCACCCATGCCAAGACCAGCGCGGCGGTCGCCGCACCCGCCAGCGCGGCGGTCGCCGCACCCGCCAGCGCGGCGGGGCCGCCGAGCAAGCCCGCCGCCTGGCGGGCCGTCCCTTCCCACAGCGGCCGCAGGCTCGCGTACATCCGGGTGCGGAGCAGGCCGGTGGTGCCGAGCACCCCGACGCGAAATCCGGCGGACTTGAAGGCGCCGGCCAGCGCACTGTCCTCGGCGACGGCGTCGCGCACCGCCGCGTGCCCGCCGACAGCATCGTACGCAGCGCGACGCACCAGGAGAAACTGCCCGTTTACCGCCGCCTTTGGGTTCTCAGGGTCATTGGTCTGTCGAAGGTCCTGCGTGAATGCGATAAGGAAAAACCCGGCTGGCAGGATCAGCCGCTCCCACGCGGTGATTAGTTCCTGGAACGGCTGAAGCGACAGCAGGTCGAGCCCGCGGGCCCGGGCGGCGTGGAGAGCCGTACGGATGAGCGGCGGCTCTGCGGTGGTGTCGGCATCCAGAAAGCAGAGCCAGTCGCAGTTGGCGGTGGAGGCGCCCCTCCAGCAGGCGTGGGGCTTGCCCAGCCAACCGGCCGGCAGCGGCCCGGCTTCGATCAATCGCACGCGCTCGTCCTCGGCGGCGATTCGCGTGACGAGCGACGCGGTCTGGTCCTCCGAACCATCGTCGACGACGATCGCGGTCAGCCGCTGGGACGGGTACTCTTGCCAGCGCACGCCGTCCAGGCAGCGGCCGATGTTCTGCTCCTCGTCGCGAGCTGGCACGACGATCGCGACGGACGACGCGTCGCAGTTCATCTCTTCCGAATCAGGCCCGATAACCTCAAAGTGACGATATTGGGCGATAGCGCGCACGAGCAGCCCGGCGACCAGCAGCATCCAGACGATGGACAGAGACAAGAGCATGGGGCACCATCGGGGGGTTCAACGAAGCGTCACCGTCCGGCGCGTTGCCGCCGGCCGCGCAGGCGAGGCATACTTGCCGAGCAGCGTGTCGCGGGACATCCACAGCGGCGCGCGGGGACGGGCAAATCCTTTTCCGCGCATCCCCGCCGGATTAAATGCCCACTGGAGCCCCAACACCAGAAAGTTTTCCCAGAAGCGATGGAACCGCAACCAAAATGTGAGGCGGCGATGGTAAGTCACCCACTCGAAACCGTACCGGGCCGCAATCCGGGCGACCTGGGCGTCGCCATTGCGGCTGACGAAAACGGCATCGCCGCCGAACGCCTTCACCTGCGCCAGCCTCGGGTCGCTCCGCACCACCTCGGCCAATTCGGCCAGCGAGAGGCGCATCGACTGCCGGAGGGCCATCGCCCAGCGCAGGTCCGGGCCGTCGCGTGGTATCGTCGCCACGTGCTCGTTCCACAGGTGTAGCACGCCAACGGGATCGCCGGCGCGGACCTGCGTGCCATCGGACAGCTCGAAGCCGGCGCGGGCGGTGGCGACGCTCACCCGCAGCATGCACTGCCGGTGGTCGCTGAATTCGAAGATGCCATCCCGGCGGCGAAGGAAGGCGTCGAGCCACCGGATCGCCCGCGCCAGAGGCCCAGCAGGTAGCCGCCCGTCTGGAAGGGGCGCCAGCCGGCCGTCGGCGTGCAGTAAGAATTCCACGCCGCGCCAACTGACGCGTTGCCCCGCCAGCCCGGCGCACCACGTCGCCGTGCTCAGGGCGTCGCGCAGCGGGAGCCAGGCCAGATATCCCCGCTGGCGCTGTCCCAGCAGCACCGCGCAGCACCCGCCGACCAGCCAACGGACCAGCAGCGAGATCGGCAGCACCGCCCACGCTCCCGCCCAGACCCCGGCGAAGGGAAGCGCGACGAGCCCCAGCAAGAGGCTGAAGGTGAAGAGCTGGCCGGGATAGGCGATGGGGTACTCGGCGCGGATTCCGCGCGACCACCGCACCTCGCGGCGCCATTCGTCGGCGAGTCGCATCGGCCCCAAGACGCTGGCAACAACGCAGTCACTGAGGAAGACGCGCAGCCCGATTGCGGCGATTCGGTCGGCCAACTTGTAGTCGTCCAAAAGATAGTCGGCGATTGCCGCGTACCCACCGGCGCGGGCCAGGTCGTCGGCCCGCAGCGAGAGGGTAGCGCCAAGCCCCAGCGGCGTTCCCATCCGCCAGGCCAGGGCCGCCGATGGGGCAAAGGCCGTGTCCATGTGCAGCGCTGCCAACTGGGCCGGCACGTTCCGGGGAGATTCGCCCCGATACAGGCACGTCACCAGTCCGATCTTCGCATCCGCCAGCGGCGCGACGACGCGCCGGAGGTAGTCGCCGGTCACCCGGATGTCGCTGTCGCTGATGACCAGCACCTGGCCCCGCGCCTCGGCGGCCAACTCATGCAACACCGCAGCCTTCGGGTTGGCGCCCAGTGGCGGGGCGACAATCAACCGAATGGTCAAGGCGGGAAATCGAGTTTGCAGTTGTTCTATCAGTTCAACGGCCGGATCGCTTTCTCGAGCGACGCCAAAAAGCAGCTCGAATCGGGGATAGTCCTGCGTGCAGAAACTGGCGAAGTTCTCCATTGCATCGACGTCTACTCCCTTCACCGGCTTGAGGATGGAGACGGGCGGCTCAAACGACGGCTGTTGCGGCTGGTTAGGGCGGCGGCGAACGACCCCTCTCAAGCAGGCCAGCGCCACCAGCCAATAGCCCCAACTGGCCGCAGCGCCAGCGATCACGAGAATCAGAAGCAGCTTCGGGATCATTTGCTCGCCAGCCAGCGGGTTGCGTTCGGCACTCGAGTCTGGCGTCCGCGCCACGTTTCAGAACGAATCTCGCCTGCCGACATGTCAATGTAACGGCCCAACTGCAATTGTCGTGCCTCGATGGCTCGTCGCACTTCGGCGCTCAGCAGCACGGCCAACTCGGCCGGGTTTGGCCCCAGGCCCGCGACGCGCTGGCCTTCCGTCGGGTGGAAATAAATCTCCGCGTCAATCTTTGGCAAGTGTCGCAGCACGAACAACACGTAGGCTTCGCTCATGCGGCCGCTGTGGAGAAAACCGTACGTGCGCCGCGGCATCGCCAGACCCGACCGCCGGCACCCCCGGCGGCATCGCACTGCCAGCAGGGCGAATACGGCCGTGGCAATGAGTTTCGCGAAAGCCCCGGCCCTGTCGTATTGCCACGACAGCCGCAGGTCGTCGCGCACAACGCGAATGCCCCGCGCCCCAAACTCACGCGCCCGTTCAAGCACCAGGTCAAAGACGACCGGGTGCATGTGCATGTGCTGATGAGAATCAACGTGCGAGAGGGTCAATCCAGTGGCGGCAAAGCGCTCGAACTGGGCGGCGATCTCCGCGGCAAGTTCCCGCCGCGCGCCCCGGCTGAAAGCGTACCGCAATCCCAGCGGGATCGGTGCGTCGGGGAAGCGGCCGGAAGCGTCCACCAGGCGCGGAATCCGGTCCGGCGGCAGCACCGCCGGGCCGTCCACCGCCACGACGTGCAGCCCTACTGCCAGGGTTGGATTCTGCCGCGCAAGCTCGACCGCTTCGTCGGCTGCGTCCCCCGCAATCATGAGGCTGGCGCTGGTCAGCGCTCCTTGGCGATGAGCGCGGATGATTGCCCGGTTAATTTCCGGCGATCGCCCGAAATCGTCGGCATTGACGATCAGTGTCGCCGCGCTCCTCGCCTCACTCATCGATCGGCCCGGCTTCCTGGATCTCGTCCAGGGCGTGGTCGACTTCCTTTTGACCGAGCACGCCCAGGTCTTCCAACGCCAGCAGCGCCGCCTTCTGTTCGGCCATCTTCTTGTTCGGGCCCCAGGCGCTGCTGAACCGCCGGCCATCGATGGTCACGCAGACCTCAAAGCACTTGCTATGGTCGGGGCCCTTCTCGTCCAGCAGCTCGTAGATGGGACTCGCGTTGAGGACTTTCTGGGCGTGCTGCTGGAGGACTGCCTTATAGTTCTGCTGGTGGCTGTTGGATGAGATCTCTTCGAGCTTCGGGGTCATGGTGCGCAGCACGTATTGCTTGACGACGTCAAACCCGCCGTCCAGGTACAGGGCGGCGACGATCGATTCGTAGACGGCCGCGGCCAGCGAACTGGGCATCGCGTGGCGCGAGCTGATTCCCTTGCCGATCAGGAGCAGGTCTGTCAGGCCGGTCTCGTTGGCGACTTCGGCGCATGTCCGGCGCGAGACGACGGCGGACTTGATCTTGGTCAGGTCCCCCTCCTGATACTCGGGGAACTTCTGGTACAGGGCCTCGCAGATAATCAGGTCCAGCACCGCGTCGCCGAGGAACTCCATCCGCTCGTTGCTCTGGAGGCGGTTATCGGCGATCGAGGCGTGGGTCAGGGCCTCTTTGAGGAGCTGCGGGGTTTTGAACGCGTAGCCGAGGATAATCTCGGCTCGCTCGCGGGTTTCAGGGGTCACGCTGCACAACTCGCTTAAGCGTCGAGACGGCCGGGCCGAATGGGTCGATGGTGGAGGCTATCGCAGGAAGGCAGCGGGTGTCAACAAATGCTCCTGCTTGCGGGCCGCCGATAACCTCCCTACCATGCGGAGTTGGCGACCATCCGCGCCGAAGCCTGCCGGACACCCCAATATTGACGAGGGTCCGACATTTTCCAATCACCTGAGGTGTTCATGACGTACCGCCTCCGCTTGCTTCTGGCCGTGCTGTCGACGGTGACAGCGATCGCCCAAGCCCGCGGCGAGGTCCCCGCCACGGGCCAGCCGAACAAAACCGCGCCCTCGCTTTTCGACCCGAACCGTCACATGCACGTCTCGGAGGTTCATGCGGGAATGAGCGGGTATGGCCTGACGGTGTTCAAAGGGACCAAGCTCGAGCGGTTTGACGTCGAGGTGGTGTCGGTCCTGAGGAATTTCAACCCGAAATACGATGTCGTGCTGATCCGATGCAAGGGAAATTATCTGGAACATACCGGCAGCATCGCTGGCATGAGCGGATCGCCCGTGTACTTGAAGGACGAGCAGGGCCGCCATCGAATGATCGGCGCCTTCGCGTATGGTTGGCCGCTGACCAAGGATCCGGTGGCGGGCGTGCAGCCGATCGAGTACATGCTGAGGCTGTCGACCGGCCGGGCTGGAGAACTTGCCACCGACGTGAAACCTTCCACGCAGCCAAGCCAACGCGGAGGACAACCGGTTCAGACTGGCGCGCACCACGGCCTGAGCTGGTCGCTGGCGGACGCGGGACTGGTGCCATACTGGAAGGGGCTGGGGACGAGCGCGGGGCCTGAGCAGTCGTCGCCGCTGACGGCGGCGCCTCGCGTCGCGGCCGGAGCCTCGTCGCCGCAACTTCAGCCGCTGGCCACGCCGCTGATGGCCAGCGGTTTATCCCCGGACCTTCTCAAGAAAGTCGCGCCGTTGTTTGCCACTTACGGACTGACGACGCTTCAGGCCGGGGCCGGCTCCTCCGCGTCCGCGGACGCACCGGCCGTCCTTGAGCCCGGATCAGTCCTGGCCGTCCCACTTCTCACCGGCGACGTCGACCTGACCGCAATCGGAACCGTGACCGAAGTGCTGGGCGACCGCGTCTTCGGTTTCGGCCACCCATTCAATAATGAAGGCGCCGTCCTGCTTCCCATGGGCAGCGGGGAGATTCATGGCGTCATCGCCAACCTGCAAACCAGCTTCAAGCTCGGCTCCCTCACCCGGGAGCGCGGCCGAATCAACACCGATGAATCGGTCGGCGTCGCCGGCGTCGTGGGCGACCTGGCCCCGACCGTCCCGATCGAGTACCACGTCAGCTACGCTGATGGGGCGGCGTCACAGACCTACCGCTTCAACAGCGTGCTGCACCCAAAGTTCACACCGATGATCGCGGGCGTGTCGCTTGCCGCCGCCATCACCGGGCCCAGCGAGCTGCCGCAGTACAACACGCTCGACTACGACCTGAGACTGGAATTCGGCAACGGCCAGACCATTAGCATTGCCAACACGTCGGCGAATGCCAATATCCAGGAACTGTTCGGCGAGATTGCCCTGCCGCTGATGGCCGCGGCGGAAAACCCGTTCGAGCGGGTGCAGATCAAGAAGATCAGCGGAAACGTCAAGATTTCAGCACAGGCCCGGCAGGCACAGATCCTGGATGTCAACGTGCCGCGGTCCAAGTACCGCCCAGGTGAGACGGTGAAGGCGTTTGTGACCTACAAGCCCTTTCGCGGTGAGGAGGGGGTCCTGCCGATCGAGTTGGAGTTGCCGCACGACCTGCCGCAGGGGACGTATCAGCTCATCATCTCCGACGCCCAGCGGTACTTCCAGGACGAACAGCAGTCCAAGCCGTTCCGGTTCACCGCCCAGAGCATCGGCGAGGTGTTCGGGGTGCTGAAGGACGTGGCGTCGATGCGGCAGAACGCGGTCTATGTGCGGCTGCTTCGCCAGGCGGACGGCGTGGCGGTCGGGCGGGTGGCCCTGCCACAACTCCCGTCTTCCCGCCGCCAGATCCTCCTCGGCGCCGGGCGCAGCAACGTCACCCCATTTGTCAGTTCGACGGTGAAGATGTTGCCGACAAGCATGGTCATGAGCGGCTCGGCCGAGTTCGCGATCACGATCGACCCAACGGCAAAAGTCGAAGTCCCCGGCCCTAAAGCAGTCAATCCCGAGCCAACTGCCGCGCCGCAGCCTGCCAAGGCCAGGGAGTCGCACAAACTGTCCGGCGCCGAGGCCCCCGGCACGCCTGACCAAACGAAAAAACACGAATGAACGACGGACGCTTAATGGAGCATCCATGAGAACTGCGAGTTGGTTTTCGATATTGCTGCTGGCGGCGCCGGCGCTGGCGGTGAGCACCAGCACGTGGACACAGCACAATCAGGAGGAATTCAAGAAGGGGACGCTGGAGAACGTGGTTGCCACCAACCTCGGGGACCTGAAGTTGTCGCGGGCGGTCACGACGCTGCTGGAGCAGGACCCGAAAATCAGCTCGGTCAACGCGCTGGCGGAAGGGCCGGACGGCACGATTTACGCCGGCACTGGCCCGGAGGGCGTGCTGCTGGCCATCCGGCAGCAGAAGGTCACCACCGCTGCCACAATCGACGGCGCCACCAGCCTCACCTCGCTCATCGCCAGTAAGTCGGGAAAGCTGCTGATCGGCACCGCGGGCGAAAAGGGCCGCGTGGTTGTCATCGAGAAACCCGATGACAAGCCGCGCACGCTCTTCGAGGCGGAGGGGGTGCAATACGTCTGGGCCATCCAGCAGACGCCGGACGGCAACATTTATGCCGGTACCGGCCCCACCGGAAAGCTCTTCGAGATCAAGCCCGATGGGTCGCACAAAGTGCTGTTGGACAGCGGCGAGAACAACCTCCTGAGCCTCGTGTCTGACGGCAATGACATGCTCTACGTGGGTACCGACCCTCACGGATTGGTCTACCGCGTGAACCGAAAGACCGGCGAAAGTTTCGTCCTCTTCAACGCCCCCGAATCGGAGATCGGGGCGCTGGCGCTGGACCACAATGGGAACCTGTACGCGGCGACGTCCGAGGCGCGGGAGGAGGCATTCACCCCGGCCGCCAACCCGTCAGCGACTGAGCCGCACGGTCGGCCGGAGGGCGGCGAGACGGGTGTGCCAATTCCTTCGCAGGACCCGAAGCAGCCCAGCCCGCCGAAGCTCCCGAACCCCAATCCGGGCGAGCCGAATCCGATTCCCAAGCATGCCGATAAGACGATGTGGATGGGCTCGACCGTGAGCCACCGGGTGTTCCTGCTGGCCGATGAGATGCCGGCGACGGTCCTGGCGCCGATTCCGGGCGGTCCCCCCAAGAAGCATCCCCCACAGCCGGGCCCCGGGCCGGGGAAGCCTCAGCCGCCCGGCCAGCCGACGCCGGTCCCTCCCGGCATGGAGAACGGCGAAGCAGCGCCGCCCATGAATCGCCAGCCCGCGGTCAACACAACCAACGCCGGCGAGCCCCGGCCCGAGGGCAACGCAGTCTACAAGATTGACCGCGACGGCTTCGTCACCGAGATCTTCCGCCAGCCCGTGCTCGTGCTCTCGATGGTCGAGCATCAAGGCACGCTTCTGATTGCCACTGGCAGCGAGGGGGAGATCTATCAGGTGAATCCCGCGGCCGATGAGACGGTCGTGCTCGCCAAGGCCGACCCCAAGCAAATCACTTGCCTGCTGCCCGCCAGCGACGGAAACTTCTACATGGGGATGGCGAACGTCGGCAGCATCGCGTCGATGAGTTCGGGCTTTGCCAACAAAGGGACGTACACCAGTCCGGTGATGGACGCGACGCAGATCAGCCGCTTCGGCAAGGTGCAGCTTCGCGGTTCCCTGCCCCCTGGTACGACGCTCAATATTGCCACGCGGAGCGGGAATGTGAAAGAGCCGAGCGAGAAAGGCTGGTCGAACTGGACGAAAGACGTGCCGGCGGAGGAGTTCCTGCCGATCACCTCGCCCTCGGCCCGATTTCTTCAGTACCGGCTGACGTTTGAGAGCAAAGACGGATCCACGACGCCAGTGGTGGATGATGTGACGGTGGCGTACCAGATCCCGAACCTGCCGCCGCAGATCAAGTCCGTGCGCCTCACCGCGACGGCGGGCGCCGAGCCAACCGGCGGCGGGCCGCCTGGCATCGCGTCCTATCCCGCGGCGGCGGGAGGCGGGGAAAACGAACTCCGCCGCGTCGAGCACAACCCCCAGCAGATCATTACCTGGGAGGCCAGCGATCCGAACAACGATGCGTTGCAATACGCGCTCTACTTCCGCCGGGCCCCCGCTGGTCCGTGGATCCTGCTCAAGGACAAGCTCACCGAGCCCCAATTCGAGTGGGACACCCGGACCGTGGCGGATGGGCGCTATCAGATTAAGGTCGTGGCATCGGATGCCAATGCCAACCCCCCGGGCCAGGGCAAGACCGCCAGCCGCGTGAGCGACCCGATCCTGGTGGACAACACACCGCCGCTGATCGGCGACCTGAAATACGCCCAGAAAGGGAACGGCGTGCAGTTCGACTTCAAGATCGTGGACGAGACCAGCACGGTGGCCGCCTGCGATTACGCCGTCGACTCCAACCGGGACTGGCAGATGGTGCTGCCGGTCGATAATATCTTCGACTCGCCGGAGGAGACGATGTCGTTCAAGGTCGCGGCCCTGCCGCCCGGACAACACCAGATCACCTTGCGGGCAACCGACGCCAAGGGCAATCAGGCGTTCCAGACGGTCTTTGTCACGATTAAGGAGCCGGTAGCAACCAAGTGATTTGTGCCGCCGGCGACTTGTGCATGGTGCGGAGGATCAACCCGCGGGACGCCGTCACATCGAACGATGGCGGAGGGCACGAATGCCGACGATCGAGCAATTCTACGAGAAGTACTGGGAGATACCGGACGGGAACTATGATCCGACGACTCCCCAGCGGCAGGCGCTTCTCCGCAAGCACGTGACGTTGCGTCCCAATGCGCGGATCCTCGACGTCGGCTGCGGTCGCGGGGAATTCTGCGCCTTTTTCAGGCAACTCGGCTGGAATCCACAGGGAATCGATATTAGCCGGACCGGAATTGCTCATGCCCGATCACAGCACGCGGGCATTTCATTTCGCGCCATCGAGGTACAGGCGCTGGTTCCCGACGAAGCAGAGGCATATGACTGTGTGTTCAGCAGCGAGGTCATTGAACATCTGTTTGACGTACAGACATACCTGGAGAGTATCAATCGCCTGCTGAAATCGGATGGCTTGCTCGTATTGACGACGCCGTATCACAGCTTCATCAAGAACGTGATCGTAGACCTGCTGAACTATTCCAAGCACTACGATCCACTGGGCCCACACATCCGGTTTTTCAATCAGCGGAGCCTTGAAGGCGTTCTGCGGCAATGCGGGTTTGTGCCACAGGTCTGGACGGGATATGGCAGGCCTTGGCCGTTCTGGAAATCGTTCTTCGTCGTCAGCCGCAAAGAGAGGGCGGTGTAGCCGATGCATGCTCTGGGACCCAGTAAGCCAGTATCCAACACCGTGCAGCGCTCCGGGTCCAGCCAGACACCGATCTACTACACCCGCAGCGTCCACAGCCCGTGGAACAAATTCGGGCGGATCGTGTGGTGCATCGTCTGGGCGCTCCTCTACCGACCGAGCCCTCGGCCGCTGTACACTTGGCGATGTGCGTTGCTGCGACTGTTCGGCGCGCGGATCGGCCGGGGCGCTCATCCCTACCCCTCCTCGTGGGTCTGGGCGCCGTGGAATCTGGAGATGGGCGAGAATAGCTGCCTGGGGGACAACGTCGATTGCTACAGCGTCGACAAGATCCGCCTGGGCGCAAGCGTCACCATCAGCCAGTACAGTTATCTCTGCACGGCCACGCACGATTATGAGGATCCGCTCATGCCGCTCGTAACTGCGCCCATCACCATCGGCAGCGGCGTATGGATCTGTGCGGATGTTTTTGTCGGCCCGGGCGTCACGGTGGGCGAAGGGGCCGTCGTGGGAGCGCGGTCGAGCGTGTTCAGGAACGTCGAGGCGTGGACGGTGGCCGCCGGGAACCCAGCCCGACCGATCAAGAAGCGCGTGCTGCGCCACCCAATCTCTTGTCGCCCAGGTGGAGAGGGCAACTGATGTTGCACGCAGCCTCCTCGACGCTGGGGCCGGCGGACACCGCCGCAGCTCCCGTGCCCATCTCGGTGGTCGTGCTCTCCTGTAACAAAGAGCATAGCATCGCCGACTGCTTGGAAAGCTGCCGGTGGTGTGACGACGTTCACCTGCTTGACGGCGGTAGCGGCGATCGCACCAGCCGGATCGCACACGCCATGGGGGCATCGGTTCATTACAATCCGTTTGAAAGCCTTGGTCAACAACGCAACTGGGCAATCGACCACGTCCCCTGTAAGCACCCATGGCATTTTCATCTCGACGCCGGCGAGCGCTTCACGCCCAAGTTGGTGGCGGAACTGGCGCGCGAGGTGGGATGCGGCGGCACACGCTCCGCCGTCGGCGCATATCGCTGCCCCAGCAAGATGATCTTCATGGGTCGCTGGATCCGCCACAGCAGCGGCTATCCCGACTATCAGGTACGGCTGTTCAATCCCAGGCACTGCCGCTTCGTTGATTTGGATGGTAGGCAGCAGGGAGCGTGCGCGCAGTGCGACAGAGAGGTCGGTACGCTGATCAACGCATACATACACTACGAATGCAGCCGGGGTATGATCGACTGGCTGGAAAAGCACAATCATGACAGTTCGCACGAAGCGGACGAGGTTCTGGCCGCGGATCATCGCGGCAAACCGCGGCGTCGCGACCTTCTGGGCCGCGACCCAGCCAGCACTCGCCGCGCAATCAGTGACCGCGGCGACTTCGGCAAAGGCCGCGGACTCTGGAGGTTCTTGTCTCTGTATCTGTTGCGAGCCGGCTTCCTGGACGGGATGCCGGGCTTTCACTATTGCACGGCGACCGCGATGTATGAGTATTGGCTCGCACTGAAGATCCGCGAACGGCGGGAGCCCTGGACAGAAGCAACCGATCGACTGACCGCCGACCTGCTCAAGGAGCCGTCATGAGCCGGCCGTTGGTAGAGGTCTTGATCCCCACCCGCAACGAAGCGGCGCACATCAGCCAATGCGTGACAAACGGCGCGGCGCTTGGCCCGGTTTTCGTGTTGGATTCGTTTAGCACCGATGGAACGCAGGAGCTCGCGCGACGCGCGGGCGCCAACGTCATCGAGCACGAGTTCGTCAACTACTCCGCCCAAAAGAACTGGGGACTCGACAACCTCCCATTCCAGGGAGAGTGGATTTTCATTCTCGATGCCGACGAGCGGATCACGCCGGCGCTGCGCAGTGAAATCATACGGACTCTTGAGTCGAACCCGTCCACCAACGGCTACTTCGTCAATCGGGTGGTGCTGTTCATGGGCCGGGAGGTACGGCACGGAGGGTTGTATCCCTCCTGGAACCTGCGCCTGTTCCGTCGCGGGAAGGCGCGCTACGAAGATCGCGCCGTTCACGAGCACATGGTCTGCGAGGGCGGCACGGATTACCTGAAGGCGGAGATGCTGCACATCCGCCGAGAGACTATCTCGCAGTATCTCACCAAGCACATCCGGTACGCGGACATGGAGAGCAATGAGTGGGTGAAGATGCGGCTCGGGCAGAGCAACGTCGCGCTGGCCGAGGCGCTGTTCCGCGATCACCTTCGATATCGGCAGTGGCTGCGGCGTCACGCATGGCCGCGACTTCCCGGCAGGCCCCTGTGGCGGTTTCTCTATATGTACGTGGTGCGGCTCGGGTTCCTTGATGGCAGGGCCGGTTGGCACCTGGCTCGACTGATGCTCTGCTACGAGTACATGATCAGCCTCCTGTATCGTGATAAGCTGTTCCGCGCCCGCCAGGCGCGCGGGCGGAAGATGAAGACGGGCGCGCGGTCCGCTCCGCGTCGTCAAGTGACAACGCAGTAGTCTGTCCCGCAGATCGTCTCATGGCGAATTTGAATTCTCGCGCCATACTGCTTTACTTCAGGAGACCCCTCGCATGCATTACCCACACAAGACCAGCAAGATCAAGCGCGCCCGGAACATCGGGTTTCGTTCGCGGATGCGCACCAAGAAAGGCCGACAGATGATCAACCGCAAGCGCCGCGCCGGCCGCCGCGTTCAGGTCGTCTGAACGAGCAGCTCGGTGCGGGATTGCTCTCGCAGCGGCACCTGCCCAGCACCGCCTTCCGCCTGGGAGGAAGAATGTCGCTCTTATCTATGTTGAAATCGATTGCGGTAGTGCTCGTGTCCTCCCCGTTGGCTGGGGCGGCAGACGCCCCGCGCGTGTTCGACGCGTCGCAAGCTCCCGACGACCGCCGATTGCAAGTTGCACACGACGTCGACCACCCCGTGCAGTTCCACCCCCACTTCAAGGACCGCTCGGAATGGGAGCAGCGCGCCAGCCGGCTTCGCGAGCAAGTCCTGGTTGCCGAGGGCTTATGGCCCCTCCCGCCGCGCACGCCGCTGAACGCGGTGATTCACGGCAAAATCGATCGCGACGACTACACGATCGAAAAAGTCTTCTTTGCCAGCTATCCCGGCCACTATGTCAGTGGCAATCTCTATCGCCCAAAGAACAGGACCGGCAAACTTCCCGCCGTCCTCTGTCCCCACGGGCATTGGCCCAACGGCCGCTTCTTTGAGCGGACCGATGACGAGGGAAAGCAGCAGATTGAAGAAGGCGCGGAGAAGACGATGCACGGCGCGAAATACCCGATTCAGGCCCGCTGCGCCATGCTCGCCCGGATGGGCTGCATCGTCTTCCAGTACGACATGGTGGGTTACGCCGACAGCAACCCGATCGAGCACCGCGAAGGCTTCACCGACGCTGAGGCGATCCTGCGACTTCAAAGTTTCATGGGCCTGCAAACCTGGAACAGCATCCGCGCACTCGACTTTGTCGAGGCGCTGCCCGACGTCGATAAAGACCGTATCGCGGTGACCGGCGCCAGCGGCGGCGGGACCCAGACATTCATGCTCTGCGCCGCCGACGACCGGCCTGCGGTGGCGTTCCCCGCGGTAATGGTGTCGGAGGAAATGCAAGGCGGGTGCATCTGCGAGAACGCTCCGCTTCTTCGCGTGGGCACCAACAACGTCGAGCTGGCCTGCACGTTCGCGCCAAAGCCGATGGGGATGAGCGCCGCCAACGACTGGACGCACGCGATGGAGAACGTCGGGCTGCCGGAAATGCAGACGATCTGGGGTTTGTTCGGCGCCAAAGACCGCGTGATGGCCAGGCATTTCTCCTTCGAGCACAACTACAACCAGGTAAGCCGCGAGTTGATGTACAACTGGATGAACAAGCACCTGAAGCTCGGCTGGGAGTCGCCGGTAGCGGAGAAGCCTTTCGAGCCGGTGCCGCCGAAAGAATTGTCGGTTTATGATGACGAGCACCCCCGCCCCGCCGACGCGTGCGACGCGAAGTCGCTGCGGAAGTACATGACCGAAACGTCCGACCGGCAGCTCGGCGACTTGTGGAAGAACGACCCGACTGAGTATCGCCGCGTAGTCGCGACCGCGCTTCGAGTGATGGTCGATGACCAGCTACCGCCAGACGGAGACGTTGTGGTCTCCCGTGCCAGTGGGCCGCAGGCCCGCGACGGCATCATCGTCGAAACCGGCGCCCTTGGCCGACGGGATGCCGGCGAGGCCGTTCCGTTCGTCTCCCTGGTGCCCCAGGAGTGGAATGGCACGATCGTGGTCTGGGCCCATCCCGACGGCAAGTCAAGCCTGTTCGACGCGGAAGGCCAGCCCTCGGCGGACGTCCGCCGCTTGCTGGACGGTAAATCCGCCGTCATCTCTGCCGACCTGTTCCTTACCGGAGAGCTCGAGTCCTCGCGTCCTCCGGGCAATCCGGAGTATGAGAAGCAAACGTACGCGGGCTTTCTATGCGGCTACAATCGGAGCTTGCTGGCCAACCGGGTTCATGACCTGCTGACCGTCATCTCTTACGCGCGGCACTGGAAGCAGACCAAGGCCCTGGATCTGCTTGCATTTGACAAGGCTGGCCCGCCTGCGCTGCTGGCCCGCGCCTTGGCTGCCGACGCGGTCCGCCGCGCCGCGATCAACCTCGGCGGGTTTGATTTCGATCAGGTGACGGACCCGATCGACCCCATGATGCTCCCCGGCGCCCTCAAGTATGGTGGCATCGATGGCTTCGTCCCGCTCCTCCAGACGGGCCGCACGCTGATCCTGCACCCGGCCGACCCCAACGCGCGAACTCGCGCTTCGACAGTCAACTCCGTCACGCTGGAGCCCGCCGGGTCGAACCCGCACGCCGCCATCGAGTGGCTGATCGGCGCGCGCGAGTAGATGCGCGCTCGTATTACTTTCGCGCCGCCTGAACCGCATCAACGAACGCTCTCGCAAGATCGGTGATCATCTGCCAGTCCCTCCCTCTTATCGCCTCCTTTGATACCAAATTCGATCCGGCACCGACGCAGACGGCCCCTGCCCGGACCCATTCGCCGGCATTGTTGGCGTCCACACCCCCGGTCGGCATCAGACGGACGAATGGCAGCGGAGCGAGCACGTCGCGAAAGTAGCCCGGCCCCAGGCCCGCGGACGGGAAGACCTTCACCACGTCCGCTCCCATTGTCCAGGCATGCAGAATCTCGGTCGGCGTCATCGCCCCCGGCATGCTCAGCTTTCCCAGTTCCCGGGTGGCGGCGTGCACCGCCTCGTCGAAGCCCGGTGAGACGATGTACTCTGCACCGCCCTCGACCGCGCGCCGGCACGATTCCGCGTCCAGCACGGTCCCGGCGCCGATCACCGCCTGACCCGCCAGCTCGCGCGCCATTCGGCGGATTCCTACGATCGCGCTCGGCGTCGTCAGCGTCAGTTCGATGTTGGTGACACCTCCTGCTACCAGCGCGGCGGCGATCTCCATCAGCGACTCGATCGATGACAGCCGCAACACCGCGACGACGCCGCAATCGAGCACACGCTTGAGCAGCGGATTTTCGGTCTTGTCGGCCATGGTCCCGCCACGATACCCATGTCGCGGCCGTTGGGCCAGAATGCCGGCGATCGGCCCCTATTGCTGGATTTCTGCCCGTCCCTATTCTAGATTCGTCCGCGTGGGCGACGTGGCACTGCAAGGCAAAAGCATCGTCGTCATTGGCGGCACTGCCGGCCTCGGGCTCAGTGCGGCTTGCGCTTGTGTGCGGGCGGGCGCCCGCCTCGTGGTCGTCGGGCGTCCGGATGAAAACGCGGAGGCGGCGCGGGACGCGCTGGGCCCCGGCGCCCGAGCGATGGCCGCCGATGCCACCGATCCGGACATCGCGCCGGCTGCGATCGAAATGGCTATCCGCGAGTTCGGCGGATTTGACGGCATCTATCACGTCGCCGGCGGCAGCGGGCGCAAGTCAGGCGACGGGCCGCTGCACGAGCTGAGCGACGAAGGGTGGGATTACACCTGCCGGCTTAACCTCACCTCGCTGGTCTATTCCAATCGCGCCGCCGTCCGGCAGTTTCTCAAGCAGCAGACGGGCGGCACGGTGCTGAACATCGGGTCGGTCGTTGGCTTTTCCCCGTCGCCGCGCTATTTCGCGACGCACGCGTACGCGGCTGTGAAGGCCGCGGTCGTCGGGCTGACCAGGTCAGCGGCGGCCTACTACGCACCGCACAACATCCGCTTCAACTGCCTGGTCCCGGCGGTGGTCCAGACGCCCATGTCGCGGCGAGCGATTGAAAACCCGGCCATCATGGAGTTCATCCGCACCAAGCAGCCGCTCGATGGCGGCCGCATCGGCGCTCCCGAAGACCTCGACGCCGCCGTCGTATTCTTCCTTTCCGACGCCTCGAAGTTCGTCACTGGTCAGGCGCTGGCTGTCGACGGCGGGTGGTGTGTGACCGAAGGACAATACCATGCCTGAGTCAGGCCCATGGTTCCTCGGGCTCGACGTCGGCGTCACCAATGTCAAATGGGCCCGCGTCGCCCTGGACGGCAAAGTCTTGGATCGAGGCTTCTTCGACACCAACGCCGCCGCGTCCGATTGGCCCCAGCGAATCCGCGACTTTGTGAGACAGACGGAAGCGGAGTGCAGCCCGGCCGAAGCGATCGGCATCGCCGGCCCCGGCCTGGCCGCGCCCGACGGAACGTGCATTTCCTGGATGCAGGGCCGGCTCGCCGAAATCGAGGGCCTTAATTGGGCACGGTTCCTCGCCCGCCCACGCCCCGTACCGGTGCTGAACGACGCCCAGGCCGCTCTGCTCGGCGAAGCCTGGCTCGGCGCCGCCGCGGGATCAAAGAACGTGATGCTCCTGACGCTGGGAACCGGCGTTGGCGGCGCCTTGCTCGTTGACGGTCGCCTGCTCCGCGGCCACATCGGCCGGGCCGGGCACCTTGGCCATCTCTGCCTCGATCCGGACGCTCCGCCTGACATCGTCGGCGCCCCCGGCAGCCTCGAAGAGGCGATCGGCAACTGCACGATCAAGCGGCGCACGAACGGACGTTTCTCGTCCACTCACGATCTCATCACCGCGCATCAGTCCGGCGACGCCCAAGCCACCAGCGTCTGGCTTCGCTCGATCCACCTGCTGGCCTGCGGCATCGTCTCCCTGATCAACGTCGCCGACCCGGAGATCGTGATCGTAGGCGGCGGGATGGCCCGCGCCGGCGCCGCATTATTCGACCCGCTGGCAAGAGAACTGGACCGACTTGAATGGCGCCCGCACGGCAGACGAGTCCGGGTCGCCGCCGCGGTTTTGGGCGAGTACGGCGGAGCGCTCGGGGCGGCGCAAAATGCGATGCGGTCGCCGTCGGAGCAGAACAGATGAATGGCCAGATTGAATCAGATAGCAAATTGCAAAATGCAAATTGCAAAATGCAAATTGTGGAGCGGATTGGCCGCGTTCGCCCAATTTGCAATTTGCAATTTGCAATTTGCAATTTGCAATGCATTTTCGCCTCTCCTCTCCCACACCGAGGCCCTGCCGCATGACCCCGGCAGCCGACTATCTCGAAAAATGCCGCGATCTCATCGCGAGCGTCGAACAGCAGCTCCCGCTCATCCAGCAGGCCGCCGACTGGTTCGCGCAGACGATCCTCGCGGGACGGATGGTCCACGTGTTCGGGTCCGGCCACAGCCGGATCATGGTCGAGGAAATGTGGCCGCGGTATGGCTCATTCCCCGGTTTCAATCCGATCGTCGAACTGTCTCTCACATTCCACAACCTGGTCGTCGGAGCCAACGGCCAGCGGCAGGCGATGTTTCTGGAGAACGTCCCCGGATTGGCCGAGCGAATCCTGCGCAACTTCGACCTGTCGCCGACCGACTCTGCCCTGGTCATTTCCTCGAGCGGCTGCAATGTGGTGCCGATCGAGATGGCCGAGCTATTTCAGGGACGAGGAATCAAGGTCGTGTGTATCGTCAGCACGCGGCATTCGGATGCGACCCCGAGCCAACACCCGCGTGGAGTGAGGTTATCGGACGTGAGCGACCTGGTTCTCGATACCGGCGCCCCGCCGGGCGACGCGATGGTGAGCATCCCGGGCCTGCCGACGCCCGTTTCTCCCGGCTCGACCGTCGGCGGGTGCCTGTTGATCAATGCAATCAAGGCAGAGGTCGCCGAACGATTGACGCGGGCAGGCCATCCGCCCAGGGTCTTGTCCGCAAGCGCCGTCGTCGGCCTGCAGCAGGCGACGGAACTTTTCGAATCCGCCTACGACGAGCACGCCCGCCGGCTCGCGGAATTGTACAGGCGCCTGGGTGAGGAGGGTCGATAAGAAACTCCAATGACGGAATTCGAATGTCGAATCAAATTCGAAGCTCGAAATCCGAATGACGAGAGTCGCCAGATTCGTCATTCGGATTTCGTCATTCGAATTTAATTCTTTGATTCATCCCCGAGGCATCGGGACTTCGCTGCGCTCAGCATTCGGATTTCGAATTTCGTCACTTCGAGGCGTTATGGCCCAGCAGTCGATCATCTACGGCTACATCCAGGGGGCGGAGTGGATGAGTTCCGACTTTCACCGGCTTCACCGACTCAACCGGCAGGTGCTCGGCGCCCTCCCGGCCGCTGACGCTTTTCCGCCCGTGACCCGCGGCATGTTCGCGGCCGCCGACGACCCGCCGCAGGGGGCGCACCTCAGTCAGATCATCCACTTCGGCGCGGCCATTGCCGAGGTTGAACGCGAGTGGCGCAAGTGGCTGGAAAAGTTCGAGGCGTTGCTCCATCGCCTCTACTGGTTCAATGCCGTCGTCCACCTCCGAACCGACACGGTGGGCGATTACGAGTACGAATGGACCGTCGACGCAAACCAGATCGTCCACTACTTCAACGACCCCCCGCTCCCCGCCACCAAATACCTCTTCGACGGCGGGCCCCGGCATTTTGATCTGTAAACCGTGGTTTGCATCTCACCTTGCAGACAGCACTCGTGCATGCCACTATTGGGCGGGCATGAAAGATCGGCCTCTCCGCACTACCGTCATTGGCAGCTATCCGTTCTCGGGTTGGCTGGAGTTCGCTTCGCAGAACCTGGACAAGTTCGGCCCGGCTGACCTCGCGGAGTTGCAGGAGGACGCGGTGATCGCGGCCATTCACGACCAAGTCGCGGCCGGGCTCGACGTGATCACCGATGGCGAACAGACCCGGCTCGACTTCAACCTGTCGTTCTACGGCTATCTTGAGGGAATCGAGCTGGAAGCCGCCCCACCGCGCCGGTTCGGGTCGCCGGCGCACGACCAGCGCGGGCGCCATCAGGTGACCGGCGAGCTTCGCGCCTCGCGCGGCCTGGGCGCGGTGGATGAGTTTCAGCGGCTGCAACGGCTCGCCCCGCCTGGGCCGACCCTGAAAGCCAGCGTGCCGGGCCCCTACACCCTCAGCGGCCGGCTCGTGCCGAATGACCGGTACAAAGATCGCTGGGCGCTTACCGAGGCGCTGCTGCCGATCGTGCGGGTCGAATTGGAATCGCTCGCGCGGGCCGGCTGTCGCGAGATCACCGTCGACGAGCCGTCGATGAGCTGCTATGCCTACCGCGAGGATCCCATGCGGTTCGTGGACATCTTCAACCGCACGGTCGAGGCGGTGGTCGGCAAGTGCCGGCTTTCCACGCATCTGTGCTTTGGGAATTACAAGGGGCGGGCCGTCGGTCCTCGCCGCTACGCGCCGATGTTTCCGGCGTTTCTCGAGATGAAAGTCGACGAGATTCATCTGGAGATGGCCAGCCGCGAATTCGCCGAGATCGAGATCATTTCGCAGTTCGCGAAGACGAGGGACGTGGCCGTCGGCGTCATCGACGTGAAGAGCTACTACGTCGAGACGCCAAAGGACGTGGCGGAGCGCGTGCGGCTGTGCCTGAAGCACGCCCCCGCCGATCGGCTCTCCTTCGCCCCCGATTGCGGCCTGAGCCAGACTGCCCGATGGGCGGCCAAACAGAAGCTGAAGAACATGGTGGACGGCGTGCGCGAGATGCGCAACGAGCTGGGCGTATGATCGAGCCATTGCTGGCAGACGACGCATTCCTGGCGGACGTCGCCGACGCCCGCCGTCGGGGTGGGATGCACCTGTGGTGGCTCGGGCAGAGTGGCTTCCTCGTCGCCCACGAAAATTCCTGCGCCCTGCTCGACCCCTACCTGTCCGATTCGCTCACCCACAAGTATGCCGGCAGCGACAAGCCGCACGAGCGAATGACCCGGCGGGTCATCGACCCCCGACGGCTCGATTTCATCTCGGTCGTCACCAGCTCCCATCACCACACCGACCACCTGGACGCCGATACGATCCGGCCATTGATGCAGGCCAACCCCGACCTTCGGCTGATCGTCCCCGAAGCCAGCCGGGACTTTGTCGCCCAGCGGCTGAACGTCGCGACGGCGTTGCCGATCGGAATGGACGACGAGACGACGGTGCGAGTGGCGGATTTCACCTTCACAGGAGTGCCGGCGGCGCACGAGACGGTCGAGCGCGACGCCGCCGGCCGCTGCAAGTTTCTGGGTTACGTCATTCGCGCCGGCCCGTGGACGATCTACCACAGCGGCGACACCGTGCTGTACGACGGCATGATCGACCGCCTGCGGCAGTTCGAGATCGACATCGCATTGCTCCCCATCAACGGCCGCGCGACTGAGCGCCGGGTGGGCGGGAATTTGAGCGCCACCGAAGCCGCCCAACTGGCACACGCCATCCGCGCGCGGGTGGTGGTCCCCTGCCATCACGAGATGTTTGAGTTCAACACTGCGTCCCCCGATCCGTTCATCGCCGAATGCAAGCGACTCGGCCAACGCTATCAAGTGCTTCGTGCGGGGCAGAGAATCAGCATTGGCAAAAACGATTGAAGGCGGTTTACCACGAAGGCACGAAGAGTGGAAACAAGCCATGAAGTGAAAACTCAAAGAGAGCGCGCCCCCCTGACTCTTTTTGTTCTTACCCTTCGTGTCTTCGTGCCTTCGTGGTGAGGCTTGGGCCAGATCTCTTACTTGGCCGGACGGCGGGCGAGGATCGCCGAGAAGAAGCGCCCTTCGCGCTCGACGGCATCGCGGGCAATCAGCACCTCGAATCCGCCGAACGCCCGGGCCAGCTCGCCGGTCTGCAGCAGGTGCTCCGGGCTCAGCGGCCGCCTGCCGGTTTCCCGGTTTCGTTCGTGGAACGTCTGGTAAGCAACGTAGCTGCCGGGCGCCACGGCCTCGCGTATGGCGGGAATGAGGTCGCGGTGCAGGAAACGGAACACCGTCACCAGGTAATAGCACCCACGGCCCAAGTTCGGCTGGCGCTCCAGGTCTTGCGGCGCCGTGTGGACGCGGACGCCGGACCGACGGGCCAGGTCCTCCGTCCGCCGCAGCGCGTCCGGCAGAACGTCGATGGCGTCGACCTGGTACCCTTGCAATGCGAGCCAGACGGCGTCGCGGCCGCA
>Ga0073928_10003946_pt1 | contig 22606 bp, 20 predicted proteins | sample PaiPotPPA55metaG_FD_76969 | JGI IMG/M metagenome (GOLD analysis project Ga0073928, IMG submission 76969) | Iron sulfur acid spring bacterial and archeal communities from Banff, Canada, to study Microbial Dark Matter (Phase II) - Paint Pots PPA... ...
CCACCACAGATTGCGGACATCGTGCTTCCAGCCTTCGAGCAGCGCCTCGAAGATGTTGCCTTCGTCGAGCTCGGCGTCCCCGGCGAGCGCGATCATCCGGCCCGGCGCCTCGACGGTCGGCACCAGTTTTTTTAGCCGCAGGTAATCCTGCACCAGCGCCGCAAACAGGGTGACGCCGACCCCGAGCCCGACCGAGCCGGTCGAGAAATCGACGATGTCGCCGTCCTTGGTGCGCGACGGGTAGGACTGGGCGCCGCCGAGCGCGCGGAACCGCTCCAGCTTGTCCCGGGTCTGATGTCCGAGCAGGTATTGCAGGGCATGGAATACCGGTGCCGCATGCGGCTTGACCGCGACCCGGTCCTGCGGCCGCATCACATCGAGGTACAACGCCGTCATCAGCGTCGCGACCGACGAACTCGACGCCTGGTGCCCGCCGACCTTGAGCCCGTCCCGGCTCGGCCGCAGGTGGTTGGCGTTGTGGATCATCCAGGTCGACAGCCACAGCGCCTTTTTCTCGATCGCCTTCAGGGAGGCGAGCTTGTCGAGCGGCGCCGGCGTCCGCGCCCGGGCGAGACCACCCTCGACGGCATGCAGCATCATTCCTCCTCGGTCGGCCGCTCGGCACCTATATGGGACGGGACCGCGGCTGCGGCGGATCATTCAGACCCTGCCGCGGCGATTTGACAAGAGCGCCGGGATGCCTAAATACAACTGCGACGCGTCGAGCAATTGGCCTGCGGGGATCATCGCGGACATGACCGAAACTGCGACCGAACTGGGCGAGCGCCGCATCCTGGTGAGCGAAAGCGCGGCCCGCCGAATCGCCGTTCTGAAAGAGCAGGAACAGGCAGAAGGCGCCTGGTTGCGGATCGCCGTCTCCGGCGGCGGGTGCTCAGGCTTTCAGTACGGCCTCAGCTTCGACGACCAGCGCAACCCCGACGATTTCCTGTTCGAGCGCGACGGCATCGGCGTCGTCGTCGACGACGCCTCGCTCGATCTGTTGAACGGCTCCGAGATAGATTTCGTCGAGGACCTGATGGGCGCCTCGTTCCAGATCAAGAACCCGAACGCCGCCTCCTCCTGCGGCTGCGGCAACTCGTTTTCGATCTGATCGGGCCGGCCGCGTCGCAGCGGGGTTGGCGCGCCGAGCAGCCCTCCCGGCGATGCGACGCCCGGCCGCTGAGCGCGCTGCTTGGCCTCGCGGCGCTGATCCAGCTTCTGGTCGCGGCCGTCGCGGCCGATGCGCAATCTGTCCTGACCTATCACGGCGATCCCGGCCGCAGCGGCAACTTCAGGATGCCGGGGCTGAGTTGGGACCGTGCTCGCGAGCTGAAGCCGGTCGCGAATTTCGCGCCGCGTTTCGAGGGACATCTCTACGCCCAGCCGCTTTATTGGAAGCCCCAAGGCGCGGCCTCCGGTCGGCTCATCGTCGGCAGCGAAAGCAACGTGGTCAGCGCGATCGATGCGGCGAGCGGCGCGACAATCTGGAGCCGCAATCTCGGCCCGCCGGCGCCGCTCTCGACTCTGCCCTGCGGCAACATCGATCCGCTCGGCGTCACCGGAACCCCGGTCATCGACGAAGCCGGTGCAACGCTGTACCTCGACGCGGTCATCCGCGACGGCGGCGAACCGCACCACCGGGTGTTCGCGCTGTCGCTCGACGACGGCGCGGTTCGGCCGGGCTGGCCGCTGGACGTCGCCGCGGCGCTGCGGGCGCAGGGCCAGAATTTCGACCCGCGCACCCAGAACCAGCGCGGCGCTCTGACAATTCTCGGCCAGACGTTTTACGTGCCGTTCGGTGGGCATTTCGGCGATTGCGGCACCTATTACGGTTGGGTCGTCGGGGTGCCGCTCGGCGAGCCGCAGCAGGTCCGGTTCTGGCGCACGCGCGGCCGCGGCGGCGGCATCTGGGCGCCGGGCGGGATCGCCAGCGACGGCGAGTCGCTGTTCGTGGCGACCGGCAACACCGAGGGCGCGACGCAGTGGGCCGATGGCGAGGCGGTGTTCCGCCTCACCCCCGATCTGCACCATTCCGAGGCCAAGACCGATGTCTTCGCCGCTCGGAACTGGCGCGCGCTCGACGACCGCGACGCCGATCTCGGCGGCACCAACCCGTTGCCGTTTTCGGTTGAGGGCGACCGCGGCGCGCAGCGGCTGGTCCTGGCGCTCGGCAAAGACCAGCGTGCCTATCTGCTCGATCCGCTCGATATGCGCGGGATCGGCGGCAGCCTCGTCGACGAGAAGGTCGCCGACTACTCGATCCGTACCGCGCCCGCGGCGTATCCGATGGCCGGTGCCGCTTATGTCGCGTTCCAGGGCCGCGGCGCGCGCTGTCCGGCCGGCCCGCAGGGCGAACTGACCGTGCTGAAGATCGCCGCCGGATCGCCGCCGGCGATCGGCACCGCCTGGTGCGGCGCGGTGTCGGGCGCCGGCGCGCCGATCGTCACCACGACCGACGGCAAAGCGAACCCGATCGTGTGGATGCTCGGCGCCGAAGGCGACAACCGGCTGCACGGCTTCCGCGGCGATACCGGCGCGCCGCTGTTCACCGGCGAACCGCTCGCCGGCCTCAGGCACTTCCAGACCCTGATCGCCGCCGACGGCCGGCTATACATCGGCGCCGACGGCCGGCTCTACGCGTTCGGCATTCAGTAGGGCGGGTGGAGCGTAGCGCAACTCGCCGATCCAAAAACCGAAATGGCGGGTTGCGCCGCGAGGCTGGGCAAGAACGGCTGGATCGTGGCTTCGCGTCCTTCGAGACGGCGCTTCGCGCCTCCTCAGGATGACGATGATCCTTAATGCCATCAAAGACTTATCGTCATCCTGAGGAGCGGTCCGGCGAAGCCGGAGCGCGTCTCGAAGGACGCTGGATGGTGATGCAGCCGAGTTCTTGCCGAGCCTCTGCGCTCCACCCGCCCTACGACGCTCGCGGCGTTGCGAGCGCGGCGGCGAAGGCCTCGTCGAGGAGCTGGGCGGCGCGGTCGAGCTGGTAAGGGGTCGTCGTCATCGGCGGCACGAAGCGCAACACGCTGCCGCCGCGGCGCTGGCTGAAGATCAGCCCGCGCTCGAAGCAGTGCCGGTACACCGCCCGGCCGAGCGCCTCGGCCGGGCGCCGGGAATGCCGGTCCTCGACCAGCTCGATGCCGAGCAGCAAGCCGCGCCCGCGCACGTCGCCGATCTGCTCGTAGCGCTGCGCCAGGGTTTCGAGATGGATTTTGAAGCGGGCCCCGATCTCGCGCGCCTTCTTCGGCATGTCCTCGCCCTCGATCACGTCGAGGCTGGCGATGCCGGCGGCGCAGGCGAGCGGGTCGTTCGAGTGCGAATGGGTGTTGATGAAGCCGGTCTCGACGACCTTCTCCTCGATCGCGGCGGTCGAAGTCACCGCGCTGATGCTGACGCCGCCGCCGAAATGCTTGGCGACCGTGATCATGTCGGGAACGACACTCTCGGCATCGCAGGCGAACATCGTGCCGAGCTTGCCGAGCCCGGTCTGCTCCTCGTCGAGGATCAACAGCATGCCGCGTTGGTGACACATCTCCTGCAACCGCTTCAGCCAGCCGGGCGGCGGCTCGATGACGCCGCCGGCGCTGAACAGCGGCTCGGTGATGACCGCCGCCGGGCGGCCGGTCGATTGTGCGTCGAGCAGCTCGAAGCTGGCATCGAGGCAGGCGTAGTTGCACGCCGGAAAGGTCTGGCGCAGCGGGCAGCGGTAGCAATAGGGCGCGATCAGCGCGTAGCTGCCGGCCGGCAATACGCCGTGCCCGGCATGCCAGCCGGAAAAGGTCAGCGAGCGCGCGGTGTCGGACATGCCGTGGAAGCTGACATGCGGGCTCGCCACCTCGTAGCCGCCGGTGTATTGCCGGGCGATCATCACCGCGGCCTCGTTCGCCTCGGAGCCCGATTGCAGGAAGAGGCTCTTCTCAAGCCCCGCCGGCATCACCCCGGCGAGCCGCTCGGCGAGGCGGATCTCCTGCAGGTTGAAATAGCTGCTGTGGGCGTGGACCAGCGTGTCGCAGGCCTGTTTGATCGCGGCGGTGACGGTCGGATGGTTGTGGCCGAGCGCGGCGCACATCTGCCCGGAATTGAAGTCGAGCCAGCGCTTGCCGGTGACGTCCTCGACCTCGGAGCCGCTGCCCGACACGAACACCGGCCCCGCCACCTCGCCCCCTGGGATTTGGAGTCCATGCGGGCGCGAAGCTGTAGCGCCGGGCGCGGGCGAGCAGATCGGCTTCGGTTTCCATGTCGGTTCCCTAGATCAAGCTGTCATTGCGAGGAACCCGCGGGCTTTGACCCGCGGGGACGAAGCAATCCCGGTCCGGGTGCGCTCTGACCACGAGATTGCTTCGCTACGCTCGCAATGACAACTCAACCTTTGAGCCCCGGAATCAGTTCGCCGCCGGCCTCGATCTTAATCGTCGAACCGTTGAAATCATCGCCAATCGGCTGATACCGGCCGCCGAGATGCTTGGCCAGAAACGCTTCGGTCACCGCATAGAACGCAAGCCGGTTTTCCGGCCGGACAAAGCCGTGGCCTTCGTCGCGGAAGCTGATGTAGGTGACCGGGACGCCGCGTTGCTGCAGCGCCTTCACCATTTGCTCCGACTCGGCGGCGACGACCCGCACGTCCTGCATGCCCTGCGCGATCAGGATCGGCTTCGTGGTCCGGTCGATATGGGTCAGCGGCGAGCGCTCGGTCAGGAAGGCGCGGCCCTCTTCGGTGTCGGGGTCGCCGGGCCGGTTCTTCCATATGCTGAACCACGGCCCCCAATAGGGCGGGATCGTCTTCATGAAGGTGATCAGGTTCGAGATGCCGAACACGTCGACGATGCAGGTGAAGCGTTCCGGCGTCTTCGTCGCCGCCATCAGCGCCGAATAGCCACCGTAGCTGCCGCCGTAGAAGCCGACCCGCGCTGGGTCGCCGATGCCCTGCGCGATCGCCCAGTCGAGCCCGTCGATCAAATCGTCGTGCATCTTGCCGCCCCATTGCTTGTCGGCGGCGGTGACAAAGGCTTTGCCGAACCCGGTCGAGCCCCGGTAGTTGATGCTGAGCACCGCATAGCCGCGGTCGGCGAGCCACTGATGGGTGCTGTTGAAGCCCCAGGAATCGCGCGCATAGGGACCGCCATGGATCGCCAGCAACAGCGGCGGCTTGCCGCCGCTGGCCGGGTCGCCGGGGCGGGTCAGATAGCCGTTCAGCTTGAGCCCGTCGCGCGCCGGGATCACGACCGGCTCGAGCGGCCGCAGCGGGACCCCGGCCAGCGATTTGCGCTGGATGTACAGCGGCTTCACCGCCCCGGCCTCGCGGTCGAGCAGCACGTACTCGCCGCTCGCCGTGTCGCGGTCGAAATAGGCGACCGCCCTGCGGTTGCCCAAAGTGCGGTTGAGGAACTGGGTGTCGCCTGGCGCAAAATCGCGGAGGCGATCGAGGTCTTTTGCCATCGCGTCATCGACCGGGTGCCAGCGGAACCGGTCCTTGTTGGCGCGGCCCGCGAGCGGGTGCCGCTCCCGATCGAATTCGGCGTGCTCGATATCCGCCTCGGCATCCTCGGCCAGCACCTTTGCTTGCCGCGTCTTCATGTCGATTGCGACCAGCGCCGCCTTGTCGCGGCCGCGCGTGTCGAGCAGGTACAGCGTGTCGCCGCCATCGCTGAAATCGATGAGATTGGTACCGTCGAGGTCGCCGATCGGCACCGTCATGAACGGCTGCCAAGAGCCGTCCTCGTGCCGTTCCAGCACCTCGCAGCTGCCGGCCTTGGCGTAACGTCCGGCAAGACGGAGCCGGAACCGGCTGTCGGTCAGCAGCCAGGGGTATTCCTTGTTGTCGAAGACGAGGTCGGCTTTGCCGCTGACCAGGTTGACCCGATAGAGGTCGAAGAACCGCTTGTCGCGCGCGTTGTGGCGCAGCAGCGCCTCGTCCGGGAAGCGCGGATCGAGCTCCTGCACGAAGGATTTGACGCCGCTCTCCGGGGTCAGCAGCACGGCCGCGCCGTCCTGATCGACGCTGTAGCCGCGCCAGTTCTCGTCGCCCTCATGGTCGCGGAAAAAGACCAGATGCCGGTTCGTGTAGGCCCAGCGGTAGGACCAGCCGATGTCGCGATCGGTGGCGCGAGTCAGCGGCCGACCGGCCTTCGGGTCGGCGAGCGGCGCGACCCACAGATTGCGCACGCCGTCCAGCGGCGCGAGATAGCTGAGCCGCTCGCCGTCCGGGCTGATCTGCACGTTCTGGTAGTCGGGGTCGTCGAAATAGACCCGCCGCGGCACTGGCGCCGGCGCGGCGAGGGACGCCCGGAGCCCGGCCGTGGCGAACGGCGTCGCCAGGCCGAGGGCGGCGGCGCCGCGCAAGACGCCGCGGCGGTCGAGCAGGGTCAGCGGCATGTTCGGGCTCCGGGGACGCGTCTCAACATAGCGTTTTAAGCATTCGCCCGCGCCTCTCTCCCCGCGCGGCGGTTGCGGCGGGCCGGGCGCAACCCTACCTAAGCCGCGCCGTTCAACGACCGGCTCGACCTATCGACAGACAAATGGGAGCGGTTCAATGCATCGCATGAGGCTGATCGTCGTCGGGATTTCGGGTCTGCTTGTGCTGTCGGCCGCAGCGCCGGCCTTGGCGGGGTATGGCGCCGTTGCACTGGACGAGGAGACCGGTCGGCACGGCGCCGGCTGGAACGAGGGCACGCAGAAGCAAGCGGAAGACGCGGCGTTGAAGGGTTGCGAATCCACCGGCTGCAAAATCGTCTTTCGGGTTCCGCCCCGACATTGCGCGGCCCTCGCAACCGGCGAAAAGGGCAAGAGCGGCAAGGTCGCGTGGGGCGGCGCCGACAAATCGACCCGCGATGCTGCGAAGCTCGCCGCGCTAGAGAACTGTCAGAAGCGGACGTCGGGCAAATGCGAGGTCCGGGAGAGCGAGTGCAACCGCTGACGCGGTTCGGCCACAAGCTTGCCGCAATTCCTTCGCTAATCCCCTCCGACCGAATTGATCAGGGAATGCGTGAGATGCGTGGGATTATCCGACTCGTCGCCGGAGTCGCGACGATCGTGCTCGGGCTCGGCGCCGGGCTGGCGGCCCAGGACGGCACCGCGCCGGCGCCTAGAGCGGCCAGGGAGGCGGCCGGTTACGGCGCGATCGCCTATGACGAGTACGCCGCCAAGGAGGGCGCGGCCTGGGACCAGTCATCGCAGGCCGCCGCCGACCGCGCGGCGTTGAAGCAATGCGGCAGCAAGGGCTGCCAGGTCCATCCGGTGCGGCCGCATTACTGCGCCGCGCTCGCCCGCAGCGACAAGGACCGCGCCTGGGGCGGGGCCGAGCGCGAGACGCTGGACGACGCCAAGAGCGAAGCGGTTGCGCACTGCCAGACCCATACCAAGGACGGCAAGTGCGCGGTGCAGCTGTCGGGGTGCAACAAGTAGCGGACGCGCGTTTCCCGCTGGGAGTTGAGGCGCCCGCAATCGCCGGCGGGGTCACTCCGCCGCTTTGGCGAACCGGAAGCGGGCCGGGGCGGCTTCGCGCACGAAATACAGGTGCACCGCGGTGCCGACACTCTCGGCACTTTCGACCCGGGTGAAGCCGCCGAGCGCGCGCATGATCGGCTCGGCGATCGCGACAGCTGGCCGCGCCGAATCGCCCGGCTCGAAAATCCGCTCGAGCGACCGCTCCGCCAGCCCGGGGCCGTTGTCCCTGACCGTGACCCGGACATACTCGCCGAGGCGCGCGCCCGGGTAATCCGCCAGATTGCCGTCGTCGAAGGTGATGTTGCGGGTGCCGAGGATGACCTCGCCGTCTCCGGCGATGTCGTCGACGGCGGCGCCGGCGAGGTCGAAGATCAGGCGGCGCACCTCGGCCGGGTCGGTGCGGCAGCGCCATAGCCCGGTCCCGGGCGACAGGCGCAGCCCGATCCGGTCCGGCAGCCGGTCGCGGAGGATGCGCTCCAGCCGCGATATGACCTGGTTCAGGTCGACGATGTTGGGCCGGCTCGGCACCACAGCGGTCAGTTCGGCGGCCGCGGCGGCCGCTGCTGCGGCCCGCGTCGCAGCTGCGGATTCCGCGGCGGCCGGCTGCGCTGCCGGCCCGGGTGCTGCGGCGGCAGGCTGGGCGACAGCCGCCGCCGGCGCAGCCGTTGGCCCGGTTGCTGAGGCAATCGGACCTGCAAGCCGGAGGCGGCGGCCGCGGCGCACCAGCACGAAGCCGATCACGATCGAGGCAAGCACCGCCGCGCCGAGCAGCAGCGCCGCCCGTTCGTCGGTGCGGCTGCGCGCCGCCGCCTCCGGGTCATAGAGGAAATCGCCGGGGTCGGCCGCGCGCACCAGCGCGCCGGCGCTTTCCATGCCGGTCTCGATGCGCGCCCAGCGGTCCGGGTTCGAATGGCCGATCGGCACCGTCGGATAATTGGCGAGCGTCTTCGCCAGATCGGCCTGGTAACGGGCAAACCCGGCGGCATCGCCGCCCGGCGCCGGCCCTTTCACCTCGGCAGTCATGCGGGCGATGACCTCGTCCGGATGCTGCAGCGCGTAATCCCACGCTTTCAGCGAGGCCTCGCGGAAGCGGCGGACCAGGTCCGGCTGGGTGCGCTCGAGCCGGCGCAGCGTGAACAGCGTGTCGCCGTAAAACGTGACCCGGTAGCCGCCGGGGTCCAAGGACCGGAGCGACAGGTTGCGCTGGCGGGCCAGCCACGGCGTGTCCCAGGCCGAGCCCATCGCCGCATCGACGGTACGGTCGGCCAGCGCCGCCACCGTCTGTCCCGGCTCAACCGGCACGGATTTGATCCTGGTCGGGTCGATTCCCTCCGCCTTCAGCGCGGTTGCCAGCTCGACATCGAGGATATCGGTCGCCGGCAGCCGGCCGATCTTGCCCTTGGTCAGCGCCGCCGGTGACGAGAAGTCGCCGTCGCTGCGGTAGTAGAGGGCGGCGCCGCTCTGCTGGAAGATCGGCGCCAGCAGCAAGATCGGCTGCCCCTGCGCGGCGCGGATCACCAGCTGCGCGGTGCCGGTGCCGAACTGGGCACGGCCGTCGATCGCCTCCTTGACCGGGTCGACCGCAGGCTCCCCCCGGGGCCGAATCTCGACCTCGAACCCGGCGTCCCGGTAAAAGCCCTGCCACAGCGCCGCGTAGTAACCGGCGAACTCGAACTGCTCCGGGCCGTGCAGTTGCAGCACGACCTTGTCAGCCGCGCCGGCCGTCGCCGGCCAGGTCAGCGCGAACAGAAATACCGCGGCGGCGCTACGAAACGCGCCGTGCGCCGAACGCATCCTCGCCGCAATGGCGATGATCCTCATCGAGCACCCACCCCCGGCCCCCGACGCCTAATAACCGTGCCCGCCTGCACCCTGCCGCGGAACACCCAATACGACCAGGTAGTGTAACCGATGATGACCGGTAGCAGAAACAGCGTGCCGATCAGCAGGAAAGCCTGCAACCGTGGCGCCGCCGCCGCGTCCCATACGCGAAACGCCGGCGGTACGATGCGCGGCCACACGCCGCTAAACGGCGGCCGCGAGGAACGGTTCGACGGTTGCGACAAACGCGCCGGGCTGCTCCGCATGCAGCCAGTGCCCGGCATTGGCGATGCGGTGGATGTCCGCCTTCGGAAACAGCTGCCGGATTGCGGGCTCCTGGTCCGGCAACACGTAATCCGAGCGGGCGCCGGCGACGAATAGGGCCGGCCCTGGATAGGTCGTACCGTCTGTTGTGCTCGGAAACCCGACCAGCGCCGGCATGGCGCGCTCGATTGCCGCGAGGTTCAGCCGCCAGCGCGCGCGGCCCTCGTCGAACACCAGGTTCTGCAGCAGAAAGGCGCGTTCCGCGGCGTCCGGAACCGCGCCGGAAAGCTTTGCGTCGGCGTCGCCGCGGCGAGTGATCGAAGACAGGTCGAGGCTGCGCATCGCCCGGATGTAGCCGAGATGGCGCGGCGGATAGGCGACCGGCGCGATGTCGACGAGGACGAGGCGCTCGATCTCGTCGGGGTGATGCAGCGCCGCGACCATCGCCGCCTTGCCGCCCATGCTGTGGCCGAGCAAGGCGTATCGCCGGTGCCCGCGTTCCTGCAGTGCCGCGCGAATGTCCTCGGCCATCTCGTTGTAATCCATGCGCTCGGCCCAGTCCGAGGCGCCGTGGTTGCGCAGGTCGAAGGCGACGATCCGGCGTTGCGAAGAGAGCCGCCGCGCGATCGAATACCAGTTGCGCGCCGAGCCGAACAGCCCGTGCAGGATCGCCAGCACCGGACGGTCTCGATGCTCGTTGGCGCCGTATTCAACCGCCGCCAGCCGAATTGTCATGACTTTGCCCTCGCCGCGACGGCTATGTTTGCCGCCGCCCGAACAGGAACCCGCAATGCCGCCGCCGAATTCCGAGCCCGCCATCGACATGCCCGCAACGCCGGTGGACGCGCAGTTGAGCCGCGCCGCCCTCGACTACCACCGCCTGCCGGTCCCGGGAAAGATTTCGATCCTGCCGACCAAGGGGCTCAGCAACCAGCGCGATCTGGCGCTCGCCTATTCGCCCGGCGTCGCCGCCGCCTGCGCTGCGATCGTCCGCGACCCGGCAGAGGCCGACGCGCTGACCGCCCGCGCCAACCTCGTCGCCGTGATCACCAACGGCACTGCCGTTCTCGGCCTCGGCGCGATCGGCCCGCTCGCCGGCAAGCCGGTCATGGAGGGCAAGGCCTGTCTCTTCAAGAAATTCGCCGGCATTGACGTATTCGATATCGAGATCGCCGAGACCGACCCCGACAAGCTCGTCGACATCGTCGCCAGCCTCGAGCCGACCTTCGGCGGCATCAATCTCGAAGACATCAAGGCGCCGGAATGCTTCGAGGTCGAGCGGCGGCTGCGCGAGCGCATGCGCATCCCGGTGTTCCACGACGATCAGCACGGCACCGCGATCACCGTCGGCGCCGCGGTCCTCAACGGCCTCAAGGTCGTCGGCAAAAGCATCGGCGAGGTGAGGCTCGTCTGCTGCGGCGCCGGGGCGGCGGCGCTCGCCTGCCTCGACCACCTCGTCACGCTGGGGCTGTCGCGCGGGCGGATCTTTCTGTTCGACATCGCCGGCGTGGTCTATCGCGGGCGCAGCGAACTGATGGATCCGCACAAGGCGCAGTACGCCCAGGACACGCCGAGCCGCAGCCTTGCCGAGCTGGTCGCCGGCGCCGACGTGTTTCTCGGGCTGTCGGCCGGCGGCGTGTTGAAGCCCGAGACGGTCGCGCAAATGGCGCGGCGGCCGCTGATCCTGGCGCTCGCCAATCCTGAGCCGGAGATCCGTCCGGAGCTGGCGCGCGCCGTCCGGCCCGACAGCGTGATCGCGACCGGCCGCTCGGACTACCCGAACCAGGTCAATAACGTCCTGTGCTTCCCGTTCATCTTCCGCGGCGCCCTCGATGTCGGCGCCACCGCAATCAACGAGCCGATGAAACTGGCGGCGACGCGCGCCATCGCGGAGCTTGCCCAGGCCGAGGCCTCCGAGGTCGTGACGATGGCCTACGGCACGCGCGACAAGTTCGGGCCGGAATATCTGATCCCGCGGCCGTTCGACCCGCGACTGATCACCCGGGTGGCGCCGGCCGTCGCCGAGGCGGCGATGGCAAGCGGCGTCGCCACCCGGCCGCTCGCCGATCTTCGGCGCTATCGCGACCACCTCGCGCGGTTCGTCTATCATTCCGGCACGGTGATGCAGCCGGTCTTCGCCGCCGCGACCGAGCTGGCCTCGCGCATCGTCTATGCCGAGGGCGAAGAGGAGCGGGTGCTGCGCGCGGTGCAGATCGTCGTCGACGAGAGGCTCGCCCGGCCGATCCTGGTCGGCGATGCCGCGACCATCGCCGAGCGATGCCGGGAGTTCGGGCTGCGCTTCGCGATCGGCGCCGATGTCGAGACCGTTGCGCCGGGCCGACGTCACCCGACCCGCGTCGCCGCCCAGCTGGTTCGCGACGGCAAGGCGGACGGTCTCCTCTGCGGCACCGGCGGGACCTATGCCGAGCATTTGCGCCACATTGCCGCCGCGATCGGCCGGCGCGAGGGCGTCAACCGTTTCGCCGCGATGAACCTGCTGATGCTGCCGCGCCAGACCGTGTTTGTGTGCGACACCTACGTCAATTACGACCCCGACGCGGTCGCGCTCGCCGAAATGGCAGTGCTGGCGGCCGAGGAGGTGCGGCGCTTCGGCCTGGTGCCGCGGGTCGCGCTGGTGTCGCATTCCAGCTTCGGCAGCGCCGAGACCCGCTCGGCGCGGAAGATGCGGACGGCGCTGGCGCTGATCCGCGCCGCCGCGCCCGAGCTCGAAATCGCCGGCGAGATGCAGGGCGACGCCGCCCTGTCGAAACGCATCCTCGACCGGGTCGGCCCGGAAAGCGGCCTCAGCGCCGAGCCGAACCTGCTGATCATGCCGAACCTCGACGCCGCCAACATCGCCTTCAATTGCCTGATGACGGTCGCCGGCGAGGGCGTCACGGTCGGACCGATCCTGCTCGGCGCCAACCGCCCGGCGCACATCCTGACCCCGACCAGCACGGTGCGGCGCCTCGTCAACATGACCGCGCTGACCGCGGTCGCAGCGCGGCGGCACGCTTGAATCCGCGGCGCTCGCAACATACTGTAATTGCGTATATATTATTTTCTTCTTGACAAATCCGATTTGATGTGGTACAAAATGCACAGAATGACGCAATTGGGTGATGCCGCGGCCTAACCTTCGTCGCACGGCTCGCCGGACGTGTCGTCCGGTGCCTCTTCCGTCTCGACCCGGTAATTGCCTTTAAGCCAACGCCCGAGATCGATATCGGCGCAGCGGCCTGAGCAGAACGGGCGATGCGTAGGCGATGCCGGCTTGCCGCAGACCGGGCAGAGCCGCCGGCGGCCGGGAAGGGGGACCACGGGATCGTGCGTCATGGCTCCGATATCGGTTCAGCGCGGCGCGATGTCAAAACCATCGTCGGCATCGCGCGCGATGATGTCGATCCGACGGCCGAGCCGGTTTTCCAATGCGTGCAATGCCGGCTTTGCCGGGCCCGACAACGCCGCGACGACCGGTGGTGCCGCGCCGATCGTCCAGTTTGCCTCCGGGCGTGCTCGCGCCTCGCGCCAGAGCGCGCGCAATGCCTCGTGCGCGAGCGCGACCGGCTGTCGGCGTCGCATTGCACCCGAACCCGGTTCCAGCACGGCCTGGGCCAGGGGCCGGCAGCGCCGCGGGCGCACCAGTTCAAGATGGCCAAGCTTCGTCCAGCCGAGGATTTGCGGCTGCAGCGGATCGGCCCGCAGCGCCGCCGCGAGCGCCAGGCGGATCCGCTCGCGCGCTTTGCCTTCGAGGCCGATGAAATCGATGACGATGCCGCCGCCGATGTTGCGCAGCCTCAGCTGCCGGGCGATCAGCGCCGCGGCTTCGAGATTGGCCGCGATCGCACCGGCTTCGGCGCTGTGCTCGGCGGGATTGCCGGTATCGACATCGATGACCGTCGCGCCGCGCGTCTCCTGGATGTGGACGATGCCGCCGCCGGGCAATCCCGGGCTCGGCAGCAGCGCCGCCTCGATCGCGGCCTCGAGATCGATCGGCCAGTCGCCGGCAAAGACGATTTCGGCCGCGGGAAACGCCTGCCGCAATTCCGGGATCGGCGCGCGATCGTCGGTCAGCACGCGATCCGGCGGTCCCGGCAGCCGCAAGGCCAGCGCCGGCGCCAGCCCCGGCGCCGGATACAGCAGCGCCGGCGGATCGAGATCGTTCGCGCCGAGGCGAAGCGTTGCGAGGTCGAGCCCGGAGTGCGGCCGGAGCCGGGTCGACAGTCGTGCCCCCTTGTCCTGCTGCGCCTCGCGCCGGACCTCGACGATGACCCGGGCGCCCTCGTCGAGCCGGATGCCGTCGGCGGCGGCCTCGCGCACCGGCGCGATGCCGGGCCGCGCGTCGCCGATCTCGACGAAGGCCGAATCGAGCCCCGGCGCACGACGCACGACCCGCCCCAGCTGGATGCTGCCCGGCGGACGCGTCTCGCCGCGCTCGACGTAAAGCTCGACCGCGGCGCCGTCTTCGAGCAGCGCGGCGCGCCATTCGCCGGGACCGGCGGCGATCAAGAGGTCGCGGCGCAACCGGGTCGGCATCCGCGGCCGGCGAGCAGCTGGGCGGTCTCGTACAGCGGCAAGCCGACGACATTCGAATAGGAACCGGAGAGCCACGACACGAAGGCTGCGGCGCGGCCCTGAACGGCATAGCCGCCGGCCTTGCCGTGCCATTCGCCGCCGGCGAGGTAGGCGGTGATTTCCTGCCCGGAGAGGCGCTTGAAGGAGACGTGGCTCACCACCCGGCGCACCGCGATCTCGCCGTCCGGCGTCGCCAGGGCGATCCCGCCATAGACCCGGTGGCGCCGTCCCGACAGCATTTCGAGGCATCGCCGCGCCGTCGCTTCGTCTTCCGCCTTCGGCAGGATCCGGCGTCCGCAGGCAACGGCGGTGTCGGCGGCCAGGATGAACGCGCCGGGATGGCGCGACCGCACCGCCTCGGCCTTGGCCATCGCCAACCGCACGACATGCGCCGGCGGCAATTCCCGTGGCAGCGGCGTCTCGTCGAGATCGGCGGGGGCAACTTCGTCCGGCTCGATGCCGATCTGCCGCAGCAGATCGAGCCGGCGCGGCGAGGCGGAGGCGAGGACCAGCACCGCCACGCTCCGCATTACGCCCGCAGGTGCAGCACGCAGATCAGCGTGAACAGGCGCCGCGCCGTGTCATGGTCGAGTTCGAGCTTGCCGGCAAGCCGATCGGTCAGCAGCGCCGAGCCCTCGTCATGCAGGGAGCGCCGGCCGACATCGATCGCCTCGACCCGGCCCAGGTTGGAGTTGCGCAGCGCCTGGTAATAGCTCTCGCAGACAAGGAAATAGTCTTTGACGATGCGGCGGAACGGCGCGAGCGGCAGCACGATCGTCTCGACGGTCCCGGCTGCAACCGGGCTGATCTCCATGACCAGCCGGTTCTCCTCGATCGCCAGGTGCAGCCGGTATGGTCCCTGGAGCCCGGAGGCCGGCGCAAACCGGTTCTGGCCGAGCAGATCGGCGATCGCGGCGGCGCGGTCGCTCTCGATCTCGGCGCTGCGGTTGACGACGGTATGCTCGTCGAGGGTGATCTCGGCGATGCGCTGGGTTGCGTCAGACATGGTCGCGGCCGAGGCGCAGCGACAGCGACAGGGCATGGGCGTCGAGCCCTTCCGCCTCGGCGAGCCGGATCGCCGTTGGCGCCAATCGGGCAAAGCTCGCCGGGTCGCAGCCGACCAGCGTCGTGCGCGTCATGAAATCGAGCACGCCGAGCCCGGAGGCGAAGCGGGCGCTGCGGGCGGTCGGCAATACATGGTTGGGCCCGGCGACGTAATCGCCGATCGCCTCCGGCGTGTGCCGGCCGAGAAAGATCGCGCCGGAATGGCGCACCTCGGCGGCGAGGCGCTCCGGCTCGGCCACCGCCAGTTCGAGATGCTCCGGGGCGACCCGGTCGATCAGCGGCGCCGCCTCGCGCCAGTCCGACACGACAAGGATCGCACCATTCGCCTGCCAGCTGGCGCGGGCAATCCCGGCTCGCGGCAAGGTCTGAAGATGACGGTCGACCGCGGCCGCAACCTCGGCGGCGAACCCCTCGTGGTCGGTGATCAGGATCGCCTGAGACGCCGCATCGTGCTCGCATTGCGAGAGCAGGTCGGCGCCGATCCACACCGGGTCGTTGTCGCGGTCGGCAACGACCAGGATCTCCGACGGCCCCGCGATCATGTCGATGCCGACCCGGCCGAACACGCGTCGCTTGGCGGCGGCGACAAAGGCGTTGCCCGGACCGACGATCTTGTCGACCGGGGCGATCGTCGCCGTGCCGTAGGCCAGCGCCGCCACCGCTTGCGCGCCTCCGACCCGGTAGATCTCGCCGATCCCCGCCAGCTGCGCGGCGGCGATCACCAGCGGGTCGATCGCGCCGTCCGGCGCCGGCACGACCATGACCAGCCGCTCGACCCCGGCAACCCTGGCCGGGATCGCGTTCATCAAGACCGAAGAGGGATAGGCCGCGGTGCCGCCCGGCACATAAAGCCCCGCCGCGGCGATCGGCTGCCAGCGCAGGCCGAGGCGCACCCCGAGCGGATCGCGGTAGTCGATCGGCTCCGGCAACTGCCGGCGATGAAATGCCTCGATCCGGTCGGCGGCGAAGCGCAATGCCGCCACGGTCTCGGCCGGCGCCCGCGCCGCCATCTCGGCGATCTCGCTTGCCGAAAGGCGCAGCCGCTCCGGGGTCAGCGCAATCCGATCGAAGCGCTGCGTATAGTCGATCAGCGCCGCGTCGCCGCGGGCCGCGACATCCTCGATGATCGCCGCGACCGCGGCATCGACATCGGTGGCGCTCTCGCGCTTGGCCGCGAGCAGCCGCCGAAACGCCGTCTCGAAGCCGGGATCGCAATTGGCGAGGATGCTCGACATCGCCGTCAGGATTCGGCCACCGCGGACACCGAGGCCTGCGGTTCGACCGCCCCCGCGCTGACGGCGCGCAGCCGGTCGATCCACCCGCCGACCTCCTCGGGCCGGGTCTTCAGCGCCGGGCGGTTGACGATCAGCCGCGAGCTGATGTCGGCGATCGTCTCGGTTACGACGAGCCCATTCGCCGCCAGCGTCGCCCCGGTCTGCACCAGGTCGACGATGTGGCGGCACAACCCGATCAGCGGCGCCAGTTCGACGGCGCCGTTCAGCTTGATGCACTCGGCCTGCACGCCGCGCCCGGCGAAGTGGCGGCGGGCGATCTCCGGGTATTTCGTCGCCACCCGGATATGGCTCCAGCTGCGCGGGTCCTCGTGCCCGACCTGATCGGCCGGGGCGGCCACGACCATCCGGCACAACCCGACGCCGAGATCGAGCGGGGCGTAGATTTCGGAGTAATCGAACTCCATCAGCACGTCGTTGCCGGCGATGCCGAGCTGCGCGGCGCCAAAGGCGACGACGGTGGCAACATCGAAGCTGCGCACCCGAATCAATTCGAGGTTCGGATCCGAGGTGGTGAAGCGCAGCTGCCGCGCCGCGGGATCGGAAAAGGCCGGCTCCGGCTCGACCCCGGCGCGGCTCAGCAGCGGCATCACCTCGCCGAGGATGCGGCCGTTCGGCAGCGCCATGATCAGCGGCCCCGCAGCGCTGTCCTCCGGCGGGCCGGATATCACGGCTCGTCTTCCAGCGGGTGGTCGGGCTGCCAGTTGGTCGGCCAGGGATCGCCGAGATCGCGCAGTCTGCAGCGGATCACGGTGGCATTGAGGCGGATCGTCGCGCCGCCGGCAAAGTCGAGATCGATCGCCCCGGCTTCGTCCTGCCGGATCGCCAGCAGCGCCAGGATCCGTTCCTTTTCGCTGCGGCGAAACCCGCGATAGGCGACGCCGCCGACGCCGTCGAAGGTCAGGGCGCATAGGATGCGCTCGAACTCCGCACCACCCGCTGGCGAATTGCATTCCCAGCGGAAGCGGTTGGCGATCAGGACAAAGCTGCGTGCCTCGGCGTCGAAGGCGAGATCGCCGACGGTCACCAGCGCATCCTGCAGGCAGGCGGAGATGACCGCGAGATCGTCACGATCCTCGGCGCGCAGGCGCAGCGCCGCGTCAGGCTGCATTCCGCAGTCTTTCGATGCGGGCGCCGCAGGCCGCAAGCTTCTCCTCGAGCCGCTCGTAACCCCGGTCGAGGTGGTAGACGCGGTTGACCACGGTTTCGCCCTCGGCGGCGAGCCCGGCGATCACCAGCGACGATGACGCCCGCAGATCGGTCGCCATGACCGGCGCGCCGGTCAGCCGCGGCACCCCGCGCACCAGCGCCGACGCCTGATGCACGTTGATGTTGGCCCCCATCCGCGCCAGCTCCGGCACGTGCATGAAGCGGTTCTCGAAGATCGTTTCGGTGATCATCGAGGCGCCGTCGGCGGTCGCCATCGCCGCCATGATCTGGGCTTGCAGGTCGGTCGGGAAGCCGGGGAACGGCTCGGTCATCACATCGGTGCCGAAGAGCCGGCCGTTGTTGCGGCCGACCGTGATCCCGTCACCGTCTGCCGTCACCGAGACACCCGCCGCTTCGAGCACGCGCACGACCGCGGCGACGTGGTCCGGCTGCGCGCCGGCGAGCCGCACCGTGCCGCCGGTCGCCGCCGCCGCCATCATGTAGGTGCCGGTCTCGATCCGATCGGGAATCACGCTGTGGTGCGCTCCGTGCAGGCTGGGGACGCCGCGGATCGACAGCCGGTCGGTGCCGATCCCGTCGATCTGCGCCCCCATCGCGCTGAGGCAGTGCGCGAGGTCGGTGATCTCGGGTTCCCGCGCCGCGTTGATCAGCAGCGTCTCGCCCTCGGCGAGCGCCGCGGCCATCAGCAGGTTTTCGGTGGCGCCGACGGAAACGCTCGGGAACACGAATTCGGCGCCGCGCAAGCCGCCCGGCGCACGCGCGTCGATATAACCCTCGCGCAATTCGACGACCGCGCCGAGCCTCTCCAGCCCCTTCAGATGCAGGTCGACCGGGCGGGTGCCGATCGCACATCCCCCGGGCAGCGATACCCGGGCCCGGCCGCAGCGGGCGACGAGCGGCCCCAGCACCAATACCGAGGCGCGCATCTTGCGCACCAGATCGTAGGGCGCGGTCGTGCTGGTGATGTGCCGCGCCGACAATTCCAAGGTCCGCCCGCCATTGGCCGGCGCCTCGGCCGGGGCGGCGAGGGAGATGTTGACGCCATGCTGGACCAGGAGGTTCGCCATCGTCGTGACATCGGCGAGGTCGGGCAGGTTCGAAAGCACCAGCGGCTCGTCCGCCAACAGGCTCGCCGCCATCAGCGGCAGGGCCGCATTCTTGGCGCCGCCGATCGGGATCGTACCCGACAGGGGCAGGCCGCCGCGGATCAGGATTTTGTCCATGCTATCGGCTCCGAACGCCGTGCGAAGCAGAGCCGCGTAAACATTTTTCGCGCTCGCCCGTACCGGTTGCTGCTTTTACTGGAGCGGCTGCCGCCGCTCAAGCCGGCGGCTCGTCGCCGCCGCCCGGCTGACGCTGCGCCGGCAGCGGCGTGTCCGTATCCGCGCGCTCGCGCGCCTGCTGCTTGCGCCGCTGCAGATTGTCCCGCAGCGCGCGGGCCAGCCGCTCGGCACGGGTCGCTTGTTCGGCGCGCTTTGCGTCGCTGAGGCCAGGACCCTTGGTCATCGCCGGCCACGAAGGCAGGAGCAGACTCCGCTGTCAATCACTCCTCGACGCGCAGGCTGACCTTGGCCGCCAGGATTACGGCCACCGCCTGCTTGGCCGCGTATTCGGCCGACTGGTCCGGGTGGGTACGGCGCCAAGCCTCGACGCCCGCTCGGTAGCAATCGACCGAAGGTTCGCCCGCGCGCCGCGCGGCGTCAAAGGCATCGAGCACCGCAGGAGCCGCTACGTCCTGGGTCGGATCAATCACCGAACCGCGCCACACCATCTGCCACCGCTCCACAACCCAACCGGGGAGTTCTCGTAACGCGAGGGTTACGTATCCTTCCGCGCTTTTTGGCCGCCAAAGTTCTCAACTGCTCGGCGGATACTGCCGGCGTTTGCAGGGTCAGTATTCGCTGGTCTCCGACCGGTATTTTGAAGTGCCGGAAGGTCCGCGCCGAGTTCTACGAGCGAACACGACATCGCGGCGGCGAGTTCCGGGCCGGCTCGCGCATCGCGCGAAGCAAAGGTTGCCGTCGCCCGTCTTCCGTACGCGCTAGTTCGGCGCGTCGGCGAGGCTCGCGGAGTACCGGATCTAGGTGGAAGTGCGGCGGCGCAGCAGGAACATGCGCATCTCGCCGTAATCCTTCGCCGCCTTGGTCATGCCGACATACGAGCAGTCGAAGCTGTCGGCATTGTGCAGCGCCAGGACGGCGGCGAGGGTTTCGGTGACATAGACCAGCTTTTCCGGGGTTACCGGCTCGATCCGGGCGGCGCGGCTGACATGCGCACCGAAGAAATTTTCGCGCTCCAGGATCGGGTCGCGGGCGGCGTAGACGGGCCCGAGATGGCCGCCGAGGCGCAGCGCCATTGTCTCGGGCAGGCCGGCCGCCGCGAGGTCGATCGAGCCCATCGCTTCCTGCAATTCGAGGGCGCAATCCGCCGCCTTGCCGGCATCGCCGAAGACCAGGAACAGCCCGTCGCCCCAGGTATTGACGAGCAGCGCGTGGTCGGCGAAGCGGCGGACCACCCGGCCGAAGGCGCCGAGCACCGTTTCGACGAAGCGCGGCAGCTGCTCGTCGGTCAGCTTGCTGAACCCCTTGACGTCGCCGAACAGCATGGCCCGGGTGCTCCGCCTGTTGGCGGAGGCGCCGGGTGCAGGTGCGCGCGTAGCGGGCACGGCTTCGGCCGCCGGGCTGCCGTGGACCGGGATGATCGTCTGCGGCATGCCGGTGGTCTGCCACACAGCGACATCGACGGCGGTTCCGGCGGCCCCGACGGCCGCCGAGCCGTCCCAGACCGCGACCTGCTCGACCGGCGCGCAGAGGTGGCGGGCGCGCAGCAACGCGCGTCCCATGGCCAATTGGCTGCAATAGCCGAACAGGCTGTCGTCGCCGAGATAGCGGTCCTCGGTGGCAAACCGCACGGTCGCCGCGCCGTTGTAGCAGTTCCAGAAACGCTCGACCCAGCGGGCGCCCGCCGGGCTCACGGAGACCTCGACAAACTCCTCTACGGCGAACGGGAGGACGATCTCGAGGCCGATTTGGCGGTCGAGGATCGCTTCGGCAAACAGGATGTCCGCGCCGGCGGCGAGCGAGCCATAGGCAAAACCGATGTCGCCGCGATCCAGCCGCGCCGCGATCTGCGCCGTTATCGCGTCTTCCTGGCTCGCCGGGAACCGCTCGGTCCCAATGATATGGCCGACAAAATGGATCACGCGCGGCGGCGCGAGCGCGGCAGCCGCGTCGGGGTCGATGTGCTTGGCGTCGGCCAGCAGCCGCAATTGGCGAATGGTCGTCGCAAGCGCCCGCAGATCCTGCTCCGAACGCCCCCGCATCACCGCCGCGACGCGGTGCGCCGCCGCATTGGCAGCCGTGTGATCCCCGACGATCAGGTGGGCTTCGAGCTCGGTCGCGATCTCGTAATAGCTCTTCTTTTCCGCCGGCCAGGCGGCGAGCTGCGCCAGCACCTGGCGGGCAAAGGTCAACGCGGCATCGGTGTTGCCGGCAAGCAGGTGCAGGGTCGCGCAGTTGATCCCGGGGTAATAGGATTCCGGGTTCCCGGCATCCTGCATTCGCCGGTAGATCGCCTCGTAGGCAGCGGCGGCTTCGAGCAGCTTCGGAATGCGCTCCGGCCCACTCGTCGCAACCGCCCTGTCCTTCAGGAGCCGGGCCTGCAGCGAAGCAATGTCGAAGCCCAGCTTCGGCGCCATGCGCGCTGGCGGGTGCTGCGCGATCTTGTCCAAACCGAGCTTGCGGAACTCCTCGGCGGCTCGCTCGCTCGCGCCGGTCGAGGCCAGGCAAAGCACCGCGCGGTGTTTGAGCGCGGCGTCATCCGGATATTCGTCAAGGCCCTGGCGGGCCAAGTCGTAGGCCAGAAACAGCTCGGCCTCGCTTTCGCAGTGCCGCACCTCCCGCAGCCATTCGGCAGCAGGGATCGTCGGCAATCGCTTCGGCTCGGGCTCGTGCATCATGTCAGAGCGGCCTCCAAGGCCTGGGCGCGCCGTTCGGCTGCCTCGGCGCGTTCGCCGTCGCCGACTTTGTGCAGCAATTCGGCGAGCCGGTACTGGTGGTGCGGCCAGTGCGGCGCCAGGGAGGCGGCGCGCTCGCGCATTGCGATCGCCTCGCGCAGGCGATCGACTCCGACCAGCAGATCCGAGAACGAATGCATCAGGAAATCGGAAGCCGGGTCGAGTTCGACGGCCCGCGCCGCGGCGCCGATCGCCAATTCGCGGTTGTGCAGCGCCGGCGCGGCCCGGCTGACCATGTGGTAATGGTGGGCCGCGTGGTGATAGTGCGAGATCGACTGCTGTAGTCGGATTGCCTCCTGCCAATGGGCGATCGCCGCCGCCGGGCGCTCGGTTTTGAACAGGATCTCGGCGAGCTCGGCATGGGCGCGCGCCGAATTCGGGCTGCGGCTCAATCCCTGTTGCAGCAGCTGCTCCGCCTCCGCCAGATTTCCGCGCCGCCCGGCCGCCAGCCCCTGCTCGATCGGCAGGTTCCAACCGAGACCCATATAGCGGTAGGCGTAGTCCCGGAAGGTGTCGAGCTCGTCCCAGATCGGAAAACGATTGTCGCTGCTGACGAAGGATAACCCGAAATGCGCGATGACCGCCGGGTGGATCGGCGCAAAATCGGGCTCAGCCGGCAGATTCGACGCGATCAGGTTCGCCGCCAAGCTATCGAGCGCGTCGTTGCAGACGCGCATCGCGTTAAACAGAGTCTCCGCGAGATGGCGCATGATCCGCAATTGCGGATGGCCTTGCGAGCGGAACAGATACTCGTCGCGGAAATGCCGGCGGATGATGCTGGACACGTCGTAGCCGAGTTGGAGGTCCCGGCTGGCCTGACGTTCGATCGCCAATTCGAGACGGCGGTCGAGCTGGAAGACGCGGCCGAACTCGGCCGTGGCGTATTCCCGGATCGTCTCGGCCGGGTTGGCGTTTCTTCGGATCGCGCGGTTCAGGTAGCGGTCGCCGTAATCGGTGC
>Ga0073928_10003948_pt1 | contig 22585 bp, 19 predicted proteins | sample PaiPotPPA55metaG_FD_76969 | JGI IMG/M metagenome (GOLD analysis project Ga0073928, IMG submission 76969) | Iron sulfur acid spring bacterial and archeal communities from Banff, Canada, to study Microbial Dark Matter (Phase II) - Paint Pots PPA... ...
ACAACCCCCATCGCCGCCATTCCGCGCTCGACTATCTGTCGCCAATCAATTACGAGAGGAGTCACCAGCGCAAGACTTTTACCGCAAGCCCAACACCGTCTAGCGAACCGGGGTAACTCCACTTTTCCGTTAGTTGTCCAGTTGTTGCTTTGCGCTGAGATCAGCGCGGGCGCTTTGTTTTAAGTTTCCTTTTTCCCGCCGCCGCTAAGAGGGGGCGGCGCGGTAATATTGTTCCCACGATGATGGCGGGCGCATTCGCACGTTCGTTTCATCGTACATGAAACTTACAAGGCCAAAAGAAATTCGCTTTTGAGCGGGGTACGCGACGAAGGTCGCGGCGCATCGGGCCAGAAAAATAGACTGCATTCGCCCTCATCGACGAAGTGTCCGTTAGCCCCTGCGAGGCGAACACGGAGCGAAGGCGAATTTATTTTCTTAGGAGCAGGCTAACAGAAGGTTTGTAATCCACGTGTGAGGTGAGCGAGATCGCCCGGCCAAGGGCACGGTTCGCAGGGAATCGATCAGCTAGCGGTGCGAGGTCGTGGCAATGAAGATGCACAACCGCCCAGCAAACGGTTGGCCCATGCAGCAGCCCCCGACCCGAATCTGAACGTTTGCGTGAGCGAAAGTTCTGCACTGTCCGAGTGCAATCGGCTCAGGTAACGATAGGCGGCTGTCGGGTCGCTTAAGCGTGACCTATAATAATGCGGCCTATGTGTACTCCTACTGGTTACGCTCCCGTTCCGAGGATCCAAGCATGGTCGTCGCCGATGGACCGCTGACTCCGTTCGCCGAAGGCGTCTGGGTGGACACCGCGCCGGTGCGCTTTCTCGGCGTGCAGCTCACTGCCACGATGACAGTACTCCGTCTGAGCGATGGAAACTTGCTTCTTTACTCACCGCTAGCCTTGACGCCCGAGCGCCGCGCCGCCATCGAGGCGCTCGGACCTGTAGCGCACCTCTATGCGCCGAACCTGTACCATCACCTCTGGATCGGCGAATGGGCCGCCGCCTTCCCTTCGGCGCGGCTGCACGGGCCGGTAGGTTTGGCCAAGAAGCGCCGCGACCTGCGCATCGGTCGAACCCACAACACGCCTCCGGAGCCAGCCTTTGCCGCAGTAATCGATGAGCTGCGCATCGATGGCTTCCGACTGGAGGAGAGCGTGCTCGTCTACCGACCGGCGCGCACGTTGGTGGTCGCGGACCTCGTACACAACGTAGGCCGACCGCGGCATCGATGGACCAAGTTCTACGCGCGCGCGATGGGGTTTTACGACCGCGTCGCCTTGAGCCGCATGATCCGCTGGGCGGCCTTCTCCGATCGGGCTGCCGCGCGCCGCAGCATCGACGAACTGCTGACGCGTCCGTTCGACCGCCTCATCGTCGGGCATGGGACGCCCCTCGGCGCCGGCGGGCGAGAGGCCATCGCGGCGGCGTACGCCTGGCTGCCGGCGGCGAGTCACTGAAGTCACGACGCTGCGGCGGTTCCTACTGTGCTGGCGTGCGCAACCGTGACCTTGGGCGAGCTGGTGAGCTGGAGCAATGAGGAATCGGTCTGGTTCTTCCTGCGCCTGGCGTCAGTGATCGCCACGGTGCCCGGATCCGCTGACTGCACCCGCGCCGCGATATTGGGCGCGTCGCCGAAGACGTCGGCCCAGCACGTCGCTGAGTGCGGTCTGCGGAATCGATCGGAAAACTGGCATCTGCAAGCTTTAGGTAGCCGGACTCAAAACCGACCTCTCCCAGGCGCCGCTGAAAACCCTGAACCAAAACCAGGCTGGAATCGTGTAAAGGCAGGTGGCTCGGGGTGTATACGTGGCAACTGAATCGAGAGTTCAAAATGGGAATCGCTTCGAGGCAACCATCCGGCTCGATTCGCGTGCTCAACCGTTAACGAGCGCGGATCGACATAATCGGGGGCACTATGCCGCAGCGTCGATGATGCGGCCGCAAATTTTTGCGGAGCCAGCCATGGAAAAACGGCGGCGCCAGGCGCGGATCATAGCGGTCAGCCTCTTCATCTCACTGTTCTTTCTCTGGGGCGGCGGTTACAACACCGCGCCGATGGCGCTACTGGTGCCTCGACCATGATTCGCAACGCGGGGTCAATGATTGCACGCGCCTCTTCGGGGTCGAGATCCTCCATCAGTTCGGTCCTAGCCTGGTATCGGATCAAAGCCTACCGCCTGGTCGCCATTTACGGCGATGCCGATGTGTCCAAACGGATTGCTGTCGAGTCCAGGATAGTAAACTATGGTTAGGTCCAACCCTTGCGGATCAATCCACCTGACTGGATTGTTGAGAGCATACTCATACAATTCGCGTCACCCCCTGCAAAGCCAACCGGGTCCTGTGCGTAACCGGTGAGGCTCCAGGGTGCACGGGTAGAAGTGTTTCAAACAACGTTTGAGGAAATGCCAGTATTTCCCAAAATGTCCCGATCCATGGGTGTCCTGAAACCGACTTTCTGGCGCAGTGTCCGCGAACAACGCCGTGGCGATCCGCTGCCGGTAGCGAAATCGCGAGTTTTTCGCGGATCTCGGTTACCTTGGATGATGTTGTGGCAGCTGAGAGTGGGCACTCAGTGGGCACTCAACGACAATCCGCGAGCACCCCGATTCAGGCGGTAGTCGAATCGTTCCGACAACTTGAAACGCGCATCGCGTTCCTTGCGCGAACGTTTTCCAAGGGCAGACGTTTCTGCGAGTATCAGGGTTCCGTGCTCACGGTCCGAATGGCCACTGGATGGGGCGGATCAACCGATCGCGAGGAGTCTCTTATGCACGACTTAGTAATCAGGGGCGGGACCATCATAGACGGCAGCGGACGGCCGGGCTTCAGCGGCGACGTCGCTGTGACAGCCGGACGAATTAGCGATGTGGGCGGCAAGCTAGGTACCGCGCACCGCACCATAGACGCGAGCGGACTGCTGGTCGCGCCCGCATGGGTGGACGTGCACACCCATTACGACGGGCAGGTGACCTGGGATCCGCAACTAGCGCCGTCGCTCTGGCATGGGGTCGGGACGGTCGTCTTCGGTAATTGCGGCGTGGGCTTTGCGCCGGCGAAGCCCGACAGCCATAGCTGGCTGATCCAGCTCATGGAGGGCGTCGAGGACATTCCGCGGGTCTCCCTCGAGAAGGGCATCCCGTGGGGCTGGGAGAGCTTCGCCGAATACCTTGACGTGCTCGCGGCCATGCCGCGCACGCTCGACGTTGGGGCACAATTGACCCACGGCGCTTTGCGCGCGTATGTGATGGGCGAGCGCGGCGCGAAAAACCAGCCGGCGACGAGCGAGGATCTCGCGACAATGGCGGCGCTGGTAAAGCAGGCGATCCTGGCTGGCGCGCTGGGCTTCTCGACCTCGCGCACGCTAATCCACACCGCGATCGACGGCGAGCCGGTACCCGGCACCTTCGCGCCTGAGGAAGAGCTTGCGGCGCTCGCCCGCGCCATCCTTGCAGCGGGCCGTGGGATTCTCGAATGGGTGCCGCGAGGCGTCGGTGGCGAGGATCGCGCGGCGCTGACCGAAGACATGAAGCTGATGCGGCGAATTGCGGCGACCGGATGTCCCGTGACTTTCCTGCTCGCTCAGAACAATAGCGATCCGGATCAATGGCGCGACCAGATGCGCACGGTCGAGGAAGCCGTCCGCGCGGGCGAGCGCCTGACACCGCAAGTCTTCGCGCGGCCGATCTGCACGCTATTTAGCATCGCCGGCGATCATCCTTTCACTTTTCTGCCGAGCTATGCGCCACTGAAGGATCTACCGGTCCCTGAGCGTCTCCACGCGATGCGTGATCCCGAAGTCAAACGCCGCCTGCTGGCTGAGACCGATCCGAACACGACCGGCATGTCGCTGCTCTACCAGAATCCGCTGATCTGGCAGCGTACGTATCCAATGGGAACGCCACTGAGCTATACGCCTGCGGAAAAAGACAGCATAGCCAATATCGCGTTGCGGGACGGACGCGATCCGCGTGAGGTAGCTTACGATTTGTTGCTCGGGCATCACGGGCGCGCGTTCCTGATGTACGCCGCAGCCAATTATGCCGACGGCAATCCGAACGCCGTCCATCAGATGCTGAGTCACCCTCTGGCGGTGCTGGGCGGCAGCGATGCCGGCGCCCCACGTCCGCGTAATCTGCGACGCCAGCGTTCCGACTTACATGATCACGAAATGGTCGCGAGAGCACCGCGCCGGCGATCCGCATCATCTGCCGCTCGAGTTGGTCGTCAAGAAAATGACCAGCGAGACTGCACGGCTCTATGGAATGTTCGATCGCGGTAAACTCACGCCGGGCATGAAAGCTGATATGAACCTGATCGACTATGACAACCTCGCCATCGAGCATCCTGCGATGGTTAACGATTTGCCGGGCGGCTTGCCGCGGTTGATGCAAAAGGCACGGGGATACGTCGCGACTTTCGTCAGCGGCGAGGCGATCCAGGAAAATGGTCGCGAGACCGGTGCGCGGCCCGGCAAGGTCGTGCGCGGGGTCGAAACACGCGGGTTCTAGGAGACCCTGTTCCTTACCCCTTCTCAGAGAACGGAGAGGGAAACCTCCGGAGCACCTTTTGTTTTTCCGCAAAGGGGCCAGGAGACTAGGTTTCAGGAGCGGGGGTCTCGAGGGGCTCAGCAGCGAAAATTCCGAATTAAACGCTCGAGGTGAAGAGATGGCACAAGCACAGATCAACGAACTCAGTTTGCCGGGCCGTTTGGGCGATCCGAACCGAACCTTGAAGACCGATCCGCGAGTCGATCCCCGGCTGGTCGCCGCACTGGCACCTTTCGGGATGGATGGTGCTCCGCCCGCCGTCGCGGTGGGTTTGGACTCGCCTATAAAGGCAAAGCTTGACTACCTTGCTGCCACCGAAGCGGCGATGCAGAGCATTTTTTCGAGTTTCGTAGCCGACATGCCGCCGATTCCAAATATAGAGCGGCGGACCGAGACGATCAGGGGGCAGGATGGCAACGAAATCACGTTGTATATCCATCAGCCGCAGAACGCGAAAGGGCCCCTGCCCTGCGTCTATCACACGCACGGCGGAGGAATGGTCATGTTGACCGCGGCAGATGCGGGCTTCCGGCGCTGGCGTGATGAACTGGCCAAAACGGGTCTAGTGGTCGTGGGCGTAGAATTCCGCAATGGCGGAGGTAAGCTCGGAAATCATCCGTTCCCGGCCGGTCTCAACGATTGCATGTCCGGTCTACAGTGGACGTTCGATAACAAGGATAAACTGGGTATTTCGCGAATCATCCTTTCTGGCGAGTCGGGCGGTGGGAATCTGGCGCTCGCTATAGCCCTGAGAGCTAAAAGAGAAGGGAAGCTCAACCAGGTCGCGGGCGTCTATGCGCTATGTCCGTATATCTACGGGGCGTGGGGGCAGCCGAACAAAGAACTGGTTTCGCTGGTCGAAAATGACGGTTACTTGATTGACGTCGAAACGGCGCCGGTCCTCGCCGCGGCGTACGATCCGGAGGGCAAGCACGGCGCCAATCCTCTAGCGTGGCCCTATCGCGCGACGGTCGAAGAGCTGCGAGGACTGCCACCGCATGTAATCTCGGTCAACGAGTTGGATCCGCTTCGGGATGAAGGCTTGGTATATCATCGGCGGCTGCGAACGGCTGGGGTGCCGGGATACGGCCGGACGGTGAATGGTACGATCCACGCGGCGGATGTACTTTTTCCGAAAGTGATTCGAGAGGTATCCGACGCGACGATCCGGGATATGAAGGGATTCGCGGATTCTCTATAACGTCATAACTCGGTGAGCCGGGGTTACCTTCCTGGCTGTCCGTTGAGCGAGCGCTGCAGAGTTAGCCGCCGCCGCGGCGCGGATGAGTTGCTTGAAGGAAGCTTCGTCGATCTTCTCCGCTTCGCGGAAGTCGATCGCGCGCCGTACGTTCCCTTCCAGGCTGGAATTGAAGAGCTTCTGCGGGTCTTTGATGGAGGCTCCACGAAAGAAGGTGAGCAGCATCAGCGGGATTTCGTACTTCATGCACAGGAACACGCCGGTCAGGTTGATCGCGATCACCCGATTCCAGTTCTCGATCGTGCAGTCGGGGGGTCACCGCCGCGTGGCCTTCGATGCCCGCGTTGTTGAACGCGCAATCGAGCTGTTCGTAAGTATCGACGACCTTGTGCATCAGCCCGTCTACATCCTGCGGGTTCGAGACGTCGGCCGCATGAAAAACCGCAGCACCGCCCGCTTCCTTGATTGTCTTGACCGTGCGCTCGCCGCCCTCGGGGTCGTAATCGGCGAACAGTATCTTCGCGCCCTCGCACCCGAACAGCAGCGCCGTGGCTCGTCCGATTCCCGAGCCTCCACCGGTGATCAGCGCGACTTTGCCTTCGACTCGACTTGCCATATCGGGCCTCCTCGCAATCAGGTTTGCACCTGATCGAGCTTATGACGGCTTCCCCTGGATCATTCAAACGCGATCATACGAGCAGACTACGCGCGCGAGTCTGCCGACGGGACGGTCCGATCTTTCCAGGGCATCGACTCCGTTTACTGCGCCGAAGAATCGATGGCCGCAGATGCCAACGCAATCGCGGGGTAGAAATCAGGCTCTTGTTAAGCGGCTGCCAGGGCGGTCGCTGCTATCGGCCCACTGGCTTCGGGCCCGACCAAAATCGGAATCCACCACGAAGGCCGTATGTGGCCGCAGTTCTTTCCTGCGGCGTCCCCTTTGGCGTCATCCGAGCTACCAGCGCCGTTTCCGCGCGACCCCGGGGCCTACGTGTGGAACTTAGAACAACAGGTGGTCGGGGTCTTCGCCTTTATCTCGCGCCTCGTAGGTTCGTAAGAAGATGTCGACGGCGATCTTCTCCTTCTCACCCAGCCAAGGACAAAGCGCACGTCGCTAACCGTTTCGGCACCCGCTGCCGAATGACAAACAGCCCCGCCCGGCCGAGTTCGACCGGCTCATCAGGCATCTTCCCAGGGCTCGGCGGATCGGATGTTATGGTGGTCAGTACCCTTCCTAGTCGGAATAAACGGGAATCCGCCATAAGCGCCGTGTACGCCTATGCGGCGTCCCTTTTGGCGTCATCCGAACTACCAACGCCGTGTAGCGCTGTTTCCGCCTAACCTGGAAGCCTTCGTGCGCATTCTCTCCCAATGGTCTAGCGGATTCACGGAGATGTCGGATCCAGGGAGATTGACGCGCACTACGAGCCAGAATCGGGATTTGGGGCCAAGGCGCTGGCGACTCAATCTTCGTCAGGCGTGTATAGCTCTTGGGCCTTCGCGATGCCGCGCAACGCATAGCGCCCGACCGATACCAGCCGCCGTCGATCTTCCGGACGCGCGGCCGCGGCCAACGCCGCCGAGAGCAGCACCTCGCGTTCGACCGTTCGACACATCGCGGCGATGCGGCTCACTTCATTCACCGCAGGACCAACGACCGTAAAGTCCAGCCGCTCGAGGCTGCCGATATTGCCGTAGAAGACCTCGCCAACATGCAGGCCGAGATAGACCTCCGTTATTGGCAATCCGGATTGGCTGCGCCGCCCATTGAGCGCGACGACGCCTTGGCGAACGGCAAGGGCGGCGCCTAGCGCAGCATGCGCGGCGGCACCAATATCGTTATCTTGGAAGATCGCCAGCGTGCCGTCGCCGATCAACTTGAGCACGTCGCCGCCAGCCACGTGGATGGCCGATATCACCACCTGCGCGTAATCGTTGAGGAGCGGGATTATTTCATCAGGCGTTGCCGTATCCGTGATCCTGGTGAAGCCTCGCAGATCGCTGAACCAGAGGACCGCGCTTATTCGTTCCGCGATGCCCCGTTCAATCCGACCGCTCAAGACGCGGCGTCCCGCGTCACGCCCGAGATAGGTCTCGACGAGCGTAGCCGCGATACGTGCGAGGGATCTGCACTTCAGCGCTGCGGCCAGTGGACTGATCAGCCGCTGCAGTCTTTCTATATCGTCTTCGGAAAAGCCGTCAGCATCGTCCGAGGTCCAAATCGAATATATCGCATCCATCTCGCCGATCGCGCCGGTCGCCGCGAAACGCGTCACCAGCGCGACGTAGTCGGTCATCCCCTCGCTGCGCAACTCGGCAAAAGTGGCGAAATCGGGCGTCCCTTTGGCGGGGGTTGCGTCAGTGAGGCGCCGCCTTAGCATTGATTGGTTGGTCTGGACCAGGTGATAGAGCGGGGTCCGTTGCCACGCGACGGCGGGTTCACCCTCCCTGGTGCGGCCGTATTCGAACATTTCAGCTTGGTCTGTTCCGCGACTCCAGCGGAAGGCCCGGCCTTCGTAGATCGGATGCAGCGTGTCAACCAGCGCAATCGCTCGCGCCACTGGCACGCCTACACGCACGAGACGTTTGCAGAACCCCGCGACGATTTCGGCCTCGCTGAAACCCGCCAGAGATTGCTCGGTGAGCCATGTAGTCAAAGCCGACGACAGATCGTCATCAGATTGCATAATTCCTCAGACCCTGCCGCCCCACAGATACGAAAGGTGAGATGAAGTCAGACGACAAACCGGCGCCGTCGGGGTTGCGGTAGTTGAACTACGAACGGTATTCCCGTCTATCATGATAGCTCGTCGAGCAGCGCCTTAGCGTCCTTCAGGTCGGCGGTGTCGAAGCCCTCGGTGAACCAGTCATAGATCTCGGCGAGCATCGTGCGCGCCTCGTCGCGACGGCGTTGCTTCGTGAGCAGACGCTCCAGGCTCGTTGTCGCGCGCAATTCCCACGACTTCGCGGCATGGCGTTGGGCTTTTTCGATGGCGGTCCGAAAACAACGCTCCGCCTCAGCAGGGTTGGAGGGATCCTGCAGGAGCAGTAGCTCACCTTTGATGCGATGCAGTTCCGGCTCAGTCGAGTGCTGCCCAATATCAGCCACCACCGCCAGATCCTCTCCGATCAATCTCAGACCCTCCGGGCCTCTTATTGTCCTTCCATACACTTTAGCAAGTGTGCCGAAGGTCAGGTCCGCACCTATCCCTCTCGCGCGCGAAGCTTTGATCCCCTGCTCCAGGTGCGCGATCGCGTCTGCTTCCTGACCGGATTCTGCAAGCGCCCGACCTAGCTGAATCGTGCATAGCGCCGTCCACAGGCCAAATCCGTGCTCATTTGCCAGCGCCAATCGGCCTCCGCCAATTCTTGTGCAATCTGCGGTTCCCTGCGGAGGAGATGGCAAGAAGCCGCATGGTGTAATGCCATTGCCGAAGTACTTAAGTGGCCCCGTTCCTGGGCCAGCGACAATGCCCGCCGGGTCCTCTGGAGAGCCTGGTCCGGATAGCCTATCATCCAAAGCGGCCAGGCTGCGTACCCCGAGCAGCCCGTTGCAATGTCCATCCCATAGAGTGATGTGAGATGCCGCTGCCGCGGCGGATCAAAGTGTGCGGCGGCTTGCTCGAAGTGTGTGTGCGCAAGGGTCAACTCACCCGTCCAGAACAAGATTATCCCCATGAACGTATGAGCAATCAGGAGCGTGGCCGGATCATCCGAGGCCTCAGCGAGGTTGAGAAGATGCTTCGCTATTCCGTGCGCGGTCTCGTACTGCCCCCGAACCATGTAACTTAGAAACAACCCTCCTCGCGCCCCGAAGACATATTGAGTCTCGCCGGTCCGCTCGCCGAGTTCTGCCACCCGGCCATAGACTGCCTCCACTTCGGCAGTGGAATCACCTTTGGTTTCCATCAGCGATGGTCCGAGAGCGGCTTGCAATGCGAGTTCCTGCCGGTCGCGTTCAGGCGTTTCCGGCAGCTTCATCAGAAACTCCAATCCCGAGTTCAAATTGCTGATGGCCTCCAAATGCGCGGAACGCCGCATCGCCTGCTGGCCGGCGCAACCCAGATATTCGACCGCCTTGCTGACGTTATCGCTGTGGCGGTAATGATGCGCCAACTTGTCCAGATGATCGTCTAGCCGTTCCGCATAAAGTGATTCAATCGCTTGCCCCGCGCGTTCGTGCAGGAGCTTGCGCCGTTCGATCAACAACGAGTTGTAGGCCACTTCCTGCGTCAAGGCATGCTTGAATGTGTAGTCGACTTGGCCTGCGGCCGGCTCTTCATAGATAAACTCGCCCGCTTGCAAATCCGCGAGCATCCGCTCCAGTTGCGCCTCCGCCATCGCAGTCGTTTCGCTAATCAGGGCGCGCGGCGATTCGCGCCCGATCACCGCCATGGTTTGCAATAGCTCCTTCTGCTGTGCCGACAGCCGGTCGATGCGCTGGGCCAGTATCCCCTGCACTGTCGGCGGTAAGCGTAGTTGCGACAGCGAGCGCGTAATCTTCACCACGCCATTGCGCAGCAGCGCGCCTTCGTCGAACAGCGCCTGCACCATCTCCTCGATAAAAAACGGATTGCCGCCTGTCCGCTCGATGATGAGCCGCTTGAGCGGCTGCAGTTCGATCGCATCTTCGAGCAGCGCCGTCAGCAGCTCTTCGGCATTCTCGGGTCCGAGCGGCTTCAATCCGATCTGGATGTAGTGGCTCTTGTTGCCCCACTCATGCCGATACTCTGGGCGATAATTCACCAATAACAGCACCCGTGCATTCGCGATGCTGTCCGCGAGCAAATCGAGCAGCGCCTGAGTCTGCTCGTCGATCCAGTGCAAGTCCTCGAAAATCACCGCCAGCGGCTGCTTGAGGCTCTCCCTCGCGACTATGCGCTTGATCGCTTCGAGAGTACGCTGTTTCTTGACTTGCGGGTCCATCTGCGCGAGCGGATCGACGCCCTCGACAATCCCGAGCAGTCCGAACAGATACGGCGTTGCGTCGCTCAATGCGGGCTCCAGCGCTATCAGCGCGGTCCTCACCTTCTCGCGCCGCGTGGCCGCATCGTCCCCGTCCGCAATGCCGAAATATTTGCGCAGCAGTTCGAGCACCGGCAGCCACGCCGAGGCCTTCCCATGCGATACCGAGTACGCCTCGATCACCTTGCACTCGCCCGGCAGCGTCGCCCTGAACTCGTAGTACAGCCGCGACTTGCCGGTGCCGGCCTCCGCCACTACCGCGACCATCTGCCCATGGCCGCCCATCGCCTGTCCGAGGGCGCGCTGCAGCTGCTCAAGCTCGTGCTCGCGTCCAACGAACCGTGTCAGCCCGCGCCGTGCGGCCACATCGAAATGATCGTGCAATGCCCCGGCGCCGATTACCTCATAAATGTCGATCGCACCGGCGATTCCTTTGAGTTTGGTCGGTCCGAGGGCGCGCAGTTCGAAATAGCCCTCGACCAGACGCCGCGTCTCTTCGCTGACCACGACTGCGTCGGATGGCGCTACGCTCTGCATACGCGACGCCAGATTGATCACGTGACCGACCGGCGAATACTCGGTGTGACCGCCAGTCTGCACCGAGCGCATCACGACCTCGCCGGTGTTGATCCCTATCCGGACCTCGACTCCCGCGCGGCCCTGACTCTGAAGTTCATCGCCACTGCGGCGAAGATCGTCGCGCACCGCGAGTGCTGCGTGCAGTGCCCGTTGTGGATGGTCCTCGTGCGCGACCGGCGCGCCAAACACCGCGAAGATGCCATCGCCGGTGGACTGGACGACGTAACCGTCGTAGCGATGGACCGCGTCGATCATCAACTTCAGTGCGGGATCGATAATCGCACGTGCTTCTTCGGGATCAAGATCGCGCATCAGTTCAGTCGAACCCTTGATGTCGGCGAACAACGCGGTCACCGTCTTACGCTCGCCCTCCAAACCCTCCGCTACTTGCCGTTCATGAGTGAGTTCGACGCTTGGAGTCTTCGCACCGGCGGCTGGACCGGGCGATGAGGCCGTCGCTGCCGCTTCTAAGGCTCCCCCACATTTTCGACAGAAGTTCGCGTCGGCTGGATTTACGGTGCTGCAGGAAGAGCAACGACTCTCGACCTTGGTGCCGCACTTCATGCAGAAGAGTGCATCAGGGGGGTTGTCGTAATTGCATTTCGCGCACAGCATCGCCGTCTATCCCGCCAGCTCGTCGAGCAGCGCCTTTGCGTCTTTCAGGTCAGCAGTATCGAAGCCCTCACTGAACCAGTTGTAGATCTCGACGAGCCTCGCGCGCGCCTCGTCGGGACGGCCCTGCGATGCGAGAAGCCGCGCGAAGCTCATCGTCGTACGCAACTCCCACGCCTTCGTACTCATCACCTGTGCGAGGACGATCGAGTCGCGGAAGTCCGTCTCGGCCTGTTCAGGTAGCCCCTGCTTCAGTCGCAGTTCACCGCGAACCCTTAATATTTCGGGCCGGTCTGCGCGTTCGTTGGGATTCGCCTCAAGCGCCCGCTCAATCGTTTCAAGCGCATCAACGGTGGCACCTTGGCGCTCCTGGGCCTCCGCCATGTAGAGGGTGTGGCGGCTGGCTCCTAGGCGCGACCCGACTTCGAACAAGCCGTCGATGCCCTGAAGAATCAGATCGATACCCTCGGTCTCGTTTCCGAGCTGCGCCCGCGCGTGCCCCAAAATGCATCTCGAGAGCGCAGCAAAATGAGGAATTTGATGCTTCTCCGATACCGCGAGCGCTTGTGCGGCGGACGCCGCGGCACGTTCGTATTCTCGCAGCCAAGCCCGGAGACAGGCTGCAGTCTGCCCCGAGAACGCGACGTTCTGCGGCTTGTTCCCATCCGCGGCTGCCGTCATCTGGGCCTCGCGCTCGCGCGCAACATCGGCCCGGCCGAGTGCCCAAGCGTTCCAGCTCGCGGTACCAAGCGCTACCACAGTGCCGCCCCTGGCAGACTGTCGGAAATCAGGATCATCGAAAAACTTGAGTCCTGCTGTGAAAGCCTCCTCAGCGCCAGCGAAGTCGCCGCCATGATAGTGCGTCAACATTTGGAGGGTATATATGTGTGCAAGACGGGTAGGAGCGCCTTCGCGGAGGGCGAGCTCTAGTGCTTGGTCGGCGAACATAGCGGCGGAAGGTACGTCTCCCGCAATTAAGGTGGGCAGGCATCTTGACATCACCCAATCGGCGAGGTGGGCGAGGTTGCCACTCCTCTCGGCCAGCGCCACTGCACGTTCGGCAGCACTTATCACTTCGGGCGCTGAAAAGCCTTTCGTGAGCCGAAGCACAACAAAGGCAGATTGCCGAAGCTCCAATTCGCGCAGATCGCGCTCCTTCGATGCGGGCAACAGTGAAGTTAACGCCACCGCTTGCTGGTAGCTTTCCAGTGCTTCAGCAAATGCATCGCGAGCCTCTGAGGCTTTGCCTGCCTGCGACCATGCCGCAATCGCCAACTCGATCTCGCCCGCCTCCGTCCAATGGCGCGCGAGTACTTCTGGGTGCGCTTCAGCAATCTCCGCGAACTTCTCTGTGATCGTCTGCGCGACCTTGCGATGTAGTTCACGCCGCCGCGTCTTGAGCAGCGCCTCGTACGCCGTGTCCTGGATCAACGCATGCTTGAACGTGTATGTAGCTTCCGGCGCAATCCCGCGCGCATAAACCAGTTCCGCCTCGGCCAGCTTCGCCAGCGCTGATTGCAAATCCCCCTCGGCCACTGGATGCACCGCGCGTAGCAGTTCGTAGGAGAAATCGCGCCCGATCACCGCGGCGACCTGCGCGACTTCCTTGGCCGGACTGCCCAGCCGATCGAGCCGCGCCATCAGCGAGTCGTGCAGCGTCGCCGGAATCTCGCGATTCGCCCCGTCGCCGCCGCGCTCCAATACCGCGCGCGTTAACTCCTCGACGAACAGCGGCACGCCGCCGGTGCGCGCGACCACCGCCGCGATCGTCTCCGCCGTCATCGCCTTTTGCGCCGCGACCTCTTCGATCATCTCGCACACGTCGCGCGCCCCGAGCCGGTTCAAGGTGATCTGCGTATGATGCGCCCGCAGCGCCCACGGCACTTTGAACTCCGGCCTGGCCGTGTACAGCAACAGCAACGAGGATCTCGCGCCCTGCTCGACCAGCGTCTGGATCAACTCCAGCGTGGACGGGTCGGCCCAATGCAGGTCTTCCGTCACGATCACCAGCGGCTGTGCGCGCGAAGCCCCCAGCATCCACTCGACCAGCGTCGCCAGCAGGCGGCGTCGCTGCTGATCGGCGGGCAACGATGAGGTCGCCAATTCCGGAGGCAGGGTGAGGTTCAGGAGCGGCGCAATCAGGGGGATAGAGGCCGACGCATCGAGTCCCGCGATTGCCAATGCCGACTCCAGTTGCGCGAACTCCTCGTTGGCCGCGGATGGGTCGGCGCCGCGCGCGCTCGCTCGCCCCCGCCTCTGTTCCGTGCCTTGCAGTTCGTGCAGGTAGTCCTCCAGCCGATCGAGGCTCCGCTCCCACACCAACTGCCGCAGCAATTCGACCACTGGATAGAAGGGCGTGTTCTGATAGAAAGGCGCCGTCGTGCATTGGATCCAGGTATGCGGCGTACCCGCGATTTGTTCGTGGAAGCGTTGCACCAGTCGCGATTTACCGATGCCCGCTTCTCCTATAATCAGCGCCACCTGCCCTTCACCATTGAGGGCGTGCTCCCACCGATTCATCAGCAGGCGCAACTCGTCCTCGCGCCCGACAAACGGGGTCAGCCCCCGCACCGCGGCCGTGGCTTCCAGCCGCCCGCGCGCTCCGCTCGGCTGGATTACCCGGTATAGCTGAAGCGCTACTGCGATGCCCTTGAGTTGTTGTGGACCACACTCCTCGACGACGAACAACCCCGAAACCAGCCGCTGGGTAGCCGCCGTGATCAGCACCGCGCCGGGTTCAGCCGCCGTCTCCACCCGCGCCGCGATATTCGCCGCATCGCCGAAGACATCGACCTCGCCGCTGGCGCCTTTGCCGACCACCACCGGCCCCGAATCGATGCCTACTCGAGCCGCTAGTTTTGCGCGCCTGGGCAGTTCGGCAAGCTTCGCAAGGGCGCCGATAATCGCCAATCCCGCCCGCGCCGCACGCTCCGCGTCGTTGTCATGCGCCGCCGGCCACCCGAACAACGCCATCACGCCGTCGCCGAGGTATTTCACGACGTGTCCGCCGAAGCGCGTGATCGCGTCCGCCGCCAGGCGATGGTATTCGCTGACGGTCTCGCGCCATTCCTCAGGATCGAGCCGCGCTGCTATCGCCGTCGATCCGACGAGATCGGAGAACAGTACCGTCAGATGCCGGCGCTCTCCGGCAACCTCTGGCGACTGAATCGGCGGGGTCTCGGAAACCAGAGCGCCAACTGGGGCATTGAGCGCTGCGCTGCATTGGCCACAGAAATCAAATCCCGGGGGATTTTCGAAGGAACAATTAAGACAGTTCTGGCCGAGCGCAGTTCTACACTTCCCGCAGAACTTCATGCCGGCCGGGTTCTCAAATTCGCACTTCGGGCAGCGCATCGGCGATCTTCTCCAATACCCGCGGGCCGATGCGCGAGTATCGCCGGAATGCTGGCCAAAGAAAACCCTCGAGAAGCACCAGGAAACGAAGGGACTGAGGTTGGTTTTAAGAGGCTCCGACGTCGTCGAGATGATCGGGCTCCCACCGGTTGGGCTGACCGGCGCGCCTCAAAATTCCTAGCACCCGCGCCGCGTTCCAGGCGCCTGTACCCGCCAGTGCCCACTTTCCGCGCAGCCGGGAAAGTCAGGTGGCAACGTTTGTAGCTGCGTGGGCGCCGGTGCCCAGCCGATTGACACATTGTGCCTCGGCGGCTTGAGTTCAGCAGTTATCCAGGCGGAGCCGAATGCTAGCCGTAGTATGGATGAGCAAGTCCGCCGGGGCAAGTTAAAGCAAGCGCAGCGGAAACAGAAACCGCGCTGGATATCACTGCGCACCACGAACCGGTCCCGATTTGAAACTAGAGAAATTTCACACAACCTGATCGTCAGCCCTGCCTTCATCCTGACGAAGGCGGCCGACACCTTCGCTCAGCCAACCACGGCCCCAAATCAGCTCTGGCAAACCGACTTTAGTACGCCATGAAGGCGAGGAGGATCAGCGCGGTGGGTTTGACCCGTAAGTTGGTCGCCGATCGGTCGCAACGTTCTGCCGCCCTATCTATACGATCTGGAGCATGACGACGGCGCCCGCTGGCGAATGCTGTGATCGGGCAACTCGCCGAGATCTTAAAATTCTCGACCGACGGATCCGTATTACGACGCGAAGGAGTGCCCGACCGCGTAGTAGGCGACACCGATGACAGCCGCATCAATGCAGCCGATCTCGCTTCCGAATGGTGCTGAATAATCAGCCGGCACGGGAGGACAGAGTCCGACCACAGCCAGACCTGATCCGGCGCCGATCGTTCTGGCGATAGAACTAGCCGATCCCGTCCGTTTCTGAGAGACTACCTGCTCATGGACCCGGTGTTTATTGACGCTCTTGCTGAGCGATGTGGTGCAACATGGCCTGTGATCAAAGCGGCTCGGGCGAAGGCTCTCGCGCAGGTTGATCAGGTCAGAAAGGAGCTTACCAAACTGGACGATCCTCAAGCCTCGGTGGTCGTTATGGGCTCGGTCGCTCGGGGTGAGGTAACGGGCGGTAGCGATTTTGACTGGATGCTTCTAATAGATGGGGCCTCCGACCCAGAGCATTTTTCGCTCGCCGGAGCAATCGACGAGGCTTTGGTCAAGATTGGGATCAAAAAGCCAGGTCCGACTGAAGTGTTTGGCAAACTCGTCAACAGCCACGATCTCGTCCATTACATCGCCGGGACAAAGGACACCAATGAGAACTTGACCCGCCGGATTCTGTTGCTTCTTGAATCCACGGCGGTGACCAATGCACCTCTTCGCGAGCGGGTGATCCGTAATATCCTTGCTCGTTATGTCATACACGACAGGACGATCCCTGGACGATCAGGAGAATTCAACCGGATCCCGCACTTCCTATTGAATGATGTCGTTCGATACTGGCGAACGATAGCTTCCGACTTTGCATCAAAGATGTGGGAACGAAATCAAGAAGGGTGGGCGATCAGAAATATCAAGCTTCGTTTTTCGCGGAAACTCCTTTTCGCTGCTGCCTTGCTTATGTGCTTCACGGCTGACCTCCAACGCCCAGAAACCCTGCAAAAAGCAAAAAGTGAAGACGAATTCCTGTACAAGTTCGCGGACGCAATCGAGGAAGAAACTCGAATAGTGCCCCTGGATAGACTGGCTAGAGCGGTGTTGCCGTGCCCAGATTGCGGGCGTAAAATTTTTGACTCATACGAGGCTTTTCTAGCGGCGCTCAGCGATCACGCGAGACGAGAAGCGTTGGATAAGCTTACCTTCGAGGCTGCCCTCGCGAACCCGATCTACGGCGAACTGAGAGCGAAGAGTCACATATACCGTGACGCGATAGAAGAGCTATTCTTTGATCGCGATCCGGTTTTGAGTAACCTGATCAGAAGGTTCGGGGTGTTCTGATGAGACCATTAGGATTTTCAACTGGCGCATTGGCCAAAGGCGACTTTCGGGCCGGGGTTGCCCTACAGCGAACGAATCCGTCGGTTCGAGCAATCGAATTATCGGCACTTCGCGACCAGGAGCTGCGACCCTTAGTTTCTGGCTTGGAAGAGCTGGACCTGCGCCAGTTCACCTATGTATCCGTTCATGCCCCAAGCAAACTCACGAGTCTGTCTGAGAAAGATACATTTTCCATCCTACATGAGCTGCCTCCAACTTGGCCAATTATTGTCCATCCCGAGCTGATGCTAACTCCCTCCTTGTGGAGGAGTTTCGGTCGAAGAGTCTGTCTGGAGAACATGGACAACAGGAAGAGCAACGGCCGGACGCTAAGGGAGATGCGGCAGCTATTCGAATGGCTACCCGACGCGGAGTTTTGCCTAGATCTAGGACACGCTCGGCAGGTTGACCCAACAATGGCTACCGCTATGAGAATGGCCCAAGAGTTTTCCGGACGGCTCCGGCAATTGCATATCAGCGAAATTGGACGCTCTGGAGAGCATCTCCCGCTAAGTGCGCTCGCAATTTACGCGTTTCAACTGGTCGCCCGCTTCATTCGCGATGATTGCGCGGTGATCATCGAATCGGTGCTTGAACCGGATCGTATGGACCGCGAAATTCGGAAGAGTGCTAGCCTATTCAGTTCAGCGACCGTGCCGGAGCGTTCACTTGAGATGGCCTTGGCGTTGACGGCATAGTTACCTTGGGCTTGTGGAATCTCGTTGAGGAGTCTTTGAGCGGCACCCCTCTATGTCCAGTCAACCCTTTTTATGGAGACGCTGGCTAAATTAGGCAGGAACCCTTTTCTTCTGCTTTCATAGCCGCATATACTATCTCCGTTTTCAGGACGGAGGATGACCGGCGTTCACACGGTTCGAGCCGACGCCCTGCTAAGCGCTGAAATCTTCTACTCACTGGCCGACGCCATCTGATCGAGCGCTGGCGAGGTCACTATAATTAGGCTCGACCTCACAGCTCACTCGGCTACAGGCCGCCGGCACCCGAAGCGGTCAATCTATCCGTCCATCTCTCTGAAAGGGTTAGGTCAACCTGGTTCCTATTTGTTTTTCTGCCGACTATGGTTTGAAGTTGGGTGCTGGATTGACTCGTTTGAACGAAGAATTTCTCGGTCTTCGCACAACATTGTCGCCAGATTGGATAGGAGCGTCACTGGTCCGGTCAATTCGTGCTCCCAGACGCGGAGCACCTGGATACCACTAGCACGAAGGCGGCGCCGCGTGGTGAGATCGCGCTGCCGGTTCCGTTCGATTTTCACTCTCCAGAAGCGAGAATTGCTTTTAGGAAAATGGCCGCACTTCTTACACCCATGCCAGAAACAGCCATCTACGAAGATAGCTAGACGCTGGTGCGTGAAGAAGAAGTCGGGGCGGCCCTGGATCCAAGGGGGGTGCATTTTCCATCCCTTGAGACCAGCGCTGACTAACATGTATCTGAGCCGGACCTCGGTCGTGCGGTTGCCTCGGCCGCGGATGGCACTCATGGTTCGCGATCTGGCCGCTGGAACGTCTTGAAACTTTCCGCCAGGCAACTCCTTTCTTAAAATCCGCTCCAAGTATCCCTCCCAAGGCGTCGGCCGATCGTGATCGCATATCACCGTCCCTCAAATCCCTAATCTTTTTCCAGACCCTGCGTTCGACCGCCGAGCATTGGTTGGGCGGAGACCAGAGTTACTAGCAGCTAGAAGCACCCGTAATGGGCCTCAACGCTCGTTGCTAACGCTCTGAGGACATGGCGGAACTCTATCCCGGATAGGGGTGCGACGCCCGGTACTAAGGTGTGAGGTCAATTCGCCGCCGATGGAGGTGGCGTTGCGGGAGCCAAATGCGGGGAGGCGCGGGATCGATGCCGCCCGGCCATCGCTCCTGAACGATACCGTCGGCGGTCGATCCGGAATATCACCGGTCTCTAAAACCCCTGGTTTGTTGGGTTCGGCCGAGACGGGCTGACCGGGCAGAGGCACTCGCATAGTGCGATGGCCCTCACTACGTTTTTGAGGGCTCGGCGGGAACCGATCCCGGATTTGGGGCCTGCGACGCCGGGTACTAAAGTGTGAGGTCAATTCGCTCATGGAGATCAGGATGTTGGGGGAGCCCATTACGGGGGGAACAACGGGATGGACGCGCCACAGCTCTCCCTTCTGAACGATGCGGTCGCCGCCGCCGTCAGGAATGATCCAGCGGCCTACTTGGAAGCCCTGGCCGCCAGCCATGTGCTGGACGGTATCATAAGAGGGCTAGAACACAAATGGCGGGGAATGGACCGGGATAGCGTGTATCACGCGGTGGCGGTAGCGGCAGCTGACGCGCTCTATAACAAGTTGGCAGGCGGGGGCTCGGTGCGGTCGCCAGGCGGTTATCTTTGGAAGGCCGCCGAGAACACCTTGCTCAAACTCCACGAGGACAGAAAGCAACATGAGGAGTTTGATGAAGCACGCCTGGATCACTCGCTGGAATCGCCAGGGCCGGCCACGGCAGATCGCGGGAACCTTCGCGCGGAAGCCTTGCGGATGGCTCGCTCTCTGCTGCCGCGACTTGGCGAAGCCAACATCCAGCTTGTTATGAGTTTCATTTTTGACTGCCTGGAAAATGCCGAGATCGAACTGGACAATCAAGATATTGCAAATGCGACGGGGTTAACGGCCGAGAGCGTTCGGCGGCTTAAAAGCCGGGGCTTTCAATGTTTGCGGCGCGAAGCACGCCGTGCCGGAATCACGTTGGACCAAGGGATCTCTGACGAACTTACTGAGCAAGATGCTGAGAACCCTGATAGCGAGGACACGCCATGAACGTAGAGGTAATTCACGAAGAGTTTGAGAAGCTTCTTTTGGCGGCGGAGCGCCTGACGATCGATGTGGACGTCGTCCATATGCTCAAAGAAGGAATCGAACGGCCGCTTGGTGCAGAAGAGGCGCAGGAACTACTGCGCCGCGTGGTGAGTCGTCTTGAACGCGGGGCTGAAGCTCGAGGAGATAGAGAACGCCAACAAGCGCTACACGGGAGAGTTGATGATCTAACAGCCCAAGCTATGGCCGCTCGTATTCGGATCCGCGCCGCAGCAGAGGCCGGCCCAGTTCACAAAACGCGCTCTTTGGAACTGTTATCCAGCCATAACGGCATTTCGCGCACCCCCGTGGTCCCTCGCCCCGTGTTCCATGAAAAAGAGATCCCAATGCTCGGGGGGGCTTTGCCCAATAAAGCGCTTCTCTCGCAGCTTTTTGGTGACAGCCAGCCGATTTTTGGGGCAAGTCAATCACTGAATCCGAGTTGTCGGAGAAACCAATATTCAGCAAATATCTCGTCGGCTTGCGACAGGTGGGCAGCAATCTGCACCGTCTTGATGAGTCTCTCATCGGTGAGTATTGCGAGCGCCTCACGGACTTTGTCTTCTGAGATTCGCTCATGCGAACCGGCAGAGCATAACCCCGGCCTTGCCGCCAACTCACGCAGGGCGAGCGCATATGCTTTCTCATCCATGACTGGGCCAATCTGTCCCTTGTAGAGTCTCATTCTGCGCCTCTGGTGGCTGATTGATATATAACTCTAGTATATCTTATCGGTAAGGTAGCGTCAAGTTCCCGCCGTTTGTGATCACCGCGCTCTCTCTTCGGCTGTGCTGTTGACACGCGCCGCCCGCAGCCATTCATCTAGGTCCTCGCGATAGTAGAAAATTCGTCCGCGCTTGATGAATTTCGGGCCGATACCTCGCCATCGGTACATCGCCAATGTCTTTTTTGACAGTCCGATGTACACAGCAGCATTTTCGACATCCATTCGTCCATCTGGCAAAACCTCAATGTTGTTAGGCACTTAGTTGACTCCATTTCGTGTGTGAAATGTGGGTTGTGGACAGCCGATCCATGCTACGTGTGCGCTGAGTTGACTTGCCCCACATCGGGCTATAGATCTCGGGAGAACTCAAGAGAACTCCGGAACGGAGACGATTTAGATGAACGAGGACACTTGGCTGGCAAACAACGAGAGCAACGGTCGCGGCCCGATCAACCGTCGCCAAGGCGGGAAACTCGCGAGGTCGGAAACGGTTACGGTCAGACTCGATCCAAAACTTCGCTATTTGGCGGAACTCGCGGGACGGAAGCAGCGTCGCAGCCTGTCGTCCTTCATCGAATGGGCCGTTCAGAATAGCTTGAGCGCCGTGATGATCTCCGAGGGCGGATACGAACAAGCGCCAAAGAGCATCGCCGATGTCGCTAATGAATTGTGGGACGTGGACGAAGCGGAACGTTTCCTCAAGCTTGCCATTCGTTGTCCCGATACGTTGAGCCACGTGGAACAAATTTTGTGGAAATTGATCCGTGAGTGCGGATATCTCTGGCGAGGCGGGTTTAATGCCGCCGATGAATGGACTTGGAGGATCAGAGAAGAAGGAATCGTCACGGATCGGCTGCGAGAACACTGGGAGGCCTTGAAATGCGTTGCTCGCGGAGAATTGGATAAATCTGCGCTTCCCAGTTGGCCCAAACGCAGAACACCCCCGATAGACACGGACCGTGGGCCCGACGACGATGAAGATATCCCGTCTTGATGAGGAAGAATCGGTGGGGGTGTAGCTCAGTCCAGTAGAGCGGGGGCCTGCAAAGTCTCGCGTCGCCGGAGCGAAGCCGGCCACCCCCACCAATTTAATTAAAGCATATAACTTCTTTGTCTCGCCAATTTCAACGAGTCGCCGATTGTTTCGGCTTATCCCACCTTGGCGACTTGCATTTCGGGCATACGGATGGACGTTCACCGTTGCGTGGTAACCATTCGTGCCCGCATCGACAACGACACCCGTCGAGTTTAACCAGCCCAATTTCTTTATCTTTCGCCACTGCTCCGCACCTCTTGTATTTACTAATAATAGATACGAGAGGTATTGACAAGTACTCCCATTGGGATATACTACTAATATATACCAATGAGCGGGGACACGAACATGGAGATGGACGCGCGGGAACAACGAGGACTGGTTATCGCGGCGAGCGCAAAAATTACCAGACGAGATTCCGGCACTTGGATCGTTCCGTCGCAGTCCGCCAAGGGCCGTTATGCCGTGACGATCTCCAAGGAAGGGAAGTACTGCACCTGCCCCGATTTCGAGGAAAGACAGAAACCCTGCAAACACGTGTTCGCCGTGCAGTACGTCCTCTTCCGTGAAACCACTACCGACGGCGATAGCACGACGGTTAAAGAAACCGCCGCCGTGCGCATTACTTATGCGCAGAACTGGCCCGCTTACAACGCCGCTCAAGT
>Ga0073928_10003949_pt1 | contig 22583 bp, 12 predicted proteins | sample PaiPotPPA55metaG_FD_76969 | JGI IMG/M metagenome (GOLD analysis project Ga0073928, IMG submission 76969) | Iron sulfur acid spring bacterial and archeal communities from Banff, Canada, to study Microbial Dark Matter (Phase II) - Paint Pots PPA... ...
GACCAAATCTCGGTGGTGGATTTGAACCGCAAGGTACTGCTGACGAACCTGGTGCTGGGCGGCACGCCTGACGACTTGATTCTCAAGCCCGACGGGGGCGAACTCTACATCCCGTCAAGCGAGTCGCACGGGCTGCTGATCGTCAACACGCAAACTAACGAGGTGGGCGACTTCCGTCTGCTGGGCATGTCGCCGACGAGCGGCGTGCTCGCGCCCGAAACGGGGATGCTTTACGTGTCTGATTCTGCAGGCGGCGATGTGGTTCCGATTTCCGTGGACATCCGGCAGGTCTCGCGCCCGATTCCCGTCGGCCAGGAGCCTGCAACGTGCAGGCTGGTGCCAGGCGGCGACGTTCTGCTTGTTGTGGACACGGCGTCGAACGATCTCGCGGTGATTCGCACCCGAATCGCGCAGCCTTCGAGCGCGCTGGCGCCGCCGCAAAGCCCGATCACGCTGATTCCGGTGGGGCCGCACCCGCGCGATCTGGCAGTGAAAGTCTTCTGATGGCCGGCGTCGCGCGAGATTGAGTTCGCGTTCAGTTCGCGCGTCACGGCTGCACGGTCAACGTCAGCGTGAGGGACTGCGATCCTCCCGCAGCTTTCGCCGTCACGCTGATCGAATATGACTGCGGCTGCGGCGGCGGGTCATACGTAGCTCCGCCGCCGCAGCTACCCAGCGTCAACGCGAGCGCGACCAGAAGCACAGTGCGAGCAAGCACGGCTCGCGTCGCGACTCCTTGCTTGCGCGAACCCGAAAAACACAGCAGCGAGGCAATCAGTCCGGCATACACAAAAGCAACCTGCGGCTGGCGCGGGTGATGATTCCTTGGCTCTTTTGGATCTCGATCGCTGCCAACGGGCAAGAGAGTAGTCGCCGCAGTGGGCGCGGTTACGCTCACTGAAAACTGCCCGGAGTTCGTCCCGCCCGCCATGACGTTGGCTGGGACGGTGCAGGGGATCGCCGAAGGCGCGCTGCAAGCGAGGGTCACGGTATACGGCGTCTTCGCGGTGGATTGAGCATCCAGTTGGTAGGTCACCGTTTGCCCGGCAGTCGCAGTCTGCTTGGTCCCACCCGACTGCATCGGCCCTAGCGAAAACTCGATGCCGGTGCCGCTCAAGGCGATGGTTTGGGGGCTCGTCGGAGTATTGTCTGTGAGCGTGAGCGTGCCACTGATGGCGCCATCGGTAGCAGGATTGAAGATGACGGTGACGGTGCAAGTGGCCGCTTGCGCGACGCTGGCCGCACAGTTATTCGTCACCGTGAAGTCGGCCGTATCGGAGAGGGTCGCGGCGGTTACGACGAGCGCTCCGCTACCGGTGTTCGTCAACGTGACGGGCTGCGCGGCGGTGGGCGTCCCCTTGAACTCATCGCCGAATGCGATGCTCGACGGCGTGAGCGTGACTGCTGCTTGCGTGCCTGTGCCGGTGACTGCAACCGTTTGCGGGCTGTTCGGCGCGTCGTCCGCGATGCTGACCGAAGCGCCGCGCGCACCGGTGGCAGTCGGCTGAAAGGCGACGTTCACCGTGCACGTCGCGCTTGCCCCTAAACTCGGCGGGCAATTATTCGTCTGTGCGAAATCGCCCGGATTCGAGCCGGAAATCGTAATGCCATTGATGGCAAGCGCGCTCGTCCCCGCATTCGTGGCCGTGATCGGCTGTGGCGCGCTCTTCGTCCCAACGCTCTGGCCAGTGAAGGTGAGCGTCGCCGGAGCGATTTGAATCGCCGTTGTTTGCGCGGTTCCGCTGAGCGCCACCGTTTGCGGGCTACCGGCAGCATTGTCGGCGAAGCTCAGGGTGGCCGATTTCGTTCCGGGCGTCTTCGGCGCGAAACTTACGCCCATCGTGCAGACGCCGCCGACCGGCACGCTGCCGCTGCTTGTGGGGCACGGCGTGTTGCCCGATGCAACGAGACTGAATTCAGAGGCGTTCGTTCCGGTGATGCTGATGGTGGTTACGTTCAACGCCGAGCTGCCCGTATTGGTCAGCGTGACCCCTTGCGTCTGCGCCGTGGCGCCAACCGAGACGGTGCCGAAATTAAGCGTCACCGGCGCGACCGACGCGATGGGCACGGGCGGTACCCCCACTCCCGAAAGCGGGATTATCTGCTCCTGTTCCGAAAGCCCCTGAATGTGATACTGGATTTCCACGTCGGCCTGAAATGTCCCGGCCGAAGTGGGCGCGAACTCGTAGGAAATTTGGCAGCTATTTCCCGACATCAGCGTTTCCTGGTTGTGGCACGCGGTGGCGTTGTTGTTCGGCGAAAACATCGCTGCGTTGGCTCCGGTTTCCTGAACACTGTCGATGAAAATGGGATCGCTCGCGGTATTAGTGAGCGTCGTACTTTGAGGATTGCTCATCGTGTTCGCGGGTTGCTTACCGAAATTCAGGCTGGCTGGCAGAGCGGTGAGCCCAACGCCCACTCCGACCAACTCGAGAAGCTGCGGATTGCCGGGAGCGGCGTCTTGAAATTGCACAAAGGCGGCCTCGCTTCCCACCACGCTCGGTGTGAAACTCACCTCGAACGAGCACATTCCTGCTGGGCTGATTGTCGCGCCAGCACACGACACGGGTTGAAGCAGCGCAAAATCCGCGCTGTTGGGACCGGTAATCCCCACACTCGATATCTGGAGTGGCGCTTCGCCTCCATTCTTCACAGCCGCAAATTGCGGGGGAACGTTGAGCGAACCCAGCGGCTGCTTTCCGAAGTTCAAGGGCACGCTCGGTCCGGCAAAGTAGACGCTCGGGAGTTGCTGCGTCGCGTTTTCCTGAATCTCGACGACGAACGCATCCGTCAGCGCGGGCGATTGCTGGCAGCTTCCGCAGATCGGCTGGAATCCGTTGCCCGCGTTGCCGGCGGAGGGAAAATCAGCGGAAGTTGTTTGCCCGACGGCCCAAATGTTGCCGCCTGGGTCCAACGCGACAGCGCTTCCCTGCGCGCTTGCGTTTGCCCCCGGGGGCGAGGTGCCGCCAAGCGGCGTCGAATAGATCAGCGAAGCCGCGCCAGACGACGTGGTGTCGAGTTCTGCAACGAAGGCGTCGCCATATCCATTGAACGGCTGAAAGTTATCGTGCCACGGAAAGTCCCACGAATTCGCCGTCCCGGTGACGTACACGGCAAAGGGAGCCGCCACTGCAATTCCCTGTCCCGCGTCGCTCTGCGAGCCGCCCAGGTATGTGGAATACGCGAGCGATGTCACCCCAAGCGCGCTTTGCGCTACCACGCTCAGGAATGCGTTCGCCGTTGCATTCATGCCTAGCGTTGTCTGAAAACCTACGGCCGCCGAGTACGTCGGGAAATTTATTGAGCTGGTCGTGCCCGTGACGTAGGCGTTGGGCGGCGTCGCCGAATCCACGGCCACGGCAAACGCTTGATCCGAACCGCTGCCGCCGAGCAGCGTTGCGTAAATCAAGTCCGACGCGCCGCCGCCATTGGGCGAAATCTTCATGAGAAACGCATCGAACGCGCCTCCGCCGTACGCCTGCTGCAACGCGTTCTTGCTTGGGAAATCGGCGCTCGGATCTGAAGTGAAACCTGCGATATAGACGCTGCCACTCGCGTCGACAGCTACGCCGCCTACTCCGACTTGCCCGTTCAACCCGAGATACGTGCAATATTTCAGATGCAACGTGGTACTCGGCTCGAAGACGGCCAGAAATCCGTCGGTCGTTGGGCTTTGGTAGGTTTGCTCGTAAGCGCCCGTTGTGACCGGCAAATCCGTTGACTTCGTATCCGAGGCAACGAAAATCCCTCCGGCCTTGTCGATCGCAATTCCTCCAGGGCTCTGGCTCGATTCCGCGCCGTTGCCGCCGAATATCGTCGAGTAGAGGAGCTTCGCGCCGGTCGGGTCGATTTCGCTTACGGTGGTGTCATTCGAGCCGCTGGTGCGGGCGCTCGTGTCAGCGGATGGAAAAACGGGAAAATCATTCGACGTTGTTGTCCCGGTGATGGCCACGTCGCCTTTGCTATCGACCGCGATGAGGCCGCCGGCCTGGTTCGCGCTGCCGCCTAGAAATGTGAGGTACACCAGGGAATTGGCACCCGTCTTTGTGGGATCAATCTTGGCGATGAAAAACTCGGCCGCGCCAGCACCGCCGGATCCTATGCCGAGTCCGATTTGCGCGGTCGCTGCTTCCGGGAAGCTCGCGGGCGAGGTTGTCGTCCCACCGATGTAAATCTTCCCGGTCGAGTCGACTGCCACGCTGCTCGCCGTGTCGCTTCCCGCTCCGCCGAGAAAACTCGAAAACGCCACGGAAATCGAAGGATCGATCACCAGGGCCGCCCGAGGATCGCGCCGAAGCACGCGAAAGCCGATCGTTCCGTCCGCGTCCAACACATATCCGCCATCGATGCGCCGGGCAAGGGAGTCCTGCTTCTCCTCGAAAATCGCAGGCTTCTTCATGCGGAACTCGCTTGTACCGACGCGCATGGCGATGTCGCCTTTAGGGCCGAGGTGAACCCCGGTCGCGCCGGTCAACATCAGACGCAATTTCGAAACGTCAGCTCTGGGCCGCAGCCTCAAATCGTACTCAAGTCCGGCTTCGTTTCCGTAGACGACGATCCCGATCCCATCGGCACTGGCTTGCGCCCGTGCAAAATGCGGAACGTGGGTCCGCCAAGTCCGCGGATCGTTCCCGAGGAAGTAATTACTCTCCGCGGGCACCCTTCCCGTACCGCGCCAAACGAGGTGCCCTCGCGCAAATCGCAGCGAGGCTATCGCGCTTTGCTCCCGCGACCCTTGACCCGCGTTCAACTTGATTCCATCTCGAGTCAACGCAACCGCCAAGCCCTTGCCTTGCCCGACAAACTGGGCCGCAGCGGGCGCTTGCGCCACGGTCGGCTCAAAGGTCATTGGAATGGAAAAGGGCGAGGCCGAAGCGCCGTGACGGAGTGGGGCGTCCGTTTGAGCAGACTGGCGCCCTGCGAGAGGCTTTGCGAGGGAGCGGTCAAGCGTCTTACTTTGATAGAAAAGAACCAGCGCCGCGCTCATTGCGAGCGCGGAAACACAAGCGCAGTACGGAATCTTCCTCATTTAGGCCCTCCTCCGAAAGCCAGAGTTTCGCTCTCAGGTTGGGCGGCTCAAACCGCGAGCCAACTTCAATTAGTTTGGTTCCCAGGTCCGCGCGAACAGTGAATGCTAAAAGGGAACGCGCCAACTATCCATCCGACGGATTCAAATGTCAATACAGGTCAGATTGTCGGAAACTTGCGGCACTCGACGAGACCAACTTTCCGGTTTCCCCGTTAATCAGGAGCAAGTCCGCCGGTCCGGGTGGACAGATGATTCAATCGACGCCCCAGCACAAGACCGGGCCGTCAATGCTCTTAACGACTGGCGGCGATTCCAGAGAAACGAGTACAGGGTGAGCTACCATCGACGGTAATTCTCCGACTGGAGTGTCAGCATACCCGACGCAAACTGGCACGTTGGCATTCTTTATGTCCATTTGTATTCTCACATGGTCCCAACAAGATGCCTTATCGGCGCGCAGGTCACAGTCCGCTTGTTCCACGCGCATGTACTTCAGCGTCAGCGGTTTCCCTGGAACTTTGCTGACTCGCATCCTGTTGAAGGGCGCAGATGGCTCCTTCAGCCTATAAGTCTTCTTCAGATACATACAAGCCAAACAGTCTATGTCCTCAAAGACCTTCTTTCCCGTTCTTGAGTCATACACAGCAAATTGAATTCCGCCGTTGTCACCGTCGGCATCGGTCAGAAATACAAAGTCTCCTTTCACTCCAGTGAAATAGCCCCACTCATGCTCCGCCTCCGCAGAAGCGCTCTTAGCAAGAACCCTTTCTCCTGGGGCGTGAGACCGCGCACATTCGGGGTGGGCATTCGCATCCAAACGCATAAACGAAATCCAGTCTGCACCCTTCTCGTTGATATCGTATTGTTTGACCATTATTGTCGGAAACCAGTAGCAGGACAGCGTGTTGCGAGCACGCAGGTAAGCCTTCCATTGCCAGGCTGGGCTCGAGTCAGACGGTTTTTCCCAAGACGGCCCAAAATCGACAGTCTTCTCGTCTAGTGGCACATCGAACCAATCCGGTTTTGCATGTGACCGCTCCTGTGCGCCGGCACCTTCCAACCCGAGAACGAGGAGGAACAGCAACAGTGGAAACGTAGCTTTCACGAGGATATGTACGACCCAAATGAACCTGACCTCAGTCATTTGACCCCGTCACCCATACATTAGTGCCCGGTAAGTCGGGTGGTCTCGGGTCGGCGCAACGCTAGCGCAAAGTCCACTTGCAGGGCTGCTTTTTTACGCTCATTGCTTCGCGTTCACTCTGCCTTCCACGCGAAATTTTCTTCGCCGAGCGCGATGGCCAACATACCCTCGGGCGGCAACGCATCCACGGGTAATCCGCCCTTCCACAATGCGATGTTGAACATAAGTTCGCGCCTGTCGCGCAAATCGAAAAGCTCGCGCGCGAAGCTCACCTCCAAAATCTTCTCGTATGCCGCGGTCACCAGTTGCTCCGGATGGAGCAAGCAGGCCCCTCCCTGCTCGACCACGCAGCTCGCCACCTTATTTTTCTCGAAGCCGAGAGTGACGCGCGTTTCGCGCGAATCCCACAGCGTCAAACGCAACTGGAACTCCGGCATCTCGGCGATGGCTTCGAGGACTGGATCGATGCGCAGAAACAGGCGGTTCGGCCCGAATCCGTAATAGCAAGCGCTGAAAACGAAAACCCGGCCATGCATGGCCGAGCTGTGACGATCGGTGGAGTAGAAACCTGCGCCGAGCCATTCGAAGTAGGTGCTCTCGCGGCCGTCCACCTTCACATCGAGAAATGCCGTGGGCGCCTCGCGTTGCGCGCGTTCCACCCCACGTTTGATCGGATGTGACAAAGCAGAGGGCGGCTGCTCGCCGAGCGCGGAGTAGATCTCGGTCAGGTGCTTGCGAAACAGGGCGTCGAACTCGGCATCGTTCGACGAAGCGTGTTCCGGGCCGTACCACCAGTTCCAATCACTCCCCTCGGCAGCGAGCACGGATTCATACGCGCGGGCCAGCCCCGCGCGATCGGCTGCGGAACCGTTTCCGAGGCGGACCGCAGCCTCGGCATATGCCTCGCGCGCATCGCGCAACAAATCCCACGCGCGCACGTCCTCCGCGTGGCCAATCCACACGTCGAAATTCGCGCCAATCCACGATGCCGGAAAAATTCCCTGCAGCACGGGACGGTCCTGCGCAGCCTCCATGGCCTCGCTCGCCGTCAGTGCGCGAATCTCCGGATCCTGTTCGATGCGGCGGTAGAACTGCCGCAGGAATTCGCGTCCATTCCCCGGAAAATATTCCCAGGCGTTTTCGCCGTCAAGAATCAAGCTGACGGTAGCCGTCCGCCCCGCCGGCTCGCGTTCGCCGATCGCGCGAATGCGATGATGCAAATCCGCGGCCGCCGCGCCGGCGTCCATGCGGCTGTAAACGAATCCGACCAAATCCGACAGGTAGTGATCGCGGAAGAAGCCCGTCATCTCAAGGAAGCCGCGCGTGAGCCTCCACGGCGAATACAACTCGGGTCCGTTCTCGGGATAACCGCCCGCGTCGCGCCAAAAGCCGATATTCCGCGTGCGACCGAGCACGCCTTCGTCGGTGGCGAACCATTTGAACCCCAGAACCATGGCGATCTCGAGGGACTGGTCGGAGACCGAACCTTCCGACGGCCAAAGTCCCGCCGGAGCCTTTCCAAAAACGCGCTCATGAAACGCGCGCGCCCTGACGAGATGTTCTCGTGCATCCTCCGGATAGCGAAACGCAGGATGCGGCAGCGGCGTGTGCGGGTTCGCTACGCGGGCGATATCCGTGTCGCACAAGAGCGGGAGAATCGGGTGGTAATAAGGTGTGGTGGAAATTTCAATCTGGCCCCGATCGGAAGCCAACCGGTACTCGGGCAGGACCGCGTTCAGCAGCGCGTGCTGTTTTTCTCGCAGCGCCGACTTGTCTTCCTCGGTAAAACCGCTGCCTTTGGCAGACAGCGCCGCCACGACTGTATCCTTGGCCAGGTATTCCTCGTCCATCCAGGCAAGCTGAGATAGCACCTGCAAGTCGCGCCAATCGCCCAGGCTGAAATGCGCGAGGCAAGTTTCGACCCCGCCCGAGAGCGGCTGGGAGTGGAGCTCGGCGTAACGCGGCCAGCGCCGCAGATAATTCTCGTTCACATGGAACGCGCGTTCGAGAAGCTCGCGTTTCTGCTCGGATCGAAGGGATTCCGCAGGCGCGAACGCGATCTCGAACCACGGCTCCTTGAAGTTACCGCTGGCGTACTCCTCAATCTGAGCCGCCAGCAGCGGAACGAAGTTAAACGTCGCGTGGACTCCCGGAAATTCTCCGAGCACGCGGACCATTCCCCAGTAGTCCTTCAGAGCGTGCAGGCGCGTCCAGGGCAGCAAATATTCGCCGCTCGAAGGATCACGATACTGCGGCTGGTGCATGTGCCAAAGAATGACGAGGTTCACTCGGCTCAACGGTTCTCATCCTGTTCAGCGAAAATCTTCAGCTTTCCTCGACTAGAACATTTATTTTCAGAAAGCAGTGCGGCGGCGGTGTCCGCCGCATCCAAACGCTCATGCTAGAATGGACGCGCGCGCAAATGCGCCTGCTCGACCGATACATCGGCCGCGAAGTAGCGTCCCACGCCGCCCTGGGCCTGGCTGTCTTCACTTTCGTATTCTTCATCCCACAACTCGTTCGCCTGATGGACCTGGTAGTGCGTCACTCGGTTGGCCTCGGCAGCATTGCGCTGCTTTTCTTGTGCGTCTTGCCGCCGGTGCTGGTGTTCACGATTCCGATGGCCGTGCTTGTTGGAGTTCTAATCGGACTTGGACGTCTCTCGGCAGACAGCGAAATCGTCGCGCTTCACGCCTCGGGCATCAGTCTTCGACGGCTGCTGGTGCCGATTGGATTCCTGGCGTTCGGATGTTCGCTTGTGACGCTGCTGATCACTTTTTGGCTCAGCCCGCTTTCTTTGCGCACCCTGCGGGGCCTTGAGAATCAGATTCTGTCCTCGCAGGCTCCCTTTGCCGTTCAACCCAGGGTGTTCGACGAGCGGTTTCCGCACTGGGTATTATACGTGCAAGACGTGACCGAGGCTGCGACGCAGTGGAGCGATGTGTTCCTCGCGTCCTCAGGAGGGTCGCAATCTTCCGCGATCACGACGGCGAAGGACGCCCTGATTCTGGCCGGCCCGGAAAAAAATCAGGTGGAAATCCACCTGGGCGCGGGCGGGACGCACGACTACGACGCTCGCCAGCCCGATCGGTACAACGTAACCACATTTGGCGAGACCGACATTCCTATTGACGTGTCCGCATCCGCCGCAGGCCCGGCGCGCTTTTCCGTTACGGATAACGAGCAGTATTTGCCTACGCTTCTCGCGGCCAAGGGGTCCGCGCGCCGCGACGCTCTGATCGAAATCCAGCACCGCATCGCGTTTCCCGCAGCCTGCATGGTGTTCGCGCTGCTAGGCGTTCCTATTGGCGTCCGGCCGCGTCGCGGGGGACGCGCTGCCGGCATGATCCTCACGCTCGTTCTGATTGGGGGCTACTATTTCATCTTCGTCACCGGGGATCACATGGCGCGCCAGGGATCGATTTCTCTCTGGCTCGGGATTTGGGCGGCCAACATTGTTGCGGCAGTGGCGGGTTTCATCTTCCTTCGGCGCATCGAAACGATTCGCCGGCCCAGCCGCATCCTGGCGTGGCTCGTGTCTTTGCGACGCCGAGCGCAGAGTGCCCGTTCGCTTCTGACACACGCTGATGCGGTTCCCGTTTCAAACGGCCCCATATCGAATCGTGCAGGCGCCCCCGGTATGGCGCTCAATGGAGCGACTACGAGGGCGAAGTCGGCCTCAACAATTCGGGCCTCTTTGGCGAAGAGAACGCTCGGCTTTCCGATGCTGTTCGACGTCTACCTGCTGCAGCGCTTTTTCTACTATTTCTTCGTTCTACTTCTGGGATTCGTTCTCATCTTCGATGCCTTCACATTATTCGACCTTCTCGGCGATATCTCGAAAAACCACATCGGCGTGTTGAAGGTGCTCAATTATTTCCGATTCCTGGTGCCGTACATGGTGTATTTGCTTGCGCCTCTCGCGACGCTGGTCGCCACGCTCGTCACTCTGGCGGTGCTCGCGAAAAACAATGAGGTGATCGCGTTCAAGGCCAGCGGCATCAGCCTCTACCGGTTGATTCTTCCGCTCGCGCTCGCCGGCTGCCTGGTGGCAATCGGGATGTTCGTCATGAGCGAGACGTTCCTGCCCTACGCGAACCAGCGGCAAGACGCTCTGCGCAACGAGATCAAGGGACGGCCCGCGCAAACTTACTTTCAGCCAACCCATCAGTGGATCTTCGGCGAACACGCCAAAATCTATAACTACGAGTTCTTCGACTCCGCGGGCGAGCTATTCGGCGGGTTGAACGTGTTCGAGCTCGATCCGGAGACTTTCCAGGTGCGACGGCGCGTTTTCGCCACTCGCGCTACGTGGGAGCCCACGGAAAACGCATGGGTTCTGACGGGCGGTTGGGTTCGGGATTTCGACGACGGGCGCGTCACGCGCTTCACTCCGTTTCAGGCAACCTCGCTGGCGGAGATTTCCGAGCCGCCTTCGTATTTCAGCCGGGAGGTCCGGCAATCCGACCAAATGGACTGGCGCGAATTGCGCTCTTATATCCGCAGCCTTCGCCAGGCCGGATTCGATACCTCGCGGCTGACGGTGCAATGGCATGAGAAGTTCGCATTTCCGCTGATTGCGGCCATTGTTGTTTGCCTGGGCGCCCCTTTTGCGTTTTTGGTGGGAACCCGTGGCGCGATCGGCGGACTCGCGCTCGCGGTGAGCATCGGGATCGTCTATCGCGCCGTAGCGGCGCTGCTCGAATCGATGGGTACTGTCGGACTCCTGCCGCCGCTGCTGGCGGGCTGGGCACCCGACGCTATCTTCACCTTTCTCGCTGTCTACTTTTTCCTGAAAATGCCAACGTGAGGACCAGCATGGACATGACGACTATTTCTAGATATTTGGCTTTCTTGTGTTTGTTGCCGGGCGCGAGCTTACCTCAAACCGCACGGTCGCAAACGCCCCCAACGGATGTGCCGGAGAAGCTCAAGGCTCCGGCCGGCGAGCAGTTGATTCTGGAGGCACACGCGACTGGATGGCAGATTTATGTGTGCCAGGCTGGAGCCGACCAGAAGCTGGGGTGGGTTTTCAAAGCTCCTGAGGCTGATTTGCACAATGCAAGCGGCGAGACGATCGGAAGTCATTACGCCGGTCCGGCGTGGAAGCTCACGGATGGAAGTGAGGTCACCGGGAAAGTGGTTGCTCGCCAGGATGCGCCCGATGTGGACTCGATTCCGTGGCTCCTGCTGAGCGCGACCGGACATAACGGCAGTGGGACGCTGACTCGCGTGACGACAATTCAGCGTCTGCACACCAAAAGCGGCCAGCATCCCCAAAACGGCTGCGATGCATCTCACAGCGGGACAGAATCCAAGCGTCCCTATTCGGCGGACTACTACTTCTACGCACTAGCGCATTAGCCCTGCAGGCGGTTCATGCTGGCACGCGCCGGCGTCGGAGCTAAATCTTGAGAAAGATACGCTTGCGGTAGAGCAGCCACATCGCGAGCCAGCAAACCAGCACAAACGAGATGGAGTATGCAAGCGAAGCATTGGCGCTGGGCGCAGCGCCGGGCGATGAAAACACACGATAGTAAATAACTTCCTGCAAAGAAGCGTGGCCGTAATCTTTGAGATTCACCTGCCATGACCCCAGAGCGGCAGCGAGCACTTCGGAAAACACGTACGCCCCTATGGCGTTCATTCCGAAAACAAGCGCAGGCATCGTCCAGCGTCCGCGAAGTTTCCGGACGTCGAGAGCCCAATAGCAAAGCGCCAGAACCACCAAGGCAAATCCCGCGGTGAAGAGGACGAACGAGCTGGTCCACAATTTTTTGTTGATGGGGAACCAGATGTTGAAGAATTTGCCCGCGCTGAGTCCGATTATCCCGAACATCAGCATCCACAAAGCTTTCGACAGCGCCGTGCGGTTGGAACGGAGCCATTCGCCGGTCAGCACACCCAGGAGCGAAGATGCGATCGCAGGAATCGTGCTCAGCACGCCTTCCGGATCGCGCGTGCCTTCGTAGAGGTGTCCCATCAAGAGCTTGCGATCAAGCCACGCGGCGAGGTTGCGGTCGGGATCGAGGAGCGGAATGTCGTGTGTGGGAATGCCATAGCCGGGCACCGGGACGTAACGCATGAGGATCCAGTAGCCAATCAGGCAGGTAGCAATCGCCACGATTTGCCCGCGCGCACCTGACCACAACACAAACGCGGCCGAAATCAGATAGCACACGGCGATGCGTTGCAAGACGCCTTCGATGCGAATGTGGGACAGATTGTAGCGGTTCGGGAAGCTATTGATTACGAAAACGCCGATGGCAAAGAGAATTGCAGCGCGACGCGCCGCATGCATCATGATCGAGCCGCGCGACTCGCCGCGGGCCAGACGCGTCCGAAATGAGTACACCATCGAAACGCCCACGATGAAGAGAAAAAACGGGAACACGAGGTCCGTTGGCGTCCAGCCATTCCACTGGGAGTGCAGCAGCGGCGCATAGGCCGCTCTCGAATCGCCGTTGTTGTTGACCAGAATCATGCCCGCGATCGTCAACCCGCGGAAAACGTCGAGCGATTGGAGCCGCTCCGCAGAACCCGGCCCGCCCGGAGGCGCGGCGGCTACGACATTCGTTTGTTGCGTTGTGGCCATTGGAATCGCCAACCTAGATCGGCGCGGATTATAACAGCATCTGCCACCCCCGTTTCAGCGGTGTTTTTCGCACCGGGCGGGACCGCAAGCGCAGACCGTTACCACGCATGAACAGCTGTACGCCTGTTGCACTGTTGGACAGGGAGTTCGACAGGCTGATTCGCGCTACGATTGCAGAAGCTAGAATAGTGGGAATAGCGATCGCGATAGCTAAACGACCGCGAGCGACGAGAGTTGCAGCTCGCGATGGGTGTGGAACCGAACCGTACTGGGGAAAAGGAACCATTCATGTCGTCTCTGTTCCAACCTCCGCTTTCCGAGGAAGCGGAAGGACTGAGTGTGTCGAACGAAACACATGCCGGCAAGCGCGCGGTGGAATCGCCGAACGGGCTGATCCCTGCGACTGAATTGCCCTCGGCGACCGACGTTCTGGCGGACTTGTTTCGCGAAGATTCGTTGCCGCCGGAAATCGAGCGGCCGGGCGAAGCCACTTCGCGCGAGGAAGCTCCCGCAGCACTCGCGGACAAACCAGCCGAGCCCACGCCGCCCGTCCCTGCGCTGGCCAGCAGCGGGGCGGCGGCTGAATCGCCGGCGCCATCGGCAGAAGTTGGTCCAACCGAAATCGCGTCAACCACTGAACCCATTGCCGCCGACTTGAGTTTCGCCGACGAAATCGACCCCTCGACTATCGAGTTAGCCGAACAAATGGTGGACGAAGTTGCCAAAACGGAGGTTTCGGCAATCGCTCGTGGTCAGGACGTCTCCGCATCAGGGCCTGTACCGTTGATTCCCATGGCGGCCAGCGACTGGGCCTTCGAAGAACGCCTCGCGAGCCACAAGGAATGGGTGGAAGCGCGCGGCGTCGCAGGAAGCAAAGCCAATTTTGCTGGCGCGAAACTGGAAGGCGCCGAATTGATCGGAGTGAATCTCCGCCACGCAGATTTGCAGGATTCAAACCTGAAGAGTGCGGACCTGTTGCTCGCCGACCTGCGCGATGCGTGCATGGTGCGAACGAATCTGCAGGAAGCTTGCCTCGTGGGCGCAAATCTCGAAGGCGCGAACCTCGAAGGCGCGACTCTCGACACGGCCATGGGCCTGGTCCCGCGGCAACTTGCGGGAGCCAATCTGCACGAAGCGTCGCTGCCCGAGCAAATCGCAGAGTTCGAGGCGCGTCCGGAATTCGAACGCACGGCGCAGATCGCGAGAAGCTTCTTCATAGCGACGATGGCTATCAGCGCGGTATCGTGCCTCGTGATTTTGAAAACGAGGGACATTCAGTTGCTCTCGGATTTGTCGATCATTCCTTACTTGCATTCGCAGGCGGCCGCTGCTGCCTTGCCAACCGCGCAAATCTACCTAGTCGCGCCCGTCGTCCTGTTTCTCACTTACCTCGTGTTCCATTTTCACTTGCAGCGTCTGTGGGACGCGGTCCTGGAACTCCCGGGGATTTTCCCGAACGGCCGCGAGTTGGGGCAAGACGGGCCGCGGATCGTCACCGGGTTGCTGCGCGCGCATTTCCGCTGGATGAATCGCGAAGCAGCTTCCACGCGGATTATCGAACGAGCGGTGGCGCTCCTGCTCGCCTATTGGGTGGTTCCTGCAACGCTGGTGCTGTTCTGGGCGCGTTACCTCACCCTGCAGGACATGCACGGGACGATGCTGCACGAGGTCCTGGTTGTCATCGCAGTAGGCGTGGCGTTCTACTCGACCATGAAAATCGGCCGGCCGCAAGAACGCTGGTCGCTCGATACAAAACACAAGTGGCAGTGGATTTCGAAGCTACGGGAAGTGAATCCGCTTTCGATCGCGATTGCGTTCGGCCTCGTTTTGACGTTTCTCGCCATCGGGACGACCATGGGCGCCCCGCACGACAAGCTCCGCGCGCCACAATTTGGAGAGGGCAATATACGACGCTGGGCTCCTACCGTTTTCTGGTCGCTTGGTTACGATCCGTACGCTGACCTGACGGAGGCGGCGCTCTCAACACGCCCTGCGAGTTGGACCGGCGGCGACGACCAGGTCAGTTCCGTGCGAGGCGCGAAGTTGAACAATACGAGCTTCCGGTATGCGCAGGCTTACGGCGCATTCCTGGCCAACGCTCACTTGTGGCGGGCGAATTTTCAGGGAGCGTTTCTCTCTGACGCCGATTTGCGCGGCGCGGATTTGGGGCAGTCGACGCTGCGCTACGCGATCATGGATCGCGCTCGCCTGCGCAGTGCAAACCTCGACCGCAGCGACCTCGATGGCGCAAATCTCGACCGCGCCGACTTTCGCGAATCGAACTTGTCGTATTGCTCCCTCATCGACGCGATCCTCATCGATGCGCAATTCCAGGGGGCCACGCTCTACGGCGCGAAGTTGACAAACGCATCGATGGATCGCGCCAATCTTGAAAAAGCCGATGTCCGCTCCGCCTATCTTGACAACGCCAACCTGGAACACGCGGACTTGCAGCAGGCTTATTTCTGGTCGGCCAAACTTCCGGGGGCGAATTTGCGAAACGCGCAACTTTCGTCCGCAATCTTTATTGACGCGAACTTGCGCGACGCCGATCTTCGCGGCGCACAACTGGCAGGAACGGTTCTCAACGGCACTGACTTAACAGGGGCAAATCTCGATGGCACGGATTTGCGTGCCGCGCTGGGCTTGACGCCGGCCCAGATCTGCTCGGCCAAATCGCGCAACGGCGCGATTCTCGCGGACGCGCTCGCCACGCAAGTGCAAGCTGCCTGCGGTGGCCCGCTCCTGGTGGCACCCGTCGCCACGCCGCCAGCACAGCCCGCGCCGCCAATTCCCCTCCATAAGTAGGTCGGGGCCGTAGCGCTACTGCGCGGCCTTTTCCGCAGGCTTATCGAAACGAGCGTCGTCGACAGTGAGGTTCGCCTGAATCTGTTCCCACTTGTAAATCGTCGGGCCGTCGGCATGCGCGACGATGACGCTGAATGGCATTTTCACGCCGTTCACGTCGCGGTAGTCGGAATAGTTTGTCTCCTGAGGCAACGCCCCAAGAAAACTCTCAATGCGCTCGGAAATGCGTAGCAGCAATCCGGACTCCTTGTCGAAGTAGAACCGCACCTGCCCGCCGCCAGCGCGGGCCGCGATCACACGATAAGCGTCGCGATCGCCGATCTTATCGACGCCGGCCAGTTGCACGCGCGCGAACTCCTGCTTCAGATTCAAGCCAGGAATGAAGGCCGCCCACAGCCTGGTACGAACCAGCTCGTCCCCCGCCACATCTTCAATGCCGTGCTCGGGGCGTTGCTGCCAGCCCATCGTCCCGTTGTAGCCTTCGGCGACGTCGCCACTCGGAGCGTGCAGGATGGCCAGCGCCTTATTCGGAGCTTTGCGAAGGACTTCCATGGCCGAGTGCATTCCGCGCGCCGGCGCCTCGGTAGTGCCCTTCTCGCTGAGCGTCGTGATTTTCACTACGGCGGCCGAGCCGCCGAGAGCGGCCGTATATTTCGCGAGAATGTCGTCAACCGTCGGCATTGAGGCCGCCGAAGGAGCCGCATTGCCGGCGCTCGGAGCCGCAGCGGGTGGACCCGCCGGCCCGCCATTAGTCGGAGGCATCGCACCGCCAGGGCCATTCGCGGCGGCCACGGCCAGCGCCGTCGGGATGTTCGCTGCTTTCGAATTGCTGTGGTGGCACGTATAGCAAGTCACTTCACGGCGCCCGTTGAAGTTGTCCTTGTTGATGGCGAGCATCATCGTCATCATCTTGCGAGCGGTAACCTTCTGGGGCTTGTCGTCGCTATCGAAACTTTTCGGATCATGGCAAAAATCACAGGTAACGTCGAGCGCGACCGTGATGTAGCGCATCGAAGGAACCAATTGGTCGGACGGAATATCCTTTAGGACCTGAACGTTCATGTAAGCATCGCCCGCGGTGACTTTCTTTACGGCCGATTCTTGCGCTAGCTGATGGGAAGGCCCAGAGCCAGAATGAAGCAATGTTCGCGCCGACGGCGGCGACGCAGAAGCGACTTCCCCCGAAGTCCGCGCGATCAATCCTTCCGGTTTCCACAAAAACCAGAGAATACAAATTGCAAACGCCGCAGTGAGCAGCGCTGCGTTCCGCCACGAGTGCCCGATTTTCATGAGTCGAGTCCATCCTCTCCAGGATTTCCCAGTCTGCGCGCGCGACGCCCGGTTCAAACTGCCAATGCAAACGCGTAATGATACGCAATTTGCGCGTCATCTGATGCTAAAATTCTGTTGTTGGGACCCCCTGAGTTGCGAATGCCCGGAGAGATTGGTACGGAGACGGAATGATCGAAGGAAAGCGCATCGCGGTGGTAATGCCTGCCTACAACGCCGCGAAGACGATCGAGGCTACGGTGCACGAGCTTCCGTCAATTGTCGACGTAAAGATACTGGTCGACGACTCCAGCACAGACGATACGGTTCGCATCGCACGCGAACTTGGCCTGAGAGTGCTGGTTCACGACAGAAACTACGGCTACGGCCGCAACCAGAAAACCTGCTATCGGGAGGCATTGGAAACCGGCGCCGACATCATCGTCATGGTGCACCCGGACTATCAGTACAAACCGACGCTCGTGGCGGCCATGGCGGGAATGATCGCGTCCGGCGTATACGACGTCGTGCTCGGATCGAGGATTCTAGGCGGCGGCGCTCTGCGCGGCGGCATGCCACGCTACAAGTATGTCGCAAACCGGTTTCTGACGGCTTTCGAGAATCTGCTGCTCGACGCAAAACTCTCCGAATACCATACAGGCTTTCGCGGATTCAGCCGCAAAGTGCTTGAGACATTGCCGCTTTTGGAAAATTCCGACGATTTCGTCTTCGACAACGAAATGATCGTGCAGATGATCCATTTCGGATTTCAGGTGGGCGAAATCTCCTGCCCAACGCGCTACTTTGATGAAGCGTCGTCCATTCGCTTCGGCCGCAGCGTGCAATATGGTTTTGGGGTGCTCGGCGCCACGATGAAATGCTTTTTGCAGCGGCGCGGGCTCGGACGCTTTCGCATCCTCGATCCCAACGGCCGCAAATTGCGTGACTCGCCCGCCGAACTTCGCAACTCCGTACTCGTCCCGCAAGCATCCGGAGAACGATCTCGTTGAACGTCGCGCCGTTCGCGACTCAGCTCTCGCCCTGTAGCGTCAGAGTGGACCCGGCAGACGCCCGCGAAGGAGCCTCCACTTGAAGCTCAAGGAGGTTTCGATTCTCCTCCTGCTAACGGCTGCAGCTTTTGGCATCTCCGGATACCATCCCGGAGTGGAGGACGCGGAGATTTACCTTCCCGGAATCAAGAAGATCCTCAACCCTGCGCTTTATCCTTTCGGCGGCGAATTCTTCGAGTCTCATGCTCGCATGACGCTGTTTCCTAATCTGATCGCCGCGTCCGTGCGGTGGAGTCACCTCTCGCTCGACACGGCGATGCTGCTGTGGCATTTGTTCTCGATTTTTCTTGTGCTGCTTGCGTGTTGGCAACTCGCGAGCCTGCTATTCGAAGAACTGGCGGCGTGTTGGGCGGCGGTGGCGCTTGTTGCTGCGCTGCTAACAATCCCGGTGGCCGGAACGGCGCTCTATATCATGGACGAATATCTTAATCCCCGATCGTTCGCTCTTTTCGCGACGCTCTTTGCCCTCGCCGAAACAATCAAAAGGAGGTATTGGCCTGCGGCCATTTGGATCGTCCTAGCTGCGCTGATTCATCCGCTGATGGCTGTTTTTGGGGCGTCGCTGGCGGCGGTAGTCATCTTGCTGCGTGACCTCGGTGGCGTTGGAATCGTGCCAAGCGAATCGCGTCCTGGCTCGGCGGTCGCTGCTGCGGCATTTCTCTTGCCGCTCGGACTCTCCCTGCGCAATCCTTCGCCGGCCTATCGCGAAATCATTCAGATGCGGCCGTATTTTTTCATTCTGCGCTGGCAGTGGTATGAATGGCTCGGAATCATCATGCCCCTCGTGCTCCTATGGTGGTTTGCTCGCCTGGCGAGAGAACATAAGATGCCGAGGCTCACACTGCTGTGCCGCGCCCTTATTTTTTACGGCGTCGTCTACTTCGCGCTCGCGCTCGTCATGACGATTCCTCCGCAACTGCTTGCTCTGGTGCGTTATCAGCCCATGCGGGCGTTTCAGCTTCTGTATGTGATTCTTTTTTTGACTATCGGCGGCTTTCTCGGGAAGTGGCTTCTGCGCGATCAGGCGTGGCGGTGGATTGTACTGTTCGCGCCGCTTTGCGCTGGCATGTTTTATGCGCAGCAGCGACTTTTCCCAGCCACCCCGCACATCGAATGGCCCGGGCGGGCCCCGCAAAATGAGTGGCTGCAAGCTTTTGCCTGGATTCGCGCGAATACGCCCACGGACGCCGTCTTCGCGCTCGATCCCAACCATATGGCACTCCCTGGCGAGGACCAGCACGGCTTTCGCGGTTTGGCCGAACGCAGCATGCTCGCCGACGCCGTGAAGGATTCCGGCGCCTTAACGATGTTCCCCGATCTGCCGCTGGCGGAACACTGGGAACAGCAGATGAAGGCGCAGCAAGGCTGGGAACATTTTCAGGCTGCGGATTTCGAGCGGCTGCATCGCGATTGGGGCGTCACGTGGGTCGTGCTTGACCAGCCGAACGTCACGGGGCTCGCGTGTCCCTATTCGAATGCGACGCTGCGCATCTGTCGCGTGGAATGACCAGAAGAATGAAATGACGGACAATCAAACAGAACCGCAGCCCATCAGCTTGTCTTCTCAATGGCCGCAGAGCTTGTTTTCGAAAGCATCTGGGTTTTCGATCATTGTCCTCATGTGGTTCCTCATTTATATTCCGGCGCTCGCGCAACCTGGTTTGCTCGACGATGCGGACTCGATTCACGCCGAAGCCGCCCGCGAGATGGTCCTCAACCACAACTGGGTGACCCTGTACATCAACGGTATCCGCTACCTCGAAAAAGCGCCGCTGATGTACTGGACCGTGGCGACGAGTTACAAACTTTTCGGCGTTGGCGAATGGCAAACGCGCCTGCCGCTCGCGCTCGGCGTGCTTGGACTGGCGTGGTGCGCGATCATTTTTGGGCGGCGATACTTTGGCGGCGAAGCCGGCTTCTATGCCGCGCTGATTCTCGTCACTGCGCCCGGGATTTTCGTCTATACGCGGTTCTTGATTCCAGACGTACTTGTAGCGATGTGGCTCACGCTCGGGCTCTATTTCTTTCTGATCGCGTACGAGCAGGAACATCCATCACGGTGGCTCTGCTGGGGCATCGCAGTCACGATCGCGTTGAACGTGCTGACGAAAAGCCTGATCGGGCTCGCGTTTCCGGCGATGATTATCGGCGCCTTTTTGCTCGCGACAGGAGGCCTTCGCAAAATCCTGAAGTTTCACCTGTTTTCGAGCGCTCTGGTTTTTCTTGCCGTCGCCGCGCCGTGGCACATTCTTGCCGCGATTCGCAGCCCCGCACAGCTCACCGGACCCGAGAAAGGCTTCCTCTGGTTTTACTTCGTCAACGAACAGTTCTTGCGCTATCTGAACAAGCGCATTCCCTACGATTATGACAAGGTCCCGCTGCTGCTTTTCTGGGCGCTGCTGCTCGCGTGGCTCTTCCCGTGGTTCGTCTACTTGTTCCCGGCGCTGGGTGAGGTTCCGGGGCGAATTCGTTCCTGGCGTGAAGGTCTCGACGCGCGAGCGCGCGCCAATCTTTTCTGCGCGATCTGGGCCGCGGTGATCATGCTGTTTTTCAGTTTCTCCACGCGGCAGGAATACTATTCGCTGCCAGTGCTTCCGGCGCTCGCGCTGCTCACAGGAGGCTGGCTCCAGCGTGAGCGCGCGTCGGCGGCCAAGAGCGGCGAATGTCGCGCCGGTCGAATCGCATCGGCGGTATTGCTCGTGATTGGCGTCGCCGGATTTTCGGCAGCGATGGCGGTGCTCGCCAAAACCCACCCGTTTCCGCCGGGGACCGACATCGGCGCCGTCCTTACGCCGCATCCCGGCGCGTACAAGCTCTCGCTTGGCCACATGGGCGACCTGACGCTCGAATCATTCGGTTTGTTTCGCAGGCCGCTATGGCTCGTCGGGATCGGCTTTCTCGTGGGCACGGGATTGAACTGGATTTTTCGGCGGCGCGGCTGGGCGCTCGCCGGAAATCTCGCGCTGGCGGGAATGATGGTGGTAGTCCTTTTTTGCGTTCACGACGGCCTGGTGATTTTTTCGCCGGAGCTTTCCTCGAAACGCATCGCGCTCGAGATTCAGCAGGCGTATCGGCCCGGCGACACAATCGTCATCAACGGCAAGTACGAATGGGGCTCAACGCTGAACTATTACACGGGAATCGAACTGCACGTGCTGAACGGCCGCGACGGCAATCTATGGTTCGGTTCCTTCTTCCCCGGCTCGCCCCAGATCTTCGAGGACAACGGATCCTTCGCGCGCCTTTGGAACGGTCCAAACCGCGTTTTCCTGTTCAGCGAAGATTTCCTCACCGACCAGGCGTTCACAAATATCGACCGCAGCAAAGTCTTCGTCTTCGCCCGCCAAGGCGGCAAAGTTGTGCTTACGAATCGACCCTAAGGCTAACCGGAGGTTGCAATGAACAATCCGTGGCACGATCTGAGCCCCGGCGAAAATGTCCCCAAGGAATTCAATGCGGTGATCGAAATCCCGCTCGGCTCGAGCGTGAAATATGAGCTCGACAAGACGTCGGGCTTGATCAAGATGGATCGCGTCCTCTACTCCGCCGTCTACTATCCCGCGAACTATGGCTTCATCCCGCAATCGCTCGCGGAGGATGACGATCCTCTCGACGTCCTCGTGCTTTGCCAGGAAGCCGTCGTGCCGCTCACCATCATGCACGCGCGGACGATCGGCTTGATGACGATGATCGACTCGGGCGTAATGGATCACAAAGTGATCGCCGTAGCCACGGCCGACCCCGAGTACAACGCGTATCACGAGGCCAGCGAACTGCCTGTGCACAAGCTCACCATGGTCCGCAGGTTCTTTCAGGACTACAAGCAGCTTGAAGGCAAGAAGGTGGAAGTAGACGACATACTTCCCGCCGCCAGTGCGTACCCCATCATCGAGCACGCGCTTTCCGCCTACGAGAAAAAGCGCCGCGCAGGCCATCATCGAAAATAGTTCGCCAGGCGTGCCAGGTCGCGCCCGATCTTCGAACGCAAAATCTTTGCAACAGAGTCTCCATGTACTAGGATGAGGCGCACGTCCTGATGCTGGAGGGTCTCATGATTCCATTTCCCGCGCAAAGCCGCGCCTCGTTTGCTCGTCAGCTCTATACCTTCAAACTGACGATTGCGATTTTGTTCGCGGCGTTACTCGTCCCCGTTGCGAGCGCCCAGTTGCCGCTATCAGTACAATGGGAATCGCTGACGTCCGGCGACTTCGTGAAAGCTATCGAGCAGTCGCACGGTACCTGCGTTCTGCCATTTGGGATCCTGGAAAAGCACGGGCAGCAACTTCCTCTCGGAACCGATCTTCTGAATATCCGGTACGTTGCGATCAACGCCGCGCACAAGGAATTCGCGGTCGTCTTCCCCGAATATTACTTCGGCCAGATATTTGAAGCGCGGCACGAACCCGGCACCATCGCCTACGGCGCAAGCCTGCAGTTGGAACTGCTGCAGGCCACCACCGACGAGATGGCGCGCAACGGCTGCAAGAAAGTCATCATCGCGAACGGGCACGGCGGCAACGAGCACCTGCTTCCCTTCTTCGCCCAGGCACAACTCCAGACGCCACATGACTACGTCGCGTACATATTTGGCCTGGCCGACCTCGACCGCGCCGGCCGCCCTGCGCTGAAATCACCCCATGACATGCACGCCGGCGAAGCCGAAACCTC
>Ga0073928_10003950_pt1 | contig 22579 bp, 24 predicted proteins | sample PaiPotPPA55metaG_FD_76969 | JGI IMG/M metagenome (GOLD analysis project Ga0073928, IMG submission 76969) | Iron sulfur acid spring bacterial and archeal communities from Banff, Canada, to study Microbial Dark Matter (Phase II) - Paint Pots PPA... ...
GCCGAACAGCAGCCGAGGGAGTCGCGCGCGCACAGACTTCGGTCGAGGCTGAGGAGCGCCGCCAGCGGGAGCTGCAGGCTCAGATCGCCAAGCACAAACAGCTGCACGAGCGCAACCTCGCGCAGCTCGACATGGTCAAGCGCATGCGTGATGCCACGGCCGCGATGGCGCAGGTAGAGGCTGCCCGGCGGATGCTGGCCGAGGAGGAGAGCGAGCTCCAGGCAGTGTCACGTCGGCTTGCGGACCTCAGGGCAGGGGCGGAGGCACAGCAGCGCGCTTTGGCGGAGCTGGAGATCCAACACGCTTCGGAGCGCAACGAGATACAGGCGGCAGGCGCTGAGGCGAAAGCGGCTTTGCTGACTGCCCGCGGCGCTCGTGACGGATCGGCCTCTCGAATCGACCGCATTCTATTGTCCAAATACGACCGCATTCGTGGGGCGCGGCGGAACGGCGCCATCTTTCCGCTACGCGGCCCTTCGTGCGGGAACTGCGATACCAGTGTGCCGATGCAAAGGCGCAACGTGATGTCGGCGCGCGGCAGCATCGAGGTCTGCGAGACCTGCGGCGTGCTGCTCTACGCCGCGAGCTGAGTCGAGGAACTACTGGTGCGTGCGGCGCCCCGCTGGGTGTTGCCCCAGTTGGCCGACAGTGGCGCGGTTGCGGCGCTCTGCGAAGCGTTGAGCCTCCCACCCCACGTGTGCCGCCTGCTGTGCGCCCGCGGCCACGCCGATGCGGATTCGGCCAAGCGCTTTCTGCGCCCCCGACTCGACCAGCTGCACGATCCATTGCTTATGCGCGACATGGACGCCGCTGTCGAGCGGCTTGCCCACGCGATCGAGCTGGGCGAGACGATCATGGTGCACGGTGACTATGACGTGGACGGCATGGCGTCCACCGCGCTGCTCATCCGCGCGCTTCGCGGCTTTGGCGCGAATGTTGTCCCATTCATTCCTCGGCGCCTCACCGACGGCTACGACCTGTCGGCCGCCGGGGTGGACGCCGCGATCTCGGCGGGGGCGCGCGTCCTCGTGACCGCGGATTGCGGTACCAATGCGCTCGCGCCAGTCGCTAGCCTAACGGCGGCGGGGATCGACGTGATAGTGACCGATCACCACTTGCCCAGCGGCCTGGTGCCCGACTGCCTGGCGGTGCTCAATCCAGCGCGTGACGGCTGCGGTTATCCCGACACGGACCTCGTTGGCGCGGGTGTGGCGTTCAAGCTGGCGCTCGCATTGGCACGGCGCGTTGGCGCGCCCGAGGGGTACGTTTTCGCGCTGCTCGACCTAGTGGCGCTGGCGACGGTTGCCGACGTGGCGCCACTTCGCGGTGAGAATCGCGTGTTCGTCCGGTACGGGTTGCGCCTGATGGCTGACTCGACTAACGCGGGGCTGCAAGCCATGGTTCGGGCGGCCGGGCTCGAAGGGAAGCCACTGACAGCCGGCCGTGTAGGCTACATTCTGGCGCCCCGCCTCAACGCCGTCGGACGACTCAATCACGGGCTTTTGGGAGTGGACCTGTTGACGACGACCAGCCACTCCGAGGCCAACCGGCTGGCACGAGACTTCGAGGCACTCAACCGAGAACGCCAGGATCTCGATCGTGCTACGCTGGCGCACGCCACACAGCTCGTAGAGGCGCTTGATCTCGACGCGACTTATGGAATCGTGCTGGCGGAGGAAGGCTGGCATCCCGGCGTGATTGGAATCGTGGCCTCAAGGCTCGTCGAGGAGTTTGGGCGTCCCACGGTGCTTGTGGCATTGGAGGGCGAGCAGGGGCGGGGATCGGGCCGGTCGATTCCAGCGTTCGACCTGCACGCCGGCCTGGCCGAGTGCGCTGAAACGCTGGTGCGCTTCGGCGGACACCGATCCGCGGCCGGTATCACGGTCGCTCGATCGAGGTTGGCCGAGTTTTCCGAGCGGTTCAACTCGGTCGCGCGGGCGCGACTGTCTCCCGAAGATCTTGTGCCCGAGCTGCGGGTGGACCTCGAGGTGTCGATCGGGGATGTCACTACGGCTTTGGAGAGTCTGCTGCGTCACTTTGAGCCCTTCGGAATGGGCAATCCCGCTCCGGCATTGCTGGCGCGCGGAGTCAGGCTCGCGGCGCCGCCGCGTGCGCTGGCCCGCGATGGCCTGAGGCTGCGATTGGCGGCCGAGGGACAGGGGGAGGGGGGCCGCGCCGCACCCGACCTGGAGGCCGTAGGCTGGGGCATTGCTCATCGCGCGTCGGAGCTCGACGTGAGTCGGCCGCTCGACGTCGTGTTCCGAGTCGAGAGGGACGAATGGCAGGGCGAGGGGCGGTTGCAGGCGCGCGTCGCCGACTTCCGCGTGTGACTGGGAGACTCGCGTCGCCGTGCGGATCGTGGCGGGCGAGTGGCGAGGCCGTCGAATCGCCGCGCCGGCGGGCACGCGGGTACGCCCCACGGCAGACCGCGTACGCGAGGCGTGGATGAGCATTGTGCAGCCGCTGCTGCCGGGCGCGCGCGTGCTTGACCTGTTCGCCGGGTCGGGCGCGTTGGGGCTCGAAGCGCTGTCGCGTGGAGCCGCGAGCGCCGATTTTGTGGAAGACTCTGCGCCCGTATTGCGCGCGCTGCGCAACAACCTGTCTGCGCTCGGTGCCGCGGACAGAGCGCGAGTACACCGATCGGACGCGCTTCGGTTCGTGCGCGCCCTAGACCCGAGCGGCGACGCGGGGTGGTTCGACATTGCGTTCGCGGACCCGCCGTACGGACGCGGCCTCGCGGCCAATGTCGCGGAAGCCTGGGTAGTTGAGCCGTTTGCGGCGGTGCTCGGCATTGAGCACACCGCGGCGGACGCAATGCCCGCTGGCGGCGAGACACGGCGTTATGGGACGACCGCGCTCACTTTTTACAAGGCCGAGTCGTCTCGGTGACACCGCGCATCGCCGTGTACGCCGGCAGCTTTGACCCCATTACGCGGGGTCATGAGGACGTTATGCAGCGGAGCCTCGAATTCGTCGACCGGCTGGTCGTGGCGGTTGCCATCAACGCGTCGAAGAACCCGCTGTTTTCCGTTGAGGAGCGCGTCGCGTTGCTGGGTACGGTCACGGCGCGGGAGCCGCGAATCGAGGTCCGCACGTTCACGGGTCTGCTCGTCGATTTTGCGGGTACCGTTGGCGCTCGTCTCATCATTCGGGGGCTGCGTGCCGTGAGTGATTTCGAATATGAGTTCCAGATGGCGCTTATGAACCGACATCTTTCTGGCGGGCTCGAAACGGTTTTCATGGTGCCTTCGTTGGCTACGACGTATATCAGCTCGAGCATAGTGCGCGAGGTCGCGCGTTACGGCGGCGAACTCAAGGATCTTGTGAGCGACGGCGTGGCGCAGGCCTTGCGAGCGAAGTTCGCGTGAAGTTATGTACCTCGCCGCGTGCGCCCGCACCGGTGCAGCGAGCCACACGCCACTCGCCCAACATCAGCCCCCATTCGCGATGAGCTTTACGATTGCCAGGCAGGGCCCAGTCGTCGTCGTCGATGTCGAAGGGCAGTTAATCGTCGGCAACCGCCAGGAGCTCAAACAAAAAGTGCTCGACGAGCTGGAGAAGGGGGAACGCAAATTTCTCATAGATTTTGGCCGCACGGGCTATATCGACAGCTCGGGGCTAGGCGTGCTCGTGTCGCTCTCAAAAAAAATCCGTGAGCAAGGAGGCGAGCTGCGACTCGCAAACCTGAACGACGATCTCAAGACTCTGTTTGAGCTCACTAAGCTCGACACACTGTTCCAAATCGCCGACAGCCGCGAGCGCGGACTCCAGAGCTTCTGACGCGGTTTCCGCGTCGGCGACGCTGAGGCGGCCGGCCATGAGACGTTCTCCAGCGAGCGTCTCGTGGGATCGGCCTAACGTGGTGCAGCGCACATGAGGCGCGGCCAATGGTGAGCCCGCCGCCGGTGGATGACGTGCGAATTGCCATGGAGCTTCACGTGCCGACCGACGTTCGGCTCATAGAGCGCGTCGTCGCGCTCGTGAGCCGGCAGGTACGCGACCTGGACTTCCCATTGCAGATTTGCACGCTGAATGTGCCGGTCGCCCTCAGCGAGGCGCTCTCCAACGCCATGCTGCGCGGCAATCAGGACGACCGGGCAAAGCATGTGCGCATCCGCGCGGCGATCGATCGGCACCAGTTGGTGCTGGAGGTGGCCGACGAAGGTGGCGGATTCGACATGGATCTCTGCACCATCGATCCAACGACGCCGGACAACGTCGCGCGGGAAGACGGACGCGGGCTCTACCTCATGCACCGCCTCATGGATCGGGTCGAACGGTTCAGTGAATCCGGCGACTCCGAGGGATCTACCCGCGGCAACGTCGTGCGGCTTACTCTCCGGCGTCCCTAGGGCAGCCCCGCCGCGGCCGCGTGCGCGAACACGACTTGAGCGTCGTCCTCGGCGCATTTGCCGATGCCACCCTGTGCGCCGCCGCGGTCTGGACGCAATCCGATGGTTTGAGTCCTCTGACCCTGCTCGGAGCAGCCCCCGCTCGCCACCCAGCGGTCGCGCCGCAGGCGTCGGAGCTCCCCATCGGGCCGGATGCGAGCCGTCTCAAGACCAGCGGGGGAGACGCACTCGCCGCCAGGCTGCCACCCGTCAAACGCGCTTGGCTGGTGGTGGGCCCCTATGTGAGTATGGCGCCGCCGACATCCGAGCCGGCCGCGCCGCCCGTACGCGCCACTCCCTCCCGCGGGCTGTCACGACTGACTCCGCCGTCGTCAATACCGGCCCCTCCTTTCCCGCTCGAGCGGCTGCTCGCGTTCCTCGCGCCGGTCGTATCGCAAATCCTGCAGACTGCTCTCGAGGTCGAGCACGCGGCCAGCGAGCTCGCCGAGCGGTACGAAGAGATCAACCTCCTATACACGATCAGTGAGATTCTTGGGCGCACGGTGCGCCTGGACGAAGCCGCGTCCACGATTCTCACCGAGATCTCGGAGACCGTCGGCGCCCGCCGCGGGTCGATCCTGGTTCATGACAGGGTCACGGACACGCTCCAGGTGGTGGCTGCACAAGGCGTGCAAGGAGCCGAGGTGCCCCCGATTGCCGCGGACGATGCGTGCAGCGTGTCAGCGCGGGTTTTCCGCACGCGGCACCCGGCAATCGTCGAGCAGGACGACGCGGCGTGTGAGGCCGAGGCGCCGTACCGGCGCGGGGCCATGCTGTCGGTTCCGATCATGTGGACCAACCCCGATGGCGGCGAGCCGCTTGGGGTCGTGAATCTGTCGGATCGACGCTCGGGCGCCCCATTCACGGCCGGCGACCAGAAACTCGTGGCCGCAATCGCAACGCAGATCGGCACCGCGATCCAGAATACGCGGCTGGTTCGCGCCTCCCTTGCGCAGCAGCGCCTCGTCCAGGAGATGGAGCTCGCCCACGATCTTCAGATGAAGCTGCTGCCGGCAGCCGCGATTGTCGCGCCGGAGGCAGAGGTCGCCGCGCGAGTGGTGCCGGCCGACAGCGTTGGCGGGGACTTTTACAACCTGTTTCGGCTGGGGAACGGGTGCACCGGTGGACTACTGGGCGACGTGTCCAGCCATGGTTATCGCGCGGCGCTGATAATGGCACTAGCAATGAGCGCGTCGGCGATCCATGCGCAGGCGACCATGGACCCGGGCGCCATGTTGGGGGCGGTGCTGTCGTCCCTCCGCGAGGAGCTCGCGAGCACCGAGATGTTCATTGCGGTGTTTTACGGCGTGGTGGACCGCGAACGCGGGGAGCTGCATTACGCAAACGCGGGGCATCCACACGCGTTCGTGATCAGTGGCGACGGAGCGGTCCAGCGGCTGCCCGCTCTCGACCCGCCTTTGGGGATGGTGGATGGCCGCCCCACATCCGCGGTTCGGGAATGGGCCCGAGGATCCGACGTGTTGCTGGTGTTCACCGACGGCATTAGCGATGCGCGTAACCGGGCAGACGAGCGCCTCGGAGAGCGGGCAGTCCTCGACACTGTGGTGCAGCACCGCACGCGACCTGTCGCGGAGATCGTCGATCGAGTATTCGAGACATTGGCGCAGCACACCGGGGACTTGCCGCCCCGCGACGACCTGACGCTCGTCGTGCTAAGGAGCTGATGGCCTTTGCCGCACCGCGCAAGAGGCTCGGCCAGCATTTCCTAACTGACCGGCACGTGCTGGCGCGCATTGCCGATGCCCTGGCGCCAAGCGCGACCGAGACGGTTGTGGAGATCGGCCCTGGTCGTGGTGCTCTTACGGAGATGCTCGTGGCTCGCGCCGCGCGCGTCGCCGCCATCGAGCTTGACCGGCTATTGGCGGCAGCGCTGCGACAGCGGTACGACGGAGACCCGCGCGTTACCGTGATCGAGGGAGACGTACTCGATATTTCGCTCTCCCAGGCAGCGGGCGCCACGAAGTACGTAGTCGCGGGCAATGTGCCGTATTACATCACCACGCCGATTCTTTTTCACACCTTGCGACCGCCGCGCCCGACGCGGACCGTGCTGCTGGTGCAGCGCGAGGTTGCGGAGCGTGTCGTCTCAGCGCCTGGGTCGGAGGCATACGGTGCGCTCTCGGCAAACGTGCAGGCGCTCGCGCGCCCCGAAATCGTTGGACAGGTGAGCGCCGGGGCGTTCACCCCTCGTCCTTCAGTGGATTCTTCCATCCTGCGCCTATCGCCGCTGGCCAGCCCAGTGGTGACCGATGACGAACAGCCGCGCTTCAGCGAATTCGTGATCGCGGCGTTCGGCGCCCGTCGCAAGCAGATGCGACGTGTGCTCCGCACAGTGTGGGGGATTCCGGCTGATGAGGCCGAACGCGTGCTCGAGAAGGCTCAAGTGTCGCTTGCTGCGCGTCCTGAAGTAGTCACGCCCGAGCAATTCGCGACAATTTGGCGACAGCTCGAGTGCGCGCCCTAGGCCTGGCCCTTTGCGCCGAGCCCGCGCTGAGCCAGTGCATACGAGAGCAACTCCAGCTCCGTCGCCATGCTTACTGCTCGGACGGTGACACCCGCCGGCACACGCAGTTTCACTGGCGCGAAATTGAGGATCCCTTTTATTCCTGAGCTTACGATTATGTCGGCCGTCGCTTGGGCGCTCCCGGCCGGCACGGTCACGACCGCGATATCGGGACGCTCGCGTGCAACGTCGCCGGCCATCGTCGCGACGTCGCGCACGTGATGCCCGTCCCACAGCCCGCCGATCTTGGCTGGATCGTTGTCGTAAACGGCTACAACCCTGAAACCGCGCTGGCGAAAGCCGCCGTAGTTCGCGAGAGCCAGGCCGATCTTTCCCGCGCCGACGATGGCGACGCGCCACTCGCGGTCCAGCCCCAGAATGTCGCGGAGCACCTCGATGAGATCCGAGACGGCGTAGCCCAGTCCGCGAGTTCCAAAGGAACCGAACAGCGATAGGTCCTTGCGTACCTGCGCGGATGTTGTGCCGCCGAGCCGAGCGAGCGCCTCGCTCGACACCGTGGTCGTGCGGCGGCCGTCGAGCTCTTCGAGAAAACGTAGGTACAGCGAGAGCCGCCGCACCGTGGAGTCGGCAATCTGCCTCACGGACGGACAGTATATTCCGGCGTGCCCGTCCACGTTAGCTCCGAGATAGGCCGGCTGCGCGCGGTTCTCGTTCACACGCCCGGACCGGAGCTTCTCGCGGTGACCCCGGCGACGCGGGAAGACTATCTGTACGACGACATTATTGACGTGGACACGGCCCAGCGGGAACACCGCTGCTTCGTGTCGATTTTGGATCGGTTTGCCACTGTGCTGTACGTCCGGGACCTGCTGGCCGAATTTGTTCAGACCCCCGAGGTGCGCGAGCTGCTCATCCGCGAGACGATGGACGTCGTGCCGCTCGAGCCGCTCGCGCGTGAGCTGCAGGAGCTGGAGCCCGACGCGCTTGTGCGCATGTTGATCGAGGGGCGCGAAGAGACTCCCGGGGCGCTAGCCGGTGCCCTAAACGAGTGCAGTTATGCTCTCCCTCCATTGCCAAACTTGTTCTTCACCCGCGACACCGCGATGGCGATCGGCGACCACGTCATGGTGGGATCGATGCGCTATGGTGCTCGCTGGTCTGAGGAGCTCCTCATGAAGGCGCTCTTCAGCTACCATCCCAGTCTTGCCAACTGCGGCATTCTGTACGACGGCTCCGCGGAGAGACGGCACAACTACTCGCTCGAGGGCGGGGACGTGCATCCGCTGCGCGGGGACACGATGATGATCGGCTTCAGCGAACGATCGAGCCCGGCGGCGATCGATTCCCTTGTCGCCCTGCTATTCGGGCGAACTTCGATCGAGCATGTGATTGTGGTGGTGATGCCAGCGGAGAACACGGCGATCCATCTGGACATGATCCTCACGCACGTGGATTTGGGACGTTGCATCGTTTACCCGCCACATTTCATAGGCCCCGAGCGTCTCCCGATTCTGTATTGGCGAAAGGGTCAGTCGCATCTGAGACAGATGCCCGACGTATTCGCCGCCCTTCGCGAATGCGACCTCCCGATGGAGCCGGTGTTTTGCGGTGGCGCGCGTCGCATCATGCAGGACCGAGAGCAGTGGGCGTCCGGATGCAACTGCGTGGCGCTCCGGCCGGGTCTAGTCATGTCCTACGCGCGGAACACCGCGACGCTACGCGAGCTGGAAGGGGCGGGGTTCCGGATCGTCACGGCGGAGGCGTTTCTCTCGGGCACCGAAGCGGTGGAGGATGGAACCACAGCCGTCATCACCTTCGAGGGCGGAGAGCTGGTGCGTGGCGGCGGCGGCCCGCGCTGCATGACCTGTCCAGTGAGTCGCGACGACGCGTGGAATTGACGTCTGATCCGGACGCGCTCCGGCTTAGCGATCTGTCGTACGCCGTGGTAGACGTCGAGACAACAGGCGGCTCCCCTGACCGAGGCGATCGAATAACGGAGATCGCCACAGTGCTCGTTCGCGACGGACGCATTGGCGATGTTTTCGAGACGCTCGTAAATCCCGAGCGGGCTATTCCATGGTGGGTCTCGCGCCTCACCCACATTACCGGGGACATGGTACGCGACCGGCCGACGTTCCGCGAATCACATGCGCAGATCGCGGCCGCGCTATCGGGCGACGTCTTCGTTGCTCACAACGCGGACTTCGACTGGGGATTCGTGTCCGCCGAGCTGCGCTTTAGCGACCTTTCGATCGTGGGGTTCGGCGGCCCGGCGGCTGTGCTGCCCGCTCGACGGCTCTGCACCGTCCGACTCGCGCGCGCACTCCTTCCGCATCTTCGAAGGCGCTCGCTGGACGCGGTTGCGCACTATTACGGCGTGCCGATTGCCGCTCGCCACCGCGCGGCAGGCGACGCGCTGGCCGCGGCGCATTGCCTGATCCGATTGCTGGACGACGCGGGCACGCGGGGCTGCGATACCTGGGCCGATGTCGAACGGCTTATCGCGCGCAGGGCTCGCCGTCCGTCGCGACGCGGCCACCGCGGCTGGTACGCGATGCCGCGCACCGGCGAGTGGGAGATCGGGGCGTGACGCTGGCGGCCTCGCCGCCGCCCCACCCCCGGGCCGGTCCGATCGTCGAGCGCCACCGCATTGGGAAATGGGTGGTGCACGCGATTCAGGCGGGAGGGCTCAAGCTCGATGGCGGCGCGATGTTCGGGGTGGTGCCGAAGCCGCTTTGGGAGCGGAAGATCGCGCCGGATGCGCGCAACCGCATCCAGATGGGGATGCGGTGCCTCCTCATAGAGCACGAGATTGGACCGGTGCTGATCGAGACAGGCGCCGGGAACAAGGAAACTGCCAAGTTCCACGATATCTACGGCATCGAGAACGCGGGCGCCGACGGGCGAACCGCGCTGGAAGACGGCATACGAGAGGCTGGGTTCGACCCCACCGATATCGCTCTCGTGATCGACACGCATCTGCACTTCGACCACGCGGGCGGCAATACGTATCGCGACGCGTCTGGCGAGGTGCGTCTCACCTTTCCACGCGCGCGGTACGTCGTTCAAGGCGGCGAGTATCACTTCGCCACGCACGCCAACGAGCGCACCGCTGGCAGCTACTTCGCGCCGAACTTCGTTCCCGTTCACGAAGCCGGCCGGTTTCTATTGGTAGACGGCGAGCAGGAGGTCGCGCCCGGGATCACAGTCGTGCCGACGCCCGGACACACGCCGCATCACCAGAGCGTGCTGCTCGACGGCGGCGGCGAGCTGACCTTCGTGCTGGCCGATCTCGTTCCCACCGTGGCTCATCTGCCGCTCGCCTGGATCATGGGGTACGACGTCGAGCCGCTGGTAACCTTGGAGACAAAGCGCCGAATCTTGCAGCGTGCTCGGGATGAGCACTGGCTCGTCTTTTTCGTACACGATGCGAGCCTTGCTTGGGGGCGCGTGACGCACGACGGGAAGTCCTACGGCATCGAGGCTGCGCCAATCCCTGCGGTTGACGCCCCCCGACGGGCCAACTAGTTTCAGCGTTTTAACTTAGGAGAGGTACGCCTTATTCAGGATCCGACAAAACGCGTTCGCGTCAACCGGCAGATTCGTATCAGCCCCATCCGGGTGATCGCAGCCGACGGCAGTCAGCTCGGCATTATGGACGTGGACGCCGCCTTACTGGCGGCGCAAGACCAGGGGCTCGATCTCGTCGAAGTTGCGCCAATGGCCCGACCCCCCGTGGCTCGGATCATGGACTACGGGAAATTCAAGTTCGAACAGGCCAAGATGGCGCGGCAGGCCAAGAAAAAGCAGCACGTCATCCACCTCAAGGAAGTGAAGTACCGACCAGGAATTGACGAGCACGACTTCGACACGAAAACGCGTCACGCCCGCGAGTTTCTGCAGGACGGGAACAAGGTGAAAGTGACAATGATGTTTCGGGGGCGGCAGATTGCGCACCCCGAGCTGGGCAAGGAAGTAGTCGACCGCATCGCGGCGTCGCTCACTGACGTGGCGAAGGTGGAAAGCGACGCGAAGCTCGAGGGCAAGTCGATGATCATGATTCTCACGCCACGATAACGGAACCAGACGATGCCAAAGATGAAGACTCACAAGGGTGCTAAAAAGCGCTTTTCGTTGACCGCTACCGGAAAGGTGCGGCGCATGAAAGCCTATAAGAGTCACATTCTCACGAAGAAGTCGGCGAAGCGGAAGCGCAATCTCAGGCGGCCCACGACCGTGCGCACGCCTGGTGAAGTGAGACACATCAAACGCTTGATACAGGCCTAGCAACCATGCCACGCGCACGATCTAACGTCCCGCGACTCAAGCGGAAAAAGCAGGTAATGAAGGCGGCCCGAGGCGCATTTGGCGGTCGCTCGAAGCTGTGGAAAGCCGCGAAGGAGACGGTCGAACGCGGGTGGCGCTACGCGTACCGCGACCGGCGTAACAAGAAGCGCGATTTCCGGCGCCTGTGGATCACCCGGATCAACGCGGCCGCGCACCTGCACGAGCTGACCTACAGCAGGCTGATTAACGGTCTCAAGCTCGCCGGAGTTGAGGTCGACCGGAAAATCCTCGCCGACCTCGCGGTCCGCGATCCTCAAGCCTTTACGGCGCTCGCCGATCGCGCGCGCGAAGCGCTGGCTGCTGCCTAACGCTCCCCGGTTTCCTACCTTCCTATCAGCAGCGGCGGCAGCGCGACAAAGGTCGTGACTGCCGCCGAGTCGTTTCTGGACTGATCGTACCGCTGCTTCTTTTTCGACCGCCGCATGAACACTGCGTTTCTCGATTCGTATAAACGGGTTGAAGCAGAGGCGGCCCGGCGCCTCACCACCGTGCCCATTGACTCATGGGCCACCCTCGAAGAGCATCGCGTCGCTCTGATCGGGCGAGAGTCCGGACTCCTCGACGACGTGATGCGGCTCCTGCCGCAACTTCCTCCGGACGAGCGCCGGGAAGCAGGGGTAGCCGCGAACCAGCTCAAGAAACAGATCGAAGAGTGGCTCAATCGGGCGAGCCAAGACTTGCGCGCGCGTGAAGTGAGTCATGCACGGGCGATCGATCTCACAATGCCCGCCCGTCGGACGTGGAAAGGAGCAATCCATCCCGTCACGCGGGTCATCGACGAGATCGTGGAGATCTTTCGCGAGATCGGTTTCACGGTGGCACTGGGCCCCGAGATCGAAACCGAGTGGTACAACTTTGCGGCGCTGAACTTTCCCGCCGACCACCCGGCGATGGATATGCACGATACGCTTTACCTGGGCCCGGATATGCTGCTGCGCACGCATACGTCGCCCGTGCAGATCCGCACGCTGCAGCGCTACGCGCCGCCAATCAGGATCCTCGCGCCCGGCAACGTCTATCGTCGCGACGCTTTCGATGCGTCGCACGCCCCGATGTTCGCCCAGATCGAAGGGCTGGCCATCGACGAGGGAGTGGCGTTCGTCGACCTCAAAGCGACATTGTCGCATTTTGCACGCCGGTTTTTCGGACCGGCGGCAACGCGCTTTCGTCCGAGCTTCTTCCCGTTCACGGAGCCGTCCGCGGAGATGGATGTCGAGTGCCGCATCTGCCACGGCGCCGGGTGCGCTACGTGCAAGCAGACCGGGTGGACGGAGATTCTCGGTTGCGGCATGGTTCACCCCGCGGTGCTGGAGTCGGCCGGAGTCGATTCGGAGCGGTACACCGGATGGGCCTTTGGAATGGGGCCCGCGCGCATAGCTCAACAACGCTACGACATCCCGGACATCCGCGTCCTGTATGACGGCGACGTTCGGGTCCTCGGCCCGCTTGCGGAATAGCGTCGCGGCATGAACGCGTCCGTTGAGTGGCTGTCAGCGTTCGTCGAGAGCGGACTCTCACCGGAAGAGTTGCGCGATCTCTTGACCGCGCGGGTCGCGACGGTGGACGCCGTGGAACCGGTCCGCGTGGATCTCACCCCGATCATCGTCGCCCGCGTCGTTAGCGCAGAGCGGCTCCCCGAGAGCGATCACCTGTGGGTCGCGAAGGTGGACGCAGGCGGGCCTGAGCCGCTCGACGTCGTGTGTGGGGCACCGAACGTCGCCGCCGGGTTAAAGTATCCCTTCGCGCCCGTGGGCACGGTGATGCCGAGCGGCGTCGCGATCGAGCGCCGGAAGATCCGGGGGCGTGTGTCCAACGGCATGCTGTGCTCGTCGCGGGAGCTCGGTCTGGGCGACGATCACGAGGGCATCCTCGCTCTCGATACCGACGCTGCGCCGGGGACGCCACTGCTAGCGGCGCTGTCCGTCGGTGATACGCGCCTGGTCGTCGATGTGCTTCCCAATCGCCCTGATCTTCTGTCGCATAGAGGGCTGGCGCGTGAAATCGCGGCCGCGACCGGGCGACCCTCGCGTGAGGAGACAATCCCGGGCGCAACGGTCCAGTCGGTACAGCCCGCGCGGCGCGCGGATGGGCCAGGCGAGACGGCTGGCGTGCGAGTCACGGTCGAGGATGCCGAGGATGCGCCGGCATACGCCGGCGTCGTGATCCGAGGACTGCGTGTAGGCCCCAGTCCCGCGTGGCTCGCCGCGCGACTGACGGCGGTCGGCGTTCGGCCAATCAGCAATGTGGTAGACGCTACCAACTACATGCTGCACGGGTACGGGCAGCCTATGCATGCCTTCGACCTCGATCGTCTCGCTGGCAACGAGGTTCGCGTCCGACGAGCGCGGGCTGGAGAGCACCTACGCACGCTCGATGGCGTCGACCGTGTACTGCAAAAAGAGACTCTCGTGATTGCCGACGCGGAGCGCGCCCAGGGGATAGCGGGCGTCATCGGTGGCGCAGACAGCGCCGTCAACGACTCCACCACATCCATTTTTCTCGAGATCGCGAGCTTCAATCCGCGACGCGTGCGTGGGGCGCGCCAAGCGCTGGGCATATCCACGGACGCCAGCTACCGCTTCGAGCGTACCGTCCCGGCGACGTCTCCCGCGGCGACGTACGAGCGTGCGGTCCAGCTCATCCTGGCTCTGGCGGGCGGCGCTGTCGCCGACGCACCGGTGCTGGTTGGGGCGCCGCCGCCGCTACCCTTGGAGGTGGCTCTGCGCGCCAGTCGCGTCGCAACCGCGCTCGGGGTATCGCTGTCCGCGGATGACTGCATTAACCTGCTCACGCCAGTGGGCTTTGCCTGCGTACGGCATGCGGACGACTTGGTCGTCACCGTGCCTTCGTTTCGCGTGGATGTGTTACGGGAGATCGACTTGGTGGAAGAAATAGCGCGACTTTACGGGTACGACCGTATCCCGGATGTGCTACGCCCGTTCCGCGTCGGCACCGTACCGGACGACCCGCTGGTCGCCGTCGAGAGGCGAGTGCGCGCAGTGCTGGTGGGCCTCGGATGCATGGAGGTTCGCCCGATGCCTTTCGTGCGCGACGCCGGATCGACCGCCGTTCGCGTCGTGAATCCGCTCGCTGAGGACGCAGCGTTCCTGCGCCCCGACTTGCTGACCACGCTCGCGCGCTCGGCCGAGTTCAACGTCAGGCACATGGAGGGGAATCTCCGGCTTTTCGAGGTGGGAACCGTTTTCCGTGAGTCGCAGCCGGGCGAAAGCCCAATCGAGGAGATCCGGGTCGGCGCTCTCGTAATGGGCGCTCGGCGGCCACCGCACTTCACGGAGCCCCAGCCACCGCCGTGGGACGAATGGGATGCGAGGTGGCTAGGCGAGGCGCTCGCCGCCGCCGCGTTTCCGGGCTCGGCCGTCGTGCTCGATCCGGCTCAGCAGGACGGGGAGGCCACGCTGTGGCGCGTTCTGGTGAACGGGCAGGACGTCGGGCGCGTTGCCCGCATCGCGCTCGATCTACCGGTCGCGCAGCGGTCCGCGGCACCGGCCTTTGGGGCCGAGATCACTCTCCAACAGGTGGCCAACGAAGTCGGCGCGGAGCCCAACGCAGCCGGGATAGCCGAGACATCGGCGGGAGCCGCTGGGCCTCGGTATCGTGCCGTGCCCAGCCAACCTGCCTCATGGGTGGACATCACCCTCATGCTGCCCGACTCGATCCCGGCCTTCGCGGTCGAGCGGTCTTTGCTTGCCGCGGGGGACCCGCTGCTGGAGCGAATCGAGCTGACCAGCGAGTATATGGGGCCGCCGGTGCCGGCTGGACACCGCAGCCTGACCTGGCGATTGACGTTCAGGCATCCAGAGCGCACTCTTGTCGAGAAACAGGTTGAGGCTCGGCGGGATAAGCTCTTGCAGGCATTGGAGGCCACCCTGGGTGTCAGACCACGAACGTCCTGAGACGACGGCTCTTCGAGAGCTCGAGCAACTCGTTCACAATTTGGGCGAGGAGCTGGCAGCTTTTCGCCGTCGCGCGATACAAGCCGAGGGCGAGCTCAAGACGCTGCAGGAGCGGGTGGGTGGATCTGGCGCGAGCGTTACCGAGCTCGAGGCAGCCAATGCCGAGCTACGCCGCAGGGTCGACGCGGCTGGCGGACGGGCGAAGGTGATGCTGGACCGCGTGCGCTTTCTCAGGCAGCAGCAAGACCGGGACGGTGAGAAGTGACGGCCAAGAAGCACGTCGTGCGCGTGAACATCGTGGGCGAGGAATACACGATTCGCAGCGATGCGAGCCCGGAGCACACTCGGGCGGTCGCGGAATACGTGGACCGAACGATCCGTAACGTGCTGAACGGTGGGGTCGGGGAGACCAGAAAGGCGGCAATTTTGGCGGCGTTGCAGATTACGGACGAGCTGTTTCAGGCAGAGCAGTCGGCGACGTCGGTCGCCGATCGTATGCGCACCCTTAGCGCTGAGGCGCGGCGGTGGCTGCCCCCGGCGAAACGATAGATCGCCATGCAACTGGTATTGATCGCGGCCGTAGCGGCCGCTGTATGTGTCGTGTGTGGTGTTTTCCTCTATCGCGCGGGCCGAGCGGCCGAGCTCGCGCACCAGCGTTCGGCGCAGACCGATGCCGAATCGGTAAGGCGCAAGCTTACCGTTGAAGCGGAGCGTGAGGCCGAAAGCCTCCGCAAGAGCGCGGTCGTCGCTGGTAAAGAAGAGCTGATCGCCCTTCGCGAGGCCTGGGAAGTCGAGGGCCGCCAGCGGCGTGAGGACGTGGAGCGCGAGGAGAAGCGCATCAAAGAGCGCGATACCGTCCTCGACAGAAAATTCGAGATCTTGGACCAGCGCGAGAAGGAAACCGGGGCGCGCTCGGCGGACGTCGCTCGTCGCGAGAACGCCATTCTCGAGCGCGAACGCGAGCAGGAGCGCGCGGCCGCTGAGGAACGGCGGCGGCTCGAGCAACTCGCGGGCATGTCTGCCCAACAGGCTAAGGCCGAGCTCATGCGCCGCATGGAAGAGGAAGCCTACGCGGACGCTGCCAACCGTATGCGCGAAATCCGTGAAACCGCCCGCAAGAACGCCGAGCGTGAAGCCAAAAAGATCGTGGCGCTCGCAGTCCAGCGAATCGCGGCGGAGCACACGGCGGAGTCGACCGCCTCGGCGGTCTCACTGCCAAACGATGAGATGAAGGGCCGCATTATTGGACGGGAAGGCCGCAACATCCGCGCGTTCGAGCTGGCGACCGGAGTAGACGTGATAATTGACGACACTCCGGACACCGTGGTCGTTTCCTGCTTCGACCCTGTGCGCCGCGAGATCGCCCGGGTGGCATTGGAGAAGCTCGTCGCCGACGGGCGCATCCATCCTGGGAGAATCGAGGAGCTGGTGGAGAAGGCTCGGCGAGAGATCGATGCGGCCATCATCGAGGCGGGCGAGGAAGCCGCCTACGAGACTGGCGTGCGCGGACTGCATCCTGAGATCGTGAAGCTCATTGGCCGCATGCGCTGGCGTACGAGTTACGGCCAGAACATCCTGGAGCACTCGAAGGAGGTTGCGTGGCTCGCCGGAATCATGGCGGCGGAGCTCGGCCTCGACGTGGCCATCGCGAAGCGGGGCGCGTTGCTGCACGACATCGGCAAGGTCATGACGCATGATCACGAGGGCACTCACGTGCAGCTCGGTGTTGAGGTCGCCACCAAGTACGGTGAGAATCCAATCGTGATCAATTGCATCGCCGCCCATCACGATGACGTGCCGCACGAGAGCGAAGTGTCCGTACTCGTGCAGGCAGCCGACGCAATCTCTGGCTCGCGGCCCGGCGCCCGCCGTGAGGCATTTGAGACCTACGTCAAACGGTTGGAGGGGATAGAGCGAATCGCGTCGAGTTATCGCGGAGTCGAGAAGGTGTTCGCCATCCAGGCGGGGCGCGAAGTGCGTGTTGTAGTGACTCCGGAAGACGTGGACGACGCTCGCATGGTCTCGTTGTCCGAGGAGATAGCCCGACGAATCGAAGCCGAACTTCAATACCCGGGGCAGATCAAAGTGGTAGTCATTCGCGAAACACGGGCGGTGGATTTTGCCCGCTGAGCTAATCGATGGAGTCGCTATCGCGCGAGAGGTGCGCGCCGACGTCGCACGTGATACAGCGCGCCTCATTGCGCGTGGCGTCCGCCCTGGCATCGCCGTCGTCCTAGTTGGTGAGAACCCGGCGAGCGCGGTATATGTGCGCTCGAAAGGGAGGGCGTCGGAAGAAGCTGGCATGCACAGCGTCACGATCCGTCTGCCAGCTGACACCACCCACGAGGATCTCATCGCGCACGTCGATCGGCTCAACGAGGACCCCGCGATCCATGGCATCCTGGTGCAGATGCCACTTCCCAAGCAGATCAAGGCCGAGGTGGTGATCCGCCGCGTCCGTCCGGGGAAGGACGTGGACGGCTTTCATCCTGAGAACGTTGGCAAGCTCTTGATTGGAGACCGAAGCGGCTTCGCCCCCTGCACGCCGGCCGGCGTGCAGGAGCTGCTCGTGCGGAGACACGTTGAGACGAAGGGAAGCGAGTGCGTCATCGTGGGACGCAGCACGATAGTGGGAAAACCCATGGCCGCCATCATGATGCAGGATGGCCCTGGGGCGAATGCGACCGTGACGGTGTGCCACAGCCGGACGCCGAACCTGGGCGACCAAACGCGGAGGGCTGACATACTCATCGTCGCCGCCGGCCGGCCGAGGTTCGTAACGGGAGACATGGTGAAGCCTGGCGCCGTGGTGATCGACGTTGGGATCAATCGGGTGGACGATGCGCAGGCGAAGAATGGATACGTGCTCGTCGGCGACGTTGATTTCCCGAGTGCGCGCGAGGTTGCTTCGCTGATCACTCCCGTGCCTGGCGGCGTCGGACCCATGACTATCGCGATGCTGCTCAAGAACACTTTACGCGCAGCGGAGTTATTGGCGTGACCTTTTGGGAGCGCGAAGCAGGCGGCGTGCATCAGAGATCCTCGGGTCTGGCGGGACCGCGCTCCCCCTCAGACGCAATTGTGCCCGGCGCATCCCCGCACAATGCCGTCGCCGTGTCGACGCTGACGCAGACCGCGAAGCGCCTTGTCGAGCGGGTTCGGCCTCTCTGGGTGCGTGGCGAAGTCGGCGACTTCAAGGCGCACCGTAACGGGCACTGGTACTTCTGCCTGCGCGACGCAACGGCGCAGTTGCGCTGCGTGGTGTGGTCGAGCGATACGCGGCGCATTCCCGCGCCGCCGGACGACGGCATGCAGGTCGTCGCATACGGCCAGCTCAGCGTCTATCCCGCGCGCGGCGATGTGCAGCTGCAGATCTCTGCGCTCGACGCCGAGGGCGACGGATTGTATGAGAAGGCCAAGCGCCGGACCATCGCCGCACTCGACCGCGAGGGCTTACTCGCACCCGAGCGCAAGCGCGCGCTGCCGCTGCGGCCCCGCTGCGTAGCCGTGGTGACGAGCCTCGACGGCGCGGCACTGCACGACGTCGTCGCCGTGATCAGTCGCCGGGCGCCCGCCGTGCAGGTCGTCGTGGTAGGTGCCCGCGTGCAGGGCGACGGTGCCCCGGGGGAGCTCTGTCGAGCGCTCGACCAGATTTGTCGCTGGGGCCGGGCGGACATTGTCATCATAGGGCGCGGGGGAGGCCCGCGCGACGACCTTTGGGCGTTCAACGACGAGAGAGTCGCACGAGCGGTCGCTGCCTGTGTCGCCCCCACGATCTCAGCCGTCGGGCACGAGGTTGACGTCACGGTATGCGACCTCGTGGCGGATCTGCGTGCGGCCACTCCGTCGGCTGCAGCGGAGGCGGCCGTCACAGACGCGGCAGACGATGCGCGCCGGCTTCGCGCACTGGCTGACCTGATGTGCGACCGGGCACGGCGGCGGGCCGTTACATGTCGGGTGCGACTCGAGCAAGCCGCAAGCCACACTCACACGCGAGCGCTTCATCATATGGCCCGCCAACGCGCGCGATTTCGTACCGTGGCCGGTCAACTGGATGCCCTGAGCCCATTGGTCACGCTCGGCCGGGGGTTTGCCGCCGCGCGGTCGCTCGACGGCACGCCACTTCTCGGCGCGCGCGACTTCACCGTCGGGAAATCGTTCGATCTGGTGCTTCGTGATGGCTCCATATGCGCGCGCACGGAGCAGGTGCGGCCCTCGTGACCTTCGACGAGCAGCTCGCGCGCCTGGAAGCCATCGCGGCCGAGCTTCAGGGCGACGCCGTCCCGCTGGATCGTGCGATGGCGCTGTTCGAGGAAGGCGTGGAGCGGCTGCGCGCCGCGTCAGACGCGCTCGTCCGCGCGGAGGCGCGCGTCGCCCGCCTCGTGGAAAAGGCAGACGCAACTTTCGCCCTGAAACCGCTCGGCGAGTGAGTGTAGCCGCCGCGAAGCCGGAGGGAGAAGCGCAGACGATTGACGCCGTCTACGCGGCGGACCGCGCAGCCGTGGCGGCCGCGATGGAGAAGGCGTGCGCGCGGTATCTGACGGAACTTCCCCCGATCGTCGCGGACGCGATACGCTATAGCCTGCGCGGAGAGGGGAAGCGACTACGTGCGATTCTCCTGTTGTGTGCCTACCGTGCGGCCGGGGGGAATGGTGAGGCTTACGATCTCGCCGCCGCCGTCGAAGTAGTCCACGCGTACTCGCTCGTGCACGATGACCTGCCATGCATGGATGACGACGACATGCGGAGAGGCAGGCCGACCGTGCACCGCGCCTTCGGGGTGTCGGCGGCGACGGCCGCGGGGCTTGCCATGGTGCCGCTGGCCGCTCGCTGCGCCATTGCGGCCACGCACGTATTGCAGTTGCCCGCGAGCGTGTGCGGAAGCATTCTTCGTGAATTAATGGGTGCGGCCGGTGCCGGCGGGATGATCGGCGGTCAGTTGCTCGACCTCGATGGGGAGGGCCTAGCGCTGTCGCTTGAAGAATTAGAGCGCATCCACCGGTTGAAGACGGGAGCGCTGGTGACGGCATCAGTCCGACTGGGGGGTCTCGCGGCTCGGGCCGACGACGCGACTCTGGATGCGCTCGGGCGGTATGGTGCGGCGGTGGGGCTGGCCTTCCAGATCGCCGATGACGTGCTCGATGTGACCGCGACGACCGGGGAGCTCGGCAAGACGGCGGGTCGCGACGTGGCGCTCCGCAAGAGCACCTACGCCGCGCTGCTTGGAGTGCAAGGCGCAACCGCGCGCGCTAGGGCTTTGGTCGATGAAGCATGTGGAGCACTCCGCGCCGCGGGGTTGCTCACGCCAGCCCTCGAAGGTCTCGCCACCTTTACAGTGACTCGCCGCTCATGACCGGATTGGTACCGCTCCTCGACAGCGTGCAATCGCCCGCGGACATCAGGGCACTGACCCGAGATGAGCTACGGCAGCTCTCGGCTGAGATGCGCGGCCGCCTGATAGACGTGTGCTCGCGCACTGGCGGCCATATCGGCGCCGGCCTTGGCGTGGTCGAGCTGACCGTGGCACTGCACCACGTCTTCGATACGCCCCGCGACCAGCTGGTGTGGGATGTCGGCCATCAAGGATACCCCCACAAATTGCTCACTGGCCGCTCGGCGGAGATGGAAACCCTCCGCCAGGAGCACGGCATCTCGGGCTTCCTCAAGCGAGCTGAGAGCGCGTACGACACATTCGGCGCCGGCCATGCGGCTACCGCGATTTCGGCGGCGTTCGGCATGGCGGTCGCGCGCGATCTTCAGGGCGAGCAGTTCAAGGTCGTGGCCGTGGTGGGGGACGGAGCCCTCACGTGCGGCCTTTCGTATGAAGGCCTGAACAACGCCGGCGCGTCCGGCCGCGACATCGTCGTCGTGCTCAATGACAACGAGATGTCGATCGCGCCGAATGTCGGCGCGATCTCGAAGTATCTCAATTCCGTGCAGCGTAACCCTCTGTACAACCGCGTGCGCAGCGCCATTGGGCAGGCCGTTGACCACGCGCCTGGGCCGCTCTCCGCGGTCGGAACGCTGGTGCGCAAGTGGGAGGAAAGTGTCAAGTCGTTCCTGACGCCTGGCGTTTTGTTTGAGGCGCTGGGCTTCCGGTATTTCGGGCCGATCGACGGACACGACATTGACACCCTCGTGGAGACGCTCGCCGCCGTGCGCGACCTCAAGGGTCCCCGGCTGGTCCACGCCATCACGCAGAAAGGCAACGGCTTCCCGGCGGGGGAGCACGTCGAGAAATGGCATGCGCTGCCGCCAGGCCACGATCCCGCGACTGGGAAGCCGCGGTCCGCTTCGTCGGCGAACCCGGCCTATACGGCCGTCTTCGGTGCCGGACTTGCCGAGTTGGGCACCGAGCGGTCGGATGTGGTCGCGGTCACGGCCGCAATGCCCAGCGGGACGGGGACGGCCGCGTTCGCGAAGGCACATCCCTCTCGCTTTTTCGACGTTGGCATTGCCGAAGCGCACGCGGTGACGTTCGCGGCCGGGCTCGCGACACGGGGCCTGCGGCCGGTGTGCGCCATCTACTCGACGTTCTTGCAGCGCGCGTACGATAGTGTCATACACGACGTGGCGATCCAGCACCTGCCGGTAGTGTTTGCGATGGATCGGGCAGGGCTGGTGGGCGAGGACGGGCCTACCCACATGGGTCTGTATGACATCGCGTACATGTTGGCCGTGCCCGGGATGACGGTGACCGCTCCCAAAGATGCGCGCGAGATGCTGGGACTCTTGCGCGCTGGCGTCGAGCATACGGCGGGGCCGTTCGCGTTTCGGTATCCTCGCGACGCTACTCCCGATGGATCCGTGGCCATTGCCAACGTCCCGGCGGTCCCTTACGCCACATGGGAAGTCCTGCGCAACGGCGCTGACGTCGCCGTCCTCGCAGTGGGCACGATGGTGCTGCCGGCGCTGCGGGCCGCGGAGTCACTTGCCGGCGAAGGACTCAGCGTCACCGTGGTCAATTGCAGATATCTCAAGCCTTACGATGAGCTCACGCTCGCGGCGCTGATCGCCGACCACAAGCACCTCCTCGTTGTGGAGGAGGGAACGATCGTGAATGGATTCGGCGCATACATGGCTGCCGAGGTCGCGAACATCGATTCCGGTGTCCGCGTGCGCGCGCACGGGGTTCCCGACAGGTTCATCGAGCAGGCGCCCCGATCGCGGCAGCTTGGGCTAGTAGCCTTGGACGCCCCCGGGATCGCCGAGCGCGTCCGCGCACTGTACGAGAGCGAAGCGCTCGCTGGGTGATCCGGCTCGGAGTTGTCGGGCACCGGGGGTACGGTCGCCTAAGCGAAGTACTCACCACGCTGCTGCGCGTGGCGCCGGAGCTGGGGCTCGAGCTGCACCTCGAGTACGAGTTGCACGCGATGGCGCCGGCTGGCGACCGGCTGACTGGCCCGCAGAATATCGACGCACTTCTCACGCTCGGCGGCGAC
>Ga0073928_10003951_pt1 | contig 22572 bp, 15 predicted proteins | sample PaiPotPPA55metaG_FD_76969 | JGI IMG/M metagenome (GOLD analysis project Ga0073928, IMG submission 76969) | Iron sulfur acid spring bacterial and archeal communities from Banff, Canada, to study Microbial Dark Matter (Phase II) - Paint Pots PPA... ...
CAAGCTGCGTGCCAGAAGCGTCGAGCACGGCGTAGTAATCCGAGCTGGCCATTTTCACCGTCAGGGATCCTGACTGATACTCGCCGTTGTGGCCAGCATCCACCTGAACCGTCATGGCGATGTTGTTGAGCTTGGCGCTGTAAGCCCCGGGCACGAGCGAAAGCGCGTGCCCCAGATGCGCGGAAGCCAACTGAGTGCCCGCGGAATCAATGATGGCGTAGTACTCGTCGGTGGAACCCTGGAGCACCACGGCGCCGGTCTTGACCTCGGTAGTGACACCAGAAACCACGGTCGCCGGCGTGGTCGTGTTGTTCACCTTGACGTTATACGTGCCGGGAACGAAGGCGAGCGGCTTCTCCAGGTGTGCGGAGGCGAGTTGTACCCCCGCATTGTTCAGGACGGCCCAGTATTCGTCGGTCGAGCCGTGGACCACCAGGGTGCCGGCGGGCACATTCGTGGATTCGCCGGCGCGGACATCTGCTTGGGCGTCGCTCTTATTGATGCGGACGGTGTAACTCCCGGTAAACAGGCCAAGAGCGTGCCCCACGTGGCTCGATGCCAGCTGCCGGGTCGTGGCGTCCAGAACTGCATAGTATTCGTCGGTGCCGACATCTACATTCACCGTTCCAGGCTTCAGTTCGAACATCGCGCCCGCCTGCAGGTTCGCAGCAACGTCGATGTTATTCAGGCGAACCGTATAACTTCCAGGGAACAGCGACAGAGCGGAGGCCACGTGCGCCGAAGCCAGTTGCCGGGCTGCCTGGTCGAGCACCGCATAATACTCATCGGTCTTGCCGTTGACCAGGACCGCGCCCGTTGTGCACTTGGTCAGCATCTTCGACTGGGCCGACGTTGCATGCGTAGAGTTGTTCAGCACCACCTGATAGTCTCCGGCCGGTACGGGTGTGATCGCATTCACGTGCCCGCTTGCGATCTGTTTGCCGGTGGCGTCGCGGACCGCAAAGTAGGCGTCGGTGGAGGCCAGCACCTGGATGCCCCCCTGGCCCGAAGGAAGCTGTTCGCCCGCGGGCAGCGGTTCATAGCTGCAAACTCCGTCTGGAGGCAAGGCTTTGTGGCAGGCCACCAGAAGAAGAGCGACCAGGGCGGCCGTCCCCATGGTCAAATAAGTATGTGCGGATCTCGTCCCCGTCAGCGCGGCAGAGACGTTCAGTTTGTGAGTACGTCCGAAAACCGACATGCGGGAAGTGAAGGTCAAGGCAGCCGCTCCGGCGGCACTGCGGAGGAAGGTACGGCGTCCGGCGAGATCCATAGCATGCTCCAGTCTTGGGATGACGGCGAATCATGGTAACGCAGGGGAGGCTGGTGGCGGGGAAAAACCGACCAAAACCGCAGTGATGGCGCTTACAGGCGGGAAGTAATGCGGTTCCTTCCGGTTAGCCCGTGACTCGGGAGCAATACGGAGTCCTGGTTTCGTCCAAGCGGCGGGGCTGAGGCGTATGCGATTTTGACAATCTCCTCTACTGAACCTGTGCTTGCTGCGCGGGCGCGGATTCCAGCGTAACGTTCTTCATGTTGTCGTCTGGAATTCGATCGATCAGCAACGCAAACGGATCGATGCCTGCCTTCTCGGGCAGTTGGGCGGTTGCGAACGTGAATGTGGAATTGCGCCGTATGATGTGCAGACGTTCGCGGTAGAGCGTCTCCCCATATTTTTTCCTGCTCGCGGGCTTGGCGAATGCCCCGATGTCGATCCAGTCATCCACTGGAACTTCGGTTTCGTTGCCCTTGGCATCGGCCTTGAATTTGCGCGCTTCTACATTGATGGTGACATCATATTTTCCATCCGTGCGCTTGGCCGCAGTGGCTTCCATAGTGCGGTTCGAGAACAGGGTGATGTCTTCAAACAAGTCTTTGATTAAATATTGCAGGTTGGGTGGAGTCTCTTCGCGCAACGCTTCCAGCAAAGCATACGACGTGGGATACGGTGGCGGGGCATAAGCGTACTGCTGAATTAATTTGCGCAGTGCACGATTGACGGCGTCCTCTCCAATCATCTCCTTCAGGTAATAGAGCGCCACAGCTCCCTTTTGGTAAAAAATGTAATACTGCTGGTCCTCAACCTTAAACAGCGGACGCTCCTTCAGCAGTTCCTGACCGCGGCCGCTCAGGTACCGGTCCATGTCATAGGTTAGAAACTTGCGCATCAGGTCCCGGCCATACTCCTTCTCCATGACCATGAGCGCGGAGTATTGCGCCAGTGTCTCAACAATCAGGTCTGCGCCCTCCATATAGGCAGGGGCCACCTGGTTGGCCCACCACTGGTGCCCCATTTCGTGAGCCACCACATAGAAGGCAACATCGATGTCGTCGGGATGGCTGAGATTGGCAATGAAGTCCGCGGATTCCGAGGAGGGCATAGTTCCCGGAAACGACTCGGCAAAGTTGACCACTCGTCGGGGAAACTCAACAATGCGGGCTTCCTTGTGCTCATAGGGCCCAAAGTTCTTGATGTAATAGTCCAGAGACTTCTTCATGGAGTTGATCATCCGGGGAACATTCCAGGGTTGTTCCTTGAGGTAATAAACTTCCAGCTTGACGCCGTTCCACTTCTCGCGCGCCACTTCATAGCGGCCGGAAGTGAAGCAGTAAAAATTCGGCGAAGGATGGTCCAACTTGTATTCGAAGTAGCGGCGGCCATCCTGCTGCCATTCGCGCACCAGCGAACCGGGGGCAACGGCAATCTGATCGGGCGTGGTGCTGACGATGGCACTGATGTCGATCCAGTCTGAGTGCCCGGGGAGAAAGTTGCGGCAGTCGTCGGTGCAGTCGTGCTCCAGCGCAGGCATGAGGTCAAATTCCTTAAGGCGAAATTTCTTGCGCTCTAGCGGGTCGCTCATCTCGCGCAGGTAGTTGTATCCGATGACGGGGGCAACGAAGCTGTTCAGGAACGTGCCGTTCTGGACGATTTCCGGATTGCTCACATTGTTTTCAAAGCCGCGATTCCTGCTCTTCACGGTGAAGAGCAGAGTGCGCTCTTCGCCTGGCTGTAAGGGCGAGGCAAAACGGTAGGTGCGATAGGAGAGCCGCGTGTCGTTCCTGGTGAGCGCAGCTCTCGGAATGTCAATGGATGTGTCGTACAGCGGGTCGAGGGAGAAATGGATTTCGTCGAGGGGATGCGAGTACGGATTGTAGATGACTTCCTCGCCGCGTATGTTCACATTGCGGCTGGAAGGGAAAATGTCGACCGTGTACTTCACGCTGCGCACGCGCGGCTGGGGTAGTTTGTCCAGTGGCTTATAAGTCTTCTCATATTCCGCCTGGACGCGTCGTGCGTCTTTGGGGCCGTGGAGCGAATTCAATACTTCGGTGTTGTACCAGATCCAGCCGCCGCAGGCTGTAAAGGCCAGCAGGCAGAGGGCCGTGGCCCACTTCCATCCAGCGTGGAAGCGGAGGGCGGCGCTGTAGTGGCGCGTTTGCCAGCGGTCTTGTTTTCCACGCGGCCAGAACATCACCGTGGCGATGGCCAGCAGTGCGCAGAAAAGCAGCCAATAGAGCGTGAACCAATTCCACGCCGAACGATAAGGAGCATCGCCGAAGAAATCGGAATCAATGACCTTGGGCCGTCCCGCAAATTGCACGAGATTTGTCGCCACGTTCAACGCTGGCCAGAGATAAGCGTTTACGGAATAAAAGAGGATGAAGGCGAAGTATCCCACGTACTTGTTGGGCGCCAGAGCGTGAATGAAGAAAGCCAGAATCGCCATCAAGATAAACCCTGAACCGTCTCGCACCAGCAACTCATCGACATATAGACCGAACTGGAAGCGATGGTAGCCCTGCGCTGACTGGAAGATGATGCCAGCCACCAGGGCCACGGCCTGAATCAGCATTACCATGCCGATGAGCGTAGCCAGCCGCGACGCATAGGACACCCAATCCGGCGTTGGCGTTGCGTCGGCGATCTCGTCGATGCGATCGTCCCGGTTCTTCCAAACCAAAGCGCCGGCGAAGTAAATGATGATGATGACCAGAAAGAAATCAAGGGTTCCCCGGATCAGATCAATCACCAGGTAGGTTACGGGGAGTGTTTGATAGGTTTGGTTGCCCTGAAATTGCGTGCCCTCAAGGACCAAACCCAAAATGCAAAACACACAGCCGATGATCAGAACGACGACAAAGGCGGTGTTCTTGGCCATTCCACGGAAATGAATGTTGAACGATCCCACGAACTTTGCCGATGGCGATTCTGCGAGTTGCGTATGGGGCCTGGGAGCCTCGACTGGAAGGATTCCCGGTTGCTCAACTGGTTCGAGCGCTTTGCTTTTCGTCCGGCGCTCGGTGAAGCTGAAGCGGGAATAAGCGAGAGCAAACGCTGCGCACCCGACTCCGATCCAAATTAACCGGTTCCAAAGAAGTAGGCCACTGAAGCCGGCAGCGAGGGCGTTCTTGTCGGCAACCGTCCAATATTTAGTGACCACGGCAAATGTCTGAAAGCCGAAAGGGTCCAACAGAGCCCTCATGTGCTCCCACTGCACGTCCTGAAAGAATTGAGCGGCGACAGCGCGACCTATGAACAACACAATTGCCCCAATAAAAGAAGCGATGTCCCTGCGCCAGACCACCGCCACAGCAAACAAAATGGCGGCTGTGAAAAAAGTGTCAGGCACGGCAAACAGCAGAATGGCCTTGAAGTGTGCGGTCCAGTTCACCGGTTCCCAGCGTTCCTGATCCGCCCACGGTAAGTACTTGGCCAGCAGAATGCCGAGAGAGACTCCCAACATGGGTATCGCCGAGATCAGGGTTGCTCCGAAGAAGCGTCCCAGCAGAAGATCGCGGCGGCGCACGGGCGTGGAGAACATCAGTTGGTAAGTGTTGTAGCTGAAGTCGCGCAGAGCCGCAGAATTGACGAATATGGTGGTCATCAGCAACGTGAACACGCCCATGCTGCCGTAATAAGTTGCGATCGCGAACGGTGCATTCAGGTAGATATTGGAAAGGGTGAGATCCGTCACGACCTCATCCGAGTTAACCGCGCCACAAATGAGCAGGCCAATGACCAACAGGAAGACCCAGAGCATCCAGGAGCGGAGCCAGAAGTGAATTTCAAACCAAGCGATATGCCAGAACATAGATGCTCTTCAGTTCCACGACCGGATTTTGGTGAAGAAAACGTCTTCCAGGTCGGGCGCGCTGGGAACAAATCCTTCGGAGAGCGGCACCGTGCTATAGACGTGAAGTAGAGGTCGTCCGCCCACGAGCTTGCTGGAGACCACCTGGTAACGCTGCTCGTAACTTGCCAGTTCGGCCTTGGGGATGGAGATTTGCCAGATTCGCCCGTTCAATTGAGCGATGGCGTCCTGCGGTCGCCCCTGATAGAGCACCTGACCCTTCTGAATGATCGCCATGTTGGTGCATAAGTCCAACACGTCTTCCACAATGTGCGTGGAAAGAATCACGATCACCTGCTCGCCAACCTCAGCCAGCAGATTGTAGAAGCGGTTCCGTTCGCCGGGATCGAGGCCGGCAGTGGGTTCATCGACAATCAACAGTTGCGGATTTCCGATCAGCGCCTGGGCAATGCCGAACCGCTGGCGCATGCCTCCGGAAAAACCGGCGATTGCCTTCTTGCGGTCGTCGTAAAGATTGCAGCGCTTGAGCATCCAGCCGACGACGTCTCTTCGCTCCTTGGATTTGGTGATGCCTTTTAGCAGGGCGAGGTGGTTGAGCATGTCTTGCGCGGATGTGCGAGGATAGACGCCAAACTCCTGCGGCAAGTAGCCCAGCCGCTTCCGCACTTCGTCCTTTTGCGTCAGTACATCGATGTCACCGAGCTTGGCGCTGCCGCTGTCCGGTTCCTGCAAGGTTGCTAGCGTGCGCATGAGAGTGGATTTTCCGGCGCCATTCGGGCCGAGCAAACCGTACATGCCGAATGGAATGGTTAGGGAGACGTTGTTAAGCGCCTTAACCCCATTTGTGTAGGTCTTGGAGAGGTTCTCAATGCGAAGCTCTACGCTCATGTCCTCATTCCAACGAACCAAGAGGTAAACGCACGACTCCTTTAGAAGGAGTCCAGTGCCCGCGTGGTGTCCGTCCGCCGGGCAGTGCAATCAAAAATAATGTGAGAATGGTGGTTGCGTCAATTTCATAATATTCATAATTAAGTTGCTTATTGCGCAATATACGGGCAAGCTGTTTTCTGGCGAGGCTTAAGCTTGTTTGCGGAACTCAAAGCGCTGGTGGCACTGGCTGAGACTGGCTCGATGGAGCGAGCGGCCAACGATCTCTTCCTGACGCCCTCAGCATTGACTCGAAGGATCCAGCGCTTGGAGGGCGAACTTGGCGTGGTTCTCCTTGATCGGCATTTCAAGCCTCCCAAGCTGACGCAAGCGGGATTAGAGGTTCTCGAGAAGAGCCGCGCGATACTTTCGTCTCTGACCGATTTGAAGGCTTCCACGTCTGGGACGACGGTCCCGGTGGGGCCTTTTCGTTTGGGTCTGTCGCACGCTTTGGCGCGACCGGAAATATCGAAGGTCATTATCGAACTGAGCAAGCAATTCCCCCTGCTTCAACCCAGCATTTCGAACGATATAAGTTGCCAATTGTTGGCACGCCTGCATCTTGGCGAGTTGGACGGGGCACTGGTCGTCTTGCCCATGGAAACAGCTCTTCCGCACGACTTGGAAGGAGTAACGCTGTCGTATGAGGCGATGCGACTCGTTCAAGCACGAAGCTCGGCACAACGAAGATGTTCGAGATCCGCAGAATTTTACCGCCGGAATTGGGTTCTTAATCCAGCCGGATGTTTGGTGCGGGAAGAGCTGAAGAATCGGGTGGAACGACTGGGTGCTTCACTCGTTGTGGCCGCCGAGCTGCACAATCCGGACTTGCAAGTCTCGCTGATTGCCGGGAACGTGGGTGTGGGAATGTTACGCGCGAGCTTTCTGCGGATGCATCCGCTGCGCACTCGCCTCAGTGTGATTGAGCATCAGAATTTCAATATTTCAATCAGGATCGCTTTCTTTCGAGCCAGGTATCTTGGCACGCGAGAGCAGGTAGCCCTCGAACTTCAGCGGATACTGCTGAAACACTTCGAAGGTACCTCTGCCTGATCACAGCAATTAGCCCAAATTATTATTGTCAGAAATCCTTCAAATCCCGGAGGCTCGGCTAACCGGAAACTGGGAATATCGCTGAACTTCCCGTCTGGCGCGTGGCTCGACAAGCTAGAGACTGAAAGCATCACTTCCGGCCTCGTCGCAGCCAATCCTTGCCGAGTCGAAGGGCAGCTGTTCATGTAGCTTTGCCCAGGGGCTAAGAGGTTGCGGAAAACCCAGCGTATCGGTTCCGCCTGAATGGTGGAGTAATTCTCCAACGTCCAATCCCGCGCGGGGGCTAATGGTTTGGCGCTCCCAAATACAATTCGCGGAGCTAGCCGGCGACTCTTTTGCGGCAGGGCGATAAGTGGGTCATCCAAGCCGGAATTCTGAACTAACATTGCCGTAGCCAACCAATCCGGCAGTCCGGATCTCGGCCTCCCGCCTATCCCCAGGCGCTCTCTCCATTGTGCAAACAATTGCCACTACCTCTGCCAAGCCACCGAAAGCCGCCATTTTACCCCGGCAGAGTTTGGTACCGGGCTTGCTTCTCCTATTCCCGGAGGAGCCAACATCCGCCGATTGGTTCGTGGATGATCCCTCGCTTCCTCTATAGTCTGGAGACCTTGCGAATGAAATCGGCCCTGTTCGTGCTCTGCCTACTTTCTACCAGCGCGGCATTTGCGCAGTACCTTGGTGGCGCTTCCTACATCAGCAATGAACCTCAGATCTACCAGTTTGCGAGTCATCCGGCACACGCATCCTATGCGCCAATGTCTCAGGAACAGAATGTCCTCGCCGCCACGACTTACTCCACGGCCCAGGGAGAAAGGCCGGCTTCGGATTTCCCGCATGCGGAAAGCGTTTCTCTCGGCGCCGCTGCCCGCGAACTCAGGCAACAGCATGCCCAGCTAAAGAAATCCCCGATCGTCTGGGTAAACCAGTAGAGCGTGGCGCGGACACTTCTTGTCCGCGCACTCTCAGCTGCCCGCCGCTTCCTCCGAGACATCAAACTTCAAGCAGCCGGCGCCAACTCGGCATCGGTGGTTGCCTGACCTGCCAACCCTTCGACGTCTTCATTTAAATTCCATCCCTCATCAGCGATTGCGGTTCGATCCTCTGAAGCAGAAGTAAAGCCGCAAAATGTTAACCTAAGAGAAATTCAAATGACCATCCTGGAATTCACCGTCGTCGTCGCGATCGTCTCCTTCGTCGCCGGACTTCTCGGATCGCTCACCGGCCTTGGTGGTGGGGTTGTCCTCGTGCCCTTGCTCACCATCTTCTTTCACGTGGACATCCGCTACGCCATCGGAGCCTCGCTCGTCTCCGTGATTGCGACCTCGTCCGGCGCCGCCGCTGCGTATGTGAAAGAGGGATTCTCCAACATTCGCATCGGGATGTTTTTGGAAATTGCCACCACCTTCGGCGCGTTGCTCGGAGCCTTCCTCGCCACCCGCATCCCGACCAGCGCCCTGGCGATCATCTTCGGAGCCGTCCTGCTCTACTCGGCGTATGTTTCCCGCAAGGCGCGCACCCAGGCCGAGCGCAGCCTTCCACCAGATCCGCTCGCCACCCGTCTGCGGCTCAACGGCAGTTTCCCGGATCTCGAAGGCCGGCGCACTTACAACGTCCAGCGTGTTCCCGCCGGCTTCAGCCTCATGTTCGGAGCCGGCGCGCTCTCCGGATTGCTCGGCATCGGCTCCGGAGCCGTCAAAGTACTTGCCATGGACCAGGCCATGCGCATCCCTTTCAAAGTCTCCACCACCACCAGCAACTTCATGATCGGAGTGACTGCTGCCGCCAGCGCCGGCGTCTATCTCAGCCGCGGATACGTCGATCCCGGTCTATCCATGCCCGTCATGTTGGGGGTCCTGGCCGGATCGCTGCTGGGCAGCCGCATCCTGGTCAAAGCCGAAACCAAATCGCTTCGCCTCGTCTTCAGCGTGGTGATTCTCGTGCTGGGCTTGCAAATGCTTTACAACGGATTCTGGGGAAAAATCTGATGCCCGCCGCCCAAGCGCCCGTGCGCCAATCGCAGCCGTTCAAACCCCAACCGTGGAGAGACCGCCGCATTGAAGTCATTCTCGGCAACCTGCTCCGCACCGGAGTCCTTGTCTCGGCGGCTGTCGTGCTCGTGGGAGCGTGCATCTACCTCTACCGCCACGCGCATGATCCCGCCGATTACCGCGTCTTTCGCGGCGAACCCTCCGAATATCGCACCATCTCCGGAGTCATCCAAAGCGTCATCAGCGGCCGAGGCCAAGGCATAATCCAACTCGGATTATTACTCCTCATTGCCACCCCCATAGCACGCGTAGCCTTCTCCGTCGTAGGATTCGCCATCGAACGCGATCGGCTGTACGTGGCCTTCACAATGCTCGTGCTCGCGATACTGCTCTACAGCTTTCTGGGGTCCGGTATCGGCGTATGAGCCCGGCGGCAACTTTATGAAGAATACTCGTAGACCTCGGAAGTCAGTTTCGGCAGAAGCCATCGCCCGCGTTGCGGACCAAGGGAGTGATGTGTCGCGGTTCTTCACGAATACTGGACGCATGATGGGTCCGATACAGAGAGGGTAAATCGACCTGGCGTAAGGCATACTGGGTTCGATTGAAGGCACAACGTCTCCCAAGTCTAAGAGTTCTGCAATCTTCGCGAGATTCCCAGGCCCGGCGGCCCAGGTCAAAGCTCTACCTGAGCAGTATTGACCAGACTCTGAAGCGCCAAGAGCAGACAGTGATGTTAGCGGGATTCCACGGATTTGAGTCTCGCGCTTTTTGAATATCGCACTTACAAGGAGAACGACATGCATCGTGGATACCGTTATCTCAGTTCATTTCTTCTGACTGCCGCCCTGGCCGCACCTGTTGCGATGATGGCCGCCGCCCTCCCACAAGACGACAGGAACCATGAAAACAGGCAAAGCGAGAACAACCGGCGCTACTACGACAAGAGTCACAAGGACTATCACAACTGGGACAGTAATGAAGATCGTTCGTACCAGCGGTACCAGACCGAACACCACCAGAGGCGTGCTTTCGTGCAGTTGAACAGCCGGCAGCAGAGCGTCTACTGGAACTGGCGCCACAATAATCCAGATAACAGGTAGCGAATCGCACTGCGCATTTGGGTAACGTCTCGATGTGGGTGGAAATTCACCGGACGCATCTCGAACAAGAACCATTACTGACAAGTATTTATTTCATCGGCTGTAGCAGAAGGAGCAACGTCTGCTAAAGCCGATGATTTTTTATGGCGTGGACGGCTTCTCGTGGAAAATGTATGGCGCGAGCGCCGTCGACTGTTCGACCAGTTCAAAACACCGTGTGACCGGCCATGGTGTTATGAGGCGAAACTGCGTCGCACTTTCTTCCAAATCAAGCGGGCTGGTAAGAACAGGACTACGCCCCACAGCAGCAGGCTCGGCCCAGTCGAAAGCAGGAACAGGGCCAGGCTCACAACTCCATCCGCCATGCTGCGATATCCCTCGACGGCGGCGTTGCTGAGACGGGTGGATGTCGAAGACGGCACGACCTGCAGCTGGGCTTTGTAGTCTTCGGCGATGGTCGCGTTCAAGGTGGCGTAGCTTACTTGGTTCGACATGTTTTTTCTTTCAGCTTCCATCTGTTCGATTTCGCCGCCGACACGATCGAGTTCCTGCTCAACTTCGAGGACATCCGACAATTTTCCGGTGCGATTGCGAAGCAGGTCAGTCAACCGCTGCTCGGTGTTGCGCGCGTTCGAGAGCCGCGCCTGCAGATCGACATACTGTGAGGTCACGTCCTGCCCACTCTGCGACTCGGCCTCGACTCGGCCCAACGTCTTGACTTCGGTCAGCGTAGCGTCAAGTTGATCGGCGGGAATGCGCAACGTCGCGGTGAGCGTACGTCCGCTGCCCGTGGTGTCATTGACCTTTAGCTCGCCGACATAGCCGCGATGCCGCTTTAGAATTACTTCGAGTTGAGCCCGCGCTTTGTCGAATTCCTTGGTGATCAGGCTGAGCTGCGCCGTGCGGATAATCATCGGGCCGTTGGCAGGCAGATTATTTCCCACTGTGGCTTGGCCCGACTGCGGGGCGCTGGAGCTTGCCGGTGGAGCGGCTTGCAACTTTGCAAATTGCTCAATCCTGTCGAATTGCCTTCCGTTCATTGGTACGGCTGACGGCGCCGATTGAGACAGACGGACGACGTCGCGTTGATAGAACGCATTGCTCGCATTGCGGGAGCGCATCAAGTTTGGCATACTGACTGCCGCCAACAAGAGAATTGCGGCCACGGCTCCCACCCACGCAACCGTCGCCCGGCGCCGACCCAGAACCTCAAGCCAACTCCATCGATGAGTAGGAGAAACGCCTCGCGATTGCAGTCGTCGTTCCGCGAGCGCAGTTGCGATTGTCGGTGGTGTCGCTGATTCCGGCGGTTCAACTTTCCAAACCTTCAGATTTTGAGAAACACCTCGCAACTCGGCAACCAGCCCCTGGCACGCAGCGCACTCACCCAGATGAGCCGCAGTCGCGGCCGCCCGATCTGCCGTGAGTTCGCCGTCCAGGTAGGCCATGAGTTCTTCGGGTTCAATCGGATGACTAATCTTGTTCATATGGCCTCGCCTTCTGCCCGGGTCAGTTTCACCCTTTCCGCCACTCCGCTGGTTGCCGCAGCTTCAGCACTCTTTCGCTCCGGCTCCAGGTGCCGCTTCAGCGCCATCCGGGATCGAAACAGCCGGGAGCGGACGGTATTCACCGGCAGCTTCATCAACTCTGCAATCTCCGCATAGCTAAGCTGCTCATATTCGCGGAGCATCAGAATCTCCCGCTCCGAGTCGTCCAGCTTTTCGAGAGCCTGGCGGATCCAGAGCGCGGCATCAGGCGCGTCGGTAGTCACCGGTTCCGGAGCTAGCTCTCCCGGCGGCGAGTCGCGGAATTGTTTGCGCCGTTCTGCCGCCAACAGTTTCATCGCAATACTGTAGAGATAAGTCCGGACCAGAGCTCTCGGTTCGTAGCGAGCCGACGCCCGGATAACCGCCACGAAGGTTTCCTGCGTCAAGTCCTCGGCGCGCTGGTCGCCATTCAGCCTCCGCCGAAAGAAGCCGTAGAGCGGCCCGCGATAGCGCGCAAACAGCAGCTCAAACGCCGGGTGTGAGCCGCCCTGGAACTCCAGCATCAAAGCTTCGTCGCTGATCATTGTTGTTGTTGTCGGCGCCACATTGCTCCCGACCCGCGGTCCCTGAAGTCTCTTTCATCAGATGTAATGTCGCAAGTCGGCGGAAAGTTCCCAAGGCTTGAATAAATTTTCGGGGGGGGGAACCCAACGTTACGTGAGGATGGAGTCGTCCAGCCGCTTGCGGCGGAAGTCGGCGACGTGTTGTACGAATGCCGTGATCAGCGGATGTGGTTCGTCCGGGCTCGAAGAAAGTTGCGGTTGGAACAGCGTGGCGATGTAAAACAAGTGCGCGGGAGATTCGATGGCGCGGCATTCTTCCTTCGAGCCACGGGCTACGACCGGAAAGCCCGCTTCCATCGCCATCCATTCGAACTCAGGATTCATCTCGTAGTTGCAGAAGAATTCTTCCTCGATCATTTCTTTTCCGTAATACGCCGCGAGGTAAGACCCGGGACGGAGGTGAATCTGTTTAACCTTGCCCGAGAGCCTGGGCGCCTTCGGATCTTTGGTCGGAACGGCGCAGGCGACGGGATAGATGACGATGTTCTTGGCGTTCGGATCCTCTTCGGCGGTGGTGGCGTCGTGGATGCCGAGCACATTGCGGGCGCACTCGATGAGCGCGTACTGGAAGCCTCCACAGGTGCCGAGGAATGGCCGGTCGTGGACGCGGGCGAACTCGATGCCTTTGAGCATGCCGTCGAAACTTTTGTAGGGGCTGCCCGGCGAGGCCCATAGACCATCGAAGGAGTCGAGAGTGGCGATGGTTCCCGTTTCGAGCAGCGAAGGTGTCGGAAGCCAGGCCGATTCTACATTGAGTTTGAGCTTTCGCGCGGCGTGCTGGAGCGAATCGTTGGTCGCGTGATGGGAACGGAACTCGGGATTGAAGTCGCCGAGAATCCCGATCCGGACGGATTCGCTCACAGGGGACATTCTAAATTAGCGGTTCGCTCTTGGCATTGAACAGTTGGCTACTGGTTTCGCCGAGTTCGAGGAAAACGGCCGAAGAGACGGTCGAAGAACGCCTCACCACACGAGCATCGGTTGTCTAGAGCAACTCCATCTGCGCCAGCAGCACGTAGATCCCGAGCAGCGTGATGGCGGCGCCTCCCCAGACCATGGCAGTGGATTTCCAGGCGAGGGCGCCGACGAATTCCTTCTGGCTGCGGAAGGAGATGACGAACGTAGGATTATTCGCGCCTTTCATCAATACGACGGGCGGAGTGAGATTGAAGTCGCATGGCTTGGGCTGCTCTTGGTTGCGGTTGGAGTCGCGGCTGGAGTTGCGGGCTAAGACCGGCGCGGGCGGCGCACTCTCTTCGACGGCTATAGTTTCGAACGGGACTCCGGCGGCGGACCATGCCTCTGGTTTGGTGATGCCGGCGCGATTCAGCGCGGCTGCGATTTTCGCCTGCTGGCTCATTTCCTGAGTGGTGGAAGGAGCCTCGCCATTGGCCAGTTTGATGATCAGCGGGACAGGAAGCTGCTCCGAAGAATGGATAGGCGCCGAGTTGTGCGAGTAATCGGTGCGCGGCGAAAACGAACGCACCTGGACGCCCGGATTTTCCGTCAGAGTTCCTGCAATGAAGAGCGCGTCTTCAGGCTTGATCGAGCGTTCTTCGATGCGCACGCGGCGAGCCGGAACGATGCCGTGGCGTGAAAGAAACACGCTGACGCGCGGCGGAACGTCATCCGGGTTCGAGAAGTTTGAGGAGAAAAACGAAGGGGAATATTCTTCGCGAAAATCACGGTGCAGATCGAGATCGGCTCCCAGAGGCTCGACGAGCAACTGTCCGGTCGAGTCGTCGATGAAGAAAGGAAGGTGGAGCGTTTCGTCTGCGATTTTATCCCATTCCACATTCTTGCCTTCGCGCTGCCGCCAGACAGTGGTGTGGTAGAGGAAGCAAGGTTTGCCCGTAACGGGCGCGGGCATGGTGTAAGGACCTGCGGCCATACCATTGACCTCGACCAGTCCCAGGGCGGCACTGCGAATCTTGGAGGTTGGTGTAGTAAGCAACAAGCGCTTGCTGGCGAGTAAGCGGAATCCGGACACGAAAAAGTACAAACCGCCGGCAATCGCGAGCAACGAAAGAATCGCGAGCTCGTTGATCGGAATGAGGAGCGAAAGGCAGACGGCCACAGTATTTCCCAGATTGTTCTCGGATGAGCTGTTATGAGGATAAGAAGAGATTTAACAAACGACACGGAGAAAGAGGCGGGATGGGCTTACGTTAGTAACTGTTACTAAGTGACATTGCGGTCGAGACGCGGCAAGCCGCGTCTCTACTAAGCTGTCATCATCGCTCGCTATGCGGTTACGGCGCGAGTTTTCAAAATTTCCACTACGGCTGCCATGGCGGCATCGATTTCGGCGTCGGTGTTGTAGAAGTGAGGGGAGAAGCGGACACCGGCCTTGGGGCGCCAGTCTACGAGGATGTCGCGGGCCAGGAGGTCCCGGCTCACCTGCTGGGAATCGGGCATGTCGATGGAGACGGTGCCGCCGCGACGCTCGGGGTCGCGGGGAGTGTTGACGCGCCATCCGTGCTGGTCGGCGAACGCGATGAGGCGTGCGGTCTGGCGTTTGGATTTCTCGCGGATTTTCTCAACACCAACCTCGCGGATGATTTTCGTGCCGGGGCGCGCCGCCTCGATTGCGGGAATGTGCGTGGTTCCATTCATGAATCGGTACGGAGGATCGGCGTAACGGATTGGCCCGGTGGCGAACTCAAAAGAATCTTCGTGCGCGAACCATCCGGTGAGTTTCGGCTCCAATTTCTTACCGAGGTCGGGGCGGACGTAGAGATAAGCAACCCCGGGACCGCCGCAGAGCCACTTGAGCACTCCTCCGCAGGCGAAGTCGGCATTGAGCGAGTGGATGTCGACGGGTACGGTGCCAAGCGACTGGAAAGTGTCGAGGACAACGTGAGCTCCAACTTTGTGCGCTTTGTCGATGATGGCTTTGGCGTCGTTGATATAGGAGCTGCGAAAAATAACGTGAGAGATGGGGACGATCAGAGTCTGCTCGTCGATGGCATTGAGCAGGCGATCGGTAGGGACGCTGATACCGTCGTCCGTTTTGACCATGTGAACCCGCGCGCCGTACTGTCGCTGCGCCTCCCAGAAATACATGACGGAAGGAAAATTCATGTCGCTGTAAACGACTTTGTTGCGTTTGCCGGTGAAATCGAAACAGGACGCGACCACAGCCTGGCAGGTGGTGACGTTCTGGTGGAGAGAAACGGAGTCTTTGGGCGCATTCATCAGGGTGCCGAGTTCGTTGCCCACCTCGAGGGCGAGCATCCACCAGCGCTCCATCCAGGCGCGAACGCCACGTGTTGCCCAGATATCGGCGTAGGCATGGAGCGCGTCGTAAACGCCGCGGGGCATGGCTCCGAGCGAGTTGGAGATCATGTAGTTGGTGCGCTCGAGGATGGGGAACTCGGAGCGGTGGCGGAGGAGATCGTCGGGCATGAAGAACATTGTAGTGGGGTGGGTCTCAGGTGTCAGGTGTCAAGTCTCCATTTAACCAGCGAGCGCTCTTACCTTCGAGCGCTCTTACCTTGGCGTGACGGTTGCCGGCTATCGCTCCGGGCGGACGAAGGCGTCCGCCGCTACGTGAGCAGTTCCCGATTTCATAATCAGGCTGACCTACAAACGTCTCAATGCTAAGTCCCGTTTTTCTGCGGCTTCCGTGAGTTGCTCTGCTTCGCGTTTGGGCGGAGGAAGAAGTAGAGAAAGGTTAGGGCGATCAGGAAAGTCAGTCCGGCGATCAGGTTGATGCGGGAGTCCCACCAGGTTTTGGCGATCGCGGCCACGACTACAACTAGGCCGACGATGGATCCGTATTTGCCTAGCGGTGAGCGGGCGGGAATTTCTGCAGCCTGGGCTGCGGTGAGCCGACGGCGGAAGGAGATGTGAGCCGCCAGCGAAGTGATCCAGGAGAGCATCATGCCGAAGAAGGCGCCGCGGAGAATATATTCGAAGGCTTTGGCTGGGGCCCAGCGTTCGAGGACCAGGGCGACAATGATTCCGTAAGAAGAGACGAGCAGGGCTAAGGTCGGAGTGCCTTTTGCGCTGAGGCGGCCCAGGGCTGGGGGAGCCCATCCGGTGCGGGCCAGGGAGAAGAGCATGCGGGAAGAGATGTAGAGGGCGGCGTTGGCTCCGGAGAGGGCGGCGGTCAGGACTACGAAGTTCATGAAGTGACCGGCGCCGGGGAAATTGACGGAACGGAAGACGGTGACGAATGGGCTTTCGGTGACGCCGGCGCGGTTCCAGGGCATGATCCCGACGAGGATGACGATGGCTCCTAAATAAAGGAAGGTGAGGGTCAGAAAGGTCATGCGAACGGCGCTTGCGATGGCCTTGGCGGAACTGGACTCGCCGGAGGCTACGGCTACGAATTCCACGCCTCCGAAGGTGTAGATGGCGAAGGTGATGGCCAGGAGCGGAGCGCCGGCTCCGAGCGGGAAAAATCCTCCGTGGGCGGTGTATTGGGAAGCGGCGCGTCCGGTGACAAGCAGGGCTGCGCCGAGTGCGATGAAGGTGGCGATGACAGCGACCTTGATCATGGCGAACCAGAATTCGAAGCGTCCATAGGTGTGGACGGCGAGGAAGTTGATGGCGAGAAGGAAGGCGGAAAAGACGAAGACCCAGAGGATGGCGGGCACGCGTGGAAACCAGAGCCGCATGTAGGTGGCGGAGGCGACCATCTCGGCTCCGATGGAGACGGCGATGCCGAGCCAGTAGCCGGCGCGGGAGATGAAACCGGCCCAGTCGTTGAGGTAGAGGTCTCCGTAGACGCCGAAGGATCCGGCGGCGGGATGAGTGCTGGCGAGTTCGCCGAGGGCCAGGGCGACAGTCCAACTGATGAAGGCGGCGAGGACGAAGCTTAGGATGACGGCGGGTCCGGCGAGTTCGATGGCGGCGGCGGTGCCGAGGAGGAGTCCGGTGCCGATGGAACCGCCGACGGCGACCATGGTCATCTGTCCGGCGGTGAGTTGGCGGCGGAGGCCGGACTCGGGGTTCGAGGATGGAGCGGGCATGAGGGCTCGTATTCGTATATCAGAAGCGCAGGGGTTAGTGGCGGGGAAAAGGTGGAGAGCAGGTGCCGAGCTGCGCTCGGCTTGGACAGCCGAGGCGGCTGTCCCTCCGCAACCTTTGTCCCCACACTAGGTTTGGCTAGGTTATTTCGATCGAAGCCATTGTGGCTGGATCCGTTTCGGTGAATTCTGATTCGGGCAAAGCGGCTGCGGGGCGGGCGGCGACGACGCGGTCGCGGCCAGCGCGCTGGGCTTGGTGGAGAGCGTCGTCGGCGAACTTGAGGAGGAGATCGACGCGATCGGTAGTCTCATCGAAGGCGGCGACGCCGATCGAGACAGTAAGAGCGCCTGCAGCCGGGTGGTCGGGCTGGGCGCGGTAATCCCTGAGGCGCTTGCAGATTTCCTCAGCCCGCACGGTGGCCTGGCGAAGGGAGCACTCGGGGAGGATGAGGGCGAATTCTTCGCCACCGTAGCGGCAGGCGACGTCTTCGGCGCGCACGCAGCGCAGAAGAGTATCGCCGACAGCGGCTAAGGCCTGGTCGCCGGCGGAGTGTCCGAAGTTGTCGTTATAGCGTTTGAAGTGGTCGAGATCGAGCATCATGACCGCGATGGGACGGTGTTTCCGGCGAGCGGAGTGGAGTTCGCGCTCGAGGAACTCCTGCATGTAGCGGCGGCTGTAGAGACCGGTGAGCGGGTCGCGGACTGCCTGCACACGAAGAGATTCACGCAGGTTAAGGTTGGCAACCGCGACTGCGATGTGTTCGGCGACGGTGGCAGCGAGCTGGATTCGGCGAGCAAAGACGCTGGAGTCAGGGTCTGGGCCAGAAACGGGTGACAGGGGATCATCATTCTGGATGGACAGTGTTCCGAAGGTATCGCCATTGGCGATGAGAGGAACGCAGACCGAGGGACCTTCGCCGAGGAGGTGAGAGCAACGTGGGGTGGAGCGTCCGCCGGGATGCGTATGGGTGCAACCGCGCCGAAGAGCCCAACATTGTTCGGGCGAGAAGATCCGATCGGTGGGACAGACTCCCCATTCGGCGGCGGACTCGAGGCGGTTTTTAGAGGCGGTGAGCAGTGAGACGGAGCCGGAGGCGCCTGGAAACAGACGGCGCAAGCGCTCCGGAATCAGGCGAAAGACTTCTTCCCGGGAGGTGCAGGCCTGAAGGAGGCTTCCGAGTTCGCTAATCTGAGTAATTTCGGCAGTTTGGCGGCGGGCGTTGTCGAGCAAGTGACTGATTTGCTCGTTAGAGGCTGTCAGCTGTTTTTGCGCGGCCTTGCGCCCGGCGATCTCCTGTTGCTGGTGGAATTGAGTGAGGGCCAGCCGCAAGGTAAAAGCGACGAGGGATGCAGCCATGGCCACGTCGGTGAGAACTTCTCCGTATGCCTGTTTCCAGCGGTCCATCAGCAAATTGATGCAGCAGAGCAGCCCTACCAGGACCAGGTTGGTGACGATGAAGCTGAGGAAATTCGCGGGCTCCTGGGCGGGTTGGGGCTCGGAGGAGGGTTTCCAAGTGAGTGCGATGAGCCCAGCGGCAACAGTCGGAACGGCCCAGCCGAGGTTGAACCATGCGGCGGCGGGGACATAGTGGTGCAGGTCGATCCAGTCCCCGATGCAGGTTGCGACCGCGCAGACCAGCAAGAAGAGCCCTAACCGGAGCAACAGACTGCGAGTGCTGGCGACGCGGGCGAATTGCAAACGCACCAGGGCTGCGACCAGGAGGAGCAAGCTTTGCGCGTCGCTGATGCTGATATTCCTTAGGAACGCATCGGCGGGCAACATGCGCTGCGCCGGGAGAAAGAAGAAAGTGGAGTAGACGAGGCCCACAACGATCGCGACCTGAAAAAGATCGAGAAAGATTTCGGACTTCACCTGTGCGCGCCGCGAGGTCTCCGGGAGAAAAAGCATCATCAGGATCGGGGCGCCGTAGAGGCAGTAGAGCAGACGCCAGGTCGAAGCCGACAGGATGGCTTGGTCGAACAGGGTGTCGTAGGCCTGAAAAGCGGTAGGGACAAGCAAAACCACCAGGACGGCGGCGAACAGAAACCAGAACAGCGCAGTAATGCCTTGTGCGCGACGGAACGCATTCCAGGCGCACGCGAGTGCGAGAAAGCCAACAAGAACGAGAATGGATTCGGCAAGGCCGCGGCCGGCCCGGCCGGTTCCGAGGACGAGGAATCCGAGCGCCTGGGCTGCCATGAGGGCGGCGAAGAGAAGGCCCACCAACCAAGCTTGGCGGAGCTTAGCGAACTCGCGCAGGCGGGAGCCGCGAGGCAGGTCGAAATTGATTGCCATGGGCATCAATTGTGGGAAGACACTTTGGGCTCAATGGTTGAGATCGGCAGGGCGGAGGAAAACTCCAGTTTTTCGCTGCTCCGCTGCTTGACTGCTGCCGCTTCGACTTGAAGTTTACGACTTAAGTAGGTCGCCGAGCGATTCTGCATTTCCAAGTGAGTCCCTCAAGATGGCCCGTGTGCATGGGGTCTATGACTAGCATGAGGTTCTTTCCGGGCGGAACGACGGGAATCGAGCCGATGGAATGACTTTAGTAATCCCAAAGCGGGAGATGCGCGTTGCTGGGGCGCGGGTTGAATCCTAGAATCAAGGCGGAACTCTCTGTCCCAAGACCGCCCCATGCCGGAAAATCCTAATCGTGCCGAAGTAGCCCGCCGGGTAGAAAAGGCGGAGAAGCTTTTGCAGAAGGGGAAGACGGCCGACGCGCTGGCGGAATACCTGCAAATCCTGGAAGGCGATTCGCAAAACGACAATGTGCGGCAGATGGCGGCGGAGCTGTGTCTCTCATTAAATAAGGGGGAGCAGGCGGTGCGACTGTTGGGAGAGTTGTTTGAGCGGCAGGTGGCGGCGGCGGATGCGACGCGAGCCAGCCTGACCTATAAGAAGCTAGCGCGGTATGCAAACCCGACGTGGGAACAAAAAGTACGTTTTGGGCAACTGCTGGAGCATTCGAACAAAAAGCTGGCGATTGGGACGTATGAGAACGCGCTGGAGGATTTGCAGCGGCAAGGGAAGAATGAAGAAACACTGCTTGTGTTGGGGCGGATTGTGAGTCTGGAGCCATCGCAGCCCAATCATTTGCGGGTGGCGGAATTGTCGGCGGAACTGGGCGAGCACGTGATGGCGTCGCAATCATTTTTGCAATTGGCGGAACTGGCGGAAACATCGGGTGGAAACGGCGCCTCATGGTTCGAGCGGGCGTACACGGAGAATCCGACGGACCCGAAGATCGCGGTGGCTTATGGCAAGAGCCTGTTGTCACGGGGCGAAGCGGGGGCGGCGATTTTTATTTTTGAGCCGCTGCTGCATTCCGGAGACGCATCGCTTGAGCTACGAGAACTTTATGCGCAGGCGCTGTTGTCCGCGGACCGGTGCCTGGAAAGCGAGCCGCTGATCTGGCAGATATTCGAGCAGAATCCGGCGCGCATGCATCAGGTGGTAAACCTGATCGGGAAGATGATCGACTCCGAGCTGGATGCGGAGGCGGTGGCGCTGGCGCGGAAGCTGGAGGCTTTCCAGCGGCGGCGTGGGGAGCGGCGATCGTTCATCACGACGATGCAGGAACTATTGGCATCGCACCGGCCGTCGGCGGAAATGCTGGAATTTCTGGCGGAGCTGTTCAATGCGTCGAACCGTGAAACGGACTACGCGCAGGTGCTGCTGAAGCTGTTTGAGTTGTATTGCACGAAGCACGATTACCAGAAAGCGGGGGAGTGTCTGGATCGGGCGGCGGAAGTGGACCCATACGAGCCGGGACATCAGAAACGGCTGGAGGCGCTCCGGGGGAAGATCGACGATCAGCGCTTCAACGTAATCGCATCGCGGTTCACGACGGTGAAGAAAGAAGAGCAGGAAGTCAAAGTCCAGGAACCGACTTTGGGAGCGGCCGCGCTGCAGGATCTGATGCTGCAAGCCGAAATCCTGGTGCAATACGGGATGCGCTCGAAGGCTATCGAGCGTTTGCAGCGCATTCAGGAACTGTTTCCGCGCGAGGAAGAGCGCAACCAGGATCTGCAGAAGTTATACATTGCGGCAGGCATCGAACCGCAGTACGCGAAGTCAGCGACGCCGGCCTCCCCGTCTGTGCCGGCTGCGGCGAATGGCGGTCAGGCGGTTCCGGCCGCCGCGGCGACGGCGGCGAGCGAGGCAGCCGACGTCAGCAGTCTGGCGAGAGTGGCTGAAATCACGCGCAAACTCTACCACCAGGGGAACGCGGAAGGAGTTCTAAGAACGGCGGCGAACGAAATTGGCGCGAACTGGCGGTCCGGGCGCTGCATAGCGGCCTTGCGCAAACCTGGCTTGCCGCCGTCGAGCGTGCAGGAACATCACATGGATGGGCTGATTCCAGCAAGTTCGGCGGCCCTGGTCAGCCTGGTGGAAACGCTGCAGGATCTGGCGGTGGCGCGAGGCACGGTGACGATGGGCGATGCCAAGAACGCTCCGGAGTTGATGGGCGTACGCAGCGCGATCGAAGAGTTGCAGATCGAATCGCTGCTGGCTCTGCCGTTGACCGAAGGCAACGACCAGATCGGAGTGCTGATCCTGACCCAAAACACGAGCCGGGTGTGGCAGCCTTCGGAAGTGCTGGTGATTCGGACGTTGAGCGACCAGGTGTTGATCGCGCTCAACAACGCCGGGCTGCGGCGGCTGGTGAAGAATCTTTCGGTGACGGACGAGAAGTCGGGGCTGTTGAAGCGGGCTTCGTATCTCGATCTTCTGCAGGCGGAAACCCGGCGTGGGTTGCAGCAGGGGACGGCGGTGACGGTGTTGCTCATGCAGTTTGGGCGGCGCAGCGCGCTGATCAAGGAATATGGCGAGCAGGCGGTGACGGCGGTGATGGAGCAGATCGGGCAGCTGTTTTCAGCGAATATCCGGACGAACGATCTGGCGTTCCGCTACGAAGCGACGACGGTCGCGCTGGTGCTCGGCGATACGGGCGAAAAAGAAGCGCTGCTGGCGGTGGAGAAATTGCGGCGGCTGCTGAAAGAAGTGCGTTTCCCGGGTAAAGACAAGGTAGTCGAATTCAGCGCAGGCCTTGCGCCGGCGGTGATGCGGCAGCATTTCGATCCGGTGGACATTGTGACCGAAGTTGCCAACCGTGCCGATCATGCGTTGGAGCAAGCGGTGGCGCAGGGCGCGGGAAAGGTTGTGGCTCAGGCGCCGCAGTTCGCTGCAGCGGCGGCGATGGCGTAGAGCTTCTCACCGCCGAGACGCCGAGTGCGCCGAGAAAACCTTGGGGACTTCTTCTCTCTCGCTCCGGACTTCTCCAAGACAAATCTCAAACGGTTCGGCTAGAAGCCAAGAGC
>Ga0073928_10003952_pt1 | contig 22562 bp, 17 predicted proteins | sample PaiPotPPA55metaG_FD_76969 | JGI IMG/M metagenome (GOLD analysis project Ga0073928, IMG submission 76969) | Iron sulfur acid spring bacterial and archeal communities from Banff, Canada, to study Microbial Dark Matter (Phase II) - Paint Pots PPA... ...
GCCATGGCGTAAGCCACGCGATCGCCAGGCTGCACTTCACTCACACCGGGCGCCACGGCCTCAACCGTGCCCGCCGCTTCCGATCCCAATGCCAGCGGCATCTCGCCGCCCTTATACAGGCCCGTGCGGAAATACACGTCAATGAAATTCACGCCCGAGGCGGCAATCTTCACGAGCGCTTGCTGCGGCCCCGGCGCGGGCTTCGGCACGTCCGCCAGTTCCATTTTCTCCGGCCCGCCGGTCTCTCTAACCAGGATGGTTTTCATGTGTCGCCTTTGCGCACCACGCGTCTGGAATGCACGACCGAAGCATAGAGTAACAGATAGGCCAAAGTGAACGGGAACAACAGCAGGCGCGCGGCCGTGCGCAACGCTCCCGCGCCGCTCAGTCCGGCACGAAACAGCACGAAACCGCGAAAGGCGCTCCAGTGGCCGCGATCCAGCCAGAAGGAGTCGCAGTTCTCGTTCACCACCAGAACCTTCACCGGTAAACGGGCCGCCAGCACCCACTTCCACTTGGTCATGATAGGCTCGCCGGTACACAACATCGCCATGATCGAGTACCGCTTCGCCGCCAGCGCGCGATACAGTTCGCTGCGTTGGGCCCCCCCCCGATAATCGGTCACCCGGTACACTTCGCCCGCGCCCTCCGGATCTCCGGCATAACATGTCACCACGTCGATGGGAACCTGCGGCCCGTGCTTCCCGCGCAACCTTGGGATCAACTGTTCGGTCAAGTGACGCGAACCGCTCTCCACCAGCAGAATACGCGCCACCGCCGGCTCGCGCCGCCTGAAAACATACCGCACAACCTTGATTTTAGCCGAGAGCGGCTCGGTCTTGCCTGCGCTGATGGATAGCCGCGAATGAACGCTGATGAACGCGAAGTCTTCGACCAAATCGAGGAAAGAGGAGAAGTGGTGCGCGTGAGACCCCGCCACGAAGCGAGGCGAGGCGGGTGCGGACGTGGCACTCTCGAAATTGAGCGCGGCGCCCTCAAACCCTTTCTGTTCGGCAAAGACGTTGGCAGGTGGCTGGGGGAGAGGCGGCGACACGAGAGTGGGGCCTAATCCCATCTGCGGAGAACAAGGACGACCTCGACTATGCGGGCGTGGGAGGGATCCAGACCATCGAGCAACGGTTTCCGAACGCTTGGCAGTACCTCCTCAAACACGAAGCCGACCTGCGAAAGCGCGAGGACGGACGCTTCGCCAAGGGCCCCCGCGAAGCGGGCCTCTGGTATGGCGCAACACGTCCCCAAAACCTTGAATACTACTTTCACCCAAAACTGGTTCTCAAGGTTCTTTCCAGGATTCCGTCGTTTACGCTGGACCTCGACCACCGATGTGTATTCGCCGCCGGCGGCACCGCCGGCGTGCACGGCATTGCCTTGAAGAAACAGTCCCGGAAGCACCTGCTGTCCATGCTCGCCGTGCTTAACTCCCGATGCTCGGACTTCTGCGTGAAGCAGATTAGCTCCGTCTTTGGTGGCCGTTTCTACTCTTATGGCGACCAATTCATCGCCGACTTAGCCGTGCCGACTGACGCAACCGACTTCCCAATCCTATCGGGCGCCTCCGAGGCGCTGCTTGAACTGGCCGCGGAAAAATCGTCGCTTCTCCGGAAGTTGCGCGACTTCCCAGAGTCCGTTATCGGCCAACTTGCGCGATTTGAGATGGACACCGTCCGGCACCTCTGTTCAGGCCATCCCGGCTCAGATCGCATTGCGATTGACGCCGCACACGTCGGGGTCCACCACGCCTTTACGGCATCGTCGTGACATACGGCTCACAGCAAGCGTTCGAATTCGAGCACCAGTAGCACGCGGAGTGCCTGGCTGAGACGTTCCTGCAACGCGGCGCCAGAGGCTTACAGACGACGGACGGTGTTGGACTGGCACTTCCCGGTCGCGCCGAAGGGCTGCCGGGAAATGCTCGCGGCGCTGCGTATGGCCCGGGAGCGACTTAGCGACACTCAGGAGCGGATCGTAGATCAGGAGGAACGACTGAGCGACATGGTGTACAGACTATACGCCATCAGTCGTGGAGAGCGCCAGACCATTGAGCAGTTTCTGCAAGCGATACAGCAATGAACGCCATCCCAAATGACGACGTGGAAGGGGCAGGCGGCTGAATCGGCTAACCGGCACGTGTCAGCATATAGCCAGGGCCCGTCGTTCACCGCCTTTGCGCTACGTCCATCCCCTTGCCACTCAACACCTTCGATCCCTCGTTGGACAAACCCCTGACCGGCGCGATGTCATCCTCATCCCGAAAGGCGGTTCTCTCCCGATGCCACCAGCCAGACCCACGGACGCTTCATCAAGAACCAGGCTCGTTTCGCACCCCTTTGTCGGCCGCATGCCATCAAGACTGGTTTGCTCGTCCCAAAATTGGCTTTGCTCCGTCAAAAAACAGACTGCCAACGGAACCATCCCATCGGAGTTTCGGAAACACCCGGTTCGGCGGGCGCTTTCGCCTGCCAAAGCCGAGCGCAGCTCGCCGGTAAACCGTCCAGCCGTTTTTGTCCCCCCGAAATTGGCTTTGCTCCGTCACCAACCCTTTGTTTTCAACAAAAATTGGCTTTGCTCCGTCAAAAAAACATACGGCCAACAGCCCTCGCCTCTCGGAGTTTTGGCGACATCCGGCGCGTCAGGCGCTTTTGCCCGCCAAACTGCATCGCCTGCCGTCCGGCCCTTCTCACCCAGTCCGAAATTGGCTTTGCTCCGTCACCAACCCTTTGTTCTCAATAAAAATTGGCTTTGCTCCGTCAAAAAACATACTGCCAACAGCGCTCGCCCAGTCGGAGTTTTGGCGACATTTGGCCACGCCGCCGCTCTCGCCTGCCAAAGTGGATCGGTACGCCGTCCAGCCCGTCTTGCTTCTTCCAAAATTGGCTTTGCTTCCGTCACCACCCCTTTGTTTTCAACAAAAATTGGCTTTGCTCCGTCAAAAAACATACTGCCAACAGGGCTCGCCCGAAAGCCGATATCCAAAACCCATTCCCCGCATCCCACCACCCCCGCCATGCGCTACAACAGTAATATGACTCGCATCGCACTCCTAGCCGCCCTCGCGGCCACCTCCTTGCTAGCCCAGGACTGGGCCCGCGCGCGCGTCGATAAATCGCCGCGCCACCGCGAATGGGTCACCGTCAAGCACGATGGCCGCGCCGTCGAGACCTTCGTCGCCTATCCCGAATCCAAAGATAAAACGCCCGTCGTCCTGATCATCCACGAAATCTTCGGCATGACCGACTGGGTCGAAGACGTCGCCGATCAGTTCGCCGCCGCCGGCTACATCGCCGTCGCGCCCGACCTGCTCTCCGGCATGGGTCCCAATGGCGGACGCACCAAGGACTTCAAACCCGGCGATGCCATGCCCGCCGTCAGCCATCTCGACCCCGCCCAGGTCACCGCCGACCTCAATGCCGTCGCCGACTACGCCCTCCAGCTTCCCGCCGCCGCCCACCAGCTCTTCGCCGCCGGCTTCTGCTGGGGTGGCGGCCAGACCTTCCGCTTCGCCACCAACCGTCCCGATCTCGCCGCCGCCCTGGTCTTCTACGGCCCCCCCCCGGATAAGGACGCCATGTCTCGCATCAAAGCCCCCGTCTACGGTTTCTACGCAGGCAATGACGCCCGCATCGACGCCACTATCCCCGCCGCCAAGGAGGACATGCAGCACGTCGGCAAATTCTACGAGCCCCTCATCTATGAAGGCGCCGGCCACGGCTTCATGCGCGCCGGCGAAGATCCGGCCGCCACCGAAGCCAACGCCAAAGCCCGCACTGACGCCTGGGTGCGCGTCAAACACATCCTCGCCGAACCCGCGCCCCGCAAAGCATTCGCCTACCCCTATAGTCAAGATGACTTCCCCAACGGCCTGCGCCTCGTCACCATTCCCACCGGATACCCCAACATCGTGGCGCTCTACATCGTCGTCGCCACTGGCTCGCGCAACGAAGTCGAATCGGGCCACACCGGCTTCGCCCACCTCTTCGAACACCTCATGTTCCGCGGTACCGACAAATTCCCGCCCGAAAAGTACCAGGCCGTCCTCCAGCACGCCGGTGCCGCCTCCAATGCTTCCACTAGCGATGACTTCACGGTCTATCACACCATCTTTTCAAAAGACGACCTCGACGCCATCCTCGCGATGGAAGCCGATCGTTTCCAAAACCTGCACGTCGCTGAGCCCCAATTTAAAACCGAAGCTCTTGCCGTGCTCGGTGAATACAACAAAAACAGCGCCAATCCTACCAACAAGCTGGACGAAGTCATGCACGATGCCGCCTTCGACCGGCACACTTACAAGCACACCACCATGGGTTTCATCAAAGATATTCAGGACATGCCCAACCAGTACGAATACAGCCTGAAATTCTTCGATCGCTACTACCGTCCCGAATACACCACCATTATTGTCGCCGGCGACGTCCAGCAGCCGGCCGTCCACGCCATGGTCGATAAGTATTGGAGTAAGTGGGTGCGCGGAAGCTATCATGCGGATATCCCGACCGAGCCTTCCCAGCAGGCGCCTCGAACCGATCATGTAGATTGGCCCTCCCCTACGCTGCCCTGGGTCGCCATTGCCTATCACAGCCCAGCTTACACCGACACTGGCAAGGCCGCCGCTGCCCTCGATGCGCTGGGTTTTCTGGGATTCTCCGAAAATTCGGACCTCTACCAGAAACTCGTCATCCAGGAACAGAAAGTAGACACCCTGTATAATGAAAGCCCCGATCGTGTTGACCCCGGCCTGTTTGCTATCGCGGCACGCGTCAAGAACCCCGCCGACCTGGACTATGTGAGAGATCAGATCCTCGATACCGTATCCGCATTCGCTGCCAAGCCTGTACCCGCCGATCGCCTGGAGGCCGTCAAGAAACACCTGCGCTATAGTTTCATACTGCGCCTTAATAATAGTGAGTCCATCGCCGGCACTACCGCCCGCTTCGTAGCTCTGCGCCGTACCCCGGAGACTATCAACCGGCTCTATGAAATGTACGCCCAACTTACACCGGAAGATATTCAGCACGCCGCGCGCGACTATCTCACCGACAATAACAGGACGACAGTAACATTAACTGGCGCGGCCGTCGCCAAAGGAGGTGCCCAATGACGAAATTTCTATCCCTCCTACTATTAGCCTCGAGCGCCTTCGCTCAGATACGCGTCGTGGCGCTGCCGGGTAAGGACCCCTTGGTCAGCTTTCGCATTGTGTTTCTAACCGGCGCCGCATCCGACCCGCCCGATAAACCGGGTCTCGCCAGTCTGACCGCTGACATGCTATCCGACGGGGGCACCAAGGATCTGACTTACAAGCAGATCGTGGACGCCATGTTTCCAATGGCCACCTCAGTCTACAGCCAGACCGACAAAGAGATGACAGTTTTCGCCGGAACTACTCACATCGATAACCTGGACACCTTCTATTCCGTCTTCCGCTCCATGCTGCTCGATCCCGGCTGGCGCGAAGACGATTTCAAGCGCATTAAGGATGATGCTATCAACTATCTTCGCGTCTCCCTCCGCGGCAACAATGACGAGGAGTTGGGCAAGGAAGTTCTGTATAGCTCTCTTTATGCAGGTACGCCTTATGCCCACGAAGATGCCGGCGCCATATCCGCGCTCGAGAAAATCACGCTGGCCGACGTCAAGCAGTTTTATCGCGACCACTACACCCAGCAGGCCTTGATTCTGGGAATCGCGGGCGGCTACCCGCAAGACTTCGTCACACACATGCAGCGCGACTTTGAAAAACTGCCCGCCGGCGCGCCTGGCGCGCATGCCGTCCAACCCAAGCCAATCGACCACAACCGTGCCATCCTGGTCGATAAGAACACCCGCGCAGTGGCCTTTTCCATCGGCTATCCGATCCCCGTCACCCGCAAGGATCCGGCTTACCCTGCTCTTCTGCTCGTCCAGGCCTATTTCGGTCAGCACCGCCTCAGTGGCGGCCGCCTCTATCAGCGCATGCGCGAACTGCGCGGCCTCAACTACGGCGACTATGCATATATAGAGTACTTTCCCCAGGGTATGTTCCGGTTCGAGCCTAGCCCTAACTTGGCCCGTCAAAGTCAGATCTTCCAGATTTGGATTCGTCCCGTGCCCCCCAGCGTAGCGGCCTTCGCTCTGCGCCTTGCCGTCTACGAGCTGAACAACCTTGTTAAGAATGGACTCTCCGAAGAAGAATTCGAGAGTTCGCGCGACTTTCTCTCGAAGTATGTCAACCTGATGACTGATACCAAAAATGCCGAGTTAGGTTATGCGATCGACAGTGCCTACTATGGAATTCCCGATTATGTCACTTATGTCCGTACTGCGCTAGCCAAAATGACTCGCGACGACGTAAACCGCGCGATCCATACCTACCTCCGCCCTGATAAGCTTCAGATCGTAGCGATTACGGATAACGCCGAAGACTTCAAGAAACAACTAACCGATGGTGCTCCTTCAAAGATGACTTACAACTCTCCCAAGCCAGCCAATATTCTCGAGGAAGATAAGACCGTCGGTAGTTGGAACTTGGATCTCCGCCCTGAAGATATTACAATCGTGCCGGTGAGTCACATTTTCGAGTGACCACCAGCAGCGCCCAGCTCCCTTTGTAGCGGGCCTCGCGCACTTCGCCGCCGTGACGTTCCACCGCCGCTGCAACGTTATCGACCTCCTGCCGCTCAAAGCCGCTCAACAGCGCCGTCCCGCCCGAGGCCAGGCAGCGCATCAGCTCCCCCGCGAGCTGCGCCACGGCTTCCGGACTGATATTCGCCGTCAGCAATCCCGCCCACCCTGAGCGCACCGCATCCACCGACCCTACGAAGCAGGGCTCGCATGCCCCCCCCCGCCGCGCGATCTCTACCGCTACCGGATCTATGTCGCAAGCGCACACCGGCGAAGCCCCTAGCAGCTTCGCCGCCTGCGCCAATATGCCCGACCCGGTGCCCACATCCAGCATCGTCCCACGCGCGCGCGCATAGCTCTCCAGCGCCTCCAGACACAACCGCGTAGTCTCGTGTATGCCCGTGCCGAACGCCATCCCGGGATTCACCACAATGCGGAAGCGCCCCGCCGGCGTAGGATCGTCCCGCCACTCCGGCACAAGATAGAACCGCTCGCCCGCCGCGATCGGCTCCCAGTTCGCCCGCGATAGCGCCACCCAGTCGCGCTCCTCCTCCTCGCGCCAACTCACCGCGCGAAACCGCGCCACGAGTGCCGCGCGATCCGCTCCGTCCTCAAAGAACGCCCGTACTCGCCCGCCCTCCAACTCCACAATGCCCGCGGACCCAGCCTCCCACAGCTCCGCCGCCAGCATCTCATCCTGCCCGTCAATCTCCAGTGAGAACATCCCTCCACCATTATCCGCTACCATGATCTATAGGGATGAATCGCAGGGACCTACAATCGCTGTCCCGAGTGCGGCTCGCGGAAGCGCAGTCGCTGATCAGGTCGGGCCTGCCCGACGGAGGTTACTACCTCGCTGGCTACGCGGTCGAGTGCGCCCTCAAAGCCTGCATCGCTAGGCAGACCCAGCGGCACGAGTTCCCCGACAAGAAGATCGTCGACGCGAGCTACACTCACAATCTCAAGGAACTCGTCCGAGTCGCCAACCTGGAAAGTCCGCGCAGCGCAGCCGCCAAGGCGGATCCGCAGTTCGCTGCGAACTGGGTGATCGCGCAATCATGGTCTGAGCAGAGCCGCTATGACAGGCACACGCCGGCAAGCCCCCAAGGGCTGCTCAACGCCGTTGCCGACAGAAAGCATGGAGTAATCAAATGGATAAGACGCTATTGGTGAGCATGGAATTGGAGCAGGGATCCCAGATCCTCCGCATTCTCGATGAAGCTGGCCTGAAGATCAAGGTCACCTTATGGGTCGTGTTGGACGAGTACGGTGATTGGCGTCTGCTGCTATGCTCTAGACGGTTCGACGAGCTAGGTCTCGGCGGAGCCATTGACCTCGTGAATCGCGCTTTGGCTACCGCTGGTTTTCCTATCGAAGACAAGCCGCCCATCTTGATTCTTCCTATGTCCGATCCCTTCGTCCGATCCCTTCGCCACATCTTCGGAAAAACCAGCAACGTCGAAGGCATGCGCATTGGCGGACAGCAGATTGGCAACCGCTGGGTCGAAGATGGTTACGCCTATCGTATCTCGTAGTGACTTATGAAACTCCAAGGCATCTTCCCCCCCATCACCACCCCCTTCGATCACAACGGCAACATCTATGCCGCCAAACTCCAGTACAACATCGAGCAGTGGAACCGCACTACTCTGGCCGGTTATGTCGTCCTGGGATCTACAGGCGAGAGCGTTCTGCTCAGCTCCGAAGAGAAGGTCGAAGTCTGGGAGATAGCCGCGCGCCACGCCGCGCCCGACAAGCTCCTGATCGCTGGCACCGCCGCAGAAAGTGTCCGCGAGACCGTCTGTCTCAGCAACCGCGCCGCCGAGCTCGGCTACAAAGCCGCACTCATCCGCACCCCGCATTACTACAAAGGTCAATTCAATCGCGCCGACGCCCAGATGCTCTACTTCCGCGCCGTCGCCGATCAGTCCCACATTCCGGTCCTTCTCTATAACTTCCCCCAAGTCACTGGCATCGACCTTCCCTCCGAAGCCGTAGCCGCTCTCTCAGAGCATCCCAATATCATCGGCATCAAAGACAGCTCCGGCAATATCGAAAAGGTCATGCAGATGATTCGCGAGACGCGCCCCGGCTTTCAGGTACTGGTAGGTTCGGCAACCTCGTTGTGGCCTTCACTGATGATGGGTGCATCTGGCGCGATCCTGGCCTTCGCCAACCCCGCACCCTACGCCTGCATCGCCATTTGGGAAGCGTACCGTACGCGCGAAGAGGACGCCGCCCGTGATTGGCAGAACCGCATCGCACATCCCGCCATACTGGTTACCACCAAGTACGGTATCGCCGGACTCAAGCACGCCATGGATCTCAACGGCTACTACGGCGGCCCGCCACGCCTCCCACTCTCCGTTCCCACTCCCGAAGCCAAACGCGAAATCGAGGAAGCCTTCAAAGATCTCAAAGGCTGAAGCGGTATAATGCAGGTATCAGGTTGTTGCCTATACTCGCGATCGTGGCGGTGCTGGCTCTGCTCCTACTGTGGGCCGCTGTAGCCCAGCGCCGCTGAGTCATGTCATGCGAAACCCGCTCCTATATTTGTTAATCCCAGCGTTCCTCTTTGCCCAGCAGGCCGTCGAATTCATCTGCCCCATGGATCGCGACGTGCGCTCCAAGACTCCCGGAAAGTGTCCGCGCTGCGGCATGGCGCTGGTAGCGAACCTCCCCGAACCTATCGAATATCCGGTCGATCTCGAAGTCACTCCTCCGTCGATTCCCAGCGGCCGCCCCATTACCCTTCAATTCCGCGTAGAAGATCCCAAATCCGCCGCGCCGGTGACTCAGTTCGAAACGGTGCACGAAAAGCTCTTTCACCTTTTTATAGTCAGTCAGGATCTCAATTACTTCGCACATCTTCATCCCGAATGCGACGGTCAGTCAGTCTTCCGCCTCGAAACCACGTTACCGAAGCCAGGCAGTTACCGTCTCCTTGCGGACTTCTATCCAAAAGGCGGCACACCCCAGTTCTCGCCTAAGACCATCACTACCGCCGGTTACTCCGCGCCACTCGATTCCACCATTCCGCAGCTCGCGCCCGACCTATCTCCCAAGCACGGCGAAAACCTCGACGTGGAACTGAAGCTAGTTCCGCCGCAATCCCTGGCCGGCAAGAAAACTATGCTGTTCGTTCATCTGAATCCGGCGGATGGACTGGAACAGTACATCGGCGCCTGGGCGCACATGCTCGCAGTCAGCAATGATCTGATCGATACTATCCACGAGCATCCCTTCATCGCTACCGGCGGCCCCGACATGCAGTTCAATCTCTACTTCCCCCGCGAAGCGACTTACCGAATCTGGATTCAATTTCAACGTAAAGGCGTGGTCAATACCGTAGCGTTTACCGTCCCCGTACGTGAGTTGCGCTGAGTACCAGCGAGGCTTCAGCCGGCTCACTCGAATAGACCGCGACACGCGTACCCTTAGGCAACCGGATAGAATTCCGGAAATAGTAAGTCCGCTCATCCTCCACCCGCCACTGCCGGATCCAAATGAGATGCTCAACGGCGCCATCCGGCCTGTACGCAGTCACTTCTAGAGAAGCACCCGTACCGATGCTGCGCGGACTGATGCCGGCCGCTATCACTCCGTCGTCCAAGACAATTGGCGTGCTGCTGGTGAGCTTCACCTCGCGCGCCGCCGCCACCTTCGCCTCCGCGCCGAAGTGCGGCGACGCAGGAAGGTAGATATCATCCCCCTTCGGCGCACCCCCCTCGACCCAGTTCACAATCATATCGATCTCGATCTGCGAGAGACTCGGATCGTCCCGGAACTCACCCACGCCTTTCACCGGACCCCACGGCGGCATACGTCGCGAGACCACTTCATCGCGGATCGCCTTAGCCCATGGGCGTGCATCGTCGTACGTCATGAGCGCAAACGAGCCGCCGCCTTCGCGATGACAGCTGGCGCAATGCCGGTAAACGATACGCGAAATCTCCTGGCTCCAAGTGAGCTTGGTGGAGATGACGTCATGTGCAAGCGCGCAAGGCACGGTTGCTAACCACAGCAGCGCCGCTACTCCGCGTCTCCGCGTCTCCGCGTCTCCGCGTCTCACTACACCACCTCCCCGCGGACTAAGTCCGCATACGTCTCCCGCGCCCGAATCGTCCGGAACGTGCTGCCTTCCACCAGAACCTCCGGCGGCCGCACCCGCGAGTTGTAATTCGACGACAGCACGAACCCGTACGCCCCCGCCGTGCACACCGCCAGATAATCGCCCGGCGCGACATTCGCCAGCTTCCGCCCACGCGCTAGAAAGTCGCCCGTCTCACAAATCGGCCCGACCACGTCCGCTACAATCTCCGGCCGCCCTGTCCTGCGCAACGGCAGGATCTCGTGGTGCGACTGATACAGCGACGGGCGGATGAGGTCGTTCATCGCCGCATCCACCACCACGAACTCCTTCTCCGCGCTCCGCTTGCGATACAGCACCCGCGTCAGCAGCACACCCGCGCGGCCCGCAATCGAGCGGCCCGGCTCCAGCATCACCCGCAATCCGCTGCCTGCAAGCTTCTCCCGTATCCGCGCCAGGAAACCGCGAATCTCCGGCGCTTGCTCGTGCGCCCGATACGCCACGCCGAGCCCCCCCCCGAGATCGATCTGCCGTATGCTGAGCCCCTGCCCGCGCAGCCGCTCCACCAGCGCCAGCAGCCGGTCGACCGCTTCCAGGATCGGGTCCGTGTCCATAAGTTGCGAGCCGATGTGACAACTAACTCCCTCCGCCGTAAGATTCCGCAGCGCCCGCGACCGATCGTAGACCGCCTCCGCCTCCGCAATATCGATCCCGAATTTGTGCGCCCGCAAGCCAGTGGCAATGTAAGGATGCGTGGCCGCGTCCACATCCGGATTCACGCGAATCGAAAAGCCCGCCTGCAACCCGCGCCGCGCCGCCAGCGTATCGATCAAGCCCAGCTCCGGCTCCGACTCGCAGTTGAACATGTGAATCCCCTGCTCGAGCGCATACTCTACCTCGTCCGCGGTTTTGCCCACGCCGGAGAAAACCACCTTAGCGGGATCTCCGCCCGCCTGCATCACGCGGTAGAGTTCGCCCCCAGAGACGATGTCGAATCCCGAACCCGCCTTCGCCAGCAGCCCCAATACTCCCAGCGTCGAGTTCGCTTTCACCGCGTAACACACGGTGTGCGGCAGATCTCCGAGCCCTTCGTCGTAAGCTCGGTAGTTCTCCAGGATCGCCGCGCTAGAATAGACGTAGGCCGGCGTACCGGTCTGCCGCGCGATATCCGCTAGCGGCACATCTTCGCAATAGAGATCCAGTTGGGAGTAGTGAAGCATCGCGCCGCGCGCTACGTAACCGCCACCCGTTCCGCGGCAGTCGAGACAGGCTCAGCGCGCAGCAGGCGCGCCGGGTAAACCCATTCCAGCAGCGGCGTAGTCATGAAGGTCGTCACCAGAGCCATCAGCACCATAATCGAAAACATCGCCGGCGAGATCACGCCGATATCCAGCCCGATATTCAAGATCACCAGTTCCATCAGCCCGCGTGTGTTCATCAGGATGCCGAGCGCCGCTGCGTCGCGCCACGGCATCGACGATAGCCGCGCGGCGAACATCGAGCCACCCAGCTTCCCCGTAATCGCGACCACAATCACCAGCGCGCTGTACAGCCAGATCCCGTGCCCGCCCGATACGCCAATCCGCGTGCGCAGGCCCGTGAACGCAAAGAACAGCGGCAGCAGCAGCACCACGACCACGGACTCGAACTTGTGCAGCAGATAACCGGCGAACTCCGGACTCTTGGGCATGATCGCACCCATCAGAAAAGCTCCGAACAACAGGTGGATGCCTAGCCACTCCGTTGCCAGCGCGGAAGCCAGCACCAGCATCACCAGTACAGCCATCACATTGTCACTAAGCTGGCCGTGTTTCCGGAACGAGCGCTCGAAGGACGGAAGGACGCGCCGCACCCCCAACAACATCACCAGCACGTAGAGCACGGAACCGGCAATCGTCACCCACGGCGGCCGTCCTACATGAGTCACCCGGATCAGCACCACGATGTAGGCCAGAATGCACCACCCGGTTACATCGTCGACCGCCGCGCAGGCGATCGCCAGCGTGCCCATCCGGCTATGCACCAGGCCGCGCTCCGTCAGAATGCGCGCCAGCACCGGGAACGCTGTGATACTCATCGCGGCGCCCATGAACAGCGCGAAGCCAGTGAACGTTACCGCATCGTCAGATAACCTCGGATAGAGATACAGCGCCGTCACGCTACCCAGGCAGAAAGGCGCCACGATACTCACGTGACTCGTAAGCACCGCCGCGCGGCCGTAACCGTGCAACTCGCTCGGATTCAGCGCCAGCCCCACCACGAACATGAAGACTACCAGTCCCACCTGGCTCAGCGCGCTCAGAAAGCCGAGGCTCGAAGCCGGAAACAGCGTGGCGAAAACGCCGGGCGCCACCCATCCCAACAACGAAGGCCCAAGCAGGATGCCCGCCAACATCTCGCCCATCACTTGCGGCTGATTGATTTTCTGAAACAGGAATCCCACCGCGCGCGAAGCCACCAGAATCACGGTGACCTGCAGGACGAGCTGGAATAGATTCGGCATCACTCGCCGCCCTTCTTGGCCGGCGGTCGGCGAACCGCATGAAAAGCGACCGGACCGCAGCCTGCAATATCCAGCTTGCCATCCAGCACCCGCTGCCCGGGCTTGCCCGTAATGGTCGCAGTGACGGTTTGCGACCGCAGCGTATTGCCGTCGATGGTCACCGGAAACGCGGCGGCGCGCCCGTCATTCACGGTAACCAGCGCCTCCGTGCCCGATTGCGAAATGTTCAGCGCCGGCTGCCGTACCTTCGCCAGACCGCTCGCGCAAATCGACGCGGCATCGAATTCGAGATTCCAATCGCCCCCTATGGACGGCGGCGCAGTAATCCCCCGTCCCACGTCCAGGATGCCGAGCAGCGCCAGAATCGGCACACCCACCATCAGGATGTAGGCGACGACCATATGAGATTGGAGAACTTTGGCGATTCCTGAATTTTACCGCGCGCCAGCCCTCTAGAGCAATTGCCCGATTGTCTAGTACTTCCAACCGGCGGTGAAGATGTTGAACTCGTAGTGCTCCTTGGCGTCCCGGTCCGAACAGAAGACCAGCGACTTGCCGTCCGGCGAGATCTCCGGGAATGAAGTGAAGCCGCCAAAATCGGTCACCTGCTCCAGGCTGCTGCCATCCAGGTTCATCATGTACAGCTCGAATTTCCGCGTGTCGCAAGCGTGCTTGTTGGAGGCGAACAGGATCTTCTTGCCGTCCGGCGTGAAGGTCGGAGCGAAGGACGCGCAGCCAAAATCGGTGATCGTGTGTGCGTCCGATCCATCGGGATTCGCCACCACGATCTCCATCTTCATCGGTGCAGTGAGGTTCTTGGCGAGCAGCGATTTGTAGGTTTCGAGGTCTTCGGGGGCCTTCGGATAGTGGGCCCGCCACACCAGTTTCTGGCCGTCGCGCGAGAACACCGGCCCGCCATCGTAACCCGCCTTGTTGGTGATCTGCTTCTTGTCGGAACCGTCCGTGCGCATGGTCCATAAGTCCAAATCGCCGGAAGCGAGCGACGTGTAAACGATGGTGCCCGTCTTCCAATTGACCGTGCCTTCCGCATCGTAGCCGGGCGTATCCGTGAGCCGCTTGACGATCTTGCCCTCGTCGGTCGCGAGATAGATGTCGTAACCCGGAAACACGCCCCAGACGTATCCGTGGCTGCGATCGACCGGCGGCGGGCAGGTCTCGCTATCCGCGTGCGTGGATGCGTAGATGATGTGATGGTTGTCCTTCAGGAAGTAGGCGCAGGTCGTGCGCCCCCTGCCGGTCGAGACCATGTGCTGATCCGATCCATCGCGGTTCATGATATAGATCTGGTCGCAGCTATGTGGCGGGCGCGTGGACTGGAAGATCAGACGCTTGCCATCGGGCGACCAGTAAGCTTCCGCGTTCTGGCCGCCGTGTGTGAGTTGCCGGATGTTACTTAAATGCGTCTGGCCGGCCAGCGCCCCGGCGGACACCAGCGCACAAAGAAGATATGAGAACCTGAGCATTGCTCTATTCTAAGCTGGAACGCCGCAAGCTGAGAGCGCCGTTCAGTGCGAGGTGATGGGACCGCTCGCCCGCCGTGGTTCGGTCGCCTGACCAGGGGGATCGTTAGTCACCGTGTAGACCTTACCGTCCCGCAGGTAGAGCTTCTGCATCTCGCTCAGATTGAACGGACGCGCGCCGCGTCTGCCCAGCACACAGAGTTGGTTGCCGCTCTCATCCACCGCGCGGTCCCGATCCAGGCCCTTCGATATCGAGATGGCTTCGCCCTTGGTCTTGAACGTGGCGATCAGTTCGGGTTCCACCGCCGGGCTGAATCCCCACATTCCCTGTGTTTTGACCGGTGAAGTCATTTGCAGCACGCGCAGGCCATTCTTGCCATCCGCCACGTAAGCGAACAGGCTCGCGTTCGTCATCCCGACCTTGATCGAGCGGGCATCGTTGATCGCCCCGCCGGCATTGAAGAATCGCGGCGCGCCCGGATGCTCGGGCCGCTCAACATCGATAATCGCGATGCCCTCGGCGCCCGCCGCTACGTAGGCGTAGGTGCGCGCCACGTAAACGTCCAGCGCCTGTTTCAAGTGCACGTTAGTTTTCACTACCGGCGCATTGACGTCGGTAACATCGAGAACCGTGACACCTTCCGGATTGCAAACGAACGCGTAGCGGAATTGAATAGCCACATGCCCGGCGCCCTTGATGGGCACGGTCGTGACTACCTTCAGTTTCGGCGCCCCGCTGATATCCACGATGACCAGGCCACGATCGCAAGAGACATATGCGTAATTACCCGCGGTGACTACGTGATTGGCGCCATTCAGAATGCCATCCGGGTTGAAGGCTGCGTCATGATGCAGGAAGTTATTGCGCGGATCGCCATCCAGCAGCGTTCCGGCCCCAATGAGAACCAGGCCTTCCTGCGCATCGGCCACGTAGAGGAAGCCGTACAGACCGCTAATCGGCTGCTCTTCGTTAACCGGATCGCGGTGGCGCAAGGGATCGACGCCCAGCGTTGTCGGAGCTGCGATCCATCGCGCGTCCTTGGTCTTCACGTGGAAACGCTGCCCTATCGGCGAAACCGGCGCCGTGATGACGCGCTCCGAGTTAGTCTTGTTATCAATGTTAGCGACATCATAAACCTCAATGCCGCCCTTGCCTTTAGCTGTGTACAGATATTCGCCACGGAGCTGGGCATTCAGGATGTCGCCCTCGTGCTCATAAGATTCTGTAAGCCGCTTCGTGCGCTCGAACTTAGCGTAATTTTCCGGATATGCCAGCTTGTGCAGATAGCTGCCGATAACAGCTTGCGGCTCATCGTGCTCGGTCACCGCCACCGCCTGGAATCCGTGCTTTCCTTCGCCGACATAAACATACCGGCCCAGGAAATTGACGAAGTTGGTCCCCTGCAGCAGCACTTGCGCCATCCATGCATTGTTGTCGTTGTCCCGCGAGACATGGCAGTCGGTGCAAGTCTTGGTCTCATGCGTACGGACGGTGTGCGGATAATGCGGATTGAACGCCTGGCCGGCGTAGCCCTCCGCCGAAACGGTCTGCTCCTGATGGTAGATCCAATCGCGATTAGCGTTCTGCGAGCTCACTAACACTGCGCTCGAAGACCGTATCGGCACGATCTTGTGTTCCTTGACGGTGCTATCCAGGCCCAGCATGAATACATCGTCCCGCAACACCTGGAAATCATAGGTCGTGAAGTTGCGCGTGTCGGTGTCGCCTTCAGAGTGCAGAGCGGGCCGGTTGGCATTGGCTTTCATCGACAGATGGCATCCGAAACAGCTTGTCATCCATGAAGTGTGGCAGGTATAACAAGACATGCGCAGCCGGTTTGGATCCTGGCCGAACTTCTCGGTAGGATGGGCGAGCCGCGCGGGGCTTTCGGGCACCGCGCCCCACGTCGTACCGTCGACTTGGATAGTCTTAGCCAGCCTCGCTTTGGCGTTGTAGTTATAAGAACCGGGCGTAATGGAATCGAGTACCTGCGAAACGATCCATGGTTTCGCATCGGAGTCCACCATCGAGCGCTGCAACAGCTTGCCATCGGACCACTCGAATCGCTTGGTGCCGAACGGCGTGCGCAATATCGACAAATCCGTCCCTTTCGCCGGCGCCGCCGAGTTAGTAGTCCTGAGGGCGGCACGGGCAAAGATCGACCCGTGACAATCTATGCAGTCTATCTCCACCGCGGCGCGTGGCTCGCCATATAAATGCCCGTTGCCGTGGCTATCCTGCTCGAAGTGACAATCGATGCAGTGCATGCCCTTTTCGAGGTGAATATCACGCAGATGTACGGCCTTCTTGAATTTATCCGGATCATCGAAGCCTACCTGGTTGCCGTCTGTGTCGAGCAGGTTGCCTTTGCGGTCGTGCTTGTAGACAGCGCGATAGACCCAGCCGTGGCCATGGAAATCGCCGAACTGTGTCTGGTGCAGCTTCGAGTTCAGATCAGTCAGATTGCGCAGGAACTCCGGGTCGGACCAGTTGCCGCGCAACGAAGCCGCTTCCGGGTTGCGTGCGAGCGCAGTGGCCGCATCCTCCGGATTCCATTTCTTGGATTGCGGCGGATACATGGGATCGCCATCCGTTTCGTTATCCCACCACATATAGCCCAGATACTGGAAAGCGTACGAAGTACCCGGATGGATGTGACAGACCACGCACTGGCTCGAAGGAATCGCGCGCGTCAGGCGATGCTGGATGGGATGGCCGGACTCGTTCTTGGGAATCGTTGGGTCATTGGTGAAACTATGCCCCATATTGCCGCGCGCGGCGTATGGCCCGGAGTGTATCGGATCGCGGTCGTTCGCATAAACGACATGACAGCCGGTACAGCCCGCGGACCGATAGTCCCCAGGCTGGTCGTTGGTGCCCAGAAAATAGAACAGAGGATCGAGCAGGCGGGTGCGCTGTAAGCCTTGAAATACCGGGTCGGTGCGCGTAAGAGTACCGAAGCCGCGATTGCTGAGCCGGTCATCCCCGCGTTCAAAAACGCGCAGCGTGTTGCCGGGTTGGGTGGCCTCGAACTGAGGTAACGGCCATAAGTACGGCAGGATTCCTTTAGTCCGGGTATCTTCGGCGCTCGGCGGCGGATCTTCGGTAAGCTTCTGCGAGACGCCGGTCGAACTGTAGCTCTCACCAAACATCACGTTCTTGTACGGATAACCGCCGTTGTTATAAAGCGCGGCGCCCCACAGAAACGAGCCGTGCGTCATTAGACTGGTCTTGCATTTGGTTGCGATCTCCGTATGGCATCCACTGTGCCCGCAAGTTTGGTCCACCGAGCGCAAGTCTCCAGGATTTCTGAACCGCACGTAATCCTGATTTTCCTGATTCAGTAGCGCGTAGCTGCGCTGCGGGTTGGCGGTGGTGGGCCAGAGCCGCGGATAACGCGGACGGTACTTGTGCCCCGCCAGCTTATCCGTGGTAGTAGCATCCCCGCCGTGACAGTCGACGCATCCTAAGTGGACGGCGGGAGACACATGCATCGGCTCTATGCCGACGTGGCATTGGGCAGACTGGCAGCCTTGACTCTTGCGATCGGCATCGGCCTGAGTCTGGCGCAGCCAATCCTCCTGAGCGGCGGCCGGATAAGCCAGAAATACGAAGAGTGCGGGCAATAGTAACCGCATGGTCAGAATACCAGCCTCAAGTTGATAAATGCGGAAAAGAACACCCGGCCATTGTAGATATCCCGGAATCCCTGCCCGGGGAACAATGCGCCAAAACCCGAAGTTATTACGATGTTGTCACTCAACAGCGGCCGGTACTGCAGGCCCAAACCCGCATCCACTCCAATGCTGGAGGGAATATGACTTTGGAACAGTACTGCTTCCAGTACTTCGGTGCGATCGAATTTTAGATAGTTCACGTTCAAGCTAGAGCGCAGTTTAGGTGTGATCTTGGCATCCATGCCGGCGTTGTACAGCAGGACGCCGGGATTTTGGAAATTCGTCTGGCCTTCGAATAGCCCGCCACGCATGTTGGGTATCAAGCTGTTCGGCCCGAACAGAAAAACGCCGGTACTCGTAAGCGGGATCGCCTCGCGATTGAGGAAGTTCACGCCGCCCGCCTCGAACGCGTTGTTGATCAATCCGCGGTCGGCCAGCGCTTGACTACCGAGGAATCCGCCGCCGGCGAATTGTTGGTTGGGCACAATCCCGTCAAAACCAGTAGCGTGCGTGCCCAGGGGATTGCCATCCCCCGAAGTAAAGAAGAAGGAGGCCCTGTAAGTCATCCAGTCTTTCTCGTACGAAAGCTCCAGCGCCGCTAACTGCGCATTAATATGCATCTCGCGCTGCGGCGGTAGCACGTCGAACGGGTTGCGGCTCAGCGTCCCGAACGCCTGATAGAACGCATTGGAAACATTGATGCGCCCGATATGCCCATCGCCCGTAACTCCAACGTACCCCGCACGGATGCCTTGCCGCAGCGGTGGCGCCTCCCCCAAGTCCAGCAACCCGATCGGTGTAGGCCGCACGATGAAGCCATCCTTATCGATCAGCAGCGACGGCGGATCGTCGTTAAACAGCGCGCTGAAATTGAAATTGTAGCCGGGAAACAGAAAGTCGGTGCGGTATAAGTTGGCGATGAAAACCTTCTGCTCGCGCGAGCGCCACCGGTTCAGCCCGCTGTTGGCGTCCTTCTCGATCATGTTGAAGAACGCCAGGTTGTACTGATACTTGTTGTCCTTCAGCGTGCCGAACAGGCGCGCGCCCGGCTGCTCGTCGGAGAAGATGAAGCCGCGGAAGTCACTGGTGAACCGCTGAATGCCGACGCGCACCGACGTGAAGTCGAAATACGCGCTGCCCGTCTCATCCGTCGCGTCAGCCCGCCGGAAGGCGCTCGAGCTGTTGGTGAACAGCCGTTTCTCGAAGAACAGCTCCTGCATGCCGACCGAGGTGTCCGTGCGATGGATGCCGTCTTGCACATTGGCATTGGTAATGGCATTCTCGCGCACCAGCAAGTAATTGACATCGAACTCCGGCGTGATGCGCAGATCGTAACTGACCGGCTTGAATCCCGCGCTGCCGCCGAAGAAGTCGAGACTGACGCGGAAATTTTGCACCACCGCCAACTGATCGCCGCGCCCGAAGAAACCCGGCTCGCCAGGTTCCACCGAGCTGGCCGGACTGGCCACCGGCACCATGCGGTCCTCCACCAGAGTCTCGCTGGAAACCGAGATATCCAGGAAGTTATGCCGGCCAAAAATAGGGAAGTCACCCTTGAGCGTGCTGCGATTGAACGGGTCCCAAAGGTGCGAAGGCGCGTAGGTCGCGTCGATCTTCGGGTCATCGTAGCGGCGCGTATCAGGGTTCGCGATCCGCCAGCGATTCGGGATTTCCTGGGCTTGAATTACCGGCAATGGAGTAGGCTCGAAGATCGTTCCGGCCGGCGCGTGCGGCAGCGGATAGAGCACGCCCGCCTCCTCGATGGTGGGTACCGGCGAAGGAGGGCTGTAGTCTGGAACGCGGCGTTCCAGCTTGCTGACGCGATCCCCTGCCAGTGCAGGCTCCGGCTGCAACGTGGCCCGCCGCCTGGCGATCTCCTGCTGCAATGGTGATGGTCCAAGCGGCTCGTGCGCACCGCCGCGTTGCGGCAGCTTACGGATCGGTGTCAGGCTGCGCGGCGCGGTGCGATCGAACTGGCGTCCCTTGCGCGGCAGTTGCGCCAGTTGCGCGCACAGCGGCGCGGCCAACAGCGGGACAATCCACGCGCGTCTCATGGGGCACTGGCAGCAGCTTTTCGAAACAACGATGCGAACTCGCCGGGTTGATACGTGGAGGGATGCTCCAGGTAATCATACAGCGGCTTTAACTGTGGATTGCCGGGCTGTCCAGGCGGCGAAGGTGCATACGCGGCAATCAGAGAATCCAGCGACATGGCGGCCTGCTCGGCGGATTGTTCGCCGGCGTTGGCGATGCGCTGGATATCGCCGGCCAGCGCCTTGATCATGGCATGCGCGGCGGCGGAATCGAAGTCTTGTTTTTCGAAGCGGGCGGCCAGCGTGACGGCGATCTGTTCGACGCGCCGCGCGGCCTGTTCGACGGCGGCGCTGTCACAGGGATGCCGGGAAACGGCCTCGGTCAGCACCGCCATCGAGCTTTCCAGCGCGTCCCGCTCGCCCGAAGCAGCTTGCGCCACCAATTCCCGCAGTACTTCATAGCGCGCCTGGTTCACCTGCAAGCCGCCGGGATAGCGCCCGGCGTACCCCCGCTGGATGCGCCAGCTATCCAGCCGCAGGTCATGATGGCATTGGTAGCATTCCAGGTCGGAGAATTCCGGCCACTGTTTGCCGGCGTGCACGGACAAAAGTTGCATGCCGGAGGCCAACTCCGCGGCTTGTCCCACGGCCCACACCCGCACATGCGGCAGGCTGTTGCCCGCTGCCGGCTTGGGTTCGCGGTAGTGCGACGGCTGCGCTTCCGAAAACGTGTCCAGCTCGAATGGCAAATCCGGATGCCCGGCGGCGATCAACTCGTGATCCACTACTTTCTCGCCCGCCCCCAGATGGCAGGCCAGGCAGGTCTTGGCGCGAATCTCCAGATTCTTGGTATCGATCATGCCCTTGGCCACGCTGTCGGCGTGGGAATTGGGATTGGTGTGGGTCCCCAGCCATTGGTCAGCGGAACCGTGACAGGCTTCGCAGGCCACCCCGTCGGACGCCTGCTTCGGCGACCCCACCACGTGGCAAACCGTGCAGCGCTTGTCCGTGCTCACATCGGCGATCTTCAGGATCTCGCCCATGCGCTTAGCGCGCGGCTCCGCAAGCACTTTGTAGGCCTTGGTGGAGTGCTTGTCGAACTCCGACCAAGTGGCATACTCGTTACCCTTGATGCGGTTGGCCTGTTCCGGCTTTTCACCCGCAGCGCCGTGACAGGCTGAGCCATCACAGCTTCCAGGTCCCCTGTATTTCGGTTGCTCGGCGGCAGCCGAAGACGCCATCGCAGCAGCTAGCAGCAGTACGCATCTCAGTCTCATAGCCAAGGTTTCCTTATGATGAACCGAGATGGGCCGTTTTGTCAACGGAAATCTTCGGTGGGAGGCGTTTTTTTCGGTATAATCGACCCACAGCCTAAATTGTTTGGACTTTGAAACGGATGTGCGGTACTATCTCACCATTCAGGTGAATCCGTTTTTTGACCGTCTATGGCCCTGGACATCCGTACCGCCGAGCTGACCGAAGGCATTGCCCTAACCGGCAAGGAACTGGCTGCCATCCCAGCGTTTGCAGGCATTAAAGAGGCGGTCTGGGACAGGTTTCCCGGCGCCGTCGCGCAACGTACCTTCCAAGATGGCCAGATCATCATGCGTGCCGGAGAAAGCGGCACTACCGCGTTCTACATCCTCTCTGGGGAAATCGAGTTATACCTGGAGCCCGAAGCGGGCTTGCCGCGCAAGGGCGCCAAGAAAGCCCGCTTCCAGGGCCTCGTTAAGCTCAGTCAATATCTCAAGGGGATCCCGGACCGCACCGGACCGTCCGGCACCCACCGCACGCACATACCGATCGACGCGCCGGTCGACCTGCCGATGGAGAATCGCCTCGCCGTGGTTTGTGCCGGTGACCTGATTGGCGAGATGGCCGCGCTGGCCGCGCTGAAGGAAGATCGGGTGAAGCGCGCCAAGTTCTACCCGCGGTCCGCCACCGCCCGCGCCAAGGGCGAAGTCGTGGTCCTGGAGATGCTGCCGCATATCCTGAACAACGTGCTGTACAATGCGCCAGCCTTCAAGGACAAGTTGAACCAGGCCTATCGTTCTCGCGCACTGGAGACACACCTGCGCTCGGTCCCGGTTTTCCAAAACCTGAGCAAGGACTTCCTTGCCAAGCTCAAGCAAAATGCCGAGTTGATCGATTGTCCA
>Ga0073928_10003955_pt1 | contig 22556 bp, 24 predicted proteins | sample PaiPotPPA55metaG_FD_76969 | JGI IMG/M metagenome (GOLD analysis project Ga0073928, IMG submission 76969) | Iron sulfur acid spring bacterial and archeal communities from Banff, Canada, to study Microbial Dark Matter (Phase II) - Paint Pots PPA... ...
CGCGCCGAGTCGCTGGTGCTGGAGTATCAGGTCAAGCTGACCCGTTACCTGCGCCGCATGGTCGGCGATGCCGAGGTTGCGCTCGATCTGAGTCAGGACGTCTTCCTCTCGGCGTATCGCATGTTACAGGCGGATCCGCAGCGGGAGCTGACGGCAGGGTGGCTGTACCGCGCCGCCACGAACGCGGCGATATCGTTTCTGCGGCGGAAGAAGGTTCTTCGCATGCTTCCGCTCGATCGCGACGTCGATCGCGCCGCGTGGCGTGTCGACGAGCGCAGCGCCGCGTCGGTGGATTTGCAGGCTGCGCTGGCGCAGCTTCCGTCGCAACAGTCGGCGGCGCTGCTTCTGACGAGCTATGTGGGATACTCGTCGGCCGAGGCCGCCGAGCTCTTGGGAACTACGTCGGACGCGATCCGTCAGCGAGTCTGCCGAGCGATGCGCGTGCTGCGAACCGTTATGAATGAGGAGATCTGAAGAAATGATGACGCGATGCGATTGCGCTCGCGCCGAAACGCTTGCCGGTGCGATCGCGCTCGGCGAAGCCGACGAGGCACAGCGCGACACCTATCGATCGCACCTCGCCATCTGCGGCAAGTGTCGCGCGGATCTGCGCGGCGAGCGTGAGATCGAACGGGTCATGGCGACGGTGCCCGTGGCGCGGGAAGGCGAGCAATGGCAGCCGGATCTTCGCGCCGGGCACACGCGCCCGCGCGTGCGCTATGGCGCGTGGCGATGGGCCGCCGCGCTCGCCGCGGTGGCGGCGTTGGCGGTCGGCGTCCGCGCGATGGAGAGGTACCCGAGCCCCGCAATCGTCGCGCATCACGGCGCGGCGGCGGAAGCGGCGGCAGCGCGCGCGGTCGCAGCGCTTACGACGCAGACGGCGCCACGCCGCGAGCACGAGGCGGAGTCGCTCGCATTCGCGCCGTCGCCACCGAGCACGATGGCGTTCAAGGTACGGCTCGAGGGACGCGCGGCGGGGCGCTGCGTCGTCACCAAGAGCTCCGGCAATCACACGCTCGACCAAGCCGTGTGTCGAGCGGCGCTGCGAACCGTCGCTTCGAGGCGTTCGCACTAAACCGACCGAACGGGCCTGCCATGGCGGAAGGCCCGTTCATCTACCGCTTCGGTAAGGATTTACGTCTCGACGACCACGCGGGATTAGGCGCGGCGGCGTCGCACGGCGCTGTGCTGCCGCTGCTGGTGATCGACCCGGCGATGGATGCCCGCCTGCGCGTCTCTCCGCGAAGAGCGGCGTTCTTTTGCGGCGCCGTCAACGCGCTCGACGCGGAGCTGCGCGAACGCGGCAGCCGGCTCGTGGTGCGCCGGGGCGTCGCGGACGAAGCCATCGTGACGCTCGCGCGCGCAACTGGCGCTACCGGGGCGGGATGGAGCGCGTCGTACGACGACGCCGGAATGCAGCGCGACGAGTCGCTGAGGTACTCACTCGAGCAGGCTGGATTGCGCGCGGTCGTCGTGCACGACGCACCGGCCGTCGCGCCCGAGGAGAGCGCGGAAGCGCGCAGCGCGGAAGGGCCCGGTTATCGGGCGTTTGCGCCGTATTTCGAGGTCTGGCGCGAGCTTCCGATCGCATCGCACGAATCCCCGCTCCTGGTCCGTTTCACGGGCGCCGAGTTCGACGGCGAAGCGCTGCCCGATCCGCGCGAGTTCCGCGCCGGCGAGGTTGCCGCCGCCGCGGGATCCGCATCGGCGCGACGTTGCTTCCAGAGGTTTCTGCGCGAACGCGCGCCGCAGTATGCGATCGATGCGAACGTGCCGGCCGAGGACGGAACCTCCGGGTTGTCGGCGCATCTGTCGTTCGGCACGATCTCGGCGCGCTCGATCGCGCTCGCAGTCCGCGAGCGTCTAACGGATCCCTTTGCGATCAGCGAGCACCGCCTCTCGCTGCGGCTCTTTTTGCGCGCGCTGGCACACCGCGACTTCTTTCTCCAACTCTCGTGGTTCAATCCGCAGACGCACGACGAGCCGCTGCAGGCGAAGATGCGAGGGTTTGCGTGGGAGCGGTCCCATCCCGCGCTGGATGCCTGGCGCGCCGGCGCCACCGGCTATCCGCTCGTCGATGCCGGAATCCGCCAGCTGCAGCGGACGGGATGGATGCATCCGCACGTGCGTGCGGTGGCGGCTTCGATGCTCTGCTTCGATCTGGGCGTCGACTGGCGCGTGGGCCGAGCGGAGTGGGAACGCTTCCTGATCGAAGACGACCCGGCGCTCGCGACCGGAAACTGGCAATGGATCGCCGGAGTCGGGGCGGACATGGCGCAGTATCCGCGGATTTACAACCCCGAGCGGCAGCTGCGCCGCTACGATCCGGCGGGCGTCTACGTTCGACGGTGGATCGACGAGCTGCGGGGAGTCCCGCTCGAGGCTTGGGAGCCGCGAACGAGATCCTCCGGGCAGCTGCGGCTAGCGCTCTTCGCCGAGGGTGAGTATCCGCCGCCCGTCGTCGACCACGCGGTCGCGGCGCGGGCATTCCTGCGGCGCTACCGCGAGTTCGTCTCGCCCTGAGGGAACCGCTCGTCGAGCCAGCTGGTCACCACCGGAATGCGCACGTCGTCGCCGTTCCAGGTCTTGATGCCGTAGTAGACGCTGGCGACGAGGAAGATCGGTACCAGCAACGGCACGAGCGCCATCGCGGAAATGCCGAGGAACGGAATCTGCGCAATCAGCGACAGCAGCGCTCCGAAGCCGAAGATGCCGACGTTAAACCCGAGCGCCTGGAACGCTTGGCGGCGCAGGCTGCGCGACTGATTTCGGTCGAGCAGCGAGATCAGCGCTAGCGGCCAGAGCGGGTAGCCGAGCGCGACGAGCGCGCGGCTCTCGGCGGGGTCGGGCGCGGTCGTTACCGTAGCCGTTCCGCGTACGGTCGCGGGGGCGGGGCGCGGCGGAACGGCGCCGGGGATCTGCTGACGGGTGGCCGTTGCGGCCTCGACCTTCGCCGCGAGCCGGCAGCTGGGGCAGCCACCGCGCTCGTCGCGGCATGTGGCGCAAATCGGCTTGCCGCATTCGATGCAGGGCGCTGCCGACGGTACGTTCGAGTGAAAGTAGCAGTCCATTGTGGTTCGTGCAATCCTCCTCCGGTATGCACCCTCACGTACCGGGTCGCGCTAGGGCAGGTTTCACTGCCGGGCGGCTTCAAGTTCGTGCCGCGGATGAGCCGCCGCTCGATTTTTCGCCGCCTAGCGGGCGAAGCACGCCCGTACTATCCGCGCCTCGCGCTGGCGATGGCGATGGGCGTTCTGGCGGGCGTGCTGTCGATCGTTCCACCGCTGGCGTTTCGGATCATTATCAACCAGGTGCTCGTTCCGCCGCACGGTGTCGCGCCCGACCTCAAGGCGCTCTACATGGCGCTCGGGCTCACGGCGGTGGCGCTGATCCTCGCAAACTGCGCCATCTACGGCCAGACCTATCTGACGGCGTGGAGCGGCCAGCACCTCGTCGCACGCCTGCGAGTGCGGCTGTTCGAGCGCATGCTGAACCTGCCCCTCGGCGAGTTCGACAAGTGGCGGCCGGGCGAGCTGATCGCGAGATTCGCGACGGACCTGCAGATCATGATCGACGCCGTGAGCGTGTCGGTGCCCCAGCTCGTCGTAGCGCTTGCGACGTTCATCTCGTCGTTTGCGACGATGATCTATCTCGATTGGGTGCTGACGCTCTCGCTCGTGCTGGTCGCGCCGATCGTCTCGTTTGCGGTGTCGAATTTCCAGCGTCTCATCACCACCAGCACGCACCGCGCGCAACAGAGAATCGCGGACCTCACCGCAAATCTTTCGGAGATTTTGCAGGGGCAGCGCGTGGTCAAATCGTTCGGACGCGAGCAGTTCGAGGTTCAACGCTTTCGAGGCCGCAACGACGACTTCTTCGGCGCCTACATGAAGCTGACGCAGTTCATCCAGACGCAGCCGCTCGTCATTTCGACGATCATGGTGGCGGCAGTCGTAGCAATCATGTGGCTCTCGGTGCGCGAGGTCCTCGTCGGCCGTCTCGATACCGGCAAGGTCTTCATGTTCTGGGGACTGCTCGTGAATCTGATGAATCCGATGAACCGGGTTGCGGCGTTCTTCGGGGACATCGGCAAGGCGGTCGTCGGCGCCGGACGGGTCTTCGAACTGCTCGACCTGCCCGTCGAGGTGGGAGACCCGCCCGGCGCGATCGCGCTGCCCGCGGTGCGGGGCCGCATAGAGTACGAAGACGTGACGTTCCGGTACAAGCCGGCGGAGCCGCCGGCGCTGCGCCGCGTGACCGCCGCGATCTCCGAAGGCGAGATCGTCGCGCTGGTCGGCCCCTCGGGGGCGGGCAAGACGACGCTCGTGAACCTCGTGCCTCGCTTTTACGAGCCGCAGGAAGGCCGGCTGTTGCTCGACGGCGCCGACATCGCGACCGTTCGGCTCTCGGATCTGCGCGCAGCGATCGCGATCGTGCCGCAAGACGTCCAGCTGTTCCGCACGTCGATTTTGGAGAACATTCGCTACGGCAGACAGGGCGCGACCGATGCGGAGGTTCGTGCCGCTGCAGCCGACGCCAACGTCGACGAGTACGTGAAGACGTTTCCCGAGGGGTACGCCACCGAGGTCGGAGAGCGAGGGACGCGGCTCTCGGGCGGTCAGCGGCAGCGTATCGCGATTGCCCGCGCCGTGCTGCGAGACCCCCGTATCTTGATTCTGGACGAGGCTACGAGCGCGCTGGACACGCACTCCGAGGCGATGATCGAGGAAGCTCTCGACCGGCTACTCCCCGGGCGCACGACGCTCATCATTGCGCACCGGCTTTCGACGATCCGGCGGGCGCACCGCGTGCTCTATATCGAGGCGGGGCGCGTGGTCGAGGTCGGAACGCACGACGAGCTGCTCGCGAAGGGCGGCTCCTATGCGCGGCTGCACGCAGCCCAGTTCTCGTTTAAGGCACCTTAAGCGCGCGCAAGCCGGAAATCGTGGCCCGTGGGGCGAAAGGCCGCAACCTTAGGGGACGTCCTCCTTGAAGTTCCTGCTCTTGAGTGATGGGTGCCCCTAAATCCAGCCTCCCAGAAAGGAACTCCAGTTGAACCAGGGATTCACCGTGTGGCTTACCGGTCTGTCCGGCGCGGGTAAGAGCACGATCGCGGAACGGCTTGCTCCGGAGTTGAGCGCGCGCGGCTGCAGCGTCGAAGTGCTCGACGGCGACGAAGTCCGCACTCATCTCTCGAAAGGTTTGGGATTCAGTCGCGAGGATCGCGACATCAATATCGGACGCATCTCATTCGTGGCGTCACTCCTCGTGCGGCACGGCGCGGCAGTCATCACCGCAGCGATCTCGCCGTATGCGCAGGCACGAGCCGAGGCACGCCAGCGAGTCGGGAAGGAACGCTTCGTCGAAGTCTACGTGCGCTGCTCGCTGGACGAGCTCGTTCGTCGCGACGTCAAGGGCCTTTACGCAAAAGCGCTCTCGGGCGAAGTGAAGCACTTCACCGGCGTCTCGGATCCGTACGAGGCCCCCGAGAAGCCCGACGTCGTCGTCGACAGCGAGGTCGAGTCCGTCGAGGAGAGCGTAACGAAAATTCTTACCGAGCTCGCCAAGCGCGGCTATCTGTCAGCCGGCGAGCCTGCCCTGAGCCCCTCGACTCCGCTCGGTGTGGAAGGGGTTCTATGATCGCTCCACACGGCGGAAAACTCATCAATCGAATTGCCGATTCACCGGAGGCTGAATCGAAGCTGCGTGACGACGCCAAGGGACTTCGCGGCTTCACGCTCACCGGTCGCGAGCTGAACGATCTCGGGCTCATCGGAAACGGTGCCCTGAGCCCCCTGACCGGTTTCATGACGCGCCGGGACTACGGTCCCGTGGTAGAGTCGATGCGGCTGGAAAACGGCTTGCCGTGGAGCATCCCGGTAGTGCTCGGCGTGAATCGGGACGAAGCGCCCGTCGCGGGCACGCGCGCGGCGCTCTACGACGGCGAAGGCGCGCTGCGCGGCATCATCGACGTCGAGGACGTCTTCGAGCACGATAAGCTCCACGAAGCGCGCAACGTGTACCGTACGGAAGAAGAGAAGCACCCGGGGGTCGCCGCAGTCTTGGCCCGCAAGGACGTCCTCGTGGGCGGCCCGGTCTCGCTGCTGCCGACGGAGAGCAACCCCGAGAGCCTAACGCCGGCGCAGACGCGCGCCGAGTTCGAGCGGCGCGGCTGGAAGACGATCGTCGGATTCCAAACGCGCAACCCCGTGCACCGCGCGCACGAGTACATTCAGAAAAGCGCCCTCGAGATTGTCGACGGCTTGCTGCTTCACCCGCTCGTCGGCGAGACGAAGGGCGACGATATTCCCGCCGAAGTCAGGATGCGCTGCTACCGTGCGCTGCTCGAAAACTACTATCCGGCCGACCGCGTGCTGCTCAGCACGCTGCCTGCGGCAATGCGCTATGCGGGTCCGCGCGAGGCCATCTTCCACGCCATCATGCGCAAGAACCACGGCTGCACGCACTTCATCGTGGGCCGCGATCATGCGGGCGTCGGAACCTACTACGGGACGTACGACGCGCAGAAGATCTTCGACGAGTTCACCCCGGGGGAGCTCGGCATCACGCCGCTCAAGTTCGAGAACAGCTTCTACTGCCGGCGCTGCCTCTCGATGGCTTCGAGAAAAACGTGCAGCCACGATCCCGAGAACCACGTCACGCTCAGCGGCACCCAGGTGCGCGCCATGTTGCGCGAGGGGCAACTGCCGCCGCCGGAGTTCTCGCGGCCGGAGGTCGCACAAATCCTGATCGAGGCGTCGAAAGAGACGGCGTCCGCCTAAGAGTTAGGAACCTTAGGCTGCGGTTTCGGGCTGGGACGGCCGACGCTGGTGAAGAGCAAACCGGTTGCCCTCAGGATCGCGCGCAAAACAACTGGAGCAGGCTGGAAACTCGTAAATCTCGGTGACTTCGGAGCCGGCGGCCTGTAGGCGATCGCGCATCGCCTGCAAGTCGTCGACTTCGAACGCCGCGCCGGTGGACGCGCCCGGCTCGTAGCCGAGCGATTCGCCGTTTCCGACTCCAAACGTCGTGCTGCCGACGTTGAACTCGACCCAGTGATCGCCGAACGCGTCGCCCGGCGTCAGACCCAACGTGTCGCGATAGAAGCCGCGCGCCCGCGGCACGTCGCGAACCGAATAGGCGACAAACGCGATGTCCTTAACCATTGACGAATCCTCCCGAAATCGCGGTTGGCTTCATTGAGTGACGAGAGGCAACCTCTAACGACGCTCGAAGAGCGCCAGGCCGCGACCGCTCACATCAGCCATGGAGGGCGCTTGAGATGCTTGTGCTTAGTCGCAAACCGAATCAGTCGATCACGATAGGGAACGACATCCGCGTTTTTGTCATCGCGCTCGCGCGCGACCACGTCAAGCTTGGGATCGAGGCGCCGCAGGACTTGCGCGTGCGCCGTTCCGAGGTTGCCGCATCGCCGGTAGGAAAAGACTCCGTCGAAGCCGATACACCTCGGGATGCCCGGAGCAGTTGATGTCAAGTAAGCGAGCGTTGGTATGGCTTGCTGGTGGGCAGCCGCAGTATCCTCAAAATAGTAACCTAGGTCCCGTCCTGCCGAGGTCTTGACACTGCGTTGAACTGGGAATACGTCCTCGTCGGCTTTATCGTCGGCATGTGCATCGCCTACAGCGGGGTAGGCGCCGGCGCGCTTACGACGCCGCTACTCGTTCTGTTCCTGGGCGTCGGCACGGACGTCGCAATCGGCTCCGACCTGCTTTTCGCGTTGGGCACGAAGATGGTCGCGATGATCGCACACATTCAGCGGCGCAACGTACAGCCCGGTGTGCTCTGGCGGCTCTCGCTGGGTGGGTTGCCCGGCGCGATCGTAGGCGTCACGATCAGCGCGCACCTGCACCGAGTCCTGGATATCCATCAGTTGGAGCACACCTTGCGCATAGCCGTCGCGGCGGCGTTACTGCTCTCCGCGGCGGTGATCTTTTTCAATCGCAGGCTCGCCTCGGATGTCGCCAACGCCGCACAGAATTTCCCGACGCTTCGGATCGCGGCCATCGGGTTTTTCGTCGGACTGACGGTCAGCATCACGTCCATCGGCGCCGGATCCTTGACGCTGCCGCTCCTACTGCTCGTCGTACCCTCCATCGCGCTACGCCGTTTAGTTGGAACCGACGTCGCGTTCGCCATCGTCGTCCTCATCCCGTCGCTTCTCGGTCACTTCTCGATCGGAGACGTGAACGTCAAACTGGCAGGAATGCTGCTCATCGGATCCGTGCCGGGGGTGTTCGTGGGTTCGCATCTCGTCACGAGGCTGCCGGAGAAGTGGTTCCGCGGTGCGTTGGCGGGGGTGCTCGTCGTCGTAGCGATCTTCCTACTGCCGATCAAGCTCCATCTGCCGCACTCGTAGCGTCGTCGGCTTTGGCGCGTTCCCGCGCGATCAGTTCGCCCGCGCGAAAGAGGCTTTCGAAAGTTCCCGCGTCGCTCCACCATCCGTCGAGCACGTCGTACTCGAGGTCCCCGTCGCGAATGTAGTAGTTGTTGACGTCGGCGATTTCCAGTTCTCCGCGCGCGGAAGGCGTCAGCGTGCGGATGCAGTCGAAGACGCGCTCGTCGTACATGTAGAGGCCCGTGACGGCGTAGCGGCTCTTCGGGCGCGCCGGCTTCTCTTCGACGGCCACGATGCGGTCGCCGTCGAAGACGGGGACGCCGAAGCGCTGCAGATCCTCGACTTCCTTTAAAAGAATCCGAGCTCCCGACGGCTGTTCGGTGAAACGGCGAACGTGAGATTCGACGCTGCGCTGGAAGATGTTGTCGCCGAGGATGACGACGATTCGCTGCCCGTCGGCGAAATGCTCGCACAGCCGCAGCGCGTCGGCGATGCCTCCCTCACCTTGCTGATAGGCATAGTAAATACCGCGCAGCCCGAATTCCGCTCCGTTGCCCAAGAGCCGAAGAAAATCTCCCGCCGAGTTTCCGCCGGTCACGATCATGATCTCGCGAATCCCCGCCGAGCATAGCGTCTGCAGCGGATAGTAGATCATCGGCCGATCGAAGACCGGCAGCAGATGCTTGTTCGTCACCTTCGTGAGCGGATGCAGCCGCGACCCGAGCCCGCCGGCTAATATCACGCCTTTCACGGAGCGGCAGCCGCTTTTAGGGGGCGCCACCAGGACTCGTTGGCGCGGTACCACGCAACGGTCCTCGCGATTCCGTCGGCGAACGGAACCTGCGGCCTCCAACCCAGCGCGTGCAGCTTCTGCGCGCTGACGGCGTAGCGGCGGTCGTGGCCGGCGCGATCGGTGACGTGCTCGACGTGGGTGTCCATCGAGCGCTCGCAGAGGTGCATCAGCACCCGCGTAAGATCGAGATTGGTGTGCGGCGAGCCGCCGGCGACGTTGTAGACGCTGCCCGGCTCCCCGCGCTCGAGCACCAGCAGTATGGCGCTCGCGTGATCTTCGACGTGCAGCCAGTCGCGAATCTGCAAACCGTCGCCATAGACCGGTACGGGGCGGTCGTCAATCAAATTGGTTACGAACAGCGGCACGATTTTCTCGGGGTACTGATTGGGGCCGTACGTGTTGCAGCCCCGCGTGACCAGCACCGGCAGGCCGTACGTCGTGTGATAGGCGAGCGCCATCAGGTCGCCCGCGGCCTTGCTCGCGGCATACGGGCTGCGCGGGGCGACCGGGTCGCCCTCGCGCGACTCGCCCCGCTCGACGTCTCCATAGACCTCATCCGTGGACACTTGCAGGAAGCGCGGCACCCCAAGCTCGCGTGCCGCCTCGAGCAGCACCAGCGTGCCGAGAGCGTCGGTCCGTAAGAATTCCTGGGGATCGAGGATGGAGCGGTCCACGTGGGTCTCGGCCGCGAAGTTCAGCACGGCGTCGGCTCCGTCGCCCAGCGCCCGGCGGACGGCTCCGGCGTCGCGGACGTTGCCGTGGATAAAGCGATACCGGGGATCTCCCTCGACGTCCCGGAGGTTGGCCGGGTTGCCGGCGTACGTGAGGGCATCGAAATTGACGACCTCCAAGTCGGGATGCCGGCGCAGCGCGAGACGGACGAAGTGCGAGCCGATGAAGCCGAGACCCCCCGTGACGAGCCAGCGCATGCTGCGCGCTTTCGGCGCGCTCTTGGAGGCATCCGGCTCTCATGTTATAATCGCGCGGCTGTCTATAACTTCACCCCGCATGGAGGCGGGGTGCCGATGGCTCCGCAAGACGGCCGCGATTCCAAGATGGGCGGCGGCCGGGAGCCAGAAAGGTATCCTCAATGACCGTCGTGTCCATGCGAGAGCTCTTGGAGGCGGGCGTCCATTTCGGCCATCAGACGCGCCGCTGGAACCCGAAGATGAAACCGTTTATCTTTCAAGAGCGCAACGGCATCTATATTATCGACTTGGCGCTTACCGTGCAGCGTCTGCGCGAGACCTATGAGGTCGTCAAGCAGCTCGCGCGCGAGGGGCGCGTCATCCTCTTCGTCGGGACGAAGAAACAGGCGCAGGACGTCGTCCGCGAGGAGGCCGAGCGCGCCGGGACATTCTACATCAACCAGCGCTGGCTTGGCGGCACGCTGACGAACTTCGCGACGATTCAGAAGCGCATTGCGCGTTTGCGCGAGCTCGAGAACATGAAGCTCCAGGGCGACTTCGAGCGGCTTCCAAAGAAAGAGGTCGCCAAGCTTCAGGACGAGATGAACCGCCTCGAACGTTTTCTCGGCGGCATCAAGGACATGCACCGCCTGCCCGACGCGATCTTCGTCGTCGACCCGAAGAAGGAGCGCATCGCCGTTCTGGAAGCCAGGAAGCTGAAGATTCCCATCATCGCGGTGATCGACACGAACTGCGATCCCGACGAAATCGATTATCCGATTCCCGGGAACGACGACGCGATTCGCGCCGTCAAGCTCATGGTCGGCAAGATCGCCGACGCGATCATCGAGGGACGCACTGAGAGCGAAAGCTCCTACGATCAGTCACTCTACGAGGCGTCGCCGCAGGAATACGCCGAGGAAGAAGCTCCAACGACGATGGCGGAGGCGGGACGTTGATCTCCTACCAACCCAGACCCAACGAGATCAAGGCGCTGCGCGAAGAGACGAGCGCGCCGATGATGGATTGCCGCAAGGCGCTGCTCGACGCCGGGGGCGACGTGGAGCGCGCGAAGGCGCTCCTGCTCGAGCGCGGCGCGGCCCAGGCGGCGAAGAAGTCTGAGCGTGCCGCCGACGAGGGCCTCGTGAGCAGCTACATCCACGCCGGCGGCAAGATCGGCGTGCTGGTCGAGATCAACAGCGAGACCGACTTCGTTGCGCGCAACCCGAAGTTTGCCGAGCTCTCGCGCGACCTCGCGATGCACGTCGCCGCGATGTCGCCGAAATTTCTCGACCGCGAGAGCGTCCCGAGCGATATCGTCGATGAGCTGCGCAACGAGTTTCGCGCCGCGGTGCCGTCCGGGAAGCCCCCGGAGGTCGCGGAAAAGATCGTCGAGGGCAAGCTGAACAAGTGGTTCGAGGAACACTGTCTTCTCGATCAGGCCTTCGTCAAGGACGACTCCATGAGCGTGGCCGATTTGGTGAACCGCGCGACGGGTGCGCTGGGCGAGCGGATTCGCGTGCGGCGCTTCACCCGGTACGCCCTTGGTGAATGACCTGACGGCGGCGCGGCCGCGGTTCTCGCGCGTCCTGTTGAAGATCTCGGGCGAGGCCTTCGCTGGAAACGGGACCGGCGTCGACGTGAGTACCACGCGCAGCATGGCGGAGCAGATCGCCGAGGTCAGCCGGGCGGGCGTTTCCGTCGCGATCGTCGTGGGCGGCGGCAACATTTGGCGCGGCAAGGTACACGAAGAGGCGGGCATGGACCGCGCCACCGCCGACTACATGGGAATGCTGGCCACCGTAATCAACGCGCTGGCGCTACAAGACGCGCTCGAGCGCATGGGCGTCGCCTCACGCGTGCAGACAGCGATAGCGATGCACCAAATCGCCGAGCCGTACATCCGGCGCCGCGCGATTCGCCATCTCGAAAAGGGGCGAGTCGTGATCTTCGCCGCGGGAACGGGCAATCCGTATTTCACGACCGACACCACGGCGGCGCTGCGCGCGGTGGAAGTGAACGCCGAGGCGATCCTGAAGGCGACGAAGGTCGACGGCATCTACTCCGCGGACCCGAAGAAGTTTCCCGGCGCGACGCGTTTCGAGCGGCTCGAGTACATGGACGTGCTACAGCTCGGGCTGCAGGTCATGGACTCGACGTCGATGGCACTCTGCATGGACAACGCGCTTCCGGTGATCGTCTTCGACATGTCCGTCGCGGGAAACATCCGGCGGGTGATCTGGGGAGAGGCGATCGGCACCTACGTCGGCCGGCCCGATCCGTCGCCCGTTGGAGCATAGGCGTAGCGTTGCAATGACGGACGCGTCCTTCAAAGAGATCGAGTCGCGTATGTACAAGTGCGTGGAAGCCACGCGCCACGAGTTCGCATCGATTCGCACCGGGCGAGCCGCTCCCGCACTCCTCGATCGCCTCGTCGTCGAGGCGTACGGGCAGCCGATGCCCGTGAATCAGGTCGCGGGCGTCTCGACGCCGGACTCGCGCACCTTGCTGATCACAGCGTGGGATAAGGGCGTGGTTCCCGCGATCAAAAAGGCCATCGAGAAGAGCGAGCTCGGGCTTACGCCCGCGGTGGACGGATCGGCGATTCGGCTGATCATACCGCCCTTAAGCGAAGAGCGGCGTAAAGACCTCGCCAAGCTCGTCAAAAAGAAGGCGGAGGACGGCCGCGTCGCCGTTCGTAACGTCCGGCACAAGGCTCACGACGAACTGCGCGGGCAGCTGAAGTCGCACGGCATTACCGAGGACGACAATAAGCGGATGCAAGAGTCGCTGCAGCGGCTGACCGACAAGTACGTCAAGGAGATCGACGCGTTGGTGGTCGCCAAAGAGAAAGAGATCATGGAGGTTTGAGCGACGACTTGATACTGATGCCGGAAGTGGAGGCGCGGCGCGCGCTCGCGGATCGTCCGATTCGCCTGCATACGCTGGTCCCGTACGGCTCGTGGATCGGGTGCGGCGCTTTACGCGTTCTCCGCCTGAAGATAGAAGAAGACGGTTCGGCCGACATCACCGCCGGCTACGACTCGTACCGAAACGCATGAGCATCTCGCTGGCCGCGCGCGAACGGAGCGCGCTGGACCCAGCCGCCGTGCCGCGGCACGTGGCGATCATCATGGATGGCAACCGGCGGTGGGCGCGGGAGCACGGCGTGCCGGCGATCGAAGGACACCGCCGCGGCATGATCGCGCTGCGGCGGGTGACGCGCGGCGCGAGCGACATCGGCATCCGCGCCCTCACCGTTTACGGGTTTTCCACGGAGAATTGGAATCGCGAGGCCCGCGAGATCTCGCTCTTGTTTGAGCTGTGCGTGCGTTTCGCCAGGGGCGAACTGCTCGAGCTGCGCAGAAACAACGTGCGGGTCCGAGTCATCGGCGAGTGGGAGTCGCTTCCGGACGCGCCTCGGCGTGCGCTTGCGGATCTGCAGGCGCAGACGGCTGCGTGCACCGGGCTGCTTCTGAACCTCGCGGTCAACTACAGCTCGCGAGCGGAACTGGAGCGAGCCGTGCGCGCGATCGCTCGCGACGTCGCCCGCGGCGCCGTCTCCCCGGACGCGATCGACGAAGCGATGATCGGACGCTACCTTTACACGGCGGACCTCCCCGAGCTCGATCTGCTGATTCGACCAGGCGGAGAGCAGCGGCTCTCGAACTTCCTGCTCTACCAGGCCGCGTATGCCGAACTGGTCATGACCGACGTTTATTGGCCGGACTTCTCGAAGGATGATCTGTTACGAGCGCTCATCGAATTTCATCGGCGGGAACGGCGCTTCGGCGGGACTTGACCGAGCGCCGCGTCGTCGTGGGCCTGATCGTTGCGGCGGTCGGGCTCTCTTGCGTGCTGATTCCCTGGGCGTTTTACGCGCTGCTTTTGGCGATCGGTCTCGCCAGCATCTACGAATTCAACTACATGTGCTCGATCAAGGGCCAGCCGCTGGAGTATCCGGTCGCGGTGCTCGGCGTGTGCGCCTACGTCGCGATGGCAGTGTTCGGCGTGCTCCACAAATGGGAAGGCATCCTGCTCGCGGCGATCGTGATCGTCGCGTTTTGGATCGGCATGTACGGCGAGCAGAAGGGCTATTTCGCGCGGACTGCCTACACGCTGCTCGCCGTCCTCTATATCGGCAAGCTGCTCACGTACTTCGTGTTCATTCGGCAGATCCCGACTATCGGCATGTGGCTCACCCTTTACGTGATCGTGCTGATTGCGCTGACGGACGTTTTCGGGATGGTCGTGGGGACGACTATCGGGCGCCATCCGCTGAGCAAAATCTCGCCGAATAAGACGGTCGAAGGCTCGGCGGGATCGATCGCGATCGTCGTGCTCGTCGCGGTTGGCGCGACGTGGATTCCCCAGCTCCATCTGCAGTGGTGGCAAGGCCTCGTGCTCGGGCTCTTCACGAGCGTCGCGGCGCAGGTCGGAGATTTGGTGGAGTCGGCGTTCAAGCGCGACGCCGGCGTCAAGGATGCCGGCGCGGCGATCGCCGGGCACGGCGGCGTGCTCGACCGCTTCGATTCGTACTTCCTGGGCGGCGTGACGTTCTTCGCGACGCTGCATCTAATCGGGATAGTGCCGCTCACGTGACGTCTCGCAAGCGCGTCGCGATCTTGGGCTCGACGGGATCCATCGGTACGCAGGCACTCGACGTGATCGCGCATCACCCGGGCGAGTTTACGGTCGTAGGACTCGCCGCGGGACGCAACGTCGAGCTACTTCGCGAGCAGGCTGCGCGCTTCGACGCTCGGATCGCGACGACGGCCGACGACGGGCCGGACGGTTTGCTGCGCGTCGCCGTCGACAGCGATCCCGAGATCCTGCTCGCGGCCACCGACGGCTCGGTGGCGTTCGAAGCCGTATTCGCGGCCGTCGAGCGCGGCATCGACGTCGCGATCGCCAACAAGGAGCTCATCGTCGCGGCCGGCGCGAAGCTCGTGGCGCTCGCGCGTTCCAGCGGTTCGCGAATCCTGCCCGTCGACAGCGAGCACAGCGCGATCTTTCAGTGCCTCGTCGGCGAGGAGCCTTCGAGCGTCGCGGCGATCGTGTTGACGGCGTCGGGAGGCCCGTTTTGGCGCGCGTCACGCGAAGAGATGGAGCGCGCCGACGTCGCGTCGGCACTCGCGCATCCGACGTGGCGGATGGGCACCAAGAACACGATCGACTCCGCGACGATGATGAACAAAGGCCTCGAGGTGATAGAGGCGAGTCGGCTCTTCGGGTTGCCGGGCGAGCGCATCAAGATCGTCGTGCATCCGCAGTCGGTCGCGCACGGATTTGTCGTGTTCAACGACGGGAGCGTAAAGTCGCAACTCGCTGCGCCGGACATGCGCTTGCCGATCGCGTATGCGTTGAGCTACCCGAGGCGCCTGCCGCACAACGGGCAGGCGGGCGACGTGCTGCGGGCTCTCGGCGCCAAGCAGGGAGACGTCGCCTTGCGCTATGATTTCGAATCGCCGGACTCCGAACGCTTCCCATGCGTTGCGCTCGCCTATGAGGCGCTGGCGGGCGGCGGCACGCTTCCCGCCGTCCTGTCCGCTGCAAACGAGGTCGCCGTAAATGCGTTCGTCGAGGGAAGAATACGATTCGGGCGCATTCCCGACGTCATCGAGGGGGCGATGCGGCGTGCGCGGCCGCAGGAGGATACCCTGCAGGGGATTCGCTCGGCCGACCGCCTGGCGCGCCGGACCGCCGGAGAGATCGTCGGCGCTATCGAAGGATGAGCCAGTCAGTGAGTTTGTTAGCCGTCGTTACCCTGGTCGGATTCGAGAAGGTCGTTACCTTCCTCGTAATGCTTTCCGTATTGATCGTGCTGCACGAGCTCGGGCACTTCGTGCTCGCGCGGCGCAACGGTGTGCGGGTCAACGAGTTCGCCGTGGGATTCGGCCCCAAGCTGGCGGGGTGGACCAGCCCGCGCAGCGGAACCCTGTACTCGCTTCGCGTCCTTCCGATCGGCGGTTTCTGCGCGATGGAGGGCGAGGACAATCGCGTTTCCGAGGCCGAGCAGCAGCGCGAGTTTCGCACGCAAGAGAACATCTCGCAGGGTAATTTTCAGGCGCAATCGCCGTGGCGACGCCTCGCGATCATTCTGGCCGGCCCATTTGCGAACTTTCTGCTCTGCTATCTCATCCTTCTGACTGCGGCGCTCGCGTTCGGCGTGGCCAGCGATAAGCCACAGCCGGTTGTCGGCGAAGTGTTGGCCGGTTCGCCCGCGGCGATCGCCGGAATCGCGACGGGCGATCGAATCGTCGCGATCGACAACGTCCCCGTCGCCGACGGAAAGAGTCTCGTCGACACGATCCACGACTCGATCGGGAGGCGGCTCGATCTCGTCTACGAGCGCAACGGCATTCGGACGGAGGTCTACGTCGTTCCCCGTTCCTGCCCGCCGCAGGTCGGACGCAGGCTCGGGTGCATCGGCTTCTCTCCGGTCCCGGCCTTCGAGCGCGTCGGCGTGATCGAGGCGTTCCGGCAGAGCGCCAACGGCTTCGTCACGATCGCGAACGAGACGTTCGGCGGCCTCGGCCTGCTCGTGACGCAGTTTTCGAAGTACGCACCGCAGATCGCTGGCCCGATCGGCATGGGCCAGGTCGCGGCGACCGTGCAGGACTGGGGCTGGGGGCCGTACTTCTCGCTCGCGGCGACGATCTCGTTCGCGCTCGGGCTCTTCAACTTGCTGCCGATTCCCGCGCTCGACGGCGGCCGCGCGGCGTTCATCATCGCCGAGCTGATCCGCGGACGCCCCGTGGATCCGGAGAAAGAGGCAATGGTGCACATCGCCGGCTTTGCGGCGCTGATGGCAATCATCATGCTCGTCGCGTTCCACGATATCGCGCGCATCATCAGCGGACAGGGAGTAATGTAATGCTGCGCGTGCGGCGTAAGAGCAAGCCGATCTTCCTTCAGAACAAGACCGGAAAGTCCGACGCCAAGAGCGTGTGGATCGGCGGCGATCATCCCGTGGTCGTGCAGTCGATGACGACGACCGATACCGCCGATGCCGACAAGACGCTGGAGCAGGTCTACGGCCTCGCGATGGAGGGCTGCGAAGTCGTCCGCGTGACGGTGAAGGATCCGCCGGACGCCGCGGGGCTTCCCGCGATCGTGTATCGCTCTCCCGTGCCGATCGTCGCCGACATCCATTTCGATCATAAGATGGCGCTCGCCGCGATCGAGGCCGGGGTCGCGAAGCTGCGGCTGAATCCGGGCAACATTCGCGATCCGAAGAAGATCGCGGAGGTCGTCACGGCCGCCAAAGCGCGCGGCATTCCGATTCGCGTGGGCGTCAACATGGGCTCGCTCGCTCCCGACCTCGAGAAGTCGCTCGGCCACACGTCCGAGGCGATGGTGCTCTCGGCGCTGCGGCACGTCGAGCTTTTGGAGGAGCACGGCCACACCGACATCGCAATCTCGCTGAAGGCGCACGACGTCGCGACGACCGTACACGCATATCGCTTGATGGACCGGCGGCTGAACGAGCGCGGCACGCCGTACCCGCTGCACCTCGGCATCACCGAGGCCGGGCTCTTGCGCGACGGCACGATCAAATCGTCCATCGGCCTGGGCATCCTCCTCTGGGAAGGGATCGGCGACACGATTCGCGTCTCGCTCGCCGACGACCCGATCGAAGAGGTGCCCGTGTGCTGGGGCATCCTCAAGTCGCTCGGCTTGCGCGAAAAGGGCTTCGAGATCACCGCGTGCCCGTCGTGTGGCCGCGCTGAGATCTCCGTGCTCGAGCTGGGCCGTGCCGTCGAGGCGATTGCGAAGTCGTACAGCGCGCCCGTCAAGGTCGCGGTGATGGGCTGCGTCGTGAATGGGCCGGGCGAATCGAAGATGGCCGACGTCGGCGTCGCCGGCGGTAAAGGCAAGGGCGCGATCTACCGTGCCGGAGAGCTCGTCGGAACGTACCCCGAAAGCGAGCTGCTCGGCATGCTGCGGCTCGAAATCGAGAAGGTGATCGCCGAAAAATACCCGGCGTTCGCAGACGAGATCGGCGCTCCGGCCGTGGAGCGCGCCGGATGATCGCGCGCACCACGCAACTTTACGCCGGGCTGAGCTGGCGCGGTCTAGCGCTGATCGCGGCCGTGGCGTTCGCTACGTCGGCGGCGATGGCGCTTTCACGCCCGACCGAGATGCTCGTGAACGGACAGCGCGTCGACAGCGACGTGCAGCCCGTGACGACGGCGAGCTCGCGCGCCTACGTGCCGTTGCGCACGCTCGCGGACGCACTCGGCGCCGAGACGCAGGTCGACAAAGCCGGCGACATCGCCGTAGTCCTCGGGAACACGTCGCTGCGCCTGCGCGTCGGCGACACGCACGCCACGCTCAACGGCATGCCGCTCACGTTCAGGCACGCGCCGTTCCGCGTGCGCGGACGCGTGATGATTTCGCTGGACCAGGTGGCGCGAGCCCTGAACGTGCGGGCCCGTTACGACTCGCGCAACGCGCGCATCGAAGTCGTCACGCCCGGCATCGGCGAAACTCTGTAACCCGCTCGGCCAGGACTAGGCGATTTCGCTGAGGCCGGCGGGTTCTTCTACGGGAACGACGTCGGCCGGGTTCGACTTGCGGAAGCCGTAGGCGAAGAAGAAGACGAGCCCGCAGACGAGCGCGATGACGAACCACGTCCAGGTCGCGCGTGACAGTCCGAAGATGGCCAGGAAGAGCGAGAAGACGATCCCCAGCACCGGGAAGAGCGGCACGAACGGCACTCGGAAGCTGCGTGGCAGCTCGGGACGGCGCTTGCGCAGGTAGAGCACTCCCGCGCAGACCACCGTGAACGCGATCAGCGTCCCGATGTTGACGAGGTTGAGCAGGTTGTTGAGCGGCACGATCAGCGCGAGGATCGCGACGGCGACGCCCGTGATCAGCGTCGTGGTCATCGGCGTTTTGAACCGCGGATGCACCTTGGCGACGGCCGGCGGGAGCATGCGGTCGCGCGCCATCACGTAGAAGATGCGCGACTGGCCCAACAGCGATGCGAGGGCGACGCTGGTCGTGCCGGCGAGCACGCCGATCGTGATGACCCAGCTCAGCGCGGGGATGTGGAGCGGCGCGAGCGCGTAGACCAGCGGGTTCTTGATCGGAACCTGGCTCCACGGCACGGCCCCCACGAGGACGATCGCCGTCGCGCAGTAGATGACCGTTCCGATCGCCAGCGCGCCGATTACGCCGACCGGCACGTCGAACTGCGGGTTCTTGCACTCCTCGGCAGTGGTCGTCGCGGTATCGAATCCGATGTAGCTGAAGAAGACGTACGCGCTGATGGCGATGACGCCGTAGGGCTGCGCCGACGACGAATAGTCGGCGAGGCCGCCGAAGGGCCGCAGCGTCCCCCAGCCGACGGGATTGAAGTTGTGAAGGTTTGCCGCGTGCATGAGGAATGCGCCCGCTATGATGAAGACGATCAGCGCCGAGATTTTCAGCACGACGAAGACGTTGTTCGCGGTCGCCGATTCGCGGATGCCGACGGAGAGCAAAACGCTCAGACCCAGGACGAAGAGCGCCGCCACGACGTCGAACTGCGAGTGCACGAGGTCCCAGCTCGACGGCAGCCACCACGCGCCGTGGACGATCAGGTTCGACTGCGACGCCCACGCCGGGAGCGCGAGGCTGGCGCTCTTAGCCACGTCCTGGATCGCCGCAGAGAATTGCTGCGCTACCGGCGCGGCACTGATGCCGTACTCGAAGATGAGCGCGAAGCCGATGATCCACGCAAACAGCTTCCCGAGCGTCGCGTACGCGTACGTGTAGGCGCTGCCGGCGACCGGCACCATCGCGCCCAGCTCCGCGTAGCAGAGCGCGGCAAAAAACGACGTGAGTCCGGCCAAGAGGTACGAGATGATGACGGCGGGTCCGGCGCCTTTGACCCCCGTTCCGATCGTCGTGAAGATACCGCCGCCGATCATCGTGCCGAGGCCGATCGAGACGAGATCCTTCGCGGTAAGCGCGCGGCGCAGGATTTTGCGCGTGCCGATCTCACGCAATTTCGTAGCGTCCGTCGTAGCGAAGAGCTCGGACAGGAACGACATTCCGGCGTCGTTTCGCAGCATCCGCGGGTCGGACCTACGCTTGGGGCGGTTTATTCGAAGGGTTCCAGAGATGATCCGGGACGCCGAGCGCGTCGTTGATCCAGCGGGACCATACGAAGAGCGCGTCGGAGAGGCGATTGAGAAAGCGAAGCGCGGCGTCGCTCGGAGCGCCCTCGTGCTCTCGCAGCGCGACGGCAAGCCGCTCCGCGCGCCGGCAAATCGTCCGCGCGAACTGAAGCCACGCGCCCGGAACGGAACCGCCGGGATGGATGAAGTTCGCAAGCGCGGGAAGGTCGCGTTCGGCTGCGTCGATGGCGCGCTCGAGCGCGTCGACGTCGGATGCTTCGATCCGTGGGAACGACGTGCTCCGCTCCCCTTGCGGCGTCGCGAGCTCCGTCCCGAGGTTGAAGAGCGCGTCTTGCGTCCAGGCGAGCCAGGCGTCGAGCCTGTCGCCGCGCTCGTCCGCCGGAAACGCCGCGCGAAGCTCGGACCGCGCCATCCCGATCGCGCTCGAGAGTTCGTCCACGGTGCCGTACGTCTCGATGCGCAGGGCATTCTTCTTGATGCGCGAGCCGCCGATCAAGCCGGTGGTTCCGTCGTCTCCCGTTCGGGTGTAAATGCGCGTGTGTTTCGGCATCGCTCTCATGCTTACGAGGGTCTGGTGCAATCTCCCGGCGAAGCGGGGCCGGTCATGTCCGAAGCGCTCGCTCGGGACGTCGTCAAGGAGATTCCTCCGAAGGCGGCCGACCTCTCCGCATGGTATACGGCGGCTTGCCTCAAGGCCGAGCTCGTCTCGTATTCGCCGGTGCGAGGCTGCGTCGTCCTTCGTCCCTACGGGTTCGGACTATGGGAAAACCTGCAGAAGCATTTGGACGAACGCTTCAAGGCGACCGGGCACGAAAACGCCTATTTCCCGCTCTTCATTCCGGAAAGCTTGCTCGTGCGCGAGGCCGAGCACGTCGAAGGCTTCGCGCCGGAAGTGGCCTGGGTGACGCAGGGCGGAAGCGAAACGCTTACGGAGCGTTTGGCGATCCGGCCGACGTCCGAGGCGATCGTCGGCGTCATGTACGCCCAGTGGATCGAATCGTATCGCGACCTGCCGGTGCTGATCAACCAATGGGCGAACGTCGTGCGCTGGGAGAAGGCGACGCGGCCGTTTTTGCGCACGATGGAGTTTCTCTGGCAGGAGGGTCACACGGCGCACGCATCCGCGCCTGAAGCGCGCGAGGAGACGCTGCGGATTCTCGAGCTCTACCGCGACTTCGCCGAAAACGTCGCCGCAATACCCGTCTACGCCGGAAAGAAAAGCGCGAGCGAACGATTCCCCGGCGCCGTTGAGACGTTTTCGATCGAGGCGCTGATGCCCGACGGCAAGGCGCTCCAGTCGGGCACGTCGCACGACCTCGGCCAAAACTTCGCGAAGGCGTACGACATCACGTTCGTCGACGCCGATCGCGCGATCAAACACGTATATACCACGTCGTGGGGCGTCTCGTGGCGCATGCTCGGCGGACTGATTATGGTCCACGGCGACGATCGCGGGTTGCGCATCCCTCCGAAGATGGCGCCGATCGAAGCCGTCGTGATTCCGATCGTGCGCTCCAACGACGATCGTGCCATCGAGGCGAGCCGAGCGACGGCGCGCCGCCTGAAGGATGCCGGATTTCGCGTGCGCGTCGACGAGCGCGACGAGCAGCCGGGATGGAAATACAGCGAATGGGACCTACGCGGCGTTCCGGTGCGCATCGAGATCGGACCGCGCGACGTCGACGCGCAGACAGTGGTACTCGCGCGGCGCGATCGCGATCGGGACCGGCCCGGGCAGCGGCAGAGCGTTGCCCTCTCCGATTTGCCGGCGAAGCTGCGCGAGCTGCTCGAGGACATTCAGCGCTCGCTCTACGCGCAAGCGAAGGCGCACCTCGAGGCGCATACCTTCGCGACGGCCGACCGTGCGGAATTCTTCCGGCTGTGCAAGGAGCGAGCCGGCATGGTCGACATCGCCTGGTGCGAGCGCCCCGAATGCGAGGCGCACGTGAAGGCGGAGACGACCGCGACCACGCGCGTGCTGCGCTCGCTGGACGAACCCGGTGCTGCCTGCGTTGCCTGCGGCGAGCCCGCCAAGGTCAGAGCGTACTTTGCGCAATCCTATTAGAACGGTCGGAGCGATCGCGCTGGCGGTCGCCGTGACGAGCGGTGCCGCCGTGGCCTACGCGCCGAGCGTCGCGGATCTGGATGCCGCCGCGCGCGCCGTCGGAAACCGTCGCGACGTCGCGCAACGCATCGGGCTCGCCGTGTTCAGCACGCGCTGGGCCGCGCAGGTGACGCAGATTTCCGCGAACCAGCTCGACTCGCACCTGATCGTCGGCATCCGCATGTGGGGAGTCAAGTTCCATCGTCCGATGACACGCGACGAATTCGTCGAGGAAGTCGTGGCGCTGGTGCAAAGAACGTTCGCC
>Ga0073928_10003956_pt1 | contig 22556 bp, 18 predicted proteins | sample PaiPotPPA55metaG_FD_76969 | JGI IMG/M metagenome (GOLD analysis project Ga0073928, IMG submission 76969) | Iron sulfur acid spring bacterial and archeal communities from Banff, Canada, to study Microbial Dark Matter (Phase II) - Paint Pots PPA... ...
CGAGATCGTGGAGCAGCGGCTCGAACCGGCCGTCGTAAACGCCCACCCAGGTTAAAATGCCCGATTTTTGCGGGTCGCCCCGCTTTAGCAAAACGCGCTTATCGTCATGTCCCCATTGGAAAACGCCAATGGCCACTTTCATCTGAACGGGTTTGGCAGTTGGATTGGCAAGGTCTCGTACCTCGAGCGTATCGCCATCGCGAAAATATCCAGCCTTTTGTCCCGAAGGCGACACCGCAAAATCACCCACATATTCGTCCACCGGCACGATCGCTGTCCGTGTTTCGTTCGCTAAGTCCAGCCGCACAAGCATCGGCGAAGTCAAGACCTTGGTGCTTTCCTCTATAGCAAATGCCTGATTCTTCTTCGTGTCCCATGCCAGCGCTGCGAAAGTATGTCCCTCGAACAGCGGCTTACTCTTTCCCACCGAGGGGACCAGAGAATTCAGCTCGTTGAACTCCGCGCCCGTTTTGGTGACGTACACGAGCGTCTTTCCGTCCGCCAGCCAGGCGGCGTTGTAACCATCGTTGAGCAACCCGTCCTTCATGCCTTGAATGGGAATTTGATGGCCTTCGTCGTCCATCAAATAAACACCCACAAGTCCCCGCGGGGCTTGCGTCTGTTCCTCGTCGAGCTGCTGATCCTTGGTACCTTTGGGCTGCACCATTTCTGCCGTCTGCATCATCACGGCGATGCGGTGCCCGTCTGGCGACCAGGCGAGTGATTGCACTTGGTAATTCAGCAGAGGATCGGCAAACATTTTTTCTCCGTCAACGATCTTCTTCTGCTTTCCCTCCGGCGAAGAAATCCAAATGTCATCGCGCTCAAGTCGAACTTTTTTTACCCTGCGCATGTGTTGCACGGCATAGACGATTCGGTTATCCGGCCCCATCGCAAACGATTGAACGTCTTCGTCGATTCTGACCAGCGCTTTTCCTTGCCCGTAGGAGAACAGGGGGATGCATAACCCGAGCGCGACCAGGAGCAAGGCGAAACGCAGCCTTTCCCTGCGCATAATCAGATCTCGACGCCCGCGATTCATCCCTTGTCCTTTTCATCTGGCCGCTTCGTTTTAATGCGCCGGATCTCTTCCATTCTCTGCTGAATTCTCGCTTCGAATCCTTGATCGGTCGGACGATAGTACAAACGATCGGCCAGACTCTCCGGCAGGCAAGTCATGTCGGTAACTTTTTCTTCCGAATTGTGCGCATACTGATAGCCTTTGCCGTACCCGATATGTTTCATCAGGCCGGTGACGGCGTTTCGCAAGTGCAGCGGCACAGGCTCGGCGATCGTTTTTTGCAAATCTTCTTGAACGTCGCCGTACGCCATGTACACCGCATTCGATTTCGGCGCCAGAGCCAGATATACGGCCGCCTGCGCCAGTGCGAGATTGCCTTCCGGCGGCCCCAGAAATTCGAACGCCTGCATCGCGGCCAGGGTAACCTGCACCGCATGTGGCTCCGCAAGCCCTATATCTTCACTCGCCATGCGCACCAGCCGCCGCGCGACGTACAGCGGGTCTTCCCCTGACTCCAACATACGCGCCAGCCAGTAGAGTGAAGCGTCCGCATCGGAATTTCGCACCGACTTATGAAGCGCCGAGATCAGATTAAAATGTTCTTCGCCCGATTTGTCGTAAAGCAGAAACTTCTTCTGAAGCACGTCTTCCAAACGCGCCTGCGACAAAACCCGCCGGGAATCCGCGTCGGGCGTCGTGCCCATCACCAGCGCCTCCAGCGTGTTGTATGCCGAACGCGCATCGCCATTTGCCAGAATCGCGATCCGATCTAAAACGCCTTCAGGCGCCTCCACGGTTTCTTTGCCCAGCCCGCGAACGGGATCTGCCAGCGCTCGCCGCAAAAGCTCAACGATCTGGTCCCTCGTGAGTGCCTTCATCAGGTAAACACGCATGCGTGAAAGCAGCGGAGCGATTACTTCAAACGAAGGATTTTCCGTCGTAGCGCCGATCAGTAGGATATTTCCCGCCTCAACGTGCGGCAGAAAAGCGTCTTGCTGGGCTCGATTGAACCGATGCACTTCGTCTACAAAAACGATCGTGCGCAAGCCGTAGCGCCGCGCGCTCTCAGCTTTCGCCATTACTTCCTTGATCTCTTTGATTCCCGATAGCACTGCGCTGAAAGGAATAAAATCCGCCCGAGTGCTCTTGGCAATAATTCGCGCGAGTGTCGTTTTGCCGCACCCCGGCGGCCCCCACAACAGCATCGAACTCAAATCGTCGCGTTCGATCTGCGTGCGCAGCGGCTTCCCGGGACCAAGCAGTTCTTCTTGCCCGATGAACTCGTCCAGTGTCCGCGGGCGCATGCGGTCCGCAAGCGGACGTCCAGCTTGCGATTCCGCTTCCGGCTCAGGCTCCATTGTCTTAAAAAGTCCCATTAAAACTCACACGCCTCGGCGTTGTCGCGCTGCCTCGAACAAAATCACAGACGCGGCTACGCCCGCATTCAGCGATTCCACATCCTCGTTCATTGCAATTGAAATCCAATCGTCGGCAGCGTGCTCCACTTCACTCAGCAACCCCCTACCTTCATTGCCGATAAATATTGCGCACGCACCACCCATGTCCGTCATTGATGCATCTGCATTCGCGCGTTTCCCAGCCGAACCATCGATTCGTTTGGTCCCAGCCGCCAGAATCCGCACTCCCGCCATGCGCAGTTGCGCCAGCAGAACAGGCGCCGCTATGCCGCGCAGTAGCGGGAGACGCAGCGCTGAACCCGCAGATGCTCGCAACGCTTTCGGCGACCACGGATCGGCAGTGCCGCGAGTCGCAATAACCCCCGACGCGCCAAAGGCCTCAGCCGACCGCACGATCGTTCCGACATTGCCGGGATCTTGCACCGCGGTCATCACCATCACCAGCGGTGCATCGCTGCGGTACGCTCCGCCGCCATCCGCACGACCGCGAAGCACATCATCGAAATTCCATTCACGCGCTCGAAAAAGTGCTGCCACGCCCTGAGGCGCTTCGGTACCTGCTATGCTCTCAAAGAGTTTATCGGTAGTTTTAAAAATTCTTGATCGCGGGATTCCTGACTCGCTATCACTTGCCGCGCGCAGTATGCGTTCCAACTGGCGTTCGCCCGTTTCACTCACCAGGAAAGCTTCCGTTTCAAGTCCGGCACGAACGCCTTCTTCCACCAGCTTCGGCCCTTCCGCCGCGATCGGCTCGCCCTGTTCTGGGCCACTACCGCGCAACGCCGCCCGAAACTTCTTCAGCCATTTGTTGTCGCGGCTTGTAATGCTATCGCCTGGAACCGGCCCAACACTGCCGCTAGAGCGCGCTCCTGAAGAGTGGGGCTGGAGCCCTCCCGCATCATGCGGTTTCTTATCGGAAGGAAGCTGTTGCGCCATGTAACAAGCGTAACAAACGCCTGCGCTTGCGTAAACCTGCAGCGAACTCCGCAAGTCGGCCATATTCTAATTCCTCACAGCGTCATATCCCGTAGGGTTCGCAGCGAGTCCATGGCTTGCCTGCTCGCCCGTCCCTGTGGTAGCTTCCCAGAGCATCATGGCATAACGCCGCGAGTGAACATTGCCCGTCGAAGTTCTTAAAATATCTTCCAAGGCTCCCGAACCCAGCGTGGTGGACTACGCCGCCGGCTTCATCAAGCGCGGTGAAGTTGTTGGTATTCCTACCGACACTTTCTATGGCCTCTCCGTCGATCCATTTAATCTCTCGGCAATCGAAGCCGTATTCCAAGCCAAAGGCCGTCCGGAAACAAAAGCGCTCCCGATTCTGGTGAACTCAATCGAGCAAGCGGTCACGTTGATTCGCGAAGTTCCCGACGTGTTTCTAACTCTGGCGCACAAATTCTGGCCGGGAGCACTAACTCTTGTGGTGGAAGCTACGCATCGCCTTCCATTAAAAGTTACGGGGAACAGCGGCCGTGTCGCCCTACGTTGGGCGAATTCGCCTATACCGACCGCCATCATTGACGCAGTCGGTGGCCCGATTACCGGCACGAGCGCGAATCTTTCTGGCTTTCCATCTTGTACCAATGCAGCGCAAATTGTGAAGCAGCTTGGCAATCGCCTGCCATTGATCCTGGACGCTGGCGACACCGGAGCACTGCTGGCCTCGACGATCGTACGCATTGACGGCGACAATTGGACGCTGGCTCGCGAAGGCGCGCTGCCCGAAGACGAAATCGTGAAAGCTCTTAAAAGTGGCTCGTCCGCTTAAAAGCGGCGCGCCAGTCCTACTGCAATCTTGCCGTATCCAGAAATTCGTAGTCGCCGCCGGGCGGAATCAAAATATCCGTCAGCCTCGCGCGGTGCACGCAGACATTATCGGGATACCACAAAGTGATGTAGGGCTCGTCCTCGGCAACGATTTGCTGAACCTCCCAAAGAATCGCCTTCCGTTTTTCCTGATCCATTTCCACGCGCGTGCTATTGAGCAGCGCATCTAGCGCCGGATTGCGATAGCGCCCACGATTAGCTCCGTCTGGCGGCATCTTCTTCGAACCAAAAACATATTCGAAGATATCCGGATCGTTGTTCGCTCCCACCCAGCGCAGCGTGTAAAGCTGAAAACTTCCACGCGAAATATCCGAATAGAAGGTGGCGAACTCCAGCGGCCGCAAGTCCAATGCCACGCCCACGCGCTTCCACTGATCGGCAATCGCTGCGCTCGTCAACCGCGTGGACTCATCCGTGGAAGTTTTCAAGGCCAAATGAAATCGAACGCCGTCCGCTCCGCGACGAAACCCGGCAGCATCCAACAGTTGTTCCGCTCGTACCGGATCGTAACCATACTGCTTCACGTGCGCGTCGAACGCCCAATGATTCGGGGGCAGCAGCCCGGTAGCCATACGCGCCTGCCCCCGCAGTAGATATTTCACCAGTGTTGCGCGATCCGTCGCATAAGCCAGCGCTTGACGAACTTCGCGGTGCGCCAGGATCGGGTCCTCGAAATTGAACGCTAGATAAGCCACAGGGGTGCCAGGCTGCTCGTCCACGATAAGCCCAGGCTCCTTTGCGAGCGTAGCCGACATGTCCGGCGTCAGCGAATTAATCTCCGCGTCCGCCGAACCCTTGCGCAACTCGAGCGCGCGAACGATCGCATCCGGCACAATTCGAAAACGAATGCGCTCAATTTTCGGCGCGCCCCCAAAGTAGTCGGGATTCCGCTCCAAGATAATTTCCTCATCCCTCACTGAGCTCACCAGGCGGAACGGCCCGCTTCCGGCTGGAGGTTGCGACATTCCAGCCGACGAATCTCGCGGGACAATCCCCACGCTCGGCCGCGAAATGCCAAAGAGAAATGATGCGTACGGCTCTCGCAAATGGAACACAAAGGTGTAGGCATCCGGGGCTTCCGTGGACGCAACCAAACGAAATCCGCCACGCTTGGGAGTTTTCACCGCCCCGGAAATAATCGAATCGAACGTAAACTTCACGTCAGCGGAGGTAAGTTCGCGGCCATCATGAAACTTGACGCCGTGCCGTAGATGGAACACGTACGTTAGCGGATCGGGAATTTCCCAGTGCTCCGCCAGGTCCGGAACTACATTCATTTGGGCGTCGTGCGCCACGAGGCTCGAAAATATCAGTCCATCAAGGTGGGCCGAATAAGCATCCGCACCAATGCGCGGGTCCAGATTCGTAGGAGCTGATTCCATGAGAAAAACTAGAGTGTGGGGATCGGCTGCGGGGCTGAAATAGGAGCAACCAGCCGGAATTAGCAAGGCGATTAAAGCTAAGACAAATATACAGCTGCGCAGGCTAACGCGCGCGCCCATGAACGAGTTTCCCAAGAATTGCCGGATGACGGGCGCCCGTCGCAGACGGCAAATTGTTCGCGCGCCCATGAAAGCATTCGCACGCAAGAACCGCAAACGCCAAGGCTTCTTTCGCTTCGGGTTTTATCCCGAACCGATCGGATGAAACGATCGGAAATCCCGGCAAAATCGCCGCGAGGTACACCATCATAAGCGGATTGTGCACGCCTCCGCCTGACACGATCAACTCATCCACCTGTGTTCGCGGCAGAATAAATTTCAGAAATGCGTCCGCAATCGAAAGGGAAGTAAAGATTGTAGCAGTCCGTACCACGTCGGCAGGCTTGACTCGATGTTTTTTGCCCCAGGCCAATATTTTCTCTGCGTACGCTCGCCCGAATTGCTCTCGTCCCGCAGTTTTCGGAGTTTCCTTCTGCAGAAATGGGTGGCTCATCATTTCGTTTAGCAGTTTCGGCAGCATCCATCCGCGCAAGGCCATTTCCGAGTCTTTATCGTAATGCGAGCGCCCGTTTGTGAATTTTTCCACTAGCGCGTCCACAAGCATGTTTCCCGGTCCAGTGTCGAATGCAAACACATCGTTCGGCTTCGCCCCAGCAGGAATTACGGTGACGTTTGCAATTCCGCCGATATTCAACGACACGCGGCTTCGCGTGGGGTGCCGGTACAACAGATAATCAACAAAGGGAACCAGCGGAGCGCCTTGCCCTCCGGCCGCCATATCTGCTGGCCGGAAATCTCCGATTGTTGTAACTCCCGTACGTTCGGCGATCACGCTGGGTTCCCCAATTTGCAGCGTGGATGAAACTCGCGAGTGATTCAGAAATGATGAAGGCGTCCCTTGATGGTAAATCGTTTGCCCGTGCGAACCGATCAACGAAATCCGGCGCATGGGGATTCGCCAAGCCTTGCATGCCGAAACGGCGGCGAGCGCATATTCTTCGCCAAGCGCAAAATTCAATTGGCTGATTTCCGCCGGCTTTGTCGGCTCGCTATTGGCCACGCGCAGAACTGCCTTGCGCACATCGGCAGGGAAGGGAACATGATGATGCCCTTCGAGCTTTATCGAAAGGCGCGGCGGACGTCCGGAAATGCGAGCCAGCGCCAGGTCGATGCCGTCGGCGGAGGTCCCCGACATCATGCCCAGCACCCTCATCGATTTTTGCCGCTTTGTCATGAAAGCTGTTTTTGCAATGCAGCCAATAAAACCATCGCTTCCAGCGGAGTAAGTTTGTTCAAGTCCGCTCCGCGCAAAGCCTCTAGGACTGATTCATCCAGTGCGGTAAAGCTAGTTTGATGCGCCCCGCGTGCCGCTTCGTCCGCTGCGGCTCCGGGCGAAAGCTCTTCGGTCAGTTTTTCTTCTTTTTGTTCGTGACGCCGCAGAATCTCTCTGGCTCTAGATATCACGTCTCTCGGTAACCCCGCCAGCCGCGCCACTTCGATCCCGTAACTCTTGTTCGCGCTGCCCGGTTCCACGCGCCTTAAGAAAACAATTTCGCTGCCCGATTCTTCGACCGAGACGTGTACGTTCTGCACTCCGGGCAGCAATTGCTCCAGTTCAGTCAGTTCATGATAGTGCGTGGCGAACAGCGTGCGCGGCCGCTCGCCGGCATGAAGCGCTTCCACCACCGCCCAGGCAATCGATAAGCCGTCAAACGTGGACGTCCCGCGCCCCACTTCATCTAGCAGCACCAGGCTCGCCGCCGTTGCTGTACTCAGAATCGCCGCCACTTCGCTCATTTCCACCAAAAACGTCGAACGTCCCCGGGACAAATTGTCGGAAGCTCCTATGCGAGTAAAGATGCGATCCAGTAGAGGCAGTTTCGCTTGCGCCGCGGGCACAAACGATCCAATCTGCGCGAGGATCGAAATCAGCGCCACCTGCCGGAGGTAGGTGGACTTGCCGCCCATGTTGGGACCGGTAATCACCAGAAGAAATTGCTTTTCATCGTCAAGATACAGGTCGTTCGGCACAAATCTCTCGCCGCGCTGCTCCAGCAGCCTTTCGATCACCGGATGCCGGCCCGCAGCAATCAACAGAATGCCTCGCTGAGCTTCCGGCTTCTGTTTTCGTCCAGCGGCGCTGCCGTTCTCAGGCACTCCCTTCCGAGGTAGCTCGGTCTCGGTAAATTCCGGACGCGTGTAATTTCGCATCGCGGCAATGCGCGCCAAATTCACCAGCACGTCGAGCTGTGCGATTCCGCTCGCCGTGTCACGGAGCCGTGCTGCTTCTCGCGCGATGGTTTCGCGAATCTCGCTGTATAGCCGCCTTTCAATTTCAACCATACGGTCTTCCGCCGAGAGCACTTTCTGTTCATATTCTTTTAGCTCAGCGGAAGTGAAACGCTCGGCGTTCACAAGAGTTTGCTTCCGGTCGTAATCGGCTGGCGCTAAGTGCAGGTTCGCTTTGGAAATCTCGATGTAAAAACCAAAAACCTGGTTATAGCGTATTTTCAGCGACGGAATCCCGGTGCGCTTGCGTTCCCGCTCTTCCAAAGACGCGATAATCTGTCTGCCACGCGTAGTAACGTCGCGCAATTCGTCCAGTTCCGCATGGAACCCGCGGCGAATTACCCCCGGATCGCTCGATGTCGCCGGAGGATCATCGGAAATGCCGCGCGCAACTACGTCACGCACATCGCCCATTTCATCCAATTGCTCGCAAAGCGCGAGCAGCCGCCGGATTTGTATGGCGGCTCGTTGGCCGCCGGCCCCATTTTCTTTCGCCGGCGCGAGCAGTTGACGTAACACCGGAACTTTATCCAGCGATTGCCGCAAACCCTGCAGATCTCGCGGCGTCGCTGCTCCCAGCGTCACTCGGCTGGTAAGACGTTCAAGGTCGAGGATCCCTTCCAGTTCCGTATGCAATTCTTCCCGCACGACAGTCTGCGATTTCAATTCGCCTACAGCGTCGAGCCGGTCATTAATTTCCGAAAGGGCAATCTCCGGTCGCAGGATCCATCTTCGTAGTAGCCGCGCGCCCATCCCGGTACAAGTCTGATCGATGGCTTTCAAGAGTGTGGCGGAAGCATCGTCATCCGCGGCAGGCTCGACTAACTCCAGATTCCGTATGGTCACCGAATCCAAAATCATCGCGTCTTGCTGTTGGTAGTAGGCCACCCGATCCAGATGCTCAAGTCCTGTGCCCGCCGGACGCAGCGAAGGAATCGACACTGTGTCTTCCGGTTTGCGAGCGCTAATCGCCGACATCTCTCGCAAATAGTGCACCACAGCCCCTGCCGCCGCCGTAGCCTGAGGATGGCCCTGCAACCCGAACCCTTCCAGCGCGATCACACGAAAATGCTCTTCCAGAACTCGCGTCGCGTGATCAGTCTGAAAAACCCATTCATCCAGCCGCGTCTCCACAGCGCCAAGCCCATCCATCTCGGTGGGAATCGCAGTAGGAAAAAGCGTCATCGGACGTGGCAGCAAAATCTCGCGCGGACGCAGAACGCCTAGTTCGTCTCGCAAACGCGCCTCCGCTTTCTCCCCCGAAAACTCCGTTGTGCGAAACTCCCCAGTGGAAAGGTCCACGAACGCCAGACCTATCAACGGCTCAGTAGTCCCTGTGCTTTGCGATGCCCGCTGCACCGAGCCCGACACTGCGGCACCCAAGGCCATATGCGATGCGCCCACTACACTCTTGCGCGCCACCGCCGCGAGATAATTATTTTCTTTTGGCTCGACCAGTCCCGCTCCGCTCGCCGTTCCCGGCGTAAGCACGCGAATCACTTCCCGACGCACTAGGTTCTTGCCCGGCCCGGGCTCTTCCATTTGTTCGCAGATCGCTACTTTGTGTCCGGCCCGAATTAGCTTCGCAATATAATTCTCCGCCGCATGGTACGGCACGCCGCACATCGGGATAGCCTCGCCCTTTTCTTTGTTGCGTGCAGTCAGAGTGATCTGCAAGATTCGGGAGGCCAGGACCGCATCTTCGAAGAAAAGTTCGTAGAAGTCCCCAAGGCGGAACAGCAACAGCGCAGCCGGATGCTGCTTCTTCAGCGCATGGTACTGCCGCATCAATGGGGTAGTAGGTTCGGTCATGAAAGCAGGCCGTATCCACGGGAGCAGCGTGGGCTGGCCGAGTTGGTAAGCGATTATCTGGCTGCCGAGGGTGTTTGGCAACACGTTCCTAGCAATTAACTCCACCATGTTTGCCTTATACTATGCCGTGCCCGCAAAGATAAGCGCGAAACGCGAAGTCGAAATCAAGCTGCCAGTGTCCGATATCGACGATATCCTGCGCCGCATCCACAAACTAGGCGCCAAATCGCTAGGCCGCGTCCTCGAACAGAACACCCTGTTCGACACGCCAGACTCCGGTTTTCGACGCTCGCGCCGATTATTGCGTCTACGTCGCCAGACCCCGGCACCGGGTCACGGAATGCGGGGCGGCCCGCACTGCGCAAAGCTGACTTCTAAAGCGCCTCCTGGCACCCCGGCGGGGGCCGCACCGAAAGGCCCGGTCTATAAGGAGGCTCAAGAGAACGAAGCGGACGTCGGGAACATCCCTGGCCTCACCGCCGCCCTCAAGGCGATGGGGTTCCGAGCTGGATTCCGCTACGAAAAATATCGCACCGGCTTCCGCCACCGATCGCTTCATCTTGACCTGGACGAGACCCCCGTCGGCGTCTTCCTCGAGCTGGAAGGCAAGCCTGCAGAGATCAACCGCACCGCCCGCGCACTCGGGTTCAGCTCCAAGGCCTATATCCGCGCCACCTACTGGACTCTTTATGCCGCCGAGTGCCGCCTGCACCGCCGCAAACCGCAAAATATGTTGTTCGCAACGCAAAAATATCGCTAAATCCTCACTCTTCGCTTGACAAACTTATCATCTGCATTTACTAGTCGAAACGAACCTAGGCGCATCGGAATGGAAGAGCATCAGGCCAATACGGAGCCAGGGAGTACGGGCTCGACCGTGAAACCAGATCGGGCGCATTCGCCGCGCAGCCCGCTCCATCTGTATATAGCGGACCAGACCGGTAACGGGTCTATTAGAAATGAACTGTCGCAGTCCGCTCGTGACGACAGGAAAGCGAAGCCAGGGCTAAACTAGCTTAGGGTATTTTCTTCCGCCCGAGGCCGGTTCCAATGCTGGCTTCGGGCATTTTTTTTGTAGCGGACTAAAACGCGACGTCAAAATCCGCCGATCCGGCTGACGGTCATCAAGGAGTCACCATGCTTCACGCAACCGAACTACTCGGCGCTGAAACCTACGACTCCCACGGCAATTTCGTGGGCCGGGTGAAGGAAATGTTCGTCGAGCCCGGCGATCAGCCCAATCGCGTGTCGAAATTCCTTCTCAGCCGGGGCCAATACCGCCCGCTCATCGCCCGCTATGACCAAATCGGAATTATCAGACCCGGTCGCGTCGCCCTTACCACCGACGAATCTGCGCTGGAACTCTACCAGCCGAACGAAAGCTATCTCTCCGTCAGAAAAGATCTGCTCGATCAGCAAATTATCGACACCAACGGCCGAAAAGTCGTCCGAGTAAACGACATTGACTTGGCCGACAACCGCACCAACGGCAACACCGAGCTGCGAATCATTCAGGTCGATATAGGCCTCGCCGCAGCAGTACGCAGGCTGCTGCAGGGAATCGTCCCGCCCATGGCCATTCGCAAAATCCAGGCCAAGCTGCCTCCGCGAAAAATTCAGTGGGAGTTCGTAAATCTCGTCGAGCCCGATCCGCTCCGCCGTGTAAAGTTGCGCCTCTCCAGTGAGAAGCTCGCCGCCCTCCATCCCGCCGATCTCGCCGACATCATGGAGCAGCTCTCTCCCGACGAGCGCCAGGGAATCATCGCTTCACTCGACGAAGAAACCGCCGCCGAAACCATCGCCGAGCTCGATAAGCGCCTCCAAACGCAAGTCGTCGAAAAACTCGACACCGAGCGCGCCGCCGACATCATGGAGGAAATGAATCCTGACGAAGCCGCTGACCTGATCGCCAGCCTGGAGCCCAGCAAATCGAAAGAAGTTCTGGAAGAAATGGAGCATCGCGAAGCCAGTGAAGTGCAGGAGCTGATGCGCTTCCACGAAAACACCGCGGGCGGCATGATGACCACCGAGATGGTCGTGGTCGGTGAAGACGCCACGCGCGGCGAAGTCGTGGACTATATCCGCTTCCACGAAATTGGCGTCGATCAAATTGACAACGTGATCCTCATCAATCGCGATGCCGCGCTGGCCGGCACCGTACCGCTCGGTCGGTTGCTTCTCGCTGACACCGAACAACGCATGTCCGAGCTTACTTCCGAGCCTCTGCTTTCGATCGCTGCCGACACAAAAGACAAAGAGGTCTTCGAGCTCTTCGACAAATACAACCTGCGCAGCCTCACCGTGATCAACGAGCACAACCATCCTATCGGCTCGATTACGGTGGACGACGTTGTGAGTAAAATGCGCGCAAAACTCTAGAAAGTGAGTTTGGAAATCGATGAACGCTTGGGCGACACTACGGGATAGCCTGGCAGCCTGGAAGAAACGCGGCACGAATCTGAGCCGCCGCTCCTCTTTCTGGCGCAAGCGCGTCGCTCTGTTTCTTGCTGTCGTCGGCCCCGGCCTCATCACCTCCAATGTGGACAACGACGCCGGCGGCATCAGCACCTACTCGCAAGCGGGCGCGCAATTCGGTTACACGCTGTTGTGGTCCCTGATTCCCATGACCATCGCGCTCTACGTCAGCGAAGAAATGTGCGCGCGCATGGGCGTCGTCACCGGAAAAGGTCTGTCCGATTTGATCCGCGAAGAATTCGGATTCCGTTCCACTTTTTTCGTCATGGTCGCCGCCCTCTTCGTGGATCTCTTCAACACCATCGCAGAATTTTCAGGCGTCGCTGAAGCATCCGAAATTATGCATGTCAGCCGCTATATCTCGGTTCCTCTCGCCGCCATTGCTGTCTGGCTGCTCGTCGTTTACGGAAGCTATCGCATCGTCGAAAAGATTTTCCTAGTAGCCTGCGGCTTTTATCTTTCCTACGTCCTTTCAGCTTTCCTCGCCAAACCTGACTGGATGTTAGCCGCCCACCAACTAGTAATTCCGACGCTGCATTTCAACGCGCCTTACCTGCTCATGCTTACCGGCTTGGTCGGCACCACGATCGCCCCCTGGCAATTTTTTTATCTGCAAGCGGGCTTTGTGGAAAAGCGAGTCGGCCCGCGCCAATACAAACACGCGCGCATGGACGTCCTCGTCGGCAGCATCTCCTGCATGATCATCGTTTTCTTTATCATCGTCTGTTGCGCCGCCACTTTGAACGTGAAGGGACTTACTCACATCACCAGCGCCAAAGAAGCTGCCCAGGCATTGATGCCTTTGGCAGGGAAGTGGGCTGGCTGGCTCTTCGCATTCGGCCTTCTAAACGCCTCGCTGTTCGCCGCATCCATCCTCCCACTTTCTACCGCCCACGTAATCTGTGAAGGCCTGGGTTTCGAAGCCGGCCTCGATCGCAAATTCAAAGAAGCTCCCGCTTTTTATTCGCTCTACACTGCGCTCATTGTGGTCGGAGCGGGAATTGTGCTAATTCCCAGAGCCCCGCTCTGGAAGATTTTGATTTACTCGCAGGTGGGAAACGGCATCTGGCTGCCCGTCGTATTGATTTTCATTCTAATTCTCATCAACCGGCGGGACTTAATGGGTGATCATATAAATTCATGGGGCTTCAATGTCATCGCCTGGACTGCCAGCATCATCATGATCATCCTCACGCTGGTCCTGATCTACACATCCATGGTCCCGCAGGCAGGCGCCGAAGCCGGTGCCTTCATCCACCGCCACTTCTTCTAAATTCTTCATCGGGTTGCTGGACACCATGGGCGGATCGCCTTCTCGCGAATGGATATGGCAACCGGGTTCGTATACAAGGGAGACGCGATCGCGACTGGAGACCATGTGCGAATCGAGTTCCAGTTCGTTGCCGAAAGTCCTGAGCAGCTCGAAGAGTTGTACAAATCGCTGAATACTCTTCAATTTAAAAAAGTGATTCGTTTTTCTGTGTCGTTTCAGCGATCTGCTCGATAAGGCCTGATGAACGGATTAATTTTGGACCGGCCTTGTGCCCGAACCTCCTTGCCTTGCGTGTGACTTCATCGTGTGCTAGTTTTTCTCGCTGTCTATCCTTCGAGCCAATCATAGTGAAAGCAAGCGAACTCTTGAAGCCTGCCGATACCGAGGAAGCGGCATCCCTCGACAAAATAGATTTGGAGCGTCTCCCGCAGCACGTCGCCGTCATTATGGACGGCAACGGCCGCTGGGCTCAGCGCCGCCACTTGCCACGTATAGCCGGCCATCGCGCCGGTGTGAAAGCTGCGCGAGAAATTATCGAAACTTGCGCGCGCTTGAAGCTTTCTTACCTAACCCTGTATGCTTTCTCACTCGAAAACTGGCGCCGCCCGCAAGCCGAAGTCGATTTCTTGATGCGCCTTCTTCGCGAATATCTAAAGCGCGAGCTCCCCACCATCCATAAAAATAATATTCGCCTCCTCGTCATCGGACGCTCCGGGCAGCTCCCAGAAGGCGTGCGTAAAGACATCGAACACGGCATGCGTATGACCGCGCGCAACACCGGTATGAAGCTTGTAGTCGCCCTGAATTATGGCGGCCGCGCCGAACTCGTGGACGCATTCAACGCCATGCTCGAACACGTGCGCTCGAACGGCCTCTCCGCTTTTCAGGCCGACGAGCAGACCGTTTCCGAGCACCTCTACACCGCCGGTCTGCCCGATCCCGATTTGCTTATTCGGACCAGCGGAGAAATGCGTGTCAGCAATTTCCTTCTGTGGCAGATTGCCTATGCTGAAATTTATGTCACCGAAACGCTCTGGCCCGATTTTTCGCGCGTCCGCCTTCTTGAAGCTTTGGTCGATTATCAAAAACGCGAACGCCGATACGGAGGGCTGAACGCAGCCCAAAAATCCTTGCCAATTACAAAATCCGCCAAACGCTCCCGCTGGACAGGTCGAGGCTGACGCCGAATGCTCCTGCGCATTCTGACCGCCCTCGTCCTCATTCCCATCGTCGTGGCCCTGGTTTGGTGGGGACCACATGCCGTGCTCGCGAGTTTGGCTGCCGTAGTCGCCATCCTCGCGCTGGTCGAATTCTTCGAACTCGGCAATCGCGTCGGTATGCGCGCTTACCAAAAGTGGACTCTGGTTTGCGTCGCCGGTCTGTTCTACGCGCAGTTTTCCCAGGGATTCGTCGAAACCCGCACATTCGGCGCGGGTATTTCCCTGGTGCGCAGCGCTCAAGGCGGTATTCTCTCGGTTGAGGCTATCCTCCTGATTTTTGTTTTCGGCTGCGTTGCCATTGGACTCCTTACCCGCCGCCCTTTGCACGAGGTGCCTCCTTCTATCGCCGTCAGCGCCGCAGGACTCCTATTTGTGGCTATCCCGTTTAGCTACCTTGTGCGGCTAAACGATATTCCCCAGTTAGGCCGCCAGCTCGTGCTTTTCACGCTTTGCGTCGTTTGGTTAGGCGACATGCTCGCCTATTTCGTAGGCCGCGGGTTCGGACGCGTCCCCATGGCTCCCGCGCTGAGCCCCAAGAAAACATGGGAAGGCGGGTTAGGCAATATCCTCGGCTCGCTGCTGGTCGCGGTCGTCTTCGCCCGCTGGATCCAGGTTGACGTGATCACTCTCATGATCATCGCGGGCGTCGCCAACATCGCCGGACAAGCCGGTGACTTGATCGAATCGGCCTACAAGCGCGCCGCCGCAGTAAAAGATTCTGGCAAACTCTTGCCCGGCCACGGTGGCGTGCTCGACCGCATCGACAGCCTGATCCTTGCAGCCCCAGTCGTCTGGGTCCTGTATCAATGGCTGGCCAAGTCCGGCCCATAACGCACCCGTCGATGACATGGCCGCGCTTGAAGACTTTAATGTAGCGCCGGGGCCTTCCGTCCGGCATCTCGCATTCGATAAATTTCACTCGGCCCATGTTTTTGCGTTGTCATTCCGAACCGCGCTGTCTGCGGACATCTTGAGGGATCTGCGGTTGATTTTTGTCAGCCAGTTTGAGCATAGAAACGTCTAACGCGCAGCGACGTCCAAGCAACCTGCGCCTTGAGGTTAGGAATCATCCACAAATTTCATCCGGAGGCAACATGTCAAAGTCGCGCAGGGAGTTCTTCACCGAGGCAGCTCTGGCAGTCTTAGCGGTGTCCGTCCCATGTCCCGCCCAGGAGCAAAAGCCCGACGCACCTCCCGGAGCTCCTCCCGCCTTCGGCACCGCGCAACCCGTCGGCCCCGAGGTTTCTCCTGCGACCTTCGCCCAAGCAGAAAAACTCGTACAAGTAAACTTCACCGAAGCCGAGCGCGCCCAAGCCGCATTCAGTTGGCGCGTCAGCCTTGCCCCCGTTTACGAGCGGCGCACAGGCCCGCTCAAGGTCCCCTTGGAGTCAGGGCTCGCTCCTTATTCGCAGTGGAACCCAATCCTGCCCGGCCAGAAAACACTCCCGGCGCGCGACCAATTCATCCGCGGCAAAACTGATCCCGGCCCGCTTCCTGCAAATGACGAAGACATCGCCTTCGCTTCGGTCACTCAGCTATCCCGCTGGATCGAACAGCGAAAGCTAACCTCCGAGCGCCTCACAAATCTCTATTTGGATCGGTTGGAGAAATTCAATCCTCAGTTGCGCTGCGCCATCACCATTACGCGAGAATTAGCCCTGACCCAGGCGAAACGGGCCGACCAGGAAATCGCAGCCGGAAAATATCGCGGCCCTTTGCACGGTGTCCCGTGGGGAGGCAAGGATCTGCTCGACACCGCCGGCATCGCCACCACCTACGGCGCCGAGCCCTTCCGAGACCGCATACCCACGAAAGACGCCGCCGTAGTGGCGCGCCTTCACGAAGCCGGTGCCGTGCTCATTGCAAAGCTCAGTTTGGGCGCTCTAGCGCTCAATGACGTCTGGTTCGGCGGCCAAACCATGAATCCCTGGCTGCTCGAGGAAGGCTCTTCGGGTTCGAGCGCAGGTCCCGGCTCTGCCACCGCCGCAGGCTTGGTCGGCTTCTCCATCGGCAGCGAAACCGGTGGCAGCATCGTGTCCCCGTCGATGCGTTGCGGCATCACCGGACTCCGCCCCACCTACGGACGCGTTGCGCGAACCGGGGCGATGACCCTCTGCTGGTCGCTCGACAAACTTGGTCCCATGACGCGCTCTGTCGAAGATGCCATGCTCGTCCTGCACGCTATTTCCGGTCACGATGCCGGCGATCTATCCAGTGTGCCCAGCAAACTCGACTTTGACGCTGGCGCCAGCGTGCAGGGATTGCGCGTCGGCTACTTTCCCGCCTGGATGAAGCAGAATCCTGCCACCGACGTAGACCGCGCCGCCCTGGAAACGGTTAAAAAAGTCGGCATGGTTCCGGTTGAGGCAAGCCTCCCCAATTGGTCCTACGATTCGCTCGACCTCATCCTTTTCGCCGAAGCCGCCGCTGCGTTCGAAGAACTCACACTAACCCACGGCATCGATCAGCTTAAGGTTCAAACCTTCGACGCCTGGCCCAACCTGTTCCGCCAATCCCGCTTTCTCTCCGCGGTCGATTTCGTCCAAGCCGACCGCATGCGCCGCAAAGTCGCGCAGGAAATGGCCCGCGTCTTTTCCGAAATGGATATACTGCTCGTCCCGTCGCTGCGTGACGAAATGCTCACCATCACCAATTTCACCGGTCACCCGTCCCTCACAATGCGCGCAGGTTTCGTCGAAGTATCCGAGGCCCGCAGCGACTGGGCCCCCGACCCAAGCCGACCCCTACCGAAATTCTCGCCCCCTCGGCGCGTACCCCACGGCATCACCCTAATTGGCCGCCTCTTCGACGAAGGCACCCTAGCCAGCGCGGGACTAGCACTGGAGCGCGCATTGAACGTAGTCAGCGAGCGCCCCCGCGGCTTCTAGTCACTACGATTATGCCCCGTCAAATCCCGCCGCTTTGGGTGTTTGCCTCTACTTTGTCATCCCGAACCGGGTGCACTTCGCGGGCGCTTTGAACCGATCTGCTGTGCCCTGCCTTTTCGCGTGGTCAGCTCACCGAGACGGACTCCGCGCCTTCAGCCCGGCATCCTGCCTTGTCTTGGGCCTTACGCCCAAAACCAGGTCTTCCCTCGCACGCGCGACGGTCAGGAAATGACCACTCGCGCGTTCGCAAATTTTCCCAAACACCCATAAAATACAGACAGATGAAAAAGATCGCGATACTTGGCTCTACGGGATCAATCGGCCGCCAAGGCACCCAAGTGATTGATTCGCTCCCAGGGCAATTCCAGGTCGTATCTATAGCCGCCGGTTCAAATATTTCTCTCGTTGCCGAGCAGGTTAGAAAATACCAGCCGCAATTAGTATCGGTCGGCACAGAATCCGGGGCGCGCGAGCTTTGCGCCGCTCTGAAAAAGAATCGCGGGCGCAAAGACGCCTCACAGTCCGATCCCGAAGTACTTTTCGGCGCAGAGGGAATCGAGCGTGTCGCCACCCATCCTGAGGTGGAAATGGTTGTGTCGGCGGCAGTTGGCGTTGTCGGCTTGCCCGCAACCTACCAGGCTATCAAGCAGGGAAAATCCATCGCGCTTGCCAACAAAGAAGTCCTGGTAGCTGCTGGCGAAATCGTCATGGCCGCGGTAAAACGCCACAACGTAGCTCTCCTTCCCGTGGACAGTGAACACAACGCCATCCACCAGTGCCTCCGCGCCGGACAGCGAAGCGAAGTCAAGCGCCTGGTCCTAACCGCGTCAGGCGGTCCATTCAGGACCACACCAATCGCAAAAATCGCCAACGCAACACCGAAGCAAGCCCTAGCGCATCCAAATTGGAGGATGGGGAATCGAATTACGATTGATTCTGCTACGCTGATGAACAAAGGCTTTGAGGTGATCGAAGCGCGCTGGCTTTTCGATGTGGGGCTGGAAAAAATCCAGGTTGTGATTCATCCGCAATCCACGATTCACTCCATGGTGGAATTCGTGGATGGTTCAATTCTGGCACAGCTTGGAGCAACGGACATGCGCATGCCCATTCGTTATGCGCTAACCTATCCCGAGCGGGTACCGTCGAACGATTGTGCCCTCGATTGGTCCACTTTGCGGAAGCTCGAGTTTGAGGAAGTTCCGGTGCGAAAGTTTCCGTGCCTCGCGCTTGCCAAGGAAGCACTGAAACAAGGCGGGCCGCTCCCGTGCGCGCTAAACGCCGCTGATGAAATCGCTGTCGCGGCTTTTCTTGACGGCAAACTCCGGTTTCAAGGCATCGCTGCCGTGATCGAGCGGGTCCTCGAAAGGATGCCGCGGTGCGCGTTTAGCAAAATTGACGATGTGATAGCCGCCGACGCTGAAGCGCGAAGGCTCGCTCGGCTAGAAGTTGAGCGCAGAAAGAATTAAACTAGAGGCAATAATGGCGAATTTTCACAACGCACTCATCGCGATCGTTTCGGTGACCATCGTTCTGGGCATCGTCATATTCGTTCACGAGTGGGGGCATTTCATAGCCGCAAAGCTTTCCGGCATTCGTGTGGACGTGTTTTCCTTCGGTTTCGGCCCGCGCGTTTTCGGCGTCAAGCGCGGAGATACCGACTACCGGCTGAGTGCGCTGCCGTTCGGCGGCTACGTGCGCATGGCGGGCGACAATCCCGTGGAAGAACGCACTGGCGCCGAGTACGAGTTCCTCTCCAAGCCTCGCTGGGTGCGCATGATTATTGCAGTAGCCGGCCCCACGATGAATATCCTTCTCGCCTTCTTCTTGTTTTGGGGAATTTTCTGGCTCGTTGGCATCCAATCCGAAACCTACCTGCGCACTCCTGCGCAAGTCGCTGCCATTCCACAGAAGGAAGCGGGAGCTTCGGGAATTCAAGCTGGCGACCGGATTATCGCAATCAACGGCGCGAAAACTCCTACCTGGGAAAGCGTCCTGACTCAACTCAAAGACGCTCAGCCCGAGCAATCGATGAATCTCACGGTGGAACGAGCCGGAGCGGAGCAGACTCTGGCGGTAAAGATGCCGCCTTCTCCCGTAGAAATCGACGAGATCACCGGATATCCGCTGGTCCCCGCCGTCGCGGATGAAATTGGGATTGGAACTCCGGCAGAAAAAGCGGGGATGAAACCCGGCGACAAGATTATTGCCATGGACGGCAAGTCGATCGCTACCTGGCAGCAATTGGTCGAAGGTGTGCGCAATTCAAACGGCCAGACTTTGCACTTCGTCGTTCTTCGGGAGGGGAAAGAAGTTCCCCTGGATATTACCCCGTTTGAAGGCATGGCACCCGATGGAAACACCGTGTGGCAAGTCGGCGTGGCCCCGAAGGTTCAGGCGGAATACGAGCGGCAGGGATTTGTTTCGGCAGGGAAGGACGCAGCCTATTCCACCGTATCGGGTATGCGACAAATTGGCCAGGTGCTCGCGGGCCTTTTCACCGGAAAAGTGAAAATTCGCCAATTGCAGAGTGTGGTGGGCATCGCCCGGGAATCCGGCAGGGCGGCGAAGCGTGGTCCGGTCGATTTAATCGTGCTGACTGCGGTGATAAGCCTGAATCTCGGCTTGCTGAATCTGTTGCCCATACCGATTCTGGACGGCGGCCACGTTCTGATGCTTCTCATCGAAGGATCTCTGCGTCGCGATCTGAGCGTCGCCGTAAAAGAGCGGTTCGTACAGGTGGGCTTGGTCTTTCTGCTTGGCATCTTCGCATTCGTAATGTACAGCGACATCTTCAAGCTGATTCAAAGCCACTAAGCATTCAGTAGCCATGGGGGGCGTGTGAACGACTCTCTTACTGTGATTGCGCACATCCGTGCGAAGGCCGGCCAGGAATCGCGCGTTCGGCAGATTCTGGAAGGTTTGCTGGCTCCCACTCGTGCGGAGGTGGGCTGCATTAACTACGATTTGCACCAATCGCAATCCGATCCCGCTCTCTTCGTATTTTATGAAAACTGGGAAAGCGAAGGCCACCTGGAAGCGCATGCGGGATCCGCGCACATTCAATCCTTTCGAAGGCTGGCGGACGAGACTCTTGCTGAGCCCGTACAAATCACAAAGTGGCAGATTCTAGCTTAGCCCTTCGCAGGATGCGTCACGAACAGTTCCCTCGAATGCGATTTTGGTATAATGTCGGTTCATCCCATGTCTGCCACTCCTGCCCATCGTGTATCCACCGGCGAACGCATCAACCACGAAGCCCCTGGCCGGCTCCAGAGTGAGCTCAGCGCCCGCGGCATTCGCCTAACGCGCCAGCGCCGCGTCCTGTTGCAAGTAATGGAAACCGCCCGCCGCCATCTGGACGCGGGTGAAATCCTCGAACGCGCCCAAAAAATGGACGCCGGGATCACTCGCGTCACCGTGTATCGCACGATCGACCTGTTGAAGCGCCAAGGCTTAATTGATGAACTGGATCTTCTTCACCTTCGCGGCGATCGCCATTTCTACGAGAGTCATGGCCCGCGCGACCATATCCATGTAGCGTGTATGGGATGTGGAAAGGTTCGCGAGTTTGAGAGCGAACTCTACGAAGAATTGAAGCGCCAAATTTCCCACGATTGCGGCATCGAAATCACCGTATCGCGAACCGAAGTAGGAGGTCTCTGCGCGGATTGCCGCAAGCGGCGTCCTGGCGTCAGTAGCTAAGGGAATCTCCGAACCTTCGCGGAATTCCCATTCTCAGGTTTTTCAAGCAAGCACGAGAAATCAGAAAAGTCTCAAGCTTCGATTGTTGACCACGGTGAGCGGACGCCCATGAAATCCCGTTTCGTGCGACTCTTCACTCTGCTATTGATCTTAGCCCTCGCCGTTCCAGGCCTCGACGCCCGCCAGCCGGTTTACGCCCGCCAGGCAATGGTGGTAGCTCAAGAGGATCTAGCCACCGAGGTCGGCGTTTCTGTTCTGCGCTCGGGCGGTAACGCAGTTGACGCTGCGGTCGCCGTTGGCTTCGCTCTTGCGGTAACCCATCCATACGCAGGAAATATCGGTGGCGGCGGATTCATGCTCATCCGCATGGCCGATGGCCGCGTGACGTTCATTGATTTCCGTGAAAAAGCATCGAGCGCCGCAACTCACGACATGTATCTGAACGCGTCCACGGTGCCTACAACCGACAGCGTGGTAGGTTGGCGCTCGGCTGGAGTGCCTGGGACCGTCCGCGGATTTGAGCTAGCAAACAAAAAATACGGCCTCAAGCCTTGGGCCGAACTCGTGAATCCAGCCGTGCGTCTGGCGGCCAAAGGTTTCCCAGTCTCGAAATGGCAGATGGATTCCTGGCAGCGATCCTCGCCCCTACTTTCGCGCTTCCCTCAATCCAAGCGCATCTTTCTGAAAGGTGGGGCCTACTACGACTGGCAGGAAACTTTTAAACAGCCCGAGCTCGCGCGGACGTTGGAGCGCATCGCCCGTTTGGGTGCCTCTGATTTTTACGACGGCGAAACTGCGCACCTACTCGCGAATGAAATGACGAAAAATGGCGGCCTGATCACGCTCGCGGATCTGCACAGTTATCAGGCCGTGGAGCGCGCGCCACTGGAAGGAGACTACAAGAGCTACCACATCATTACCTCGCCCCCGCCGAGTTCCGGTGGCGTTGGCCTGCTGCAAATGCTCGCCATGTTGAATGGCACCGGCTATGAAAAATTCGGCGCGGGTTCCGCTGAAAGCTATCACTACATAGCGGAAGTGATGAGGCGTTACTTCGCCGATCGCAGCAAATATTTGGGCGATCCTGATTTCGTGAACAATCCCATCTCCGCATTGCTCGCCCCGGCATACATCCAGTCGCGTCGCGCCAAGATTGATCCCGATCGCGCTACATCCAGCGAGCAAA
>Ga0073928_10003957_pt1 | contig 22551 bp, 21 predicted proteins | sample PaiPotPPA55metaG_FD_76969 | JGI IMG/M metagenome (GOLD analysis project Ga0073928, IMG submission 76969) | Iron sulfur acid spring bacterial and archeal communities from Banff, Canada, to study Microbial Dark Matter (Phase II) - Paint Pots PPA... ...
ACTCGGCGTTCTGATAAATCTCGACATCGGATCCAAGCCCCGGTGTGGCGTGGTGAAAATAAACACTGATGGCATCGAGCAACTCCAACTCGGCGCGCTTGCTCATCATATGGATCAAGCCCTTTTCGCGCGGTGTTTTACCGGTCAGTTTGGGAGCGCCATCAAGCGCGTCAAGGTATTCGGTAATGGCCGTGCACTCGGCAATGAAGGTCCCGTCATCGAGTTCGAGCACCGGCAGCGTGCCCGAGTAGTTCTTGGCGAGAAACTCGGCCTTCTTGTGCTCGCCTTTCCAAAGATCCACCGAGACAAACTGGACCCGCGATTGCAGGTTCTTCTCGGCCAAAGCTATGCGGACACGCGCCGGATAAGGGCCGGTGTGCCAATCGTAAATCTTCATCATGGCCAGTTTGCTTACGTCGAAATTGATGATGCCGGAACTCATTGATTGCCTCTCTACGGTTTGGTTGCAGCGTGGTTGCAGCGGAATAGATGACGTCGGAACTCGTTATTTCAAAACCTACCTAACGTTTGGTAGGTTGCAATATAGGAGTTATAATTGCGTCCGTCAATACCCTTTTTCATTTGCGAGGGCGGGATCAGTGAAGAATGAAGTGAGCTCGAACTCCCGGGAGAAAATCCTGGCGGCGGCCAAAAGGATCGCGCAGGCCCATGGCTACAGCGGGTTGAATTTTCGTGACCTCGCGGAAGATGTCGGCATCAGGGCTCCGAGCATCTTTCATCATTTTGCAAGCAAGGCCGATCTCGGCGCAGCGGTAGCAAGGCGTTATTGGGAAGACTCGGCGGCATCCCTGGATGCACTGTTGGCCGATTCCCCGGATCCGCTCCTCTGCCTGCGCCAATATCCCGATACGTTTCGCAAGGCGCTCGAGAACGATAATCGCATGTGCCTCTGCAGCTTCATGGCCGCCGAATATGACGACCTGCCGGAAGCGGTGCAGAAAGAGGTCCAGACCTTTGCCGATGTAAATGTTGCGTGGCTGGCCAAGGTTCTGTCCGCTGCTGCCGTAGTCAGTTCCAAAGAGAGCGAACCGCGGGCTCGCGCCATCTTCGCCGCCGTCGGCGGCGCTCAGCTCATGGCGAGAAGCCGCTCGGATATCTCGCTCTATGACGCGTTAATCAAGAGCTATCGCGCGGCGGGTCTCCTACCCGCATAGCGATGCAATCCTCCATGCCGTTCATTACGATCCTGCCGGGCGACCTCTCTATCAGGATGACAAAACCAGGCACGTAAACTGCTACGGCTTATATGCCTAACGCATTCAAGGGTGTCGATCAGGGACGAGAGCGGAGGCCAAAAAATGAACGTACTTGAATTGGCCCGTGAGTCGGGATTGGCCGTTCTCCTGGACGGACGGATCGGATGTCAGGAATACACAGCGTGTCCGGTTCGATCGATGCATTGTTGCGCTTCGCGGCGGTCGTGCGCATGGCTGCGCTGCGAGAACGCAAGCGTTGCCGGCGCCGCGCCAGTTGCGGTCGATTAGGAAGGCGTGAACAACGACGCTCAATGGACCTACGGCTTCACGAAGAAACTCCGTTAACGGACAAGCGCAAACGCCGCACTGCCAGTTATTTGCCGAACACCGCCAGCTGCCGAATGGAGTCGCATCTAAGGTCGCTGCGGCCTGCCCTGTGCCGATAGCACAGCGCAATTTGAGGGCTCGCTCCCGATCCGGGAGCGAGCCCTCTCTATATTGGAAAAGCGCATGGTGAGCTGCTTGCAGATTGCTGCCCCTGCCCGCGCCACGCCGCTCAGGTCTCCACGAGCAAGCCCTTACTCTTCATGAATACGGCGACCGCGGCGACCCGAATCTCGCCGGGCGGCTGCAAGGATGAAACGGACACATCGAAGTCTGCATGTTTGGCACCGGCGGGAATCGTGATCCGTGACGCCACGACCGCGTCCGGGAACGCCCCGGTAAAACCCGGCCAAACGTACGTTGGCCGGGATAGCGCATGCTCGATAAAAACCCGCGCCGTCGTCGAGTTCCCTCTCACTACCGGCGACTGCACCTCGATATCCTTGAGCACTCCGATCTCTTCCCGATTGATTGGTGCACTTACGAACACCCCAACGAATTGAGGCACGACCAGGGGCGCCAAAACGCTCAGGTCGATCGTCTTGATCACCGTATTTTTATGCGGACCCTCAGTGGCAATCTGCACCAGACGCGCCGGCGTCGACGCAATGGTCGGCGCACATAGTACCCAGACGTATCGGCTATCCGGTGTGACCGCGACAGCACAGGTACCGTCGAAGGTGGGGATAGATACCTGACCCGTGCCCGGGCTGGCGGGATCGATCACGCGCAGCGTATTGGTCGATGCGCCGTGAGCCACATACACATGTTTGCCATCCGGCGCGACCGCGACGCCTTGCGGGTTCGCAGCGACGGCAAACGTGCTCGTCGCGAGCGAGCTTGCGTCAATAACAGAAACGGTGCCGTCGGCACCATTCGCTACGTACGCGTGCGCGCTGTCCGGCGTGACTGCCACACCCTGCGGGTTGTGACCAACCGGCACCAGGCCGACAAGCGCCGGGGATCCAGTGGGCGAGACTGTCGGGTTCAGTACCGAAACCGTGCCGTCCGCTGCGTTCGTGACATAGACCCGGGTGCCGTCCGGGGAGACCGCGACCCCATATGGACCGTTGCCAACACCCGTTCCGCCCGCAAAATCAAACCTGTTTATCGTATAGAGGTTGTCGAACGCCAGAAAGGTCTGCCCGGCATCGGGTCCCACCGCCATACCCCCGCTCACCTCCGGCGGGGAGCCGCCGGATTCAAGCGGGAAACTTCCGAGGGTCGCCGCTTTCGGGTGGTGCTCCTGCATATCGATGACATAAGGAAAACAAGCCTCGCCTCCGGGCAGCGATGACCACGCCACTAGCGAGACCGAGGCGCCGCCGGGTCCGGCCGCAAGCGCGGTGACTTTCATGTCCACCGCAGGAAAGGTACCCCCGAGCTCGGGAATTTCTATTGTCAGTTCCGGCCGATGGTGTCCCGTTTCCGCGTCGAACACGTAGACCGCACATCGCTTGGGATGCGACTGCAAATTGACCGGTACAAACACATGCGCGTGTTCCATGGCTTTTCTCCGACGAAGAGATGCAGTTCGTTCAGTCCCTCATGCAAAATAAAGCGGCGATCCGTCATCTGATTCTAGGTCGGGATGTGGCAACGTACCGGAAGAAATCGGGTGCTAGAGTCGTCATCGCTCATACCCTATTGCTGCCCCGCGCCGAAGAGCCGTGGATCTGCACGACGCCTTAGATCTTCGGTAGTCTCCCCTTTGTCATTTGGCCGCCAGCCAGGTGGCTTGACTACGTAGCCATACACCTCGCGAATGGAACGCGCGGTCAAGAGGTCGCGCCACAACCCGCGCCAGTGATCGAATTCTATAGTCAACAAGTTATAGGTCGTCATCGGCCGGACCAGACCGAAGCGACATGGCACGCCGCGCTTTTCTGCAATGTAGGTACCGAATAGCCGATCGAACACGATCAGCACACCACCATAGTTTCCATCAAGGTATTCGAGGTTCGACGCGTGATGCACGCGGTGTGCAGAAGGCGTGTTGAAGATCCATTCAAGCGGTCCGAGGCGTGGAATCCAGGTGGCATGCAGCCAGAACTGATAGAGCAAGTTGAGCGTCAGCAGCATCAGCACGATCTGTGGTGGCATGCCGAATAGCGGCGCGAGCACGAAGAACAGCGTTGAACCGGTAAGACGGCCGGTCCAGCCAAAACGGTACGCGGCGGAAAGGTTGAGTTGATTGGGTGAATGGTGGACGGCGTGGGTGCACCAGAACCAGCGCGTCCGATGGGCAGCGCGGTGGAACCAGTAATAGCAGAACTCCTGACCAACGAAACAAGCCAGCCATCCGCTCCAATGGTTCATCGGCAACGTCCAGAGCCGGTGCTGCCAGAACCAGTTCATAAAATGGCTATAGAACGCCAGTGGCAGCAACCAGCGCAACGGATACTCACGAACGAGAAAGTCGGCCACCGACACACTGGCTGCCTTCCAGTCGTAGCCTCGCCAGCCGTGCCGGACAGCAAGCACCAGTGCCTCGACCAATGAGGCAACGAGGATGCCGATATTTGCGTACTTGAGTAGGGTGAGCAACATAGCCATGGCCGGATCATCCATAGGGTGATGCCGACCAGCGTAGTTTGACGTCCCTTGAGCCGCAACCGGACTGGGACGAACCGGGTCCGCCGTGGGGCGGATTGGGCGGATTGGGCGGGTTGGACGGTCTGCGCTATTGCTGTAGGCGTTGCATCAGCGTTTCCCGATGCTGCCGGCTGCAGGGCACCTCGACGCCACTGCGCAGCACGACCGTGGCATCGCCCTTCCCTCGTGGCCGCACAGCAAGCACGGCGGCCAGCGCCACCGCAGCGCCGCGGTGCGTGCGGACAAATGCGGGATCGAGGTCATTGAGCAAGGCAGCAAGCGTGCGTCGTATCAGCAGGCTGCGCCCTGGCAGATGGATGTTGACGTAGTTATCAGCGGCTTCCAGCCATTCGATATCCGCGCAGCGCACGACATGCGTTTGCCCGCGATCGGCGACCATCAGTTGCGCGGGCATGCCGACGCTCGGGCGAGCCGCACCGCGGACCGGCTCGCGCAACCGCTGCACGGTGCGCGCGAGGCGCTCAGGCTCGACTGGTTTCAACAGGTAGTCGACCGCCTGGGCGTCGAATGCCCGCAACGCATACTGGTCGAACGCGGTCACGAATACCAGCGCTGGACCGTCGTCCGGCAAGGACGCCGCCACGTCGAAACCGTCGACCTCCGGCATCTGTACGTCGAGGAAGATCACGTCCGGCCGCAGTTGCGCAGCCAGCATCAGCGCCGCCGCACCGTCGGAGGCAACGCCTGTCACCTCGACATCGGGAAACACCCGAAGCATACGCAGCAGCTTGCTGCGAGCGAGTTCCTCGTCGTCGACAATCAGTGCGCGCATGGCAGGCTCATCCCAACGATCAGCCCACCGCCCGGTCGCAATCGCAATTCGAGACTTGCCTGGGTGCCGTACAACGATTGCAGACGGCGCTCGAAGTTGCCAAGACCCACACCACGATTTTCAGGAAGCTGCTGCAAATCACCATCGTCCTCAATCTCGATCTGCAGCCGGCTCACGCTATGCGTTATACGGATTGCGATGTGCGTCAACGCGCTGCGTCGTTCGACAACATGACGGAAGCAGTTTTCCAGCAGCGGTTGAAGTCCGAGCGTGGGGACCTGGCAATCCTGTGCCGTGGTATCGACTTCCCATGAGATCCGGACGCGATCGGCGAACCGCTGGACCATGATGTCGGCATAGGCGTGAAGCAACGTCAGTTCATCGGCCAGTGACTGTTCGGGACGCTGGCTCGCGTCGGTCGCCGCGCGCAACAAGGTCGCCAGACGGGTGAGCAGGATATCGGCCGCCTCGGGGTCCGTGTGGATCAGCGATGAAACGGTGTTCAGCGCGTTGAACAGAAAGTGCGGTTGCAGTTGCTGTGTCAGCTGTGCGAGTTGCGCCTGGCGCGCCAGGTTTGCCTGCTTTTCGGCCGTCAACCGCGCGTCAGCCCACGCCCCGTAGAAACGAAGGCCGAAAAGGATACCGCTGAACAACGCATAGAACACGACGAAGTTCGTCGCCTCGTAGACCATCACTTCGACCCACGGTCCATGCGGGTACCTGGCGCCTGCCAGTGCGTAGATACCGAATCGCAACGCATACATGGCAGTGACGTAAGGGACCATTAGCAGCGGCATCGACGCCAGGGAGCGAAGAAACCATTTCAGCGGCTGGTTGAGAAGACTTTTGAACCGGTCCGCGCGCCTTATCTGCACCGCAATCAGCACCGTGGCAGCAAGCGCTGAGGAGCCGCTGTTGACTAGCGGCCGCCAGAACTGCAGTTTGCCTGTCCACAGGGATTCCTGGATGCCAATAGCCAGCATCAGCAGCCAGAACGCGGCCCACGGCCACACCAGGCGCCGCCACGGGATTGGCGGTTGGGATTCACCGAAGAGGGAGCTAGTGTTCATTTTTCCGGCTCATTCGCGCTTGTCCCCGGTGCTGGTTTCGCATCCACGCCCCACATTTCGACCCTGCCTGAAAGCGGCCCCCTTCTCACCCAACTCCGGTGAGCGCTGATTATGGTAGCGGTAAAAACTCGTCCCGGTCCAGAATGGACTCCGGCCTTTCATCGACGATCGGTTGATGAAAAGTATTCCTGAAGTCCGGTTGGCTCCGGACAGAACAAGTTGAATCCGAAAGGGTAAAGGCTTACGCCAACTTCGTAGATCGTCTAAGTCAGACAAATCCCCTTTCACGGCATCACTGACCCGCAACGGCGCTACACTAAGGGGCAAGCCGCACGCAGGAGAAAGCCATGACAGACCTTGACCCTGATACCACCTTTCGGGGATTGCCCCTCACCCCGGAGCAGGACGCGGAAGTGAGGCATTACATCAAGTTGCAGACGCAGCGCGGCCTGCCTTGGGACACGCCGGAGCTAAGCGCGATGCTTAAGGACATGCTGCAACCCCCAACCGAGGAAAACGACGAATTCGACACCTCGGCAGACGAGACGAAAGCGGCCGCCGAGCGCGCAATGGGTTCCGTTGAAGAGGAAATGGATCCCCTCGAGGCGAGCGAGGAGTGGCATGCCGCGATGGAGTCCGAAATCATGAAAGGGCCCAAGCGGTAGGCGGCGCGCAGCGCGGATGACGAAGTTGCCCTGACGAAGGAATACAGAAATCAGCGACAAGAGCGATTGGCTGGTGCATCGCAGGAAATATCTCAAAGCAGGTGCTTTCGATAAGCTGGAATGAAATCCCGCATGCCATTGGTGCGCAAGTGCCAAATAGCTGCTCCGCTCCCCAGGACAGGCCTGATGAAACTTACGTACCCTGCCTTTGTTTTTCTCGGCCTTATCTGGGGATCGAATTTTATCTATATGAAATGGGCTGCCGCCTTTATCAGCCCTGCGCAAATAGTCCTTTTGCGGGTATTTTTCGGCTTCGTGCCATTGGCCTTTGCAGCCTGGCATAAACGCGTGATCAAGCGTAGCCAAGCCCGTCATCTGCCGCATTTCCTCGTCATGGGCGCTGTGGCTACGGCCTTCTACTACTTTGCCATCGTAAAGGGAACGGCCTTGCTCCCCTCGGGTATCGCGGGCGTTCTGGGCGGGTCGATCGCTTTGTTCACCGCTATCTTCTCGCTCGTGCTCCTGCGAACGGAGAAACTCAACGGGTTGATGGCGGCTGGGGTCGTTCTGGGTTTTGCCGGTATCGCCCTGATAGCGCGTCCCTGGGAAGGGTCAGCCAATCCTATCAACCTCGCGGGTGTTTGCTGGATGCTGGGCGGCTCAATCATTCTTGGGCTGTCATACGTCTATGTCCGTCGCTTTCTGGCGCCGGTCAACTTGCCGCCCCTGGCGCTCGCCACCTGGCAAGTGGGCTTGGCCCTGCTCATACTTCTTTTGCTGACAAACTTCACCGGTATTGGGCAGATACTTCAGGATTGGCGTGCGGCTATGGGTGTGGTGGTCGGACTTGGCATTCTGGGTACCGGCACCGCCTTTTTGATCTACTACTTCTTGCTGCAAGAACTCGGCGCGGTTGCGGCTTCAGGCGCCACTTACATTACGCCCACGGTCGCTCTGCTGATCGGCTGGGCCGCCGGCGAGAAGGTCGGCATAGTGGAAGTGGGGGCCGTCGTCCTGATCCTTGCCAGTATCGCGATGCTGCAGATCGGACGACACCGCGCCGCTCGCGAAACAAAACAGGCAGTTTGAAGCGGTCTGGAAATCGCGGAGATGGAGCCATGTCTTCATAGCGTCCGACGGACCAAAGCAGACATTCACAATGTGTCGCCCGTCGGTATCGAGTGTACGTTCCGCTATGATCCTCTGAGCTGCCCGTTGCAAGCTATCGCTTCCACAACCGGCGTATTTACATTAACTGCCGCATGACAAAAGAGGAATCTCCGATGGCTATCCAGCGAACCGGCCACAGGTACCGTGATAGTGCTACAGGCAAAACTATCGACGTCTGGTTTCCGGCTTCCGGCGCCGGGAAAAAGCGCAGTTGCCTCGCCGAAAAGGTTGGCCTGATTTCAGGGGATCTCGTCGACGTAGTGATCGAATCGCTCGAATCCCCACCCGTTTCAACCGAGGACGCTTACCTGCGCCTGCACCTGCTTTCCGACAGAACCGTCAAACCCAACGAAATCAATCTCGATGGCATTTTTGGCCTGTTGCCCAATGTTGCGTGGACATCGGCAGGTCCCGTGTTTCCTGGCAATGTCGATGATCTCCGGGACCGGGTAGCATCCGAATACCACCATCTCACGGTGTCGTCGGTCGATAAATTTCCGCGAATGACCGACTACATCGTGCCCGAAGGCGTGCGGGTCGCCGACGCGGACCGCGTAAGACTTGGCGCCCACCTGGCAGCGGGTACGACCGTCATGCATGAGGGTTTCGTGAACTTCAATGCGGGTACGCTTGGAGAGTCGATGGTCGAGGGCCGCGTGACGCCGGGCGTGACCGTTGGCAAGAACTCCGACGTGGGCGCCGGCTCGTCCATCATGGGAACGCTGTCGGGCGGCGGCAAAACCAAGAACTCGATCGGCGAGCGCAGTTTGCTTGGAGCGAACGCCGGTATCGGTATTTCACTTGGAGACGAATGTATTGTCGAAGCCGGTCTTTACGTCACGGCCGGTACGAAGGTGAAGATGCCCGACGGTAAGGTCGTTTCAGCAAGAGAGTTGTCGGGGAAATCCGGCCTGCTGTTTCGTCGAAACAGTCAGACCGGCGCAGTCGAGGTTCTGCCGACCGATTCCTCCCGATGGGGCGGGCTGAATACAAGCCTGCATAGTAACGACTGACCAAAACGTTTGAACCCTTCAGCCGCGGCGCTCAACGCGCCGCGAGCATGAGCCTCGCGCACACTTGCGGACGCTCGCGAATCGCGTCTTCACGCAGAGCCGACGGAATCTCGCACGGCGCCGCTCTGCCCCGTCTGCCCCAGCGGCTCGCCGAACTGCAAGGCAGCCAACTGCGCTATACAGCGGCGAGCTCAGCAGCAGCTCAGTGTGACGGCCCTGCGCGACAATGCGGCCGTGTTCCAGCACGACAATGCGGTCCGCTTGCTGCACGGTCGCCAGGCGGTGCGCGATGACCAGCGTGGTGCGGTTCTGCGCGGCATTGTCCAGCGCCTTTTGCACCAGCCGTTCGCTTGCCGCATCGAGGGCGCTGGTGGCCTCATCCAGCAGCAGGATGGGCGGATTCTTCAGGATCGCCCGGGCGATCGCAATGCGCTGGCGCTGTCCGCCAGACAGCCGCACGCCGCGCTCGCCCAGGAACGTGTCGTAGCCTTGCGGCAGTTCTTCGATAAAGCCGGCCGCAGCCGCCATGTCCGCCGCTTGCTGCACTTGCGCGAGGGTGGCGTCGGGTGCGCCGTAGCGGATGTTGTCGAGTACGCTGCCTGAAAAAATCACCGATTCCTGCAGCACTACCCCGATCTCCCTGCGCAATTCGACGAGCGGCACTTGCCGCGTCGAGACACCGTTGATCAGAATGCTGCCGCTCTGCGGGTCGTAAAAACGCAGCAGCAATTGGAACAACGTGGTTTTGCCGGCGCCGGAAGGTCCAACCAACGCCACGTGCTCACCCGAGCGGACGTTGAGCGAGAGGCCGGAGAGCGCCGCAGTACCAGGGCGGGATGGATACGAGAAGCTGACGTTGTCGAAGCGGATGCCCTCCCCGCGCGTTGGCAGCGACACGGTCGCCTCGGCCTCCACCACCGGCGAGCGTGCCGACAGCAGTTGCAGCAGGCGCTCGGTGGCGCCGGCGGCCCGCTGCAGATCGCCCCACACCTCGGCGACAGCCCCCAGAGCGCCGGCCGTGAACACCGCGTAGAGGATGAACTGGGACAACTGGCCGGCAGTCATTCGCCCGGCCAGCACCGCCTGCGCCCCGAGCCACAGCACAAACACAATGGCGGTGAACACCAGCACGATCACCACGGCGGTCAACCAGGCGCGCGCCCGGATCCGCTTGAGCGCTGTTTCGAAGGCCAGCTCAACCGCCCCGCCAAACCGCCGCGCCTCAAAGGGCTCCTGCGTGTACGACTGCACGGTCGGCATTGCATTGAGCACCTCGCCCGCCACCGCGCTCGTGTTCGCTACCTTGTCCTGACTGGCGCGCGAGAGCCGCCGCACGCGCCGGCCAAAGACTACGATAGGCGCAACCACCACGACCAGCGTAGCGATGATGTAAGCCGACAGCACGGGGCTGGTGACCGCGAGCATGGTCACGCCGCCGGTCAGCAGGAAGAAGTTGCGCAACCCCAGCGACAGGCTGGTGCCCACCACCGTCTGGATCAACGTGGTGTCCGCGGTGAGGCGTGAGAGCACCTCTCCGGTCTGCGTGGTCTCGAAGAACTGCGGACTCATCCCCAGCACATGGTCGTAGACCGCACGCCGCAAGTCGGCCGTGACTCGCTCGCCCAGCCACGACACCAGATAAAAGCGCGCCGCCGTGGCGCCGGCCAATACCAGCGAAACGACGAATAGCGCGAGAAAATAGCGATCGATGTGCGCCCGGTCGCCCGCAGCGAAGCCGCGATCGATCAGGTACTTGAACGCCACCGGCAACGCCAGCGTGGCTCCTGCCGAGGTCACCAGCGCCAGGAACGCGAGCGCCCAGCGCCCTGCATAAGGCCGGAGAAAGGGAAACAGCGCAAATAGCGGGCCGATAGCCCGCGAAGGCGGCGAAGCGGGTGCGGCGTCTGACATGAATGAGGATTCCAGGTGGATCGAAGATCGCCTTGATTGTGCCAGTGCAGCGGATCCGAAGTCATTCCGCGTAAAAACCCGGCGCTGATATAAGTGCCTTTATATTCGCTACTTACCCTCGCGCTACGCGACGGCCGGGAAACAACTTCCGCGTGCTTGCCGCAACTGCCCGTATGTATCAAGATCAAGTCGATTCATCAGGAATAAACCAATCCCATGACAGACAAATCCGATCCCGACAAACTGAAGGGTCCCGGCGGATTGACGTTGCGCCAGATCCACGAACAGGTTCAGAAAAGCGTCCAGCGCGACCGCGAAGAGCAGGCAACGCGTAAGACCAGCGCTCCGCCGCAGAGCAAGTGGCAACGTTGGGTACGCTACGTGTGGGGCCGCAGCGGCCGTCGCTAGAGCCCGCTCAGGCTATTTTGACCGAGAGTTCCGTACCGCCCTTGATGGGTAAATTGATGGACAGAAAGCCGTTTGCAGGATTCCGAATGAATTCGATGTAATCCGGCTCACCGTTATCGTTCATCAAAAAGCCGCCGGTCCGGATCTGTGGCGCCACGATCTCGATGACCTGCCGGGCCAGCGACGGTTCCGACCTCAGCGGCCATCCATCGATAAGCGCGAAATCAACCGGCCCGCCAAGATCTTTGAGTGTCTGGCGACCATCGCCCTCGCGAATGTCCACATAACTGGCCAATCCGGCGTCGGCGGCATTTTGTCTTGCTGTCGCTACCTTTGACGGAACGAGCTCGGAACCGATCACCGTGCCGCCGCCGTTGTCGCGCATCGCTGCCGCGAAATAGAGCGTCGAGAATCCGACCGAAGTCGCGAACTCCACTACCCGGGTCGCACGAATTGCGCGGCACAGCAGATAGATCACATCGCCTTGGGCGGGAAATATCGAAAAGCCGTAATCAGCATAATCGGCCGGATCGCAACTCGGATTGGCGCGCGGACCGCCATCGTCTGGATAACGTTGGGAAGCCCACACCCGATCGATCACCTCATTGATTTTTGCGTCTTTAAGAGGACTTCGGCCGTTTGAGGTCCGGGCTTCACGAAGAATGTTTTCAATCGTTTCGCTATCCATTGGGATGGTCTTCCAGTGAAATTGAAAAGGCGTGTCATGTCCAGAAATCGGGGCCGATGCGTAATGCAACGCTCCGGGTCCCTGCAATCAAAGACGTTTCAAGCGCGGAAATATTGTGAGAAAACGAGAATTAATTGACCGGTGGCCATTTGGGGTGTCGACGGCGCAGGCTTCAGCACGATCAGTTCAGGCGGGCTAAGCGCGCCTGAAGAAGAGATGGGGGCAATGCAGAGATACAGGTGACTTATTGCACTAAAGCTGAGCTTCAATAGCCGCTTTATCTATAACGGACCATACCTGCTCAATCTTGTCGCCGCGGAATTGATAGAACACGTTCTCTGCAAAGGAAACTTTCTTGCCGTTTACAGGAAGGCCAAGGAATGTTCCCTTTGGCGTGCAGTTAAAGTCCAACCGGCTGGCCACACAAGACGAGTCGGCAACCAACAACTGAATGTGAAAATAAAGATCCGGAATTTCATGAAAGTCTCTCACCAGCATCTCGCGATAACCTGACAACCCGATCCGCTGACCGTTGTAATGCACGTCGTCATGAACGAACTGTCCGAGCGTCGGCCAGTCCTGCTTGTTCAGGCACGCAATGTAGCCGCGGTAGACGTTGGAGAGGTCGGTTTTATTCACGGCAATTTCCCTGACGAGTTGAAATTCCACAGTCAAGAATAACATCGTGGAAATCGGAGCGCCGCGCCACGGCGACGAACGCCGGCGAGTCATCGAGATTCTCGCGGGCCATTCATGAATCCAGCTCATAGGGGTTTGCCGGTTCTATCGTCTAGTCACGCGCTGACGCAACCCGTAAATTTAACGCTATAGGCAAAGCGATCCGGATATCGATCGAAGGACGACGAGCCGTTTAAAAGCTAGCGCTCGAAAAAAGATCGCTGGCAATGACTCGCGATCAACCCGGGCATGGCTATTGGCTATTTACCCAGTCGCGCACGGCTTGTGCGAACAATCTCAGCGCGGTTGGCGGGTGCCGGTTGGCTGGGTAATAAAGGCACAGGCCAGGAAAGGCGGGACTCCATTCGGGAAGTAGCTGGATCAGCCGGCCTGACGCCAGATGGTCTGCCACCTGATAGTCCGGGACCCAGGCAATACCAATGCCCGCGAGCGCGGCCTCAACCATCACATTGATATTGCCAAGCGTCATTGGCCCGTCGACATCGATGCTGGCGGTTTTGCCGCGATTTTCAAGATCCCAGCGGTAGAGCGCGCCGCTCTCGAACCGGAACCGGATGCAACGGTGCTGCGCCAGATCATCCGGTGCTTTAGGCGGCTCATGACGCGAGAGGTAGTCCGGCGACGCCACTGCGGCAAAGCGCATGTCGGGGCTGAACCGGATGGCGACCATATCGCGCGGTACGTCCTGGAGGACACGTATGCCGGCATCGAAACCATCGGCCACGATATCGACGAGCCGCGTGTCCACGACGAACTCCACGTGGATGCCGGGATAGGAGGCAAGAAAGTCTGGAAGCACATGGCGGACGATGTATTTCGCGCCGTTCTCGGATGCGCTTATCCGGATCGAGCCCGAAGGCCGGTCGCGTGTTGAGACCACCTCGTTCACCGCATCCGCGAGCTCGGCCATGGCCGGTCCAACTCGCTGCAGGAGCTGCTCACCGGCCTCGGTCAAAGCGACAGAGCGCGTCGTGCGATTGAACAAGCGCACGCCAAGACGCTCCTCCAGACCACGCATGGAATGGCTGAGCGCCGACGGCGAAACGCCCAGCGTACGCGCCGCCGCACGGAAACTGCGCTGGTCGGCAATCGCGACAAAAGCCGTGAGTTCGGATAGACCGGCACGCAACATAGATGAATTCTCCTCAACACCCCGTGCAAGTCTAGCCGGATTGTTGAGCGCAATACAACAGCCTAAGCTTGATGACTATCGAACAGCAGTTCGCGGCATTCTGAAAGGAGAAACATCATGCAAAAACGCAAACTTGGAAACAGCGGTCTTGAAGTGTCGGCAATCGGCCTGGGATGCATGGGTCTGAGCTTCGGTTATGGCCCAGCCACTGAGAAATCCGATGGCATCAAACTGATTCGGGCGGCCTTCGAGCGTGGCGTCACGTTCTTCGACACTGCCGAATGCTACGGCCCGTTCATCAACGAAGAGCTGGTCGGAGAGGCGCTGGCGCCGTTTCGTGACCAGGTGGTGATCGCCTCCAAGTTCGGCTTCCAGGACGGCGACTCGAAGAACCCCCTCGACAGCCGCCCCGAACGCATCCGCGCGGTGGCTGAAGCTTCGTTGAAGCGCCTGAAGACCGATCGCATCGACCTGTTCTATCAGCATCGTGTCGATCCGGATGTGCCGGTTGAAGAGGTGGCCGGCACGGTCAGGGATCTGATCCAGGAAGGCAAGGTCAAGCACTTCGGCATGTCCGAAGCGGGCGCGCAGTCGATCCGTCGCGCCCATGCCGTGCAGCCGGTGGCGGCGTTACAGAGCGAGTATTCGTTGTGGTGGCGTGAGCCGGAAACCTCCGTGCTGCCGACGCTCGCGGAACTCGGCATTGGCTTCGTGCCGTTCAGCCCGCTCGGCAAGGGTTTCCTGACCGGCGCCATCGACGAGAAGACCTCCTTCGACAAGACCGATTTCCGCAACGTCGTGCCACGTTTCTCTGAGGAAAACCGCAAGGCCAACGCAGGTCTGGTCGAGGTGCTTGGCCGGATTGCCGATGGCCGTGGCGCGACGCGGGCGCAGATCGCCATTGCGTGGCTTCTCGCGCAACAGCCGTGGATCGTGCCCATTCCCGGCACGACCAAACTGCATCGCCTGGAAGAGAACGTCGGCGCGGCTGCGGTCGAATTATCGGCTAATGATTTGTCCGCGATTGAAGCGGCGCTGCAGCAGATCACCGTGGTGGGCGATCGCTACCCGGCGGCTCTGCAAAAGCGCGTGGATCGCTAAACCAACCGTCGCTGCAATCCGCACGGCGCCCGGCTTCGCGGCGCCGGCGGATTGTCGCGCTTCCGGAATCAGACCTTGAACCATGTCGTTGAACCATGCCGTTGAATGAGCAACCCTTTGCCCCGCCAACCCCCTCTGCTGCGGTGACGCCGCGCTACACCGGCACTGCCGTACGGCAAGCCGCTACCGGGCACAGCCTGCGGATCCTCGTCATCCTGAGCCTCCTGATGGCCTTCGCGTCGATCTCGACGGATCTCTACCTGCCCGCTCTTCCGGCCATGGCTATCGCGCTGCACGCCAATGCCGGAGCGGTTGAACTGACCATTTCGGGCTATCTGATCGGTTTTAGCCTGGGCCAGCTTCTGTGGGGCCCTATCGGCGACCGCTATGGGCGCCGCTTGCCGGTCGCCATCGGGCTTGTCGTGTTCATCGCCGGTTCGGCGGGCTGCGCACTGTCGACGAACGCCGCGATGCTGGTAGGTTGGCGCGCGCTGCAAGCCGTGGGCGCGTGCGCGAGCGTCGTGCTTGCCCGTGCGATGGTGCGCGACCTCTACACGGGCCACCGCGCCGCGCAAATGATGTCCACCCTGATGACGGTGATGGCCGTTGCGCCGCTGCTCGGGCCGAGTGCGGGTGGACTGATCCTCCATGTGGCGTCGTGGCGCGCTATTTTCTGGACGCTGGTGGGTGTCGGACTGGCAACGCTCGCTGCGCTCTACACCCTCCCTGAAACCTTGCCGCCGGAGCGGCGCAACCACCAGCCGTTGCGCCGCGCGGTGGCGGGTTATGCCGCGTTGCTCGGGCATCGCCGGGTGCTTGGCTACGCGGGTGCGGGGGGATTTTTCTATGGCGGTATCTATGCGTACATTGCCGGCACGCCGTCCGCCTACATCACCTATTACCACGTCTCGCCGCAGTTCTATGGCGTGCTGTTCGGCGCGGGCATAGTCGGCATCATGCTGACGAACCAGATCAATTCGAGGCTCGTAATGCGGTTCGGTGGCGATCGCCTGATGCGGGCCGGCACCGTCGGCGCGGCCGTCGCAGGCATCCTGCTTGTGCTCGATGCATCGACGGGCTGGGGCGGGTTGACGGGACTCGTAGTCCCGCTCTTTCTGTTTGTCTCCGCGACGGGGTTCATCGTCGCCAACTCGATTGCCGGTGCGCTTGGCAGCTTCCCTGAACGCGCGGGCGCCATGTCGGCGCTGATCGGGGCGATCCAGTACGGCACCGGCATCGCGGGCTCGGCGCTCGTCGGCATTCTCGCGGACGGCACCCCCTGGCCGATGGGCTGCGTCATCGCGCTGATGAGTATCGGCAGTCTGATGTGCGCCCGGCTTCTCGTGCCGGTTGCCGCAGTCACACCTGACGGCGTGGAAGCGGCAGGTCAGTAAAACCACGCGGCTTTGATCAAGGTCGCATCACGCATCAAATGAAGGAGTCAGACCATGAGCAACAACATCGAAGGAAAAATTGTCGTAATCACCGGAGCGAGCAGCGGACTGGGGGAAGCGACCGCCCGGCATCTGAGCGCGCAGGGCGCACACGTCGTGCTGGGCGCAAGGCGCATGGATCGCATTCAGGCGCTTGCCGATGAACTGACCCGTAGCGGGGCAAAAGCAATCGCCGTTGCAACCGATGTGACCCGCTTCGACGATGTCAAAGAACTGGTCGACACCGCCGTACAGACCTTCGGGCGCGTGGACGTCATGATCAACAATGCGGGGTTGATGCCGCACTCACCGCTCGAACGTCTCAAGGTCGACGACTGGAACCGCATGATCGATGTGAACATCAAGGGCGTGCTGTACGGCATTGGTGCTGCATTGCCGTACATGAAGGAACAGAAAAGCGGCCAGATCATCAATGTCTCGTCCGTGGCCGGCCATAAGGTCCGGCCCGGCAGCGCGGTTTATGCAGCCACCAAAAGCGCGGTGCTGATGCTGTCCGAAGGGTTGCGCCAGGAGGTCAAGGCCTACGACATCCGCACGACAGTGATCTCGCCAGGTGCCGTGGACACGGAATTGCCGAACAGCATCACCGAGCCGGATGTGGCCGGCTATGTAAATAAGTTCTACGAAGAAAATGCGATCCCTGCTGAATCATTTGCGCGGGCGGTCGCCTTCGCGATCAGCCAGCCGCCGGAAGTCGATGTCAACGAGATATTGTTCCGCCCCACCCGTCAGGAGCTTTAATCGGCGTGCATCGAGGAATTTAGGGGGCCGTGACATCAAAACCGCCCGACGGGACCCTAGCGGATCCGCGCCGGGCGGGATCACTCTTCCAGATCAGCGCATGCCGCCACTCGCGACAAGGTGTTCGCCCGTCATCCAGCGCGAGTCGTCCGACGCAAGGAACACGACGATCGACGCAATGTCATCCGGCTGACCCAGCCGGCCCAGCGGAGTCTGGGCGAGCGCCCACGCATCGAGGTCGGACCCGATTATCCCCGCGCTTTGGGTACCCTCAGTCACCACCACGCCCGGATTGACTGAGTTCACACGAATTTTCTTCGGCCCGAGTTCGCGTGCGAGCACGCCCGTGATCGCATCGACCGCGCCTTTCGTGCCGCTATAGACGGCACTGGACGGCGGTGTAATGCGGCTGACAACCGAACTGACATTGATGATGCTCGCACCCTCGCCGAAATGACGAACAGCGGCCTGCGTGGTGAGCAGCACGCCCAACACGTTCGTATTGAACTGTTTGTGGAAATGTTCTTCGGTGATCTCTTCGATAGCCGAGAACTCGTAGATTCCCGAGTTGTTGACGAGGATGTCGACGCGCCCAAACGTGTCGATAGCCGCTTTGACGATACCTTGCGCATCCGCTGCCTTCGAAACATCGCCGCCAACCGCAACTGCATGACCGTCGGCCGCGGTAATTGCTGCGACAACGGCATCGGCGCCGGCTTTGCTGCTTGCATAGTTGACAACTACCGACGCGCCCTCTGCTGCGAGCGCCTTGGCGATAGCGGCGCCAATACCCTTGGACGCGCCCGTGACGACGGCCACCTTACCGGTGAGCTTGCTCATGATCGTTTCCTTGAAGAGAGTGAGTACCGTGGACATTGACTGGCTGTTTCCGGAGCCAATCAACCTGTGGTGCTGCCAATCTAGACATCTCTTCAGCCGCGATAAAGCGGCGCAAAACGAATTGACTGATGGGATTTGACGAATAATCGAAGGACAGCCGCTGTGCAGGACATCGACGATGATCGCCAAAGGCTGGCGATTCGCGGCTTAAGGGATTACTTGAGCCATTTACTTGGCGGCATCGGAACTTCGGTCCGCGAGGTCTGCCTGTCGCAGCCCGCCTTTGCGCCGGGCGTCCCACACGCCGGCCGCTGTAGCCGCCGTTCCCAGTACGCCCATGCTTAGGGAAATCAACACGATGACGAGACTCATCCGGCCATGCCCGGAAAACATTCCGACCACCAATCCGGCAAGCGGTTGCGTCACGTTATTCAACATGATCACGACACCCAGCGTCTTGCCATAGTCCTTCGCCGGAATGATTTCCTGTCGCGCGCTGCGGATGTATACGCTGAACATTTTGTCGAAGCCCACGATCAGCAGGAAGCCGGCCGCATACCCCCAGGCGGACGAACTCGTACCGGCAATGAGTCCGCCCAGCAAGATCGAAATAAATGAGAGCACGCCCAATGCTCTCCGTGGAATTTGCGTCCTCGCAATCAGCAACAAGATCAGGATAGTGGCAACCGCTCCTGCTGTCTGCAAGAATGCATAGAACGCGTCCGACCGATGGTGCAATCCCGTCACCATCGCGGCCGAGGTTGCCAGCGTCACCCCGATGACCAGGTTCTCGGCCGCGGCCAACGCGACCAGTTTCCTAAGCCCCGGCAGACAAGCAACATGCACAAGAGCGATCCTGATCGGCGCGGCCCAATGGTCCGGCGCCGACTCCGGGGACGTTAATTCGAAGTTGCTTGTACGTTGCCAGAGGGTCGTCGCACCATCAGCCGCAAAGAACAAAACCGCTGCTGTAACGACAACAAATTCCCACTTCCACCAACCAAGCAGCAGCGCCGCCAGCATGGGGCCAAGGACAACGCCCAGTTGATCGGCAAGTTGGGCGTAAGACAGAACCCTTTCGAATCTGTGGGTTTTGAAAACCTGGGGCAGCAATACTTCTCGCGCGACAAGCCCTTGACTGGTGAGTGCACCGCAGCCTGCCGAGAGCGCGATCAGCCAGCCAATTCCGCCAGATATTCCATAGCCGGCAACACCGCCAATGCAGACGAGCGCTCGATATAACTGGCTGATGCGCAATACCTTGACCGGAGATATCCGGTCACATAAGGCACCGCAAACTGGAAAGACGAGATATCGCGGAAGCGCCTCGATAAAAAATGCGATTCCCGACCAGGTCACCTTTTGCGTAGTCTGGAATACGACTAGCGGCACCAGGAAAAGCAGGATCTGATCCGCCAGCCGAGACAGGAATAACGATGCGAAGAACGCTTGGTAGTTGATGCGCACGAGTTGCTATCCGTAGGCCGGCGGAACCGCTGCGAGTGATGTCGAAAATTGCAGGCACGGCTTGCAGAGCCAGGGCGAATACTGACACGTACGTATGCTTATCTTCGGGCTTGCAGCGATTCTATCGGAGACCGGCCTCCCCAGGGTGCCTGGACGAATGTCGCTATCTACATGTCATGCAACTGGTGCGGCGCTATCCAATGCAGGTCTTCGGCGCGTAAGCAGCAACAGCAGAAGCAACGCAGTTGCAGAACACAAAATGGCGACTTCCAACAGGGCATTGCTACCAAACCGCGTCAACAATGCGATGAAAAACGGGGGTGCCGCTGCTGACGTCACGTTTAGAGGGAGCGCTATGCGCGATGCCGCCGATGCATATTCGGCCTTGTCATAAAACACCAGCGGTATGGTTGCGCGCGCAACGGCAAGCGCTCCACTACCTAATCCATAGAGAACAACGAAAGCCACGACCGCAGAATGCGAACCCCGGCCCAATATAAGCAGCACCATTGACACAGGGAGCGCAATGCCGACAAAGATGCCGGTCGAAATTCCATCCCACTTGCCGCCTCCCAGAAAATCCACGGCTCTTGCACTGACCTGAATCACGCCGAAAGCTGAACCGAAGGCGACCGCCTGTACTGCCGGCAATCCGAGCGCTTTGAGCAATTCAATAAAGATCGCGCTGAACCCAAATGTTACGAATGCATTCAATGCGATGGCTGCCGCTATCAGGTAGAACGTGGTCTTCCGCCTCGGCTCAACGGCAGAAATATTGGAAATACCGCTATCGGAAATACCACGCGTATTCTGACTTGCCGGCACCGTCTTCGCCGGCAGTCCAAAGACATAGAGCGGCAGGGATACGAGCATCAGCGTGCCGGCGTAGACCATACATGTTCCCTGCCAGGCGAAGGCCTTCGCAAGAAGAGAGGCCAGCGGCCAAAAGAAACTGCTCGACAGCCCGGTGAGCAACATAAGCCCGCCGATCGCACGCTTCGCATTCGATCCGGCGACTTCATTAAGCATGATATAGGCTGCAGTCGAGAGTGTTGCGCTACCTGCAGTTCCAAGTATCAGCCAGGCAGCGAAATACAGAAGAGGCCCGCCAGACGACGCAAGCAACAAAAACCCCAGGGCCGCCAAAATCGTGCCGCCGATCATGACGCGCCTGGCGCCAAACCGGACAAACGGTTCTGCAAGAAAGGGCGCCCAGAGCCCCATGACAACATAGAATAAGGAACCCCCGGCAAAGACAGACGAAAGGTCCATCTTGAGGTCATTGGCCATCTGCCTTCCGACAATCGCCGGCAGACCAACGGTTCCCCACCCTATTATCTGTGTGACAGACAATACGACGAGTGGAAACGCGATCTTTCTGTCAAATGAAGGAATACGCGAAGGAATACGCATCGAATGTCCGTTGTCAAAAGAAATCAGGACTTGAGCGGGCTAACCGGTTTGGAGCGGTTGACCTCAGTGCAGACCGATTTTAGCTTGAGCACAATGTAAATTGTCTGCGTCGTTTTCTCTGTCTCAACGCGCGAGGCGTTTGCATGAACGATCACTTGATCTGGAGAACATGATGAGCGAATTGCACGACTCGAAGCGGGTGTTGTTTGTCGGCCAGCAGCCTGAAACGGTCGACTTCTCGGACCCCGCGTTGCCTCCGGGGTTTGACGCGGCGAAGATTCACGCCGGGATTTCAGCCGGCATGCAGCAAATGGCGGCGCGAGGATGGCATGCCGATCTTTGCCTGGTGCGACCCGATGAAACGGCCGCCGTTACCCTAAAACGCCAATTGACAACCGCGGCTTACGATTGCGTTGTGATCGGCGGCGGGATACGCATTCCCCCAAAGAGCTTGCTGCTCTTCGAGACGCTTATCAACACCGTGCACAAACACGCTCCTCACGCGTCCATCGCGTTCAATACGCGACCCGAAGATACCGCGGACGCCGCCGCTCGCTGGTTTGAAGATGTGGGGGGCGCAGACTACAAGGACCACAAGGGTTCACGCTCGCCGTGCACCAATCATGATGCGTAGCGCGCCAGGAACATATCGACGGCGGATTCCGCTACCTGCTTTTGTTCATCCTTGTTTAAGGTGCGCTGCCCCATTGTGACCTGCGGCCAGAACGCAAATGCTTTCACGAGGCCCTGCAACTGCAGCGAGGCGAACACGGGGTCCGGCGTCTTGAGCCGGCCATCGGCAGCGGCTGCGCGTATCCACACGGTCAGGTCTTCTTCGCGCTCACCCATGCGTGCCACCATGTCGCGCGCGCGCTCCGGCGAGTGAATGCCTGCCGCAATCGCCACGCGCGCGAGCGACAGGAATGCCTCGTCATTTAAAAGTCGCAGCTTTTTCAGCAACAATTGAAGCAACTGCGCGCGCAGCGGCTGGGCGTTGGAATAAGGGGGCGCCTCGCCCGTGCCGCTCGCGTCCCACAACTGTCGCAGGATTGCCGCGAACAGCGCTTCCTTGCTTGGGAAATGGTTGTAGACCGTCCGCTTCGAGACACTCGCACGGGCTGCGATGCGGTCCATGCTGGTTGCGTCAAAGCCCGACGCAAGAAATTCCTCAATAGCCGCAGCAATCACGGCGGCGCGCTTGCGATCGGTCAGGCGTAGCGGATTATCACTGGCATTCATGGTTAAATTTTACACCAGGCAGTTTACTTTTTCCCACGATAAACTACACTATACAGTCTACTTTCCGTATCGGGACGTCTTACATGCCATTGTTTACCGGTTCTATCCGCCGTGCCTTGGGGCTGACAGCAGCGCGCCGCGGGCGTGAATCATTCGACACGTCTACTCAGCATGACGGCGAGCGTTTTCGTAATGTCAAACCTCGTCCCGTGGAAGGAATCGGCAAGACCCTCGGCATCATGTGGAATTTGCTGTTCAAGAAACCGGATGGGACGGCGCCCGCAAGCACCCTGCCCGTCGATACGGTGACGCGTGAGCAGCTTGACGCGGCGCCTGACCGCAGCCTGTATCGGCTCGGGCATTCGACCATGCTGCTCAAGTTGCGCGGGCAGTTCTGGCTGACCGACCCGGTCTTTGCCGAACGTGCATCGCCGTTCCGGCGGCTCGGCCCGAAACGTTTTCATGCGCCGCCCATTGCGCTCGCCGACTTGCCGCCGCTGCGCGGCGTGATTCTGTCCCACGACCACTACGACCACCTGGACCGCGAGACG
>Ga0073928_10003958_pt1 | contig 22551 bp, 22 predicted proteins | sample PaiPotPPA55metaG_FD_76969 | JGI IMG/M metagenome (GOLD analysis project Ga0073928, IMG submission 76969) | Iron sulfur acid spring bacterial and archeal communities from Banff, Canada, to study Microbial Dark Matter (Phase II) - Paint Pots PPA... ...
CACTGCTACGACTGACTGCACGTTACGACCTTTGGGTTTAAAATTATTTCGACGCCGATTGGGCAGCAGAAGGCGTACACAGCTCGAGGTTTCGTTGTTCGACCGGATGCAGGCTGTTGCACACGCGAGCTTTTGGTGGCTCGTCGATCCATCCAGTTAGTTCAACCGCCATCTTTCGTTCGGGCCAAAAGAAGTCTGGCTCGTTGTTTCCCGCCAAGTATTTCCAGCATCTGTTGCCGTTAAGTCATCTCGGCTCAGAGGTTTCGACCGCCTATAGAAATGCTCGCAAGATTCTCCACGATTTCGACGCTTGGGCGTGCAGTTTCGGCGCTATCATCCTGCATCACTCGGCGGCCTGAATCGCGAATGAACCACGCGAACTCTCCTGGAACTTCCCCGATGGAAACACTCCCCCGTGCCTTTTATGTCAGCGGCGATGAACCCGCTGGCGATATTTCCCCGAGTTCGGTTGAGCGCAATTCTTCTGGGGTGAGAATGGCTTTTCCGACAGTTCGCAGAGCTCTCTCGTAATCGTCGGCCGCGTAGACGAGGGACTTGGCATCTTGCTCGGTTGGTGGAGATGCATCCGCGGCCCAGCGCCATTTACCCGCGAGAATTCCAAAAATATTAGACACACCTGCGTAAGCAGCGGTTACAACCCTCAAATCTTCGAGACCGAGACGTAGCGAAATAAAAGGTAGCTGCCCGTCGAAAATGTATCTGTTGAGCTTGAGATCTCATACATGTTTGCGACGGGAGCTTTCTCCCTGGCGAGGTTCGAAAGAACCCGCAATCGAGCCAGGTTTTCCGACATCTCCGCGATGAGCGCCCATCCCGCACCTCGCTGTTTTTCGTGCTGGTCGTCTTCGAGGATCTTGATTTGGTTCATGAAACCTCTCCTGAGCGTCCACCAAGTAGCGATGAAAGTCAGAAGTCCACCAATGATCGCTGAGAATAGTTGGCTGTTCAGGAGAGAACCTAACATCAAGGTCTATCTAACCGCTGCGCGGTTCAGAAAGCCTTGCAGATTTTGTGCCCCAATTGTCAATCCAATTGTACGTGCCGGTGGAGCAGCCCCTCGAGGTGTCATGGTAGCGCGTGCCCCCATTGTAGCTCTCCCAAATCCTCGTCCCCCATTTGTCCACCCACGGATGAGAGCCAGCGGGGCAGTCTCTCGAACTTCCCTGCGTGACCGTATTCTGCCCCGCCACCGAAGCTCTTGCAGACTGAGGTACCCCAGTTGTCTACCCACGGATAGGAACCGATGGGGCACGCGGCATGGCTCTCACGGGCCAACGGCCCGACGACCAGGACTGCCAGCGCCAGCAGCGAAACGATCATGATTGCCGTTTTGGTGGACCTTTTTTTCACGATCCGAACCTCCCGTTAGACGCACCTAATGTCAGATGAGTGAACCCACCGCGCATCTGATCATGAGAACAAAAATCGAAAGAACAGGCATTCCTGCCACCGCCGATGATTTGATCCTTATCTGCGCGCTTACCCTAAAAAACTCGTTGTTCTAATCTCAGAGCGTGGTTGCAACCCACTACAAAGCAAAGGGACTCCTGCCTAACATCATCGCAAATCTGCCCGTGAACAGGGCTTCCTCCGTTCTTTCCGGGTGCGTTAAACGTGGGAACCGATACCCAATGCAAAATATAGCTTTTCGCCTTGGTTGCCGCACGCTGCAGACAGAACGATGCGCGCGAACAAGAAACGATGACACGGCAGGCGCACGTTCACCCCTAATCGGCTCCTGTTTCCCGTCAATGTTGAAGCCCCGTTGCGTGACCCGCTCGCTTTATCACCAGCCGGCATCAGCGAAGCGAGAGCAGTTTCTCGCCAACGGCGTTCGGGGTGATCACGGGCGTTATTAACCGGCACCGGACCGATCGAGCGAGCGAAATTTTGAAATGGCGTAAGTGCCTGATTTCATTGGTGGGCGGTGCTGGTTTCGAACCAGCGACCCCCGGCTTGTAAGGCCGATGCTCTACCGCTGAGCTAACCGCCCATTAGAATCGTACGTAGCATAGGCGTCGCCGAAGCGAAAACCTCAGCCTCTCAGCAGCCTCATCCTTGCCCTTCCCCGGCCCCCTCTCATCTCCGCTCTCCCGCAACCCAAAGACAGGAGGATGAAGAAAAGTGGCGAGGCCGTATCTGACCACGCCGTCGAAATGCAACCGAAGTTAGAGGAGCAACAGTCGTGAGGTTTTATTCGCTTCGCGCTTAGTCGGAAGCCGTTGGTGAGCTGGGTTGAGAGGTGGTTTCTGACGCGTTGAGCGAATCCTTCAATTGCTTCCCCGCTTTGAATTTTGCCGAACGGCTGGCGGAGATTTCGATCGACTCACCGGTCTTGGGATTGCGTCCGGTGCGCGCCTGGCGCGATGATACCGAAAAGGTCCCGAAGCCAGAAATATTGACACGTTCACCTTGCTTGAGCGCGTTGACGATGTCGTCGAGAACGATATTGACCGCCCTCTCGGCTTCCCCCTTGCCCATGCCCAGCTTGTTGGACAGGCCCTCAACTAAATCGGCTTTGGTCATAATTTCGCTTCAGCAGCCTCCCCCTCGTTAGTAAACGAGGCGATGGGCGGGCCGTCAAGATAACGGCCCGCCCATCGCTGTTCAAATTCCCGCTAGCTGCTCACGACAGGTTGGTTCTCGATACCCTGGCAGCATCGTCATCATCGTCGACAATTATCGGCTTGTCGTCGTCCGAGCTGAACAGCGGCGCATGTTCGGACTTCTGGGGTTTGAAGAAGGACTCGGGGTCATCGAGCACCAGCGCCTGCTTCAGCACGTCATCCATGTGCGCGACCTTGATGAGTGTGATGCCCTTAAGGATTTGGGCGGGAATCTCTTCGATGTCCTTCTCGTTTTCTTTAGGCAGAAGCACCGACTTGATTCCGCCCCGGTGCGCAGCAAGTACCTTTTCTTTCAGTCCGCCAATGGGCAGCACCCGTCCCCGCAATGTTATCTCACCGGTCATCGCGAGATCGTTCTTCACGCGGACTCGGCATAGTGCCGACACCAGCGCGGTTGCCAGAGTAATTCCGGCTGACGGACCATCTTTAGGAATGGCGCCCTCCGGAATATGAATATGGATGTCAATCTTCTGATAAAAGTCAGGCGCGAGTCCCAGTTGATCGGAACGCGAGCGCACGTACGACAGGGCCGCGTGCGCGCTCTCCTGCATTACCTCACCGAGTTGGCCCGTGATCGTCAACTTGCCGCGTCCCGGAACGATTGTGACCTCGACGCCAAGCAGCTCGCCGCCCAGTTCTGTCCACGCCAAGCCCGTAGCAACACCCACCTGCGGCTCAGTTTCCGCGATTCCGTAGCGGAATTTGGGCGGACCCAGGTATTTGCCCACACTCGAAGCCGAGATCCTGACGTGCGCGTTGCGATCGGTCTTCACTACCTCAACCGCAACTTTCCGGCAGATCGAGGCGATTTCGCGCTCGACGTTACGCACACCGGCCTCGCGCGTGTAATGACGGATAATTGAGAGGACTGCCTTGTCGGAGAACTCGATGTTCTCCTCTTTGAGGCCGTTGGCCTCGCGCTGTTTTCGAATCAGGTACTTCTTGGCAATTTGGAGCTTTTCGGTCTCGGTATAACCGGGGATGCGGATGATCTCCATCCGATCCTGTAACGGCCGCGGAATCCGCTCCAATGTGTTGGCGGTCGTGATAAACATCACCTTGGAAAGGTCGTAGTCGCAATCCAGATAATGGTCGTTGAAGGTGCAATTCTGCTCGGGATCGAGCACTTCGAGTAGGGCGGATGATGGGTCACCGCGGAAATCGGTGGACATCTTGTCGACTTCGTCGAACAACATCACCGGGTTTCCGGAGCCTGCCTTACGCATGCTCTGAATCACTTTGCCCGGCAGTGCGCCAATATAGGTCCGGCGGTGGCCGCGGATTTCAGCCTCGTCGCGAACTCCCCCCAACGATACCCGCACGAATTTGCGGGCGGTCGCCCGCGCGACCGATTTGCCGAGCGAGGTCTTGCCGACTCCGGGAGGGCCTACCAGGCATAGGATTGGACCCTTGAGCTGGCCGACGAGAGTCTGCACCGCCAGATATTCCAGGATGCGCTGCTTGACCTTATCGAGTCCGTAATGGTCCTCCTCAAGGATACGCTCGGCTTCCTGGATATCGAGCTTGTCCTCGGTATATTCGAACCACGGCAGGGCGAGGAACCAGTCCAGGTAATTGCGGACGACGGTCGCCTCGGCCGACATCGGCGACATCATCTTGAGCTTCTTGATTTCGCGCTCGCATTTCTCGCGAGCTTCGGCCGGCATCTTCTTCTGCCTGAGCTTCTCTTCCAATTCCTGGATCTCGTTCTTGAATTCGTCTTTCTCGCCCAGTTCCTTTTGAATCGCGCGCATCTGCTCGTTGAGGTAGTACTCCTTCTGGGTCTTCTCCATCTGCTTTTTGACCCGTGAGCGGATGCGTTTTTCGACTTCGAGGATTTCCAATTCCGACCGCATGTAACCGAGGATTCGCTCGAGCCGTTCGGCTGGATTGATGCATTCAAGCAGAGACTGCTTGTCCTCGAGTTTGATGCCGAGATGTCCGACGAGCTTGTCCGACAAATACGCGGGGTCGTCGACCGCCGCAATCGAGGTAACCATCTCGGGCGGAATTTTTTTGTTCAGCCGCACATAGTTATCAAAGGTGGTGTTGACCGAGCGCATCAACGCCTCGACCTCCGTGGTGCGCTCACAGCCTTCTTCGATTTCTTCTGCCTCGACCTGAAAGTAATCGTCCTGGCTCACGTAGCGCACGACGCGCGCGCGCTTTTTGCCTTCGAGCAGAGCCTTGACCGTACCGTCCGGCAGGCGCAGCAATTGCACCACCACGCCAAGCGTGCCGACGCTATAAATATCGTCGGGACCGGGGTCCGAGACGCGGGCATCTTTCTGTGCAGCGAGCAGGATCGGTTTTTTGCTGGTTTCGGCCGCCTCCAATGCCTTTATCGACTTTTGCCGTCCGACAAATATCGGGTAGACCTCGTGCGGGAAAACAATTAATTCGCGCAAGGGCAAAAGCGGAACAGCTTCATGTGAGGTGTCGCGATTGTCTCTCTTATCATTGCGGAAAAGCATTTCCGTGAATCCAGTCTCCTGCTGCTAAGCGGTTTCAGCGGTCTTCTGATAGACCAATAGGGGTTGTTCCTTTTGGGTCACAACCTCTTCTGAGATCATTACCTCCTTGATATTGGGCTGAGACGGAATCTCATACATCAAGTCCACCATGATGCTTTCCATTATAGCACGAAGTCCGCGAGCGCCGGACTTGCGTTTGAGCGCCTCGCGCGCAATCGCCCGCAATGCGCCCGGGGTAAATTTCAAGTGGACATTCTCCATGTCGAAAAGTTTCTGGTACTGGCGTACGAGTGCATTTTTTGGCTCGGTCAGAATCCGAACCAACGCCTCCTCGTCGAGCTCGCCGAGTGTGGCGATGACTGGTAAACGGCCAACGAATTCTGGAATCAAGCCAAATTTCAGCAAATCCTCCGGTTGAACTTCATTGAGCAGCTCCGACACGCTGCGAGGGTCACGATGAGCCAGGTCGGCGCGAAACCCCATGGTCTTGCCCGCAATGCGCCGGCGAACCAGTTCCTCCAGTCCGACGAACGCCCCGCCGCAGATGAACAAAATATTGGTGGTGTCAACCTGCAGGAATTCCTGCTGAGGATGCTTGCGGCCGCCTTTAGGCGGCACGCTCGCCATCGTCCCCTCGACGATCTTTAGCAGAGCCTGCTGCACGCCTTCTCCGGAAACGTCGCGAGTGATCGAGGGGTTATCACCCTTGCGCGCGATCTTGTCAATTTCATCGATGTAGACAATGCCGCGTTGGCAGCGCTCGATATCATAGTCAGCGTTTTGCAGCAGCGACAGGATGATGTTCTCGACGTCTTCGCCTACGTAGCCTGCTTCGGTCAGCGACGTCGCATCGGCAATCGTGAAAGGTACTTGCAGGAACCTCGCAAGTGTCTGTGCCAGCAGCGTCTTGCCGACTCCAGTCGGTCCGATAAGCAGAATGTTGGATTTCTGAAGTTCGACGTCGCCGGTCACCATCTGCGAGTCAATGCGCTTGTAATGATTGTGGACAGCGACCGAGAGGATTTTTTTGGCGCGCTCCTGGCCGATGACGTATTGGTCCAGCACACGCTTGATCTCGGCCGGCTTGGGCACCGCCGAAGTCTGGCTGAAGGCTTCCTCGTTGTCGTTTTCCTCGGCGATTATGTCGTTACATAAGTCAATGCATTCGTCACAGATATAAACCGTCGGGCCGGCGATAAGCTTGCGTACCTCGTCCTGGCTCTTGCCGCAGAACGAGCATACCAAGTTGCCTGCGCGGTCATCATGCTTGGCCATTACTGCCTCCCACTGTTCACCTGGAGGGGCCTCCGGCTTACGATTACCTCATCGATCAGCCCGTATTCAACCGCTTGGTCAGCGGTCAGGAACAGATCGCGGTCAGTATCTTTTTCTATTCGGCGCAAATTCTGTCCGCTGTGGCGAACGACAATATCATTGATCAGCTCGCGCATCCGCAAAATCTCGCGCGCCTGAATCTCGAGATCGACCGCCTGTCCCTGCGCGCCACCGAGCGGCTGATGCATCAGGATCCGGGCGTGGGGCAACCCGTATCGCCGCCCCCTTGCGCCCGCCAGCAGCAGGATTGCGGCCATACTCGCCGCCTGGCCCAAACACAGTGTCGACACGGGCGGCTTTACGAATTGCATCGTATCGTAGATCGCCAGTCCGGCTGTCACCGAACCGCCCGGTGAGTTGATGTAGAAATTAATCTCTTTCTCCGGATCCTCGGACTCGAGGAAGAGCAACTGCGCAGTCACCAGATTGGCCACCTCGTCAGAGATCGGGTAGCCCAGAAAAACGATCCGATCCTTAAGCAGCCGCGAATAAATATCGTACGAGCGTTCGCCCCGGCCCGTCTGCTCGACGACTATCGGCACTAGGTTACTCATAAGCCCCCGCGGCAGCGCACTCGCCACAAGTGAATGACCGGTTCACACAAGAGTTTAACCTGTTTGCAGCCCGTGTGGAACTACGAGCGGTCCACAAAAGCCGATAAAATGTAGCCGACATCGTGCGCTTAGGATTTTCCCCAACATATTTTTCCGCCGATGAGACAACCCCGGCGAATACAATGAGCGGGCGCGCAGCGAGCAACAGCGCCGGGGCGTCTCGCGCTTTTTTTACTCCTCAGTTTTCGCTGCTCCCGCTGATGGCTCCGTGCTGCTGTTCGCGGCTTCATCGGCGGCTTGCGCGCGGCTGAGTAGACGGTCAAGGGTCTTCTCGCGCCGCATAACCTGAGCGAGGGCGTCCCGGTTCTCCTGGTGGGAATAGAAATCGGCCAGTCGTTCCCGCTGATGTCCACCTCCCTGAGTCACCAGAGTTGCTATACGCTCGGCGACCTCATCCGCCGTGACCTCAACATTCTCCTGAGCGGCGATCGCATCGACGATGAGTGCGCTGCGGGCGCGCTTCTCGGCCTTTGCCTTCAAGTCTTCCTGCTCCTGCCGCGCCCTCTCCAACGCCGCTTCACGCGGCATCCCGAGTGCTTCGAGCGCTGTTGCGGTCTCAAGCTCGAGATTGCGCTGCTCGCGCGCAACAAGCGATTCAGGCACTTCGAGCGGATTACGCTCGATGATCAGGTCGAGCAATCCTTGGCGGGCACGAGCATCGGCCTCCTCACCAGCCCGCCGTTCGAGCTGGCGCCGCATTTCGGCTCGCAGTTCCGCCAGACTTTGATACTCACCCTGGTCCTTGGCAAACTCGTCGTCGAGCTTGGGGAGGACGCGTTCGTAAATATCGGTGGCCTTCATACGCCACTCGACGTTCTTTCCCGCGATGTCGCGTTCATAATAGTCAGCCGGGTATGAGCGGCTTTTCCGGACCTCGGAGCCGATTTCTGTACCGGCCAGCAGCTCGTCCAAGCCGTGGCGCAGCTCATCGCTGGAGACGCGAACAATCCGCTCCTCGAACTTACTGTTAGGGAGCGGCCTGTCGCCCTCAAAGGCTTCAAACGACGCCAACACAAAATCACCAGGTTGGACGACGCGCCGCTCGACTTTATGCAAAGTGCCGCTGCGTTCGCACAGACGTTCGAGTGCTTGCCCGACTTGATCTTCGGCAACCTCGACCGTAGCCTTCGGAACCTTGAGGTCCTGATAATCCTTGACCTCGATCTGCGGCTTCAGATCAAACGTGGCAGTGAACCGGACCTGCGGCTTTTTCAAATCGCTTTCTTCAGTGACCAGCTCAGGTTCAACAACTGGTTGGAGGTCGTTTTCCTCCAGCGCCTTATCGGTATACTCCTTCTGGAGCTTCTGAATGACATCGCCGCGCACCTGGTCGCCAAAAAAGCGTTCGAGCAGATTGCGGGGAGCCCTCCCCGGACGAAAGCCTTTGAGCTGAACTGAGCGCTTCAGTTGGTTGTAGGCGCGATCGAGTTCGCGTTTAATCTCGTCCGGCTCGAGTTCGATCGTGATTTTGCGCCGTAACGCGGATGGAGTCTCGATGTTTACGTTCATAGCTGGTCACTCACATAAACATAAGCGCCGCCTTGCAGGCAACAATTTTTGTCGCTCAACATTCCGCAGCTGCGGCAAGGTTCCATCAAAAACTCAGTCACCGCATAACTGATCCGCACGAGATTGCCTGAGAAGCGCGATATGCGCTATCCGCCCCTCAGCCATCCGATTTGCGGTTACAAGCTTAGCGCTGACGAAAAGGACACCAGTTACCGGCCTTGCTCTTTCGTAACGTATTCCAGCCCTGAACCGGCTGACGGTTATCAAGCAGCCGCGCTCGGCCACACTGGACATAATTCAAGGGAAAACTTAAACTGCGCCCGATGAGTTCAGTTTCTGAGTGTGAAACGTTCCTTGCCAGGCATCAACGCGGGGCAGGCGCGCGCCTACGATCGCGTAACTGCTGGTAGTCAATCGCATGGAGATTGAAGTTAGATGAGCGAAGCAAAAATCATTTTGCCGCCTCTCACTAGCCTGCAGGAGATCATCCTTTGGGCGGTTCTCGCCTCGGCGTTGATCTCGCTGATCTTTGGCCTTTGGCTGGTGCGTATCGTGCTTAGGGCGGACCCCGGCGCGAAATCGATGACCGACGTGGCTGACGCTGTGTTCGAAGGTTCGATGGCTTATCTGCGGCGTCAGATCAAGACGATGGTCTTCTTCGTCGCCGCCATCGCAATCGCACTATTCCTGATGTACCGCAGCGTCTATCCTGACCGGCTTGATCTTTCGATCGGCATCGCCGTTGCGTTCATTCTGGGCGTCAGTGCATCGTACGGTGCTGGCTTTGTTGGCATGTGGCTGGCAGTCAAGGGTAACGTCCGCAGCGCCAATGCAGCTTTGACCAGCTTCAAGAATGCGATGGAACTGGCATTCAAGGCCGGCGGTGTGTCGGGCATGTTCACGGTCGGCCTGGGACTGCTCGGCGCAACAATTATTTTCCTGATCTTTCAACAGGACGCGATGAAAGTCCTGATCGGCTTCGGCTTTGGCGGCTCGCTGGCAGCGTTGTTCATGCGCGTCGGCGGCGGAATCTTTACCAAGGCCGCCGATGTCGGAGGTGACCTGGTCGGCAAGATCGAAGCGGGAATCCCGGAAGACGACCCGCGCAATGCTGCGACGATCGCAGACAACGTGGGAGACAATGTTGGTGATTGTGCCGGCATGGCGGCCGACGTCTTCGAGTCTTATGAAGTGACGCTGGTGGCAGCCATCATTCTTGCCGCATATGCGGTTGGCGAAAGGGACTTCCAAGCGCTGTATGGCGGTCTGGCGGGCGCCGGCGCGTTCGCGATGAAGCTGATCGTTTTCGCGCTGATGCTGCGCGCGGTCGGGGTGTTCTCGTCGATCATCGGTATACTGGCAGTGCGCTTGCCGGCTGGCAGCGCGATGCGCGATCCGATGCGCCCGATCAACTTCGGCTACATGACCTCGGCGATTGCTTCGATTGTCGGTTTCTTCATCGTCAACTACTTCTATATGACCGATCCGCGTACTGGGCGGCCCGATTGGCGTTTCGCCATCACTGCAACGCTCGGCATCGCGCTGGCGGTTGTGACCCTGTGGTTGACCAACTATTTCACTCATCCCGACCGCGGACCGGTTACCGAGACGGCGCAGTCAGCACGCACCGGCCCAGCGACCCTTATCCTCTCCGGGCTGAGTGAAGGTTTGGAATCGTCGGTCTGGGCGCTAATGATGATTGCAGCCGCCATCATCGGCGCGATGTTCATATTTCGCGATTCGGAGGCGCTGCAATTCTATGGGATAGCGCTCACCGGTCTCGGCCTGCTGACCACCACCGGCTTCATCCTTGCCATGGACACCTACGGGCCCATTACCGATAACGCCCACGGCATTTTCGAAATGGCCGGAATCCATCAGGAAGAAGCGTCAAAAACGCTATCGTGGATGGATGCTATTGGCAATACCACCAAGGCCCTAACCAAGGGCCTGGCGATTGCTACAGCGGTTATCGCGGCAGTTTCATTGTTCCGCTCCTTTATTGACGAGGCGCATCTAGGCGCACTTGGGGTGCAGATCAATGCGCCAACGGTGTTCGTCGGTCTATTGATTGGTGGTGCAGTGCCGTTCTTGTTCAGTTCGTTCGCAATTAGGGCGGTAGGCAGGGCAGCCTACCAGGTCGTATTCGAAGTGCGCCGCCAGTTCCGTGAACATCCCGGAATCATGGAAGGCAAGGAACTTCCGGACTACGGCACTTGTGTTGACATTGTCACGGCTACTGCGCAAAAGGAGCTGCTAAGCCCGGCGATTCTGGCGGTTTTCGCGCCCTTGTTAGTGGGCTTCGGCCTCGGAGCGGGAGCGTTGGGAGGTTTTCTCGGCGGGACGATTTTGACCGGCCAATTGCTCGCGGTGTTTATGGCCAACTCGGGCGCCAACTGGGACAACGCGAAGAAAAAGGTCGAGGACGGTTATCTCGGCGGTAAAGGTACCGAAGTTCACAAAGCAACTATCGTCGGCGACACGGTGGGCGATCCGTTCAAGGACACTGCTGGTCCTGCGCTGAACCCGATGATCAAGGTGATGAATCTCGTCGGCATTCTCGCCGCGCCCTTCACGACCGTGTCGATCGGCGGTTTCTCGCTGACGCGGCTTTGGGTCGTGGTGCTTTCGATAGTACTGCTGGCGATCGCGGTCGCGCTATCGAAGCGGGGCTCGATTGCCGAGGAACATCCGGCAGCCGGCGCGGCAAGAGCCGCTGCGTAGCTGGAGAGCAAGCTCCGCTGCTTGCCAAAAACGCGTAAGGGTCTTCGAAACGTGCGACTCCCTGTTCCGGGGGCGGAGACTAAACGGAAGCCGACGAGTCGTTCCGCTCGTATGCTCATCCGATAGTGCGATTGAGTATTTGGATATGATATTGCCGGGGCGCGAGCGAAGATGCTTGCGCTCCGTTGGCCAGCTGGAGTGCTGTACAAACGCGGGCTATTGCCCCTTCAAACCCGGACGTGCAAAATCGACCATAAGTTCCGCTGTCCCGGAGGTCCCCGGCGATGCCGATTTATGAGTACGAATGCTCCAAGTGCCGCCGCAAAAGCAGCATTCTTACTATGCGCATCAGTGAAAAAATCAACCCGGTGTGCAGCCATTGCGGCAGTACCGAAATGAATCGCTTGATGTCTCGGTTCGCCATGCCTCGCAGCGAAGATGCGCGCCTGGATTCGCTCGCCGATCCATCCAAACTCGGCGATTTCGATGAAAATGACCCGAAGAGCGTCGCGCGCATGATGCGCCGAATGGGCAGCGAGATGGGCGAGGAATTCGCCGGACCCGAGTTCGACGAAGCCGTTGATGAGCTGGAGAACGGTGGTGACCTGGGCGGTGATGATGACTTGGGTGGCAGCACTGACGACGATTTTTAAGCCCGCCTCACCAGCGAATTGAAAACCGCTGGGCCAGTTTCATGCCCGACGGATGCAGCCAACCGTAACCGGCCACAGATGGTTGATTTGCCCGACCAGAGCAAACTCCGCGAATCGATTGCGGACATCACGCGCAACACCGTCGAGGTGATTTCACCCGCCGAACTGGCCGCAAAGCTCGCCGAAGGACGCCCGCTCCGAATCAAACTCGGGATGGATCCGACTGCGCCTGACCTCCATCTCGGTCACACCATTACGCTCAAGAAGCTGCGCGAGTTCCAGCGGCGGGGTCACACCGTCATCTTCTTAGTTGGCGATTTCACCGCAATGATTGGCGATCCCACCGGACGCTCAGAGGCTCGTAAGCCCCTTTCGCCAGAGCAGATAAGGATCAACGCCGAAACCTATCAGCAGCAGGTCTCAAGGGTTCTCGATCTCTCAAGGACTGAAATTCGATTCAACAGTGAATGGATGAATCAGGTCGACACCCGCAAGCTGATCGAGATTGCGGCCAAGCTGAGCGTTGCTCGAATGCTGGAGCGCGACGATTTCGAAAAACGCGTCGCTCAGCAGGAACCGCTTTTCCTGCACGAGCTGCTTTATCCGCTGGTGCAGGGCTACGACTCCGTCGCGCTCCATGCGGACGTGGAGCTTGGCGGCACCGACCAAAAATTCAATATGTTGGTCGCGCGCGACTTGCAGCGGGATTACGCGCAATCACCGCAGGTGGTGATGACGATGCCGTTGCTCGAAGGTCTTGACGGTGTCCGCAAAATGTCGAAATCGTACGGCAACTACGTCGGGGTTAGCGACCAGGCCGACGACATGTTCGGCAAGATCATGTCGATTCCCGATAAGCTGACGTCGCGTTATTTCGAATTATTGACCGACCTCACGCCGGACCAAAAAGCCGCAATTAATTCGGGCGCGACGCACCCGATGGAGGCGAAGAAGCTTCTGGCTCGTCTAGTTGTCAGTGAATACCACGGCACGACAGCTGCTGAAACTGCGCGGAATTATTTCGAAAGCAAATTTCAGCGTCGCGAAGTGCCCGACGACGTGCCCGTGTTCAAGCTTAGCCAGACTTTATGGGTCTGCGAGTTGATGAAGCAGTTGCATTTCGCTTCGTCCACCAGCGAGGCAAGACGTCTGTTGAGCCAGGGCGCGGTACGGGTCGATGGCCATACCGTCAGCGACATGAATTTTCGCTTCGTGCCCGGGCAGCACAGAATTCTGGAAGTCGGCAAGCGCCGCGTCGCGCGAATCCAGACTTAGGTCGACCCTGCGAGTTTTTTTGCCATAGGCCCGCGCTATACTCGCCCGCTTCGGGTTCAAGCCGGCCTGATATTGTGAAGGGGCAGCGCTTAGCGTAATTAATACCCGAGCATGTCAAAATGATCAAAAAGGACCGCAGGCGGAAAGCCTGCCCCACTACCCAGAGCTAATCGGAGAGCACGGTGGAAACGTCTTCGCACGATATTTTGCTGATTGGTGGTGGAGGCGCCGGACTGCGAGCTGCGATCGCGATTGCCGAAGCTAACCCCCGCACCGACATTGCAATGGTCTCAAAGGTCTATCCGATGCGCAGCCATACGGTCTCCGCTGAAGGCGGAGCCGCGGGCGTGGCCGGTGAGGATGATACTATCGATCAGCATTGCTACGACACGGTCTCAGGCAGCGACTGGCTCGGCGATCAGGATGCAATCGAGATCTTTTGCAACGAAGTCCCCCGGGAATTACTGAGACTGGAGCATTGGGGATGCCCTTGGAGCCGCCAACCCGACGGCCGCATTGCCGTGCGCCCGTTCGGCGGCATGACGAAAATGCGCACCTGGTTCGCCGCTGATAAGACCGGCTTCCACATGCTGCACACCTTGTTCCAGACTTCGCTCAAGTACACGTCGATTACCCGCTATGACGAAACCTTCGCAACTCGTCTGCTAATCAACGATGGTGCGGTCAATGGCGTGGTTGCGATTGAGCTTCGCACCGGCCGTATCCGTGCAATCATGGCGAAGGCCGTCATCATCTGTACCGGCGGATGCGGGCGCGTATTTCCGTTCACCACTAACGCGAATATCTGCACAGGTGACGGAATGGCGCTCGCCTATCGCGCTGGCGCGCCGCTCAAAGACATGGAGATGGTGCAGTACCATCCCACCGGATTACCCTTCACCGGGATTCTGATTACCGAAGCGGCGCGGGCCGAAGGCGGCTGGCTGCTCAACCGCGATAATTACCGCTTCCTCCAGGATTATGACCTTGGCAAGCCGACCCCCACCCCCGTCCTCCGCAGCATGGAACTGGGGCCGCGCGACCGCGTCTCCCAAGCGATATGGCACGAGTTTCAGAAAGGGCGCGGTTTTCAGGGTCCATATGGCGACTACGTGCATCTCGATCTGCGTCATCTCGGCGAACATAAGATCGAAACGCGGCTGCCGATGGTGCGCGAGCTATGCGTGAAGTACGAAAACATAGATCCTGTGCGCGAGCCGATTCCCGTGCGTCCGGTGCAGCACTATATGATGGGCGGCATTCATACGGATATTCACGGCGCAACGCCGCTCGAGGGGCTATATGCGGCTGGTGAGGCTGCTTGTGTCAGTATCAACGGCTCGAATCGCCTCGGCTCCAATTCCCTCGGTGAACTTCTGGTATTCGGCGCGCGGGCGGGCAAATCTGCGGTCGAATATCTGGCCAACGGACTGAACCAGACCAATCCCAACCATTTGCTCGCGCTGGCCAGCGATGAGGAGCGCAGGCTGGAGCAGCAATACGGTAAGGACGACGGTACTGAGAGAATTGCCAAATTGCGCGAAGAAATGCAGCGCACGATGGAAAGCGGCTGCGGAATCTACCGCGATCGCGCAACCCTAGTCGAATCGGCCAACAAGCTGAATGAACTCAAAGAACGCTCGGCAAAACTACGGCTTGACGACCATGAACGTAGCTTCAACACGCAGCTAACGGCAGCCCTCGAGCTGGGCTTTATGCTCGACGTTGCGGAAACCATCGTACATTGTGCGCTCAATCGCGAGGAGTCGCGCGGGGCGCATCAGCGGCGCGATTTCCCCAAGCGTGACGACACTAAATACCTTGCTCATTCATTGGTTTCCCGGGCCGCAGAAGGACCACCCCGGGTGGATTATATGCCCGTCGTCATAACTCGTTGGCCGCCAGGTGAACGCATTTACGGCCGGGATCATTAGGAGAAAGTTGGAAGCTACTGCGGTGGTGTAACCACGACATTATTGCTGAGAGCTGCGAGGGGTGGCACGCAACCTGCGGCGGCCAAAAAAAACGGTTGTCGTACCAGGCGGCGCATAGCCAAGTCGGTGAGATAAATGGCGGATACCATCATCCTGGAAGTGGCGCGCTTCTCTCCCGAGCGTGACTCTGAGATTACCTACCAGACTTTTGAAGTACCGTTGCGTGCAGACTGGATGCTGCTGGACGCGCTGAACCATATCAAGGATAACCTCGACGGCTCGTTGACGTTTCGATGGTCGTGCCGGATGGGGATTTGTGGAAGCTGCGGCATGATGGTTAACGGGGTGCCGAAGCTAACCTGCGAAACGCTTATCAGTGAGTTTGCACCGGGACCGGTCCGTATCGAGCCGCTGGAACATTTCCCAGTCGTCAAGGACCTGGTGATCGACATGGACGTCTTTCTGGAAAAGCTCCAGGCAGTGCGTCCCTGGATAGTGCGCAAGGACGAGGGGCTACCACAGCGCGAATTCCTCCAGACCCCTGCGCAACTCGACACCTTCCATCAGTACAGCTTGTGCATCAACTGTATGCTGTGTTACGCGGCATGTCCGGTCTTTGGCCTCGATCCGCAGTTCGTCGGACCGGCAGCGCTCGCGTTGGCAGAGCGTTACAATCTCGATTCCCGCGACCAGGGGGCCAGCGAGCGCACTGACGTGCTTTCGCAGCATGACGGTATCTGGGATTGCACGGTCGTCGGCGAATGCTCAACGGTTTGTCCGAAAGGCGTCGACCCGTCACTGGCTATTCAGCAATACAAACTGACCGCGACCAAGGAATGGTTCAAGACGTGGCTGTTGCCGTGGGGGAACAAATAGCTCATGCCGCAATATCGGCAATTCCAGCCCAAGCCCTACCGACCCGAAATGAGGGCGTATTGGTACTTCGACCGTTGGCCCTATCTGAAGTTCATACTGCGCGAGGCTAGCAGTATCTTTGTAGCCTGGTTTGCAGTGGTGATCCTGCTCCAACTCAATGCGGTGATTTCCGGTCCCACCGCCTACGCGAATTTCCAACGATGGATGGCAACGCCGGCGGTCTTCATCGTGAACGTCATCAGCTTCGTTTTCATCTGTTTCCACGCGATCACCTGGTTCATGCTGGTGCCGCGAGTGATGGCGCGCCAAGTGCTCGAGCGGCCGACCCCGGACCTGATGTCAGCGGCGCCCAGTTTTGGAATCTGGCTGGTTGCCTCTGTGATCGTCGCCTTGTTTGCCCTGAGGGTAATCTAAATGGCAACGCATCGATCTCATCGTCCGTTGCCGTGGATGCTTTTCGGCATTGGTGGATTTCTCGTCGCGTTCTTCTTCCCGGTACTTATTTTCGTGTACGGGATCGTATTGCCGCTCGGCTGGCTGCCGTCACCGAGCTACCAGAGCACCGTCGCGCTGGTCCATGCGCCGATCACGCGCATTTACCTGGGAATCCTGCTAATCATGGCCTTCTGGCACGCTGGTTACCGCATCCGCGACACGCTGTGCGATGCATTAGCGATGCGTCATGTCGACACGGTCGTGGCCGCGACGTGCTTTGCCTTCGCCCTGGCCGGTACGATCGCTACCGTCGTGGCGTTGTGTGCTTTACCGTAAATGCAAATCTCGCGAGCGCCGATCGCGGTCTGCTGTTAAAGTCCCTTCTTCACATTCTTGCCACGATTGGCGGACTTGGGGGGGACCGTTCGTCTGAATTGGGCCAAAAGTCATCATCCATCGCCTGGTCAAAACTCCAAGGAGAAGACGACGGAAATTTATGCAAGTTCGTCTCGGCGCGTGCCAGATTGAAATCTGCCGAAGATGATCTAGCTTTCAGTAAGAGGTGGTCGCATACCCCGATGAAGATAGATATCGATCTGAAAAGCGGCTTCCTGCAAAGCCTTAAGCGCGAGGTGCTGGCGACGCTTACGCCACAGGAACGCGCTTTGATCGAAGTTTCAACCGGCGAGATGGGCAATAAGCCCGATGCCGTCAAGCTGGGCTGGTTGAAGATGCGCACCAAGGAAACCTGGACCAAGCAACGCTATACCCGCGGACTCAACCAGGTGATGAAGAAGCTGCGCGCCGAACTTGAGGCGCAAGCGGTTCGCAAAGAGTAAACTCCAGCCTTACGCTCGCCTCGATGCTAATAACGAGGATAAGATGGCGCGCCACGCGCGAGTTACTGGCCGGGATTCTGCTATGACTGTGACGATCCGCTTTGCAGCGGCCAACGATGCCGGTACCATTCTGCGTTTCATCCGCGGCCTTGCAGAATATGAACGTGTGCCCGATGCGGTGAAAGTTACCGCGGCCGAAATCCGCGCTCAGATGGAAAGCAGCGATCCGCCATTTGAGTGCCTGCTGGCGGAATGCGAAGGTGAGCCGGCCGGATTTGCGCTCTTCTTTCGAACCTATTCGACCTGGACCGGGCGTTGCGGTCTCTATCTCGAAGATCTGTTCGTGTCTGAGGAATATCGCGGACGCGGGATCGGTGGCGCCTTGATGCGACATCTGGGAGAACTCGCCGCGGAGCGTGGATGGCCGCGAATGGATTGGGCGGTGCTCGATTGGAACACCAACGCGCAGCGCTTTTATCGTGCGCACGGGGGCTATCCGCTGGAGCGCTGGACCGGCTGGCGGCTTGATAACCCCGGGCGCGAGCCTGGGAAGCCCTAATGGCGAGGCGAACCAGGCGAGCGGGGCCGGACAGCGACACCACCGGTCTACGCGCATCCGATCGACCGATAAGAGAGCTCGATCCCTCGCGCGCACGCACGCAAACCCTCGCATCTCTGTCGCGCAGGGTCAGCCGCGATCAGTTCGCTCAGCCAATCGCGGCCGATGCGACTCTACGCGTCTTTCTTGCCTCGCTGCCGGATGTGCTCGCCGCGCGCGATCTGCTCGAGCTCGCACAACGAATTGCTGGCGCCCGCCGGGCCGGGCGATTATGTCTACTAATGATGGGGGCTCATCCGCTGAAAGTTGGCCTTGGTCCCCTCATCTGCGATTTAATTCGTGAGGGTGTGTTCAACGCGCTTGCGACCAACGGCGCCGCAATGATCCACGATTTCGAACTAGCGTTGGCCGGCCGCACCTCAGAGGATGTGGGCGCCGGTCTGGCTGACGGCAGCTTTGGGATGGCTGAAGAGACTGGCAACTTTCTGAACAACGCGGCCAAAACCGCAGCGCAGAAGGGTCGCGGACTTGGTGAAATAGTCGGCAGAGAGCTGGCCAAAGGGCGTTTCAAATTCGCCGGCGACAGTATCTTCGCTTGTGCTTACGAAGCGGGAATCCCGGCCACCGTTCATGTGACGCTCGGCGCAGACATTATCCATATGCATCCCAACGCTGACGGTGCTGCCATCGGAGCAGCGACGATGGCGGATTTTCATCGAATGGTATCTGTTGTCGGAGGACTTTCACGTGGAGTGGTGGTCAACTTCGGTTCGGCCGTGGTGATGCCGGAAGTCTTCCTCAAGGCGCTCAACCTGGCGCGTAATCTCGGGCGTAAGGTGAGCGCGTTCACCGCCGCCGATATGGATTTCATTCGCCACTACCGCCCCTGTTTGAATGTGGTCGAGCGTCCAACCCAAGACGGTGGGCGCGGCTTCGCGCTCACTGGCCATCACGAGATAATGTTCCCGCTACTTGCTGCTGCGATTCGCGTGGAACTGGACGTGCATCCTCGTTCACGTTTGACGGCCACACGTCAGGCAAAGCAGAGTCGAACGCCGCATTAACTGCTCGATGGCTACTGGTGCGCGCGCTCCAATCGCGATCCTCACCGACTTCGGCTATCGCGACCACTACGCGGGCGTGATGAAGGGAGTGATTGCATCGATTTCTCCACAAGCACCGATTATCGATCTCACCCATGGTATTCCGCCGCAGCAAGTCTTGGCTGGCGCCCTGGCACTGCGCGAATCAGTGAACTTTTTCCCGCCTGGCACTATCTTTCTTGGAGTCGTAGATCCCGGTGTCGGAACTGACCGGAAGCCGATCGCGGTCGAGACTAAACGCGGATTTCGACTGGTCGGCCCGGATAACGGCCTGCTGTGGTTGGCCGCAGAGCGGGCGGAGATCAAAAGAATCGTCGAACTTCGTTCGGTAAGTTACCGTTTGCCGAACGTGAGTGCGAGTTTTCATGGCCGCGACATTTTTGCCCCAGCCGCGGCATGGCTCTGGCGCGGCGTGCCGATGGGTGAACTCGGACCGCCGCTTCAAGCGATGATGCATTTGGACCCCGGCGGCCGCGTGGTTGAAGAGCAAGGTGAACTTTATGGCGAGGTTATCTATATTGATAACTTTGGGAATCTGATCACCAATATCAGCCGGACGACGTTCGAGCGGTTTGCCCGCCGCTTTCAGCAGTGTAGGCTATCGATCAGGATTAAGAGGCGGATCGCACTTGCATTGTACAAGGCGTATGCCGAAGCACCGCAAGGCGCGCCTCTCGCAATTTTTGGGAGCTTCGACCTGCTGGAAATCGCTGTGCGTGACGGCAACGCCGCGAGGCATTTCAATGCGGCGCTGGGGATTCCTGTCCTGATTTGCGCAGCAGGTTCGAGAATTAAATCACGCTGATTGTTATGGATGACCTCTCAGTGCGCTCCAACGCCTCGCCCGTTCTTACTGATATTCCGCGGTTTGAACATCAGCTCGAACCTGCCTCCGCCTATGAACATCAGCCGCGTCCGCCGATTCGGCTGCGCCCACTGAATGTCGCGCTTTTTTTGCTGACCTTGTTGACGACCACGATGGCGGGGGCGTATTCGGCGGGAGCGCCGGTACTGCTTGGCGTCCCAGCGAGCCTCCCCAACCTTGTTTCCGGTCTCCCGTTCTCAATTCCGCTGATCTTAATCCTGTTCGCGCACGAGATGGGCCACTATTTGACTTCGCGCCGTTATGGGGTCGATTCTTCCTTGCCATATTTCATTCCGGCGCCTTTCCCCTCAGTCTTTTTCGTCGGCACCTTCGGAGCATTTATCCGGATGCGCCGGCCACCACGTACGCGCCGCGAAATGTTCGATATTGGCGCGGCCGGACCGTGGGCAGGATTCGTTATCGCAGTTATCGCCACCGCAATTGGGCTCACCCGCTCGCAGGTGACAGCCTTAGATACGAGCCAGGGTGGCCTGTTTCTCGGCAACTCGATACTATTTTGGGGAGTTTCACGAGTGGTGCTGGGCGTCGATCCGAACAGCGTAAATGTCAATGTTCATCCGATTGCGCTAGCTGGATGGATCGGCTTGCTCGTCACCGCGATTAATCTGCTGCCGGTAGGGCAACTCGACGGCGGACACGTGGTCTATTCCCTACTCGGGGGACGATGGCATCGAATTGTCTCGCGTGCTGCATGGGTTGGATGCGGCCTGATGGTATTGGTGCCGTACCTGCTTCATCTGACCTTCTGGGCTGGATGGCTGCTGTGGTTCGTGCTGCTAATAGGCCTGGGCCTCGGGCATCCAGCTACTACCGATACCGACATGCCGCTTAGAGGTTTGCGCAAAATCTGCGCGTGGGCGACTATCGTGCTGTTTGTCGTGACGTTCATTCCGGTACCAGTGTCACTAGTGCAGTCCAGCGCGCCACCCCCCGGCCACGAAGGTCAGACGTACGACGTGCTTCAGCCCGGTCATCAGTTCACACAGCAGCGGGACCGGCTATAACCTCTGACTTACACATGCAGGATCAGATGGTCAGCCAGCGGCCGAGCTGGAATCAGTACTTCATGACTATTACGCGACAGGTAGCTGAGCGCTCGACCTGCCTGCGCGCCAAGGTTGGCGCGGTGATCGTGCGCGATCGCAGTATTCTCGCCACTGGCTATAACGGCTCACCAGCCGGCTTGCCGCATTGTACCGAGGCCGGATGCCTTATTTATGAATCACGCACACCCGATGGTGAAATCGAACAAAACTGTTACCGCACTATTCATGCTGAAATGAACGCGATCACGCAGGCGGCCCGCAACGGCAACGCGATTCGTGATGCCGACATCTATGTCACGCATACGCCGTGCATTCATTGCCTCAAAGTCCTCATCAACACCGGTATCCGGAACGTCTTTTACGAAAGGGAATACAAAATCCATACGGTCGCTGAGCTGCTCAGCCACGCGCGTATAAAACTGGTGCAGATCGCTCCCTAACGCTAGGCGGCGGGAAGTGGAGCCGAGCACGCTGGTGGAGCGAAATGAAACGAGCCAACGAGTCTGCCAGTTCGACCTGCTTCCGGGTCGTTTGGAGGTGCGTTGCCCCAGAAGGAGTCTGCCGAACGGCCCGTAAGGGCCTATTGAACGTGCGCACAGCGGAGCGATTAGAGAGGTCGGCTAATGATACCCGATGAAACTGCCGGCCGCGCTTGCGGCATTTGCTCTATTATTGAAAGGATTCGCGCTGGCACACTCGTGGACTGGGTCGCAGAGTTGCCTCGAAGCTGGCTGACTCTGGGCGATGCGCAGTTCTACCGAGGCTATTGTGTCGTTCTCGCCAAGCGTCACGTTACGGAGCTGCACGCCATGCCGCGCGGCGAAGCACATGAATTGCTGGATGAAATCCTCGCCGTTGGGCGTACGCTCGCCGAGGTGTTGAAACCGCTGAAGCTGAATTACGAATGCCTCGGCAATCAGGAGCCTCACGTCCATTGGCACATTTTCCCGCGATACCTGAATGATCCGATGCGGCTTACCCCGGTGTGGCTGCGAGCGGAGACAGAACGCAAAGTAACGCTCGAAAAGAGCGACCGCAATGAACTGCTCGCGGCGATTCGCGGCGAGCTTGTTCGCAGGTTACCAACTGCCCGCATTGGATGAGCAAGGCCACAACCGCCGAATCGCGGATGGTGCACGAGCACGTTCTACTGGCTATCTCTTTTCTGATTTCCTTCCTATCTGCTCCTCTCTTGTTTGCTGGCTGCCAAAAATCCAATCCGCTGCCAGAGCGGGGCAGTTATGCCCAGCAGCTCTATGTCGACCGATGCGGCGTTTGCCATCGCCCGTACAGCCCAGCCTCGATGACTGCCGCGATGTGGGAAGCGCAGATCGAAGCCATGCGCGCGAAAATCGAGCAGGCCGGACTGCCACCACTTTCGCCCGAACAGCATCTGACGATTCTCGATTATCTAAAGCGCAACGCCGGCAGGCAGTGACGCTGCCACTTATAGCCGCTATAAGTGAATGTGTATTCTGGTCTGGCGGAAGGAATGAAGAGCGCAGGCAGGATGCATGCGCCACGCAGGCTTGGAGTCACGGGCAGTCCGAGAAGACGGGAGCAAAACCAATGAAAATTGCCACGTTCACACATCAGGGCAGTACCCGCGTCGGCGTCGTCATCGGCCAGCAGGTCGCAGAC